>Ga0194128_10008582_pt1 | contig 12865 bp, 7 predicted proteins | sample TA2KigCa65mmetaG_FD_148650 | JGI IMG/M metagenome (GOLD analysis project Ga0194128, IMG submission 148650) | Freshwater microbial communities from Lake Tanganyika, Tanzania - TA2015037 Kigoma Deep Cast 65m | ecosystem: Environmental > Aquatic > Freshwater > Lake | place: Tanzania: Lake...
AGACATTTGATGAATCCCTCAGTCCGTCTTTCGTCGACTATGGATCAACATCCACTTCTCCATCTGAGATCAGATTCCTTAAGCAAGACGGTACCTGGCATATCTGCATGCCTAATGATCTTGAATGGGAAGAGCGTGAAAGCACCTGCCTCGATGAGGATCGAGGTACTGGCTACTTTTCGAATTACTTTGAATCCCGCGAAGAGCGTCCATATCAGGTCGCTGTTGTCAGCAAGTCAGGCAAGGGCTATGTGATCGAAGAGATTCCCGAGTCTGAGCTTGCAGACTTCAAGGCCTGGATTGTTCAGCGCCTGGATGGCCCTGGCCCTTCGGGTTCGGCACTCGCTGGAGACAGTGATGACGAGAGCCATTCCATTTATATCAAGACAGAGCCTGGTGGTCGGATTGCATTCGGCGCCCTGGATCTGGGTCAGATGCAGCAATTGCTGGAGTCGATTGCCAGTGGAGAGTTGGTCTCGGAGCTTGAGGAGTTGCGTGACAACTCCTACGGCTCGCTGAATGAATGCGACGGCGTGGTCAATAGTGGTGATGAAGGGGATTCAGGAAACGAAGGCACGATCGTCTTCAGTGCAGATCAGCCAGCCTTAGGCCCCAGCCTGAAAGATGACGGAAGTTTCGAGGATGGCGTCTATATCGTTTGGATGCGTCTCAGCAAGTGCTCCATTGAATTCGAATTCAACGCAAGCGGTGGCTTCGATCGAGGCGAGTTCGAGGAGATTTCGGTGCCCGTGAAGCTGCCAGGAGAGATCATTCATAGACTTTACGGCCATCCCGACTTCAATATCATCACCGGCTTCCGCTTCCGCGGTGAGCCGATTGAGGAATACGAAGGAGAAGTGGAGGATCGCGGTTATGACGACCAGCTCACGTTCTTCGCCGTCAAGGATGGAGAGACGACTGTGTTGTATAGCAATTACAACGGCGAGGAGGAGTGGTGTGATGAAGACAAGGCTAAGGCGGTGTTGTCATCCTTCCTCTGAGATCGCTTTCTCATGCCCCGTATCGAGATCGAGTACCAGGACCAGTTCGGTCGCTGGCAGCACTACCAGACCATGCACAATCAAGCCAATGCCTTTCGCACAGCGCAGAACCGTGCACGCAGCACGGGGAAACGCCACCGCCTCACGGATGAGAACGGCAGTCTTCTGGATCTGATCGATCCCTGAGTTCAGCGGCTCAGGGTTGGGGTGGTTGTTCGCAGGTGATTGGGCCTTGTTGATCCGCGCTCAGTTCATGGTGGTGGCCTCTTGAGCCAGCCACCGATGCAGAGCGATTCCACCCCCAACAGTCCTGATGAACTGGTAAAGAGGTTCAGTGAACGCCAGTCAGAGTTGGCGCAGGCCGGTGGCTACACCAGGCGCCAGAAACAGCTGCTTGACTCCCTGCTCGACAGCGATGATGACGAGCTGTTCAACGAGCGGTTCCACAAGCGACTGCTGATCGAGCTGGTGGGCTTCATGCATGACTACCACCTGCGCTCAACGGCTCGCCGCCTGCGTGAGGGGGATTTTGAATCTGCCCTGCTCTGGCTTCAGGACAGCACGCGGCTCAGCCTCATTCAGGCTCAGATCGAGGGAATAGCGATCTCCGAAACGGACTCGGCTGAGGGAGCCTCAGGCACTTAGGCCGTCAGAGGGATCGGGCGAGGTCATCAGTGGGCAGGGTTGTGGAGGTGCTTGCCGCAATGGCCGATCACCACCTGGCCCAGGTCGACGTCCCAGCAGAAGTGCAGGCGCAGGGTGCGGTTCTCGGAGTCTTTGGCACCGATCTTGAGGTGCTGCCACATCTCCACTGTCTTGCCGCCATAGGAGAAGGTGCGGGCACGCCTGGCCTGGGGGTTGCGCTCGATCGTCTGCGATTCCCGGGGTGCATAGCTGTTGGCCCCGAACACCTGGCCGGCCACCATGTCCGGTGCACCGTCGAGTTTGCGCTGGCGAAAGCCGGTAGCCAACACCCAGAGCAGCTCGAACAGCTGTCCGCCGTGTTCAAACCCCTTGGCCTGGTCCGCGGAGTTCCAGGCACTCTCAAGAACAAGCACATGGCCCGGGCAGAGCTCCTCGCTCACCAGCTGCAGGCACTGCCTCGGTTTAAGGCGCTCTTTCGCTGCCAGCGCACGGAGGCTATTGAACAGCCTCTCGCTCAGCTCCTGTTCAGATGCGCCGGAAGCAGCACCACTCCATGGTGATGGGCCATCACCTGAGCCGGCAACAAAGCCGACCTGCTGCAGGTAGTCCAGCTGAAGCTGAAGAGCATCGAGCTGATTGCCAGTCTGGGCCAGCTGGTCCTCGAGGGCCTGATTCTCCGCCAGTACCAGCTGCAGTTCCTGATCCCGCAGATCCAGCTGCTGCTTGAGTTCGCCCTCGACGCTGGAGGCCAGCTCCATGGCCTGCTCGCCCTGTTCCTGGGCCTTTTCCGTACGCCGTTCCCAGGCTGCTTTGTTGAATTCGAACTCCCGCCGCAGCCGCCGCTCTTCTGAGCGGCTCGCCTCCAGGCGCCGGCTGATCTGCTCCTGCTGCTCCTCCAGTTCCCGGAGTCGCGTCTGCCGCTCGCGAACCCGCGTGGATTCGCTCGGTACGCCGAACAGTGAACGGATCAGCTGCTCCACCCTGGCGGGATCATCCGGAGCCTTGCCGCTGCTGTCGGTCAGGCTGAGATACCAGGGGTAATGGCGTCCGTCCTGGGTGGGGTAATAGCTGTACCCGCACTTGCTCACGTCGTAGCTGGCGCTGAGCAGCTCCTGCAGTTCACGCAGGGCGGTTTCGGTGCAGTTGATCACCAGCCGCAGCTTGTCCCCGGCGCTGGTGCGATCGAAATCCCAGGCGAAAGCACTGGTGACCCCCAGCCCTCGCAGGCGGCGGCTGGCACGACGGATCGGGATGGAGATCTGCAGCCGAAAGGCATCGCGCTGCGAGGTGGTGGTCAATCCGGTGACAACCGCCTCCAGTCCACTACCTGCCTCCGGCACTTCAGCAGCAATCAGGGCTGCCATGTCCTTGGGGATGTAGCCGATCCACTGCTCCCGCCAGAACACCTTGACGGCGTTGGCGTCCCACGGGTTGTCCGGTTCATGGCGCAGGGTGAGCGGATCACCGATGGCGATGCCGAGGGCCATCTTCTCGGCAGCCTGATCGAGCTTGTAGGCGAGAAAGGTCTGCAGGATCTCGCCGCTGCTGTGCTGCTGCCGCTTCTGCCGAGCAGCCTGGCGTTCGGCGCTGCCGGCCTGACCCAGGTGTTGGAGGCGCTGGAAGAGACTGTGCTTGGGCACCATGGCTCAGGCCCTGATCCACCGAGGTTAGGAAACCCGCCAGGCGATGCCTCTGGCGATCAGCTCCCCAGCTCCACCACCTGATCAGCAAAACCGCCATAGGCGGCCGGATCGCAAGTGAGCAGGATCACCTGCAGCCCCCGATCCACGGCGGTACCCAGCATCCCTTTCACCAGGTCCACCCGTTCAGGGTCCGAGTTGGTGAAGGCATCGTCAAACACCAGGGGCAGACAACCGTCATGGCTGCCTTTCAGCACATCGGCCATCGACAGCCGCAGGGCGGCTGCGAGCTGCTCGCGCATGCCACCGCTGAGCTGCTCGAAGGCATAGAACTCCTGGCCGCGCCGCAGCCGCAGTCCGCCAAACCCCTTGCTCTGGTCGTAATTGAGCTGGGCTACGGGACCGTCGGAAATCAATGGCCCCAGATAGCTGCCGATGGCCTGGGCCAGCGGTTCGCTGTAGCGGCTGGAGAGATCGGCCTGGGCTTCCAGAAACAGTTGCTGCAGGAGCTTGTGGGCTTCCGTGAGCCGCTTGAGGCTCTTGTGATCGCCATGGGCTGCCTCCAGCAGGGCCCTGGCCTGCTCGGCGGCGGCATAGGGATCCTCATTGCTGATGCTGTCGCAGCGCTGCTTGGCGGCGCCACGCTGATCAATGAGTTGTTCGATCTGACGTTGCAGCGCTTCCAGCTGCTCCTGCAGGGCACTGAGCTCCTGCTCGTTGTCTCCACTGCCGAGTGCGGCGCGTTCGGTCTGCAGCCGCTGCAGCTCCCCCTCCGCCTGCTGCCGTTCCAGGGCCAACGTTGTGAGCTGGGCGGCCAGGCCATCACGGCTGCCATGGCTTTGCTGCAGTGCCTCGAGCCGGCTGCGCCGATCGCTGCATTCGGCCTGCAGGATCTGCAGCTGGCTGGTTTCGCTGAGCCGTGCTTGCTGAAACTCCTGCAGTGCGGCCTGGGCGGCATCCAGATCCACTTCCGCCTGCCGGTAGGCAGCCGTGGTGTGACTGAGGGTCTGGCTCAGTTGCTGATGCAGGGTCTGCAGCTCAGCCGCACCGATAGGCAGAGCCTGCTCCTGCTCCAGCAGCTGCCGGCACTCGCGCAGGGCATCCAGCTGCGGCTCCAACTGGCTCAGCTGTTGCGCCAGGTTGTCCTGGTCCAGCTCAAGTGCCTGCAAGTCCGACAGTGGTGTGGCGGCTTGGGCCGAGAGCTGCTGCTCCAGGGTTGATCGTTGGTCGGCCGCCTGCTCAGCGGCCTCAACCGAGTTCACCGCGAGTTCACTGAGCCGTTCGTCAAACGATTGCTCCGCCGCGATGCAGGCCGACTCCAGATCCCCTAAGGCCTTGCCACCTCCAGGTGTGATTTCCAGGGCGACCCCCTCGCCCACCTGCAGCTCAAAGGTGGAACTCAGCTGACGCTGGTCACCGCTTTGCAGCAGTTCACCATTGATGCGGACGGGCTGGTCGCTGCGCAGCAACCGCACCCCAGCGGCCATGGCCTGCTGTCTTGTACGGGCATCACGGCTCTGCTGCTGCAGGTCGCGCAGCTGTTGCACGTCAGCGCGACTGAGGGGAGGCAGTGCCGCCAGTTGCTGCTCCAGCTCCCGGCGCCTGGCATGGCCCTGCTGGAGTTGTTCGAGCTCCTTGGCCAGCCGCTGCTGGGCCTCCTGGGTGCGGGCATGCTCCAGCAGCAGTTGAACCAATTGATGGCGCTGCTCAAGAGTGAGTTTCTGGGAGGCCAGTGCAGCCCTGCTGGTGCGCCGTTCCTCAAGCGTTGTGGCGAGGGCCAGCTCACGGGCATCGGCTCCCTGCTGACTGCCCTGCAGCTGTTGCAGCTGCTGCTCGCGTTCACTGAGCTCAGTGGCCAACGCATCAAATTGCTGCAGCTGGTTCTGGGCGGTCTCATGGCGCAGGCGCAGCGGTTCCAATGCCTGGGCGGCCAACTGAACGGCCGCCTCCAAGCGGCTCGAGGCCTCGGCCCCCTGGCTGATCAGACGCCGGCGTTCCTCCAGCGCCGGCAGGTCCCTTCCCTGCAGTTGCTCGAGCTGTTCGCCGATCTCGGCGAGCTCAGCGCTGGCGTCTTCGTAGTCGGCGAGCCGTGCCAGAGCCTGATTCATGGCCAGCTCGGCATTCTCCAGCTCTTCCTGGCGCTGCCAGAGCGGCGAATTCTTCTTCACTCCACGGGTGGTGAAGTTCTCCTCCAGCGCGGTATCAACGCGCTGGGCCACGCGTTGATCGTGGGCGGACTGTTGCACCACAGCCCCGCCGCTCTGCTCCAGCTGGGCCAGTAGCGCATCGAAGTCGTAACTGGCCTTTCCGGCCTCGAGCAGGTTGTCGCCGGCGGCGCCCTGCATCACCCAGAGATGGGCCCAGCGGGTGGGCAGGATCGTGGTGGCCTGTTTACTGCCAACGGTTTCCTTCACACCCACGAGTTCAGCCAGCACCTCCTCCGCCACCGGGCCACTGAGCTGTTGTCCACTGGCCTCAGAGAGCAGGCTCACCTGGCCGGAGGTACCGCTGAAGCGCTTGCGCAGCGTCCAGGTATCCCCCTTGGCCTCGAAGGCGAGGGACACCACGGGCTGCCCGAGATGCAGCCGCGACTGCAGCGCTTCCACGGGCGCACCTGTGGCCGAGGCCTTGAGAAAGAGGGCGCGGTGCAATGCTTCCACCAGGGTGCTCTTGCCGCTCTCATTGGCGCCGCCGATCAGGGTGATGCGGGGCGAGAAGTCGAGGCTGAGATCCCCATGCAGCCTCACGTTCTGCAGTTGGCAGTGAAGAAGGCGCATGGCTGTCAGCGGGTAGTGAAGCGGAAGAGTTCACAGAGCGCCGCCCGGGCGATGGCGGCCTGCTCAGATTCGGGGTCGTCATCGCGCTGCAGCCGGTGCTGCAGCTGCTCAGCCACACGGGCGATCAGGGGGTCCTCCATCCGACCGGTGAGCTGCTCGAGCTCCGCGGCTTCCGGCGCCTGCTGACACTCGCCTTTCAGCCGCAGGCGCAGGAGCCGGTTCTCCAGGTCGCTGACGAGCTGGTCGTAGCGCTGGTGACCGGCCAGGCTGAGGCTGCCGCTCACCTCAACCCGCAGCAGATCACGGGCGACACGCCCTGCGGTGAGCTCCTCCACCTGCCGCTCGAAACGATCGAGATCCGCATCGCTGTTGAAGCGGAAGCGGATGTTGTGCCACCTGATGCGGCCGGTGGGCACGATCTGTACCTGGGGAGCGGCGCTCCGCTCCAGCTCCACCTGCAGCACCTGGCCGCGCTGGTTGTCTTCCCCCTGATCGAACTGATCGGGCTCGGGGGTGCCGGAGTACCAGGCGCACTCCGACACCTGCTTGAGGTTGTGCCAATCGCCCAGGGCGATGTAGTCGATCTCGCGGGCCGGCAGGGCGTCGAGATCGATCAGGTTGTTGGCACCGGCCTGGGCCTCTTCATCGATGCTGTAGTCGCGGCCGCTGAAGCCATGCACACCGCCATGGGCCAGCACGAGGCGCGGCTTCTGCTGCGGCAGAGCGCTCCAGTCGAGGCCGCGCAGCCAGAGGGTGGGATCGGCGGAGTCCTGGTTGCGCAGCAGCGGGCAGGGCAGCACCACCGCCTGCTCCAGCTCCACGGGCTGGCGTTCCAGCAGCAGCTGCAGGTTCGGGGCCATCTGGCGCTGATGGCGCTGGAAGTCGTCGCGGTGCCACACCGTCCCTGGGGCACCGTGGTCGTGGTTACCGGGGATCACCAGCACGGGGATCTCCATCTCACCGATGGCTTCCAGCACCTCAAGCACTGCTGTGGTGGGCGGCGTTGGTGAATCGAAGAGATCCCCTGCCACGACCACGAACTGGGCCGCCTGGATGCGGGCGGCATCGCGGATCCGGCCGATGGCGCTCAGCCGCTCCTGCTGCAGGCGAAAGCGCTTCTGCTCATCGCCCACCTGCCGGTACGACTTGCCGATCTGCCAGTCGGCCGTGTGGATCAAGCGGGTCATGCGCTCACCTCCATGGGCAGAGCCTTGCAGTCTGCCGCCATGAGCCGGCACAGCCGGTTGAGCTGGCGCACGCCGTCCACGGAGCTGCTGATGTCCGTCGCCAGCCGAGGCGAGCCCACCACGATGCAGAGGCACTGGGCCCGGCTGATGGCCACGTTGAGCCGGTTCGGATCGAGCACGAACGACAGGCCACGGGGCGCACTGTCGCCATCACTGGCTGTCAGCGAGTGAATGGCCACCGGCGCCTCCTGACCCTGAAAGCGATCCACGGTGCCGACCCGGGCCAGGTCTCCCAGGCGGCGCTGCAGACGGTTCACCTGCAGGTTGTACGGAGCGGTGATCAGGATGTCGTTCGGTGTGAGTGTGTGCTCCTCGCACACCAACACCCCATCCCGAAAGCGCATGCGCGCGTAAGGGCGTTCGAGCAGGCGCTCGACCAGGGCAGCAATGGCCTCCCCCTCCTCGTCGCTGGCGCTGCCGTTGCCCTCATGCTCCACCGGTTGAAACAGCAGCCCCTGCTCGAGGCCATCCCAGAGCACCCGGTTGGCGGCATTCTCAGCGCTGCCCTGCAGCTCGCCCTGATAGAAGAGCTGCGACACCAGATCCGTGAGCACAGGCGGCATCCGCCAGCTGGTGGCGAGAAACACGCCGCGCTCGGGCGGCACGACCGGCTGGCCGTCCATCCCATAGTCCAGGCAGCTGAGGCCGCTGTCACCGGGGTGCTTGGCGCGGTTCGGCTGGGAGAGCTGCTGTTGATCACCCACCAACAGGATGTTGCGGGCGCATTGACTCATGTACAGCAGGTTGCTGAGCGACACCTGGCCGGCCTCATCAATCACCAGCAGGTCAAAAGGAGCGTCGGCATGGCTCTCCTTCACCAGGCTGAACACGGTGGCGCCGAGCACGTCGGGCTCCTGTCTGATCGCCGACTCGCGCAGGGCCTGCACGGCGCAGCCGTGGAGGGAGCGCTGATCATTCATCTCGCTGGTGCTGCTGGAGAGTTTCACCACCAGCCCCGGGCCGCCAAGCTGCTCGATCTGGCTCTGGGTGCGCTTGAGCAGGTTGTTGATCGCTTCATGGCCCTGGGAGCTGACGGCCACCCGTTGCCCCTGTTGCACCAGGCGGGCGATCAACTCTCCGGTCACGGTGGTCTTGCCGGTTCCCGGCGGCCCCTGCAGTGACAGCGCCAGGCCATCCGCTGAGCCAAGAAAGGCAGCCAACTGGGTGGCCGTTGTCTGCGGTTGCAGGCGGATCGAGGCATTGAGGTCCCTTAGCGCCGGAATCGCTCGACGTTCCAGCAGGTGCTGCATGGCCGCCGGCAAAGGCTGTCGCCCGTTCACCCAGGTCTGGGCCTGGCGCACCAGATCCGGGAGCATGCGTTTGTAGATCTGCTTGGGCAGGGGGATCAGATCGCAGATGTCCGGCAGATCGGCATGGCCGAGGCTCTGCAGCTCCTGCAACTTGCGACCGCTCAGTTTCAGGGTCACGACGCAGGGGTCGTCGGCATCCAACACGCCATCCACATCGAAGGCCTTGCCATCGACGCGGCGCACGATGTCCTGGGTGGTCAGCGCGCCGCTGGCTTGCAAGAGCAGCGGTGCCATCGCAAAGCGCAGCTGCTGACCAGGCTTGGCCGCCAGCTTGAGGGGCTGTTGGGCGGAGAAGCGGTAGCGGTAGCCACGGCTCTGGCTGGTGAGCTGTTCAGGCGCGCCATCACGCACCGCTGCCGCAATCACCTCGGTGTCGTCATGGCGCTCTTCCGCGCTCATGCCATTGATGCGGTTGAAGAACTCCCACCACTCCACCTTCCCCTCGCGCTCCTGGAAGTCGACCAGCTGGGCCAGCAGCTTCTGGTGTGTCCAGCTGAGGCCGCGGGGTCCGATGGCCAGCGGATCGTCGAGCTTCGCCGGGATTTCCTCGCGCAGGCAACGGGCGGCCAGCTCCAGATCCCGCTCGAATGCAGCAGCCTTGTTGTCTTCGGGTAAGGCAGCGCTCCCATCCCAGCGGTTCGGGCGATAGGAGAGCTCCTGCCAGATCGGCAGCTGCAGAAGGTAGGCGTGCAGCTCCTCAGTCGATTCGCAGTCTTTGCGGTTGTAGTCCTCCAGGTCCTGCAGGCGTGCGCTCTGTCCCTTGCCGCGGCCGGGCTGGCAAGGCTCCTTCGACTTGATCCATTCGGCGTATTGCACCACCGAATCAGCAGCGGTTGTGACCTCCTCCTGGCGTGCTCCACGGAGGTAGAGGCCCTCCACCTTCTTGATGGAGTAGCTCGGAGCTCCGAGCAGCAGACCATGGCGGACGATCGGGTAGAGGTCCACGAACAGCTCCTCGCGAAGCCATTGATCCCAGAGCGGCTGATGGAGCTGATGGCGTGAAGCGAGGTTCCCCAGTGCCGTTTTCTCGTAACTGGCGTAGTGATAGACGTGCAGATCGGGATACAGCTCGCGGCGCTGCTGCACCCACTGCATGAATCCATCGAAGGCGTCGCGCTCTTCCTCCTCGTCGTGGGCCCACCAGGCCATGAACTGGCGATCGCAATTGGGGTCGCGGTAGCAGGCCCCGAAGAGGTATTCGAGCTTGCTGCCGCTGAGGGGATCGGGATAGCCCTCCATGTCGAACCAGATGTCGCCGGCATCCGGCCTAGGCAACAGGGCAAGGCCTTTGGCCTGCTGTTGCAGAGGGCGGATCACGACAGCAGGGCGCCCATCGGCCTGGGGCGGTGCGGTCTGAATGCGGGCCTGCTCCTGCAGCCGCACCCGAATCGCCGGATCCAGCCCGGCAATGGCTTGTTCTGCAGATGCAGCGGCGAGCTCATCGATGGTGGTGATCCCGGCTGAGCGCAGCTTGAGGCGCTGGCTCTGACGCATACCGGCCACCAGCGTGAGGTCTCGCTGCTGCTCCAGGCGTTCCTCGATCAGCGGCTGCCAGCCGCCGTGATCACCGGGGGCATCAAGAGGTGGAACCTCAAAATCAAAGCTCGCCATGAAGGCCCGATGCCGCTGCCGCAACTGCTGGTACCAGGCCCAGAAGTCATCGGTGCGGTAGCCATCTGGTGCAGCCTCAAACCGTCTGCCGCCCAGATAAAGCCGGAAGCGATCAGGCCTATGGCCAAGCAGGGGCTCCAGCAGCTCGCAGTAGGCGCAGGCCTGCACCAGATAGATCGGCTTGGAGTGACTCGAGAGCTTGCACTCGATCGGGATGTAGCTCCAGCTACCCAACCGCGATGGAATGTCGATGCGCTCGAGCAGATCCGCCGAGCCCCGCAGTTCGTCATTGCACAGCGACGCCTGGTGGATATAGGCATACCCCTGGCGCATGGCCTCCTGGGTGCGGACGTAGTCCTCATCCCGGACGCCACCATCAAGGCTGGCGACACGGTGGCCATCCGCTTCAAGGCGCTCGATCAGCAGTTCCTCGTGCCGATGGCCTGACTTGAACAGAAGGTCATCCAGAGCGTCGGTGGCGGGTCGGGGAGCTCTGGCGGCGTCGCGCTGGTGGAGCTCTTCCCACCAGGCACCGATCAGCGGGCTGCGGCTGAACAGGGCCAGCTGAGTGGGGGTGATCCGGCGTGGTGCGTTAACCGTCATCAGTCCAGGTCCACGCTTGCAAGGAGGAAGCGGGTTTGCATCAGGCGATCAGCGTCGACGGCCCAGGCCACGATCTGGCGGTGCTTGGCGTCGGTGTCCTCCTGCATCTTGGCAACGATGTCGTCGTGGTAATCCTCAAGCTGACGCACGATCGACAAGGCGATCTGCTGGTCTTCCGCCGCGGTGGTCTCCAGTTCTTCGATGAGATCAAGCACCCTGCGCACCTTGGCCGTGAGCCGCTCGGGCTTCTCGGGCTTGCTGGGTAGGTGCGCTTCGTTCTGATCACCCTGCTGCATGGCGATTAGCTCATCAATGGTGCTTGGAACATCCGCGCCCACCTCAACAGCCTGCTCGCCCATCTCCGGATGCAGGTCTTCGTGGGGGTCGACGGAGCGCCCCCGGCGGAAGCGGTAACGGCCATCGCCATCCCGGCGGGCGTTGTCAGAGAAAGCAGGCATCGGTCCTCTGCGGTTGCCATCCACCCTCGTGGCAGCAGCTCGCCAGCACCTCCATTCACCTGCGAAACACGGGCATAGCTAGGCAGATCACGGGCTGTACAGCAACGCCACAGCTCTGGCCTTCTCCCGGTGCTCCTCCATCAGTTCCGGCGGGCTTTCGATCACCACATCTGCCCCGTAGCCGAACAGCCAACGGCGGAAGTCCACGTCTCGAGCCACAGTCCATGGCGGCAGGTCAATTTCAACCGGATAAGGATGGCTGGCATCAGCCAGAGGCTCCAGCACCACCGGTGCCGCCGGCGGCTGACGCCAGGTATCAGTGTGCAGGGGCTTGGCGATCCGCATCTGATTCAGCGGATAACGCTGCAGGCCCTCCCGCAGAAAGCGGTATACCCGCGGCGTGCAGCGAAAACGCACCGTGGTGAGCAGCTCAGGCAACTGTTCAGCTGTGGCCGCGCTCAGTTGATCCTGGGCCTGGGGGTCTTCGCCGAAGTAGATGCCTCCGCTCAGTTCCATCAGGCGGGTCAGCCGGGCTAAGGCAGCGGCGCGCACCTCCAGCACCCGTGTGAAGCCGCTGTCCACTTGGCGCAGGGCGAGGCGATCCAGACGTTCAGTTCGGATCAGCCCGCGTTCACGGCCCACGGCGTCCTCTTCATAAGCCAGGTACCAGCCGATGTTGTGAAACAGCAGTTGCAGCGGCCAAACCCGCATCTGTGCGGCAGGGGCCTGATCAAACTGGGCGGCCTCGGAGAAGCGCTCCAGCAGCACCCGCTGGCCGCTGGCGATCGCTGCTTCCAGCCGCTCGGCCTGCTGCGGCACTGCCAACGAATCGCGGCGCGCCAAGTCGGGATGCACGATCGAGCGGTTGGCAAAGGTGCGCACCGGCAGTTCGTCGTCGCGCAGAACCCCGCCCCAGCGGAGGCGCTCCTCCAGTTCGGCCAGAAGATCCTGCGCGGTGGGATCACCCAATCGGGATGCCGCCTGACGCACCACCTCGTGAACTTCGCGTAAACGGGCGGCTGGTAGCACTGCGGCGCCGAGGCCGTAGCCGTGGCGCACATTGTCGTTGCGCGTGCGGAAGCCGTAGGGCGTCAGCACCCGCTCTACGTCCTTGCGCAGGGTGGCACTCTCGCCTGGCATGTAGACGCCTGCCAGGGCGGTGATCAGCTGCTCGGGCAGGGGCACACCTTTCTGGTGATCGAAGGGGGACTGCAGCAGGTGACGGAGCAGCGACAGCACCCGAACAAACACGGTGTGATCCGCCATCGGTGGCCAGCCACCGAGGTTGCGCTCCACCTGGTCTGCTGCTGCCGGTGGTGGTTCGATCGGCTGCTGACTGGGCGTTGCGCTGAGGAATCCCTGCTGCTCCAGCCAGGCGAGATCCCTTTCCAATGCCTCCACATCGGCGTAGCACTCACCGCGCAGCCGTCCCAGAAACGACGCTGCGCGTTGCGCCATCGAGCCCTCCGGTAGCGGATTGCAGATGGCCTCGAGTTCTCCGCGGGTGACCACATCAGCAGGACTCAGGCCCGGGTAACGGCTGAGCAGCTGCAGGAGGTACAGCAGGCGTTCG
>Ga0194128_10008583_pt1 | contig 12863 bp, 13 predicted proteins | sample TA2KigCa65mmetaG_FD_148650 | JGI IMG/M metagenome (GOLD analysis project Ga0194128, IMG submission 148650) | Freshwater microbial communities from Lake Tanganyika, Tanzania - TA2015037 Kigoma Deep Cast 65m | ecosystem: Environmental > Aquatic > Freshwater > Lake | place: Tanzania: Lake...
TTTGGAATTCCATAAATAGATTTTATTAGGATTAAGTATTTAATAATAGGAATTTAAAGATGTTTGAGTATTTTTACAACGAAATTTTGAGAAGGACTGTGATATCCTTTGGAACTCTTTTTAACAATATTTCGATAAAGCACACTAACTCATCAAATCAGGTTGTAAGTGAAATAAAAGTTCCTCTAGCATATGGTCCAACACAAAAGTTTTTGGCTAGATTAACTCAATCACCAGATCTTAATAAAGCAGTTGCTATGACATTGCCTAGAATGTCTTTTGAGTTTACTGGCCTGACATATGATCCATCTAGAAAAGTAACAACTACTCAAACATTTACATCTAAAAGTGTTACGAATGGTAGCGTAACTAAAAAAGCATACATGCCAGTTCCATATAACATGCAGTTTGAACTTAGCATTATGTCTAAACTAAATGACGATGCACTGCAGATTATAGAACAGATCTTACCATATTTTCAACCATCATATAATTTAACGGTTGAACTCGTAGATCAAATAGACGAAAAAAGAGATATTCCTATCGTTTTAGAAAATATCACGATGCAGGATGATTATGAGGGAGATTTCATGACAAGAAGAGTTCTTCTTTATACATTAAGATTCACTGCAAAAACATTTCTTTTTGGTCCTGTTACGACAGCAACAAAAGATATTATCAAAACTACAAAAATCAGTTATGTCGTTGGAACAGACCTTACAAATACATCCAGGGTGTTGGCATACACTGCTCAGCCAAGAGCAATCAAAAATTATACTGGAACAATTGTTACTACTTTGGCAAAAGATATTACTACCACCGATACATTGATTACTGTTGACAATGCAGCATCAATATCTGCAAATACTTATCTTGATATTGGAGGTGAAGAAGTTTATGTGAAATTAAAATCTGGAAATATTTTAACAGTCAGAAGAGGTGAAGATGATACAACTATTACATCTCATCTAAAAGGGGATCCTGTTAAATCAATTACGACATCTGATAGTGCACTGATACAAGAGGGAGATGACTTTGGATTTAGTGGAACCACAACATGAAAATGACAAAAAAATTTGACGATCTTAATGAAACTTTTAATGTTGATGGAGAAGTAGTATCAAAAGAAAGTGATGGTGCTATTCAAAAAATAGAAAATGTAAATTTTTCTACTGAAGATATTAAAAAAGACTATGAATATACACGGGGAAATTTGTATAGTTTAATTGAAAAAGGCCAAGAAGCAATCAATGGAATTTTAGAATTAGCACAGGAAAGTGAAATGCCAAGAGCATATGAAGTTGCCGGACAACTAATTAAAAATGTGGCAGATGCAACTGATAAATTAATGGATCTTCAAAAGAAACTAAAAGAAGTTGAGGAAGAAAAACAAGGAAAAGGACCAACAAACGTTACCAACGCTTTGTTTGTTGGATCTACCGCAGAACTAGCAAAACTAATCAAACAGCAATCCAAAAATGAAAACGTTTAAACAGTTTCAAGAAGATTGGACGAATAAATATAAAAAGAGTATTGATTGCTCAAATCCAAAAGGATTTTCTCAACGCGCTCATTGTGCGGGAAGAAAAAAAAGAGCAAAAGGTGAAAGCACTAAGTCAAAACCAGTTGAATGAAGAAAAACGGTCGCTGTCCTAAAGGAGAATATTATTGCTACACTAATAAAATGTGTAAAGCAATTCCTGCTGGATTTATGGTTGATCCTGAGGGAATGCTTCGTAAAGAAAATGGTGCGTCAATTGATGAAGGTGCTCGTATTCCAAAAAAACCAGGACAACCAGATAAGTCTGATAAGCACTCAGATCTCTATACAGATGAAGATCCAAAAGGAACAATTCATGGTCTCGGTTTTAAAGATGTTCAGACTGCAAAACAGAGTGTATCAAAAATAAGAAACTCTGGAAGATCTCATGCTCATAAAATCCAAGCAGCAATTGCTATGGAGCAAAGAGCAAGAGTGGCGGGAAAAACTTCAGAAGCTGCTGTTTACAGAAAATTCATTAACTCGATGAAAAAGAAAACAAAATCAATGAATGAGGAAGGTCTCCGTGATTGGTTTGGCAAATCCAAATCAAAAGATGGTAAAGGTGGTTGGGTTAATGTTGTAACTGGTGGCACTTGTGCGAGTGATGAACCTGGAGAAGGAACACCAAAGTGCGTCTCCTCTGCAAAAAGAGCAAGTATGACAAAAGCGGAAAGATTGTCTGCCGCGAGAAGAAAGAAAGCAGCAGATCCTGGGCAACAAGCAAAGACCGGTGCTGCAAAACCCACTTATGTTTCAACAGATTCCCCAAAAAAGAAAATGAGCGAAAATTACAAAGCAATTGCTGATGGAAAAGAAAGAGATGAAGAAGGATATATGGCAAGCACAGAAATGGATACAATTAATAGTGCTGTTAAAAAATTAAGAAAAAATATTAAAAAGGGTGACGCACAATTGCCTGCATGGGTTCAATCTAAAATCACCAAAGCAGCAGATTACATTGATACTGCAGCAGACTATATGGATAGTAATGAGATGTCTGAAGAGTCCGATAAAAAGGGTAAAGGTAGTGGCACAAAAGATGCTTGCTACCATAAGGTTAAGTCAAGATATAGCGTTTGGCCCTCTGCATATGCCTCTGGAGCACTCGTAAAATGCCGTAAGGTAGGTGCTGCTAATTGGGGTAATAAATCAGAGTCTATGACTATTGATGATATTAATGGTAATCCTTCCTTCGAAATTACTGATCTTATTCAATCAGATCCACTAAAATCAACAAAAGGTATCGTGGATAAAATTCTTAACGAGGCAGGTAAGAAGTGTTGGCCTGGTTACGAAAAAAAAGGAACACAAACTTTATTTGGTAAAAAATATAATCGTTGTGTAAAAAAAGAAGAAAAGGATAAGTGTAATCATACTCATAAAGGTGAAGAGTGTCCTATTCACGGTAAAAAAGAATGTCCTGCTATAATGGACGAAGCGGTTCGTATTCCGGCACAAACTGGTAACATTATTCTTATTAATTTGAATTGGAGAGGTAAGTATTATATGATGAGAATGTTCTTTCCTCACACCACAAAACCAAACCGACGTGAGGTTCAAGATCAGATCGAAAAAGTCTATCCTGGAGCAAAGGTTTTATCATATCAAGTTTCTGACATCAAACCAGGAGAACTTCTGATTCAAGTCACTGAGGAAAAACTTGATGAAGTTGCAGCATGGCAACGCAGTGAAGGTAAAAATAAGTCAGGTGGTCTTAACGAAAAAGGACGCAAATCTTATGAAAGAGAAAATCCTGGAAGCGACCTTAAAGCACCTTCAAAGAAGGTTGGAAATCCCCGCAGGAAGAGCTTTTGTGCCAGAATGAGAGGTATGAAGAAAAAACTAACCTCTGCAAAAACCGCGAGCGATCCTGATTCCAGAATCAATAAATCGCTTAGAGCTTGGAACTGTTGATTTAAATACTTTGTTATGAGTGAAGTTTATCTTGGTAATCCAAATTTAAAAAAAGCAAATACACAGATTGAATTTACTCAAGAGCAAGTTCTTGAGTTTGTAAAGTGTCAAGAGGATCCTGTTTATTTTGCAAAAAACTATGTAAAAATTATTAATCTTGACTCTGGTTTAACTCAGTTTGAACCTTACCATTTTCAAGAGAAGTTAATTAATAACTTTCATAAAAACAGATTTAATATCTGCAAGATGCCAAGGCAGACTGGTAAATCCACAACTGTCGTGGCATATCTGCTGCATTATCTTATCTTTAATGATAGTGTCAATATTGGAATCTTAGCAAACAAAGCAGCAACCGCTAGAGAATTGCTTGGAAGGTTAGCAACTGCATATGAAAACTTACCAAAATGGATGCAACAGGGTATCATAGCATGGAACAAAGGAAACATCGAGTTAGAAAATGGCAGTAAGATATTGGCAGCTTCTACATCTGCGAGTGCTGTCCGAGGCATGTCGTTTAATATCCTCTTCCTCGACGAATTCGCTTTCGTTCCAAACCATATTGCAGACTCGTTCTTTGCATCTGTTTATCCTACTATTACTTCTGGCAAAAGCACGAAAGTCATCATAGTTTCTACTCCACACGGTATGAATCATTTCTACCGCATGTGGCATGATGCAGAAAGAAGTAAAAATGAATATATTCCTACAGATGTTCACTGGTCTGAGGTCCCCGGTAGAGATGACAGATGGAGATTACAAACAATTGCTAACACCTCCGAACAGCAGTTCAAGATTGAATTTGAATGTGAATTTTTAGGGTCAGTAGATACACTTATTGCTCCAAGTAAACTTAAAAATTTTGTTTACGAGCATCCACTAAAAAGAAACGCTGGACTAGATGTTTATAATGAGGTTGAGGAGAATCACGATTATGTAATTACAGTTGACGTTGCTAGAGGAGTCAGTGAAGATTATTCAGCATTCATTGTTGTTGATATCACATCTTTTCCGCATAGAGTTGTAGCAAAGTATAGAAATAATGAGATCAAACCGATGTTGTTTCCAAATATCATTTATGAAGTAGCAAAGAATTATAATGGTGCATATATTCTCTGCGAAGTAAATGATATTGGAGATCAGGTAGCATCATTGTTACATTATGACTTAGAGTATCAAAATGTTTTGATGTGCTCTATGAGAGGTAGAGCAGGTCAAATTGTTGGTCAAGGATTTAGTGGAAAGAAAACTCAACTTGGCGTTAAAATGTCCAAAACGGTCAAAAAAGTTGGATCGCTCAATCTCAAAACAATGATTGAAAGTGATAAACTTTTATTCAAGGATTATGAAATTATTTCTGAGTTAACAACATTTATTTCTAAACATAATTCTTTTGAAGCAGAGGAGGGATGTAATGATGACTTAGCAATGTGCCTTGTCATATACGCTTGGTTAGTCGCTCAAGATTATTTTAAGGAACTCACAGATCAAGACATTCGTAAAAGATTGTATGAAGAACAAAAGAATCAAATAGAACAGGACATGGCACCATTTGGATTTATTGAGGATGGATTGGGAAATGCAAGTTTTGTTGATTCGGAAGGTGATCGTTGGTTCACTGACGAATATGGGGACATGTCTTATATGTGGGAATATAAATGATGGAGTTAGATAGTCAGATTAATCTAGGTCATTTACTTCTTGTTGATAGAAAATGTAGAGTATGTGGAGAGATTAAAAATCTTGTTGATAGTTTTTATAGAACTAGAAAAAATAGAGGAGCAGTAGCGTCCTCTTACTCTTATGAGTGTAAAGAATGCACTGTTAAGAGAATATTAGACCAAAGAAAGTTAAAACCTCCCTTTTGTAAATGGGAATATCCTGACTGGTAGTTCGCGTCACGTTTCCCCTGCGAAATAGTTGTAAATAATAAATATTTTCAGATAAACTGAGAATTTTACGGAGAAAAACATGGCTACTCCTCAATTATCTCCAGGCGTACTAGTCAGAGAGGTTGACTTAACAGTAGGAAGAGCTGATAATGTTTTAGATAATATTGGAGCGATTGCAGGACCTTTTCCAATTGGACCCGTTGATTACTGTGTCAACATCACTAATGAGACAGATCTCATTAATGTATTTGGCAAACCTCTTTCAACTGATGCTCAATACGAGTATTGGATGAGTGCAGCATCTTTCCTTTCATACGGCGGTGTTCTTAAAGTAGTTAGAACTGGTGGTTCGAACCTTAATAACGCAAACGCTGGCGTTGGAGTTGCGTATACATCAGTTGATATCGATAACTATGATGATTATAACAATAACCATGCAACGGCAACAGATTTTACATATGCCGCAAAAACTCCAGGTTCTTGGGCAAATAGTTTAAAAGTTTGTTTTATTGATGATCAAGCAGATCAAAGAATTGGAATTACAACCACAAGTTTAGCAACCGCTGGCGCAACGATTGGTGCTGGCGTCACAGCATTGCTTTCTAATGTCGTATTACCAAGCGCAGGTGCAGGAACAACATCAGTATTCAGTGGATATCTAAAGGGTATCATTACTGGTGTTAGCACCGATGCAACCAATTCAGCAAGCACAATCGATGTAAAAATTGTTTCCAGAGTATCCTCTACGGGCACTGAAACCAAAATTGATTATGCTGAGGGATCCGCTTTATTCTCATATACCACTTCATCAAGTTTGTTCTTTGTGAATAGTGTTGGGGTCAATACTGGGTTATCCGCAATAACTCCCTTTACTCCCGCAACAGTCGTAGACTGGTATGATCAACAAACACTAGGTCTTACCAACTCAACTATTTTCTGGAAAGAACTTGCGCCTAAACCAAGCACAAATAAGTTTTCTTTAGATGCTCAGGGTTATAATGATGCTTTACACATTGCTGTAGTTGATGATATTGGATCTATCACAGGAATTAGAGGAAATATACTCGAAAAGCATATTAGTCTTTCAAAAGCGTTCGATGCGATTTCAAATGTAAATGCTCCTCAAAGAATATGGTATGAAGGATACTTAGCAGATTTTTCTGCTAACATTTATGCAGGTGGTAATCCATCTAATGCGGCAGATTCCTATCACGGCACATTCCCTAGAGCGACTGGATTTACAACTTACTCTGGAGTCAAGTCTGCATCATTCACGCCTATCCCAACTGGAGATGGTCTCTGGGGACAAAATGCTCAGAGTGTAACATTTGCTGCTATTGGAAATGTTTCATACACTCTTGGCGGTGGTACTGATTATTCAGGTGGTGTTCCAACAGTGGGCAGTAATGGTGGGATGAAACCAACATTAGGTAATTTAATCACTTCTTACAATTTATTCTCTAATAAAGATGAAGTTCCACTCGATTACATTATTATGGGGCCTGGATTTGATAGTAAGTCAGATTCTCAAGCAAAAGCAGGTTTCTTGATTTCACTTGCAGAAGCAAGAAAAGATTGTGTCACAGTGATTGGACCACACAGAGGTGATTTAATTGGACTTACTAATACAACCACTCAAACAAACAATCTAATTGACTTTTTCAGCTCACTAAGTTCTTCATCATATGCAATATTTGACAGTGGTTACAAGTACACTTATGATAGATTTAATAATAAGTTCCGCTTTATTCCAACAAACGCTGACGTTGCAGGTCTAATGACTCGCACAGCGATTGTTGCATATCCTTGGTTCTCTCCTGCAGGACAACAGCGTGGAATCATTAATAATGCTATCAGACTTGCATACAACCCCAATAAAGCGCAAAGAGATAGATTGTATCCAGCACGAATCAACTCTGTTATTACTTCACCTGGAATTGGAACTCTATTGTTCGGTGACAAAACTGCCCTTGGTTATGCGTCAGCATTTGATAGAATTAATGTTCGTCGTTTGTTCCTCACAGTGGAGCAAGCACTACAAAGAGCTGCTGAAGCTCAACTCTTCGAATTGAATGATGAACTAACTAGAGCAAACTTTAAAAACATTGTTGAACCATATCTTCGTGATGTTCAAGCGAAGAGAGGATTGTATGGATTTTTCGTTGTTTGCGATACTACAAACAATACTCCTGATATTATCGATAACAATGAATTCAGGGCAGATATCTTCCTGAAACCAACAAAATCTATTAACTATGTCACACTAACCTTCGTTGCCACCAGAACTGGTGTTGCATTTGAAGAAGTCGTTGGTAGAGTTTAATTTAGTATCTAAATAACAAAAGGAGGACTTAACAATGGCATCAACAAGAGAAAACAAAACAATCTCTCAGTTTAAGGCAGCGATGGTTGGGGGCGGTGCTCGCCCTAACTTATTTGAAGTTGAACTAACCACTTTACCAGACGGAATCCCTGGATGGGATGCTGACAACTTTAGATTCATGTGCAAAGCAGCTGCACTTCCAGCACAAAATGTAGCATCGATTGATGTCGCATTTAGAGGAAGAAGTTTTAAAGTCGCTGGAGATAGAACAATTGACCCTTGGACGGTCACAGTTATCAATGATGAAGGATTTCTTTTAAGAACTGCTTTCGAGGCATGGTCAAATCTGATTGCTAACCTTGATACAAACCTTGGCGCAACTAGTCCTGATGCTTATATGAGAAATGCAAAGGTTTATCAATTGGGTAGAGGTTCAACTTTAGCTAGTAGAGACAGCACAGGATCAGCGAATACTGTATTGAAGGAATACGAATTTATTGATATCTTCCCAACAAATGTATCTCAAATTGATGTATCATATGATAGTGGAGATACGATTGAGGAATTTACTGTTGAATTCCAAGTTCAATCAATTAAGACCACTGGAGCTGGCGGTCCAAACGGTTAATAAATAGGTTAAAGATCAACTTAAAATAAATTATGGCAAAGTTATTTGGGTTCTCAATAGAGGACACTGAACCACTATCTCCTGATGCGGTTTCCCCCGTTCCTCCTAATAATGAGGACGGGGTTGACCACTATATGAGTAGTGGTTTTTTTGGATCATATGTTGATTTAGAGGGCGTATATAGAACTGAGTTTGAACTTATTAAAAGATATCGTGAAATGGCACTTCATCCAGAGGTCGATGGTGCCATTGAGGATATTGTAAATGAAGCAATTGTATCAGACACAAATGATACACCAGTTTCAATTGAATTATCAAAACTCAATGCGAGTGATGGTATTAAAAAGAAAATTAGACAAGAGTTTAAATATATTCTTGATCTTTTAGATTTTGATAAAAAATCTCATGAAATTTATAGAAATTGGTATATTGACGGTAGATTATATTATCATAAAGTAATTGATCTAAAAAATCCACATGAAGGAATTCAAGAACTTCGTTACATTGACGCGACAAAAATGCGTCATATTCGTCAACAAAAAAAGAAACCAAATGATAAAATTGTAAATATTTCATTGGTAAGACCAGATAATCCAATGGATTTTGATTTTCCAGAGATAGAGGAATATTTCATATATAATCCAAAATCTGTTTACCCATCAACAAATCCAACTCAAACAGGCGCCAGTCAAGGAATTAAGATTGCAAAAGATGCAATCACATACTGTACCTCTGGTCTTGTAGATAGAAATAAAGGTCAAACTCTTTCATATCTTCACAAAGCGATTAAAGCTCTTAATCAACTAAGAATGATTGAGGACTCCTTGGTTATCTATCGTTTATCACGCGCACCAGAAAGACGAATCTTTTATATTGATGTAGGTAATTTACCAAAAATTAAAGCAGAACAGTATTTACGTGATGTTATGATGCGCTATCGTAACAAACTAGTTTACGATGCGAATACTGGCGAAATTCGTGATGATAAAAAATATATGGCAATGCTTGAGGACTTTTGGCTTCCTCGTCGTGAAGGTGGTAGAGGAACTGAAATTTCTACTCTTCCTGGCGGTCAGAATCTAGGAGAAATTACAGATATTAACTATTTTCAAGAAAAACTCTATCGCTCTTTAAATGTCCCCGTGTCTAGAATTGGCGGGGAAGGTGGATTTAATTTAGGTCGTTCATCTGAGATTCTTCGTGATGAACTTAAATTTAGCAAATTTGTTGGACGCTTGAGAAAGAGATTTTCAAACATGTTCAATGATATGCTAAAAACACAACTCATTCTTAAAAATATTATTACTCCAGAGGATTGGGAGGTCATGAGTGAGCATATTCAATATGATTTCTTATATGATAATCACTTTGCAGAATTAAAAGAAGCAGAACTATTGAATGAAAGAATCACAATGGTCGGAGCAGCAGAACCATATGTAGGTAAATACTTCTCACAAGATTATGTAAGAAGACAAATTCTACGTCAAACTGATGAGGAAATTCTGGAACAAGATAGTTTAATTCAAAAAGAAATCAAAAATGGAATTATTCCAGACCCAAATGCTCCAATTGAACCAGAAGTTCCAGTTGATAATAGTGGAGCAGCACAGATGGATCTTGGATCTCCAGTCATGGAGCCCAATCTAGATGCTCAAGGTGCAGCGACTGAAGCGCCAGAAATTCCTAGAGGTGGTGAAATATAAATATTAACAGTCATTTATTGATGAATTAAAATGGAAGAACTTTTAGATATGATTGTCACCGACGAATCTCCATCACAGATTAGTGACAAAATTAAAGAACTACTTTTCGCAAAATCATCCGAAAAAATTGATGCTTTTCGTCCTGTTGTAGCATCAGACGTTTTTGATGGTGAAGAAGTAGAAAACGAAGAAGAATAAATTTAATAAATAACTAAAAGTGTATTATTAAAAATAATGACCCATAGACCAGTTGGGGCTGGATCCTCATTTACTTTTTCTGCAGGAACTGCTACTACATCATCTGCTTTTTCAGTTCAATCTGATACTATAAGAGTTGTTGCTGTTAGCGGTGCTGCACACATCGCAGTTGGTTCAACTCCAACAGCGACTACAACAGATTATTTTATCCCCTCTGGAGGAACAGTGACTCTTGCTTTGACTAAAGCATCAAATAGAGTTGTGGGAGTTACAACTGGAACAACGACAATTATTACTGTTCCTGAGGGGACTCAAGTTCCATTTGGTGTTGATGATTTTGTCACACTTGTTGTACCAGGTCAATCTTTTTATGACTTTACTCATCAAAAGGTTGTTTCGGTAGATACCACTGCTGGCATAGACGGATTTTTCCAATCAAGAATGACAGTTTCTCATAATAGTTCAGGAATCGTAACTGCATTTTCACCCACATCTACTGCAACAATCACGGCTTCAAATAAGGTTTCTGCTATTGGTGCTGCAGGCGGATCTGGTGTTATACATTTCCAACAAGTTCAAATTACCGGTCAGGCATAAATGAAACTCATTACCGAAGAAATTGAATCAGTAGAAGTTATTACCGAAAATGTTAACGGTAAAAAAACTTTGTATATTCAAGGTCCCTTTTTACAAACTGAACAACCCAATCGTAATAACAGAATATATCGTATGCCTGTTATGGAGAGGGAAGTAAAAAGATACACTGAACAGTATGTTAATAGAGGTCGCGCTCTCGGTGAACTTGGTCATCCAGATGGTCCAACAGTAAATCTTGATCGTGTATCGCATAAAATTGTTTCTCTTCAAAAAGAAGGAAATAATTTTATTGGGAAAGCACAAATCTTATCCACTCCAATGGGTAAGATTGCCGAATCACTTCTAAAAGAAGGAGTAACTTTAGGTGTATCTTCAAGAGGTATTGGATCAGTAAGACCAACCAAAGAAGGATATAATGAAGTTGGTGAAGATTTTATGTTAGCAACTGCCGCTGATATTGTCGCTGATCCATCTGCACCTGATGCATTTGTTCAGGGAATTATGGAAGGTAAAGAGTGGGTTTGGGAAGGTGGAATGCTTCGTGAAAAAGCAGCAGAAAATACCAAACGTAGAATTAATACTTTAATCGATCAAGGTACTTTAGAAGAATATAAACTTAATTTGCTCAATAACTTCTTAAATAACCTTTAATTTACTAAATATCTTAATTTATAAATAAATATAGATTTACTACAGGAAAATCGGAGAGTTCAAATGTCTCGTGGCAAACAATTACAAGAGATGGAAGCAGGCACTAAGCAATCCAGGACCGCTGTAAATGCTAGCGCAAAAGCAGCAGATCCAATGGACACCTCAGTTGCTGGATCATATGAAGATCTTGGCGGTCCTACACCAGAAAACTATAAATCAGATGATGATTCAGCAAAACTGAAAACACCTGGTACAACCCTTAAGCAAGTTAAGGATGTTGTAAATAAGGGTGCGGCTGCTGATGCAATGAAGGAAGAAGAAGAACTCGATGATGAGGAACTTATCTCTGAAGAAGAAGAGGATGAAGAAGAGGAAGTAGAAGAGACTGAAGAAGTCGAAGAATCTGAGGAAGAGGATGAAGAGGAAGAAGAAGTTGTAGAGGAAGAGTTTGATATTGAAGAGGATGTTAATGCCCTCCTTGAGGGTGAAGATCTTTCTGAAGAGTTTCAAGAAAAAGCAAAAGTTATTTTTGAGGCAGCAATCAGATTGAAGGTCACTCAAATTAAAGAGGGTCTAGAGCAGCAATATGCTCAAGCTCTTCTAGAGGAAGTAGAGGAAATTAAGCAAGCACTTGCTTCTCGTGTTGACTCCTATCTTGAATATGTTGCTGACGAGTGGTTCACTGAGAATGCACTCGCAATTGAAGGAGGACTGAAGGAAGAGTTGACTCAATCCTTTATGTCTGGCATGAAGGAACTTTTTGAAGCACATTATGTATCAATCCCTGAAGATAAATACGATGTCCTTGAGAGTATGGTAGAAAAACTTGATGATATGGAAACAAAACTCAACGAGCAAATTGAGAAAAATGTTTCACTCAACAAGCGTCTCGCAGAGTCGGTTGCTGATGGAATCTTAGATCAGGTTTCTGAGGGTCTAGCTGCCACTCAGAAAGACAAGCTCGCTTCACTTGCCGAAAGTGTTGAGTTTGAAAGTGAGGAAGAATATCGTGAAAAACTGGAGACTTTAAGAGAAGCATATTTCCCTTCAAAGACAAGTGCTCCAAAAGCTAAATCAGAGTCTCTCTCAGAGCAAGTAGACAGTTCACCAGAAGAAATTTCTGGTTCAATGGCTACTTATCTAAACACTCTTTCAAAATTTAGCAAATAATTGAATTTAATATAATTCAAACGCAAACAGTCACACTACAAAGGTAAACGCAAATGTTCCAAAACGAGCATCTGCAGGAAAAGTGGGCACCTCTCCTCAACTATGAGGGTCTTGACTCAATCAAAGATTCACATCGTAGAGCGGTAACCGCAGTCCTGCTAGAAAACCAAGAGAAATTTTTAAGAGAAGAAAACGCCTTCGCAACATCAGGTTCATTCCTGGCAGAAGCACCAACTAACTCCGCCGG
>Ga0194128_10008587_pt1 | contig 12860 bp, 20 predicted proteins | sample TA2KigCa65mmetaG_FD_148650 | JGI IMG/M metagenome (GOLD analysis project Ga0194128, IMG submission 148650) | Freshwater microbial communities from Lake Tanganyika, Tanzania - TA2015037 Kigoma Deep Cast 65m | ecosystem: Environmental > Aquatic > Freshwater > Lake | place: Tanzania: Lake...
CAAGACGATTGACGAGCTTCTGGAGCTGAGTGCTCGACGGCGCTAAGTGTCGGCGCTGGAATGGTTGTTAAGACTGGGCCCGCTTGGATTCGAACCAAGGACCAAGGGATTATGAGAAGACTGGACTTCGTGATCCCTGTTGGCCTTCAATGACTTACACGCGTCACTAAGCTGTGTGTAAGCAAATGTGTAAGTAAATATCGTGTTTTTGACGGGCAACCGAAACTCTTTCTCCCATCGATGTTTTGATCACGCCGCTGCAGGCGATATCTCTCGCTCGATCCGCTTACCGACCGCCAGTTCCGCTACACGTAAATCGTATGCGGCTTGTAGATTTAGCCAGGACCGCGCATCGCCACCGAAGTAGCGAGCAAGGCGCATCGCTGTGTCAGCAGACACGCCTCGTCGACCGCGCACCACATCGTTGATACGCGGTGTCGGAACATTGAGCGCCTTGGCCAGTGCGTTGGCGCTCAGCCCCAGTGGGGCCATGAACTCCTCGCGAATCACTTCACCAGGATGCACAGGTCGCATTCCATTCTTGGACATTTATCTCACCTCAGTGGTAATCGACAATTTCCACGTCTATCGGACCCTGATCGGTCCAACGGAAACAAACCCTATACTGATCGTTGATCCGGATACTGTATTGGCCCTTGCGATCCCCTCTTAGCGCTTCGAGACGGTTTCCCGGCGGAGAGCGCAGGAAGTCGAGGGTGTGCGCAGCATCGAGCATCACCAACTTCCGCGCCGCAACATTCGCAATTCTCGCGAACCGACGTGACTTGCCGGTTTCGAAGAACCGCCGAGTGTCTGGACAACGGAAGCTTCTTATCACCTCGGCAGAATATGCTGGTTAACGTTAAGCGTCAAACTCTAGGTACCAGCTGTTATCGCTGCATTCGCCCGACGCCGATCGAACGCAGCTCATCAGATATACTGGATATTCAAACGATGACCGGGCTCTACATGACCTTTAACTTCATACCGTGTGATCAAGGCGGCTCTCCCACCCAGACGATTCCAGAGATGCCGAACGCACTCGCTGAAAATTGTCGAGCGACTGCCGATCTCTATCGGCGTGTAGGCTTCTCGCCTCCTTGGATCGGATACGTTGCTACGGTGGACGGGAGAGGGGTCGGAGGCGGGGCTTTTGTCGGTCCGCCGAAAGACGGTTTCGTAGAGATTGCTTACTTCACGCTCGAGCACGAGCAAAGCAAAGGCTTCGCTACAAGAACGGCAGCCGCGCTGGTGCAAATCGCACGTACTGCGGATCCACGAATAGGACTGAAGGCGTTCACTCTTAGGGAAGAGAATCCGTCGACACGCATTCTCAGGAAGCTTGGATTCACCACAGTCGGCGTTGCCGAAGATGATGACGCGGGCGAGGTATCGGAGTGGCTACTTTCTGGCTCTTGAGATTGGGCCCGCTTGGCTTCGAACCAAGGACCAAGGGATTATGAGAAACCCTATACTACGCTGAGCGCACGGTGACCGTGCTTGCCTTGACTTCAATCTCCCAGAACTTGCTCGAGGTCTTGTCTTTAAATTCATAGTAGTTTTTCGCCATGGCCTTGCTCCTGCGTATCCAAGAAATTACTAAGTTCGAACGAGATTACTCTTATCGAATGTCGTACGAAACGAGTTTTCGCGGTTGGTGGTTAGCGCGCTAAATCGGTGTTTAGAAAACTCGATCGTGAAGTTGTCGCCATCGACGTTACTGAGGCGATCACCTGACTCGAGGGTTGCGTGATTAGGTTAAAAGTCGTTTGAAACGACTTTCTCCCCCTTAAGCCAACCTCTCCGCCGCCAAAGTTGCCGTCAACTTGCTGTAGTACTGCTCGATCATTTGGGCAGAGTTGCCCAACTGCCGTGCCAGTGTATGGATGTCCGTACCCGCCAACAACTCCTGCGTGGCGTAGGTGTGCCGCATTGAGTACAAGGTCCTGTTTTGACCACTTGGGCCTTTCAGGGGTATTGGACTTTGGAAAGGTGCATTACCGATGCAAAAAATACCCATCGCGCTCAGCGTGGAGAAACTCGGAGACCCCAACTGGCTATGTCGTTGCGAAGCGACGCGGTTGGCTAACCCAATGTTGCTCTCATATGAGATCACGTATGAGATCACGCAAACCGAATGGTTACTGGAGTAACCGTGAAAACTGCGTGAACAACGCCTCGCTATTTGAATCGCTTTCCAGCTGGGAGCAGCACTCGAGCGCGGCGGTAGCCTCAGCACGGCAGCATGGCTGGCTCGATGAGTGCACGCGCCACATGTCTAAGCCAAAGCGAGAGTCGAAGTGGTCTTTGCAAGAGATTAGTCGCGACGCGTCGCGTTACCATACGATTGGCGAGTGGAGACGCATGTCAAACGGCTCGTATAAAGCAACGTGCAAGATGGGTGTCCTAAAAGACGTTTCCTCGCATATGCTTTCATTCGTGGCGAGAGAGCAACAGTTTCTCGGCGGTGAGCTTGTGGCGGGCGGTGTCGGTGCTACTGGTCCACCTCAAACGCCGATCGGCTTGAGGGTAGGCGGCGGAGCTATTTGATATTCGGCGCGTAGCCGCGGCGCCCAAGCCCGGTCGGCGGACCTTTGGCCAAGGGCCGGCGCAGGGCCGTGGCTTTCCACTCCTGACCCTCGATTTCGGGTGGAACATCCATCGCAAAAGCGCCCCAGGTTTCTACCCGCTTGTTGTTCGACTCCCAGCCGGGCGGCAACGTCAGGTAGTCCGGTGCGTGCTTTTCGATATACGCGAGGACTTTCGGCGGAACCTCGGCGGTGCCGGGCAAACCTTTGTGTGAATGCATCCGCCCGAATAGCATCGCGCCCCGCAGTTCCGGCGCGGCCTTGCCCATCCGCATCCATGGCCAACATTCCGAAAGTCGCGCGAACCCCGCGCGCATTCGTGCCGTCGGCAAACCGCGATCTTGCGTCTCGTTGAGCGAGGCGAACATCGTGAAATGTTCCGAGGGCGTGATGCGCTTGCCGGTCGAGTAACTCGGCCAGGCCTCCGGGGTCACCGGATTGGTGTACTCGTGTGCGTAATCCCACTCGAGCATCAGATCGTCGCCATAGCGTGAGAACGGTAGGCGAAAGGGATAGCGCCCGTCGGCGTCCGCAAACACCGTGCCGTCGTTCATCACGGTGGGAGAGTCACCCGCCGCGCCATACATGAACTTGGGTACTTCGGTCGTGAGCGTGCCGGCAATCAGATCGTTGTAGAAGTGATAAACCTCGCAGCGCTCGCCGGTGATCGGGTTGTCCCAATACTCGAGAATGTCGCCCGTGCGCAGATCAGTGAAATAACCGGTCTCACGCGACTTGATGCGCAGCAACCCGCGCGGGTCATGCTCGGCGAGCATCACACCCGTCCCCGTGTACCCGAACACGGGCAATAAGCGCTTGCCCGGCAGCTTGAGATACATGAGCCCGTGAAACCCGCCGATGACAGGTTCGCCGTAGCCCGACCAGATCTTGCCGAAGGCGTAGAGGTTGTCGATGGGATTGGTGAAATCGAGTGCTTGCGAGCTTTTGCCTGCAGACACGCTCTTTGCCGCAAGCTGCGCGCTCATGATGCCGCCGCCCAGCAGGCCGCCACCCAGCATCGCGAGCGCTTGCCTGCGGCCGATCAGTGCGTCCTTCAGCAACATCGACGAAGTCATGACGTATCCTCACTGACAGCACGCAAACCGGAGCGCTTTTCGCGAAATTCGTCTGCACCATGAACACGATCAATCCACAAGAACCCAACGTCCATGTATTGCTTGCCCGTCGACCGATCGGGGCGCCTGTACCCGAAGACTTCAGCATCGTCGAGGAACCGACCTCAGCGCTCGGCTACTGGAAGCCGCGCTGGCACAAGCATTAGAAGCGCCGGAGCGGGAAGCGGCCTGACTTGAAGGTGACGCGATTCGCCTAACAAAGTCGTTTGAACCGACTTTTCGATCCCTCAAGCCAATCTCTCCGCCGCCAAAGTAGCCGTCAATTTGCTGTAGTACTGCTCGATCATTTGGGCGGAGTTCCCCAACTGTTTTGCCAGTGTGTGGATGTCGGTGGGGTCAGACGGATATTGCTGTGGGCAATGTCGTCGGTAGCAACATATTCAATGTCTGGTTTATTTTAGGGCTTGCAGCGTTAATTATTCCCCTAAGCGTCAACGAGCAAGTGGTCCGTCAGGACTTACCCGTGATGATCGTTGCTTCTGTATTGCTTCTGGTGTTCATCCTTGATCAGCGCGTTTCGTTTTTTGAGAGCGCCTTCTTATTTGCGCTGTTGATCGGGTACACCATCTTTTTGATCACTCAGTCGCGACGACAGTCGTCAGCAGCCCAAGCCGAGCAGGCGAGCGACATTAAGCCTCCTACTGAGTGGGGACAGGAAATTTCACACATCGTGCTGAGGGCTCTCCAACATACCCTCAAGCCAACCTCACCGCCGCAGATCTTATTGAAACATTGAAGGGCAAAGGCCCCTTCACAGTATTTGCACCCACCAATGCGGCCTTCGCCAAACTGCCAGCGGGTACCGGTCGAAAATCTGTTAAAGCCTGAAAATAAGGCTCAGCTAGTCGGCATTCTGACTTATCACGTGGTTCTAGGCGCAGTGAAGGCCGCTGATGTCGTTAAGCTAACTGAGGCCAAGACCGTTCAGGGTCAGTCGGTGAAGATCTCAGTCAAAGATGGCAAAGTGAGTATTGACATAGCCAACGTCACCGCTACCGACATCGCGGCGTCGAACGGTGTTATCCACGTCATCGACACGGCGATTTTGCCCAAGTAATGACGGGCGACAGTAAGCTAGTAATTTGAAGGGCATTGCCCGCCCTTCTCAAAGAGGGCGGGCAAACGCCAGTAAAGGCGGAACAAATTACCCCGGCCAGTACTGGTCACAGCCACCATCGCGGCTGCCTTCTTGAAGTAGCGACGTCCCGTTTCCGCCATGTCCCGGCGTTTCTCCTCACGCCGTCCCGGGAAATCTTCTGGCTTGGGCATGGAGCGGGAATCGAGGTTGATCTCCACACCCACCCGCCAGTAGTCCTCGGTTGAGGGTTGTTCACCTGCCCTAATGATGGGTAGAAACGCCTCATAAAGAAGGATGCCGAATTCGTACGTCTTTCGGCTGACACCGGCGTGCGCGTTCGCGCGCTGCCCCCGGCCGCGGCGGCCGCAACACTCGGAGCGACCGTCAAGGGAAGCTAATGGCGAAAATACGGTAGACCCCGTTTGCAGTTTTGACGAGGCCGGGAACAGAGCCCGTGCCGAGTCGAGTGAGTGAGGTCCAGGTGCGACCATCAGTGCTCGTTGCGATGTACACCTCGTCGCCGACGGGACTTCTCGCGCCCGCAGGCAGTCTCTTGTACGCCATCAGATATCTGCCACCACCGTCGTCGATTGGACTCGGGTCGCAGAGCAGATCTCCGCCTGAGGCGGCTATGGCTGTTCCGCCCGGAGCAAAGTTCAGCCCATCGCTAGAGGTCAGATAATTGATCGAGCCACCCGAACACACGTAGAGAAAATAAGTGTTGCCGACGCGCAGCGCTCCCGGGACGCCACCAGTAGTTGCTCTAGTACCCACGTCCAGTGATCCCGGGAACACGAGACCGTTCTGATCCGAGGTGGTGACGCTCTTCACGCTCGAGCCGTGACTGGACAACAGCCGGATACTCCCCGACGCAAGTCGCAACGGGAACGGATCGGTGGCGGAACTCGTGTAAGTAAAGACCGTTCGCTGATGGACGAAGGTCACTCCGTCGTCGGTCGACTTTGCCACACCGAACTTCCACTCGTTGTTCGGCTGGCTCGCAGCAGGATCACCGTTGGTGACGTAGCTCATCAGGTAGTACATCAATATCGAGTTGTCAGGCATCAGGAACGGCGCTGGGTCCACAAGACCCGCGTCCGCGCCACTGATATTGATGGTCGAGGTAGTCCATGGCCCGGAGGCGCTGGTCGCCTGGAATACCTTGAAGTTGGAAATGAATGTGGAAACGGTTTTTGCGGTCAACACCGCAGCATTGCTGGTGACGCTGCCGGTAGCGTTGCTGACGACTACCGTGAACTGCGCCGCGTTGTCTCCCGTTACCGTCGGTGGTGTCGTGTAGGTCGAGGACGTCGCGCCGTAGATATTTGAACTATTTCGGCGCCACTGATATGCCAGCGGCTCCGAGCCGCTGGCCGTCACCGAGAAAGCCGCAACCTGACCGACGTTTACCGTGACATTCTGGGGCTGCGAGGTGATGGTGATATCGCCCGCTGCCAATCTGAATGTGGCGCTGCTTCCGCCTCCGCATGAAGCAATCACCAAAAAAAGAACGGGAGCGATCCAGCGCCTGACAGATATCTTATGGTTCATGGCTGCAGGCCTCGGCGAATAGCTGTTCTGGTCGGCCTCGCTACCGTACGACCGTTCGGCCGGTACCACAACGATTTTTTATTAAGTGCCCAGCGTGTATGAATTTGCGGGCCGCTAAATATCTGTATGCGGCTTTATGAAATTGATGGCAGATACAAAGCGTTTGAGGTGTCAGTCAGCATTCCTAGCATCGGCAACTTTCGAACGCTGATCCACGCTGAATCTGCTGCGGACGCACAGCGAGCGGCGGAGTACTTATATGGCAGGCGGCGCATCTCCACCCTGCGTCGCTATGTGCCCGAAACCCAAGCACCCAAAAGCCCTGAACAGCAGCGAATCCAACGCCTCACCCAGCAAGCGAAGACCTGCCGAGCGATGGCGCAGCAGGAGAAGGCGAAACTGGCGATGAGAAAGGCGCAGAAAGCCAAGACAACCACCATCAAGCCGCTGCCATCAAGCCGCTGCCCAAAATCAAGCCCACCAGCACTGGATAAGGAAACGCCGTATTTCCCCGCCTTTCCTTTTGTCTCGACTAAATAAAACGACAGGTAGATCGCCACGCGACCTGCGCTGCCACGACAACGACTGTCGAGCACAACGGCTGCGTCCCCGAGATGTTAGGACGCCCGCAACATTGGTGATGTCGCAATGAGCGGAATATCTGGGCGATAGCAGAGACTGCTGCCACTAACCCGCAGAGGGCTGACCGCCGAGATCATCGCCGGCTTGGGAGCAAGTATTACGGGATGTAAAGGTGGTAGGGCGTAGTCCTTACCAAACCATGTACCGACCCACCGTTTTCTGCACAGGTCAGGCCGCTAAAGCATACGCCATAGCGGGGGTTTTCATGCCGAGGGCTTGGTGGGACCGACGGTGGTTATAGAAGCGGATCCACTCTGCGATGACACGCGAGGCGTGTTGTTGAGTTTCAAAGCGATGACGATGCACGCAGTGCTCTTTCAACGTTCGGATGACCCGTTCGATCATGCCGTTCTGCTGCGGGCAGTGCGGGGTGATGAACTCCTGCTTGAGGCCATAACTGCGCACGAGGCGCGTGAAGGCCCGGGAGGTGAAGACCAAGCCCATTGTCCGACCTCAGCAGGAACGGGGTCGTGACGCGTCCGAGTGTGCCCAAACCGTGCGATCAACGCTTGCTTGAGCGCCGCCATCGCCGTAGTTGCTCGACCGCTTCTCGAGCGCTGCCAACCGAGCAGCTCTCGCGTGTGACAGTCGATGACGAGGGCCAAGGTCTGCCAGCCATCACGACCCGCCCAGATGCGACACAGATCCGTTGCCCAGCGTTCATTCGGCGTCGTTGCGACCGAGGGCAGCGCCTCGATGCGGGGTCGATGCCCAATGGCTCGCTTGCGAACCTGCCAGCCTTTGAGCTGGAAGATCCGCTGTACCGTGTTCTTGTTGAACTGCAACAGGCTCGCCACGGTTCGATAACCAAACGCGGGTTCTGCCTCGATCATGTGGCTTGATCGGCTCGGCAAAGCGCTCCTGGACCTTCGGTGTCGATTTAACGGGCTTGTAGTACACGGTACGGCGAGGAACGTCGAACCAACGACAGAGCTTGGTCATCGGAACGGTAAATCCGTTTTCCTTCAGGCCCTGCTGGATGTGAAGGATCATGTCTCGTCCTTCTTCGCCAACAGGGCGTCCCATTTTTTTCGGGCACGCAGTTCCAACAGCGCTTCACTGTACGCTTCCTGCAGCGCTTTGAGCTGCGTCTCGTACTGTTCGCGGAGGTCTTGCGGTTTGGCCTTCAGGGCGTTTTCCATCCCGGCTTTGGCTTGGTCAATCCAGGACTCGATCTCTGACGGGGGAAGATCGAACTGACGGGACGACTCACTAACCGTGGTCTTCCCTTGAATGATGTCCAGAACCAGAGCCGACTTGCGACGCGCCGTCCAGCGCTTGATCTCTTCGTCCATCTCGATACTCATGTGCTATCTCCTTTGGGAACATAACACCTGAGCAGCAAATCAGTGGGTCAGTACACGATGCCGGTGCTCGAGCTCAAAGATCTGCTACACATTAAGCAGCTACCCGAAGAAGAGCGTGATCGCTACTCGTCCTTAAACGGCATGTTTTTATTGCTGCGTGGCGCCGTGCCGCGCGAGGGTGATTCGGTCGAATGGGCAGGATGGAAATTCGAGGTCATCGACATGGATGGCAATGCCATCGACAAGATCATGGCAATACGAATTGCCGCCCCTGCAACTGACGAACGCGACTAGTTCGATCGGCTGAAAGATCCTTTCGAGGCCAGTCGCCAACCATCACTTTCGGCGATAAAAACCCGATAATCACGGACGATTTGCGGCTCGCCACGGCGAGTGCCGACAATCAGCAGTGCATCGGCGAGACCGTCAGCATTGAAGTCGTTGAACATGATGATCGGCGCCCCCGCGTTGCCACCCGGATCGAGCGTGGTGGCCGAACGCATGAACTCCGCGCGCAGGGCAGTATCGAGCTTTATCGGAATGCTCGCGTTATCGGGCAACGTGCGCAGGCTACGTCGCCACGTGTCGAATCGCTCGGGCGTCGCGTTCGGATCAGCGGGTTCGGACTTTTTGCGGGAGTTTTGCGTCAGCATTGCCTTTGCATTTCGACCCAGCGCCGAGTCGTTTGCCGCAAGCGATTCTAGTGCAAGTTGACCTTGTCTACCGGCCTCGAAGCGCAGGAAGCTTAGCGCGCCGTCACGACTTTCGGCGACGGTGGCATCTATTGCCCGTTGCAGCTGATTCGAGACGCTCCAGCGCAAGGAATCGCCAAGGGGCGTGAGGCTCGCCGCAAGCGTCAGCAGCAATACCCCTGCGAGCACCGTGTTGATTTGCGCAATGCTCGCGAGCCATGGCCCGCTGCGCAGCGCCGCATAGGCATAACCCGCAGAAAACAGGCAGGCGACTGCGGCGGCGATCAGCCCCCAGTAACGCGCAGGCGTCAGGCCGAGTTCGAGAGTGCGAACTGAGAGCGAATAAAGTGCTGTCGCAGCGACCACGGTCAGTAGGGCAGGCACAATCCGCAACGCCTGTTTGAGCCAAGGACGATAGCTAGGCTCGGTTGCGCCGTCGCGGAATGCCGCGTTGATCAACAGCACCGTCACGGCGACCAGTGCGAGCAAGATCGCACTATTGAGGATTTTTTCGCCGCTACCGATCAGCACTGGAAGCTTGGGAATCAGCGCCAGCGTGAATGCGGTCACGATGATGGCTGCAAGTGGCAAAAGCCACTTGAGCAGATCCAGAATTTGCTCGAGCACTCCGACAATCAAGCGCTCGCTAGCGCCGATGATCTGTGTCGCAACCGCGAACGCTACCGTGGTTGCGGGATATGCAAAGCGTGAATCTGAAAAAAGATTTTTGAAGAACGGGTTGCCGAGTATGTCGAACAGCGCTGCCCAAAGAAAAAGCAGTATCCAGAAAAGTCCGGTGAAGATCAGAGCTTCAGCCAGCGTGCACAATGCACCCCAGACACTGCGGAAAAGGACGGGATACGTAGGGCGCCAGAGGCCGCCTTCGAGACGCGCTTGCAGCAGTGACAGAAACAGCAGCCAACTGAGTAGCAAAGGCGCGATAAAGCGCGCTGTATCTATATAGGCGAGATCGCTGGGTTTGAACGGCACCGGAAAGTCGCGAAACGCAAAGTAGCCCGCTAGCGCGAGAAAGATCGCTAGACCTCCGCTGGCTTTCCACAGCACTCCCTGCCGCTGATGCTTCCAGAGCACGAGAATTACCGGGGGTACCCAAAGAAATACCAGAAAAAGAGCGGTCAGCAAACCGGGGCTGGTCGCGGGCCAGCTTGCCGCAGACAAGGCCTGTTGCAACGACCACAGCACTGCCGCCTGAATGAGCGCCAGCGCGATATTCATCTCAACGCTCGACGCCTGCCGGCGTGCCGAGAATCTTGTTCATTTCGATGAAGTTGCCATCGGCATCCCAGACGGCACTGAACATGACCGGTATGGTGCCGCCTGCAGCACCTGGATAGTCGATTCGTTTCAGAGCTCGGCGATGACTGCGATTGATACATATCGACCCCGGCATCCAGACCACGTTATCGAAAATAGACAACGACGGTCGAGTTCGCTGATATCTTAATTTAATTGGTTTGTAAATTTGGGTAACTTGGATTCACGCCTGCGCAGCAAGGATTCAAAGGAATCGGGTTTCGACTGGAACTACTCTGTATCCAGAATATACATTTTCAAGCGGCGATGAAATTGATCATACTTTTTTGCGGTCCGTTGTTGGTCACTTGTGGCTGAATCACGCCGAGTTTGGGTGGCTGGGATGAAGTCGGAAGGCGACATGACTTATGTACGGTGCCGCGGTGCTGCTTAGCGGAAATAAAACACGGAGTTAGGAAAAATAATCTACATAAAAGTAAATTATTTAAGGCTAGCAGCGGCTCAGGATTTGAGCCTGTCTGGAAAGGCGCGACCGGGCATAAGCTTCATCTGCCGGGTGTAGAGTTCATCCCAGATTCGATGCGCCGCGGTTGTGTAGCGCCGTTGCGCGGGCTCTAGCCAATCCGCTCCGAGTTCCGCGGGTTTGCGCAAGGGTGCAACGAACACCGAATCGGGCAACTCAGGGATCGCACTGTAGCCGAAGGGCGGGTCGGAAGTTTGCAGAGGCATCAGCGCACCGCGCGGCCGTAACCTGTCACTTCGCCGTGGGCATCACGAAACTCGCGCCTTCGCGACGCTCACACGGCCAGCGCGTAGTGACAGTTTTGAGGCGGGTGTAAAAGCGTACGCCCTCGGAGCCGTGTACGTGATGATCGCCGAACAGTGACGCCTTCCAGCCGCCGAAGCTGTGGAAGGCCATGGGCACCGGAATCGGTACGTTGACGCCGACCATGCCGATCTGGATACGCTGCACAAAGTCCCGCGCAACGCCACCATCAGCGGTGAAGATCGAAGTGCCGTTGCCATACGGGTTGCTATTGATGAGTTCGACAGCCGCGGTGAAATCTTTGACACGCACCATGCCGAGCACTGGCCCGAAGATTTCATCGCGGTAAATCGACATCTCGGGTTTGACATGATCGAAGAGCGAGGCACCAATGAAAAACCCGCCCTCGAACCCTGCACGGGCCATACGAAACCCGCGGCCATCGACCACGAGATCAGCACCTGCGGCAACCCCTTGGTCGATATAGCCACGGACCCGTTCGAGATGGGCACGGGTGACGAGCGGCCCCATCTCGGCATCAGCATCGCTGCTAGGACCGATCTTGAGCGTTGCAAGGCGCGCCACCAAACGCGCGCGCAGCCCCTCTGCGACACTGTCGCCCACTGGTACGGCGATCGAGATCGCCATGCAGCGCTCGCCCGCCGAGCCATAGGCCGCACCCAGAAGCGCATCAACCACCTGATCGAGGTCTGCATCGGGCATCACGACCATATGATTCTTGGCACCCCCGAGCGCCTGCACGCGTTTACCGTACGCCGCGCCCGTGGCGTAGATGTGGCGGGCAATCGGGGTCGAACCGACGAAGCTCAGCGCATCGACACCCGGGTGTTGCAACAGAGCGTCGACCGCCTCCTTGTCGCCCTGCACCACGTTGAACACACCGGCCGGAAAACCTGCGCTTTTGATTAGGTCAGCGCAAAACAACGCGGCTGAAGGATCGCGCTCTGAGGGCTTGAGAATGAAGGTGTTGCCGCAGGCCAGCGCCATCGGAAACATCCACATGGGCACCATCGCCGGAAAATTGAACGGCGTAATTCCGGCAACGACACCGAGCGGTTGTCTCACCGAGTGGCTATCGATGCCTAAACCGATGTTCTCGGTGATCTCGCCTTTCAGAAGCTGTGGTGCACCGCAGGCAAACTCGACTACCTCGAGCCCGCGAGTGACTTCGCCGCGCGCATCGGAGAGCACCTTGCCGTGCTCGGCGCTGATGATCGCCGCCAACTCATCGGCGTGCGTCTCGATCAAATCGCGTAGCTTGTTTAGAAGCCGCGCCCGACGCAGTGGGCTGGTTGCCGCCCAAGCGGGGGACGCGGCGCGGGCAGCGGCAACGGCGGCATCGACCTCCGTCGCACTCGCGAGCGCAACGGCTGCAGATTGGGAACCCGTCGCCGGATTGAACACGGGCGCGGTACGCCCACTCGTGGATTCGACGACCGAGCCGCCGATGTAATGCTGGATAGTCTTCAAATCTTTATCTTTATTTAATCTTTATCTTTATTTGATGAATGGCGGTGACCTGCCTGCATCGATTGATCCAGTCTGATTGTTAGTTTACGCAGCTTTTGACAGGCCCCCAGAAACCGGACAGTTAAGGCTGCGAGTTTGCGACACCTTGTTGCCTGGTCTGATCAGCGAATTCCCGAGGGGTCAGACCCTCGAGAGATCGGTGAGGATGCCTCTCATTGTAATCCCATCTCCAACCATCGATCTTCTCTTTCGCATCATCAAGTGAATGAAACCAGTGAGTGTTCAGACACGCCTCGCGAAATCGACCGTTGAACGATTCAACGATGGCGTTATC
>Ga0194128_10008588_pt1 | contig 12860 bp, 13 predicted proteins | sample TA2KigCa65mmetaG_FD_148650 | JGI IMG/M metagenome (GOLD analysis project Ga0194128, IMG submission 148650) | Freshwater microbial communities from Lake Tanganyika, Tanzania - TA2015037 Kigoma Deep Cast 65m | ecosystem: Environmental > Aquatic > Freshwater > Lake | place: Tanzania: Lake...
GATGGCTGGGGCGCGGAGCTCGACTTCGGTCACAGCTCAGACGCGGTGTCCGGCCTCCAGGTGCTCGACGTGACCACCTACACGGTGAGCGGCGCGCGCGTGCGGCCCAGCGGCCTGATGCGGCCGTTTGGTCTGCTCGGGGCTGGAGTGGTGCAGGTAAACGGATGCAATGCCCCCTGCGCTCGCGCGGCCCGGACCTACGACCTTGGTCTCAGCGGCGGCGGCGGCGTGTTCGTGGTCCCACATGACGCCTTCGCGTTGCGCGCGGACGTGCGCTACTTCTACACCTCCGCCGATCATGTCGATCTCCGTCGTCCGGAGAACTTTTCGTTCTGGCGGGTGTCTGTTGGCGCCACCTTCATCTGGTCGATCACGCCGTAGCGCGGTCACTGTGCCGGCTCCGCTCCTGGCGCGTCGATTGACGGCTTCTCGCGTCAGCGTGGCGTCTTCTGCGACAAGGGCCTGGTCGGCGGTAAGGCAGGCGGCATATTCGAATGTCGTCGGCTTCGGATACGCAGGCCTTGCCCAACGTCCCGATGATCCATCGCCCCGGCGATGCGACCGGCGTGGCCTTGAAACGCGCGCCCTTGGATACCAACAAGCGGCTGCTGATCGTCGACGATGAGGAACCGATCCTCAGGCTCGTCACGCGCATCCTCGCGACGGACAGCTACGAGATCGCGTTCGCGACGACCGGTCACGAGGCGGCGCAGATGGTGTCGAGGCCGGACTATCCCGGCGTCGATCTGCTGGTGACGGATCTGATGATGTCCGGCATGAACGGGCGCGAGCTGGGCAGGGTGGTGCGCGCCAAGGATTTCAGCGCGCGCGTGCTCTATGTCACCGGCTTCGCCGATACGCTGTTCAAGGACCTCGCCGAGCTCGGCGACGGCGAGTCATTCATCGAGAAGCCGTTCGGCACGGATGGCCTGCTCGAGGCCACTCGGCTGCTGATGTTCGGGCACATCTGTGACGGCCAGGCACCGCCCGACAAGCGCGACGACGCCGCAGAGTGGGCCGACGATCGCCTCCGCGCCAAGGTCGTCAAGTTCCTTCGCCGTATCCGCATGGCGTAGCGCGCCAGGCGCTCGTCATCGGGAGATCTTCAGCTTGACGCGATCGAGGCAGCTTTCGCTCTTGAACTGCCGCGTCTTCTTCACATAGCGTGTGCCGTTGAACTCTGCGGTCCAGTCCGAGTAGTTCGCGCCCGGTGCCGGTGTGTCGCGGACCAACAGGCACACATTGTGCAAACCGCCGTGTTCGTCCGGCAGCAGGCCGACGAGCCAGGCCGATCGTTCGGCGAGAATGACCATGCCGTTGCTCGTGACCAGCGAGAACGCCGCCAGCCCGTTGCGCTGCGCCGTCTCAACGAGCACGAAGTCCCGGCTGGGGTCGATCCGGCTCGTCAGATCGGGGAGCCCGCTGATTCGTAGAGCCGCGACGAACTCCTCGAGAGTGTCGCGGTCCTCGGCGCCCTCGTGGACCATCAGCTTCCGCAAGCTTGCGAGCTGGGTCCGTGACAGCGATCGTGGAGCCGCAGACGGATCCACCGCCCGCACCGACAGCGTGGCCGTTTCCGCCGCCGGTGGCAGCTTCCCGGGGACATCGCCCGCCGTTGGCGCAGGCGGCGCCGGTGTCGCCGGCGTGGCGGGCCGGGGACTCGCGCCGGCCAGCGGCGGCGGGGGTGCCGGTGCCGCCGGCTTTGATGCCGGCGCCGGTGCTTGTGATCCGGTTGACTTGGGTGGTTCCGGCACGATTTCGCCGGAGCCCCTCGGCTCGAAGACGATTCGCCTGGTGCTGCCCTGACAACTTTCAATCACCCGCCGCTCCGCCTCGTCGCCGGCAACGACGATGAACAGCGTAAAGGCCGTGACCTTGCGTTTGACCAGACCGGCCGCGATCTCAGCCGCGAGGTCGGGTCATTGGCGGACTTGCGCGCCGCTCGCTGGCGTCCAGCCGAGGAGTAACGCGGCGATGAGCGCCAGAAAGCGAATGGGCATGGTGCGCCATCCTATACCGGCTCGGGCGTCGGGATACCTCTGGAGCCGCCTGAACCTTTGCTGATATTCTGAACAACTCCGGCCGGAGTGGCGGAACTGGCAGACGCGCGGGACTCAAAATCCCGTTCTCCTTGCGAGAGTGTGGGTTCGACCCCCTCCTCCGGCACCAGTAGAATCAATCGGTTACCTTCATCGGGAAACATCGCCTCCTTCGGCGAAGTTTCCCGATTGTCGTTGTTTTGTAATTGCTCGCTGCGACAACGGCTTGCGGTTCGCATTTTGAGATACCTGGCTTCCGAAATCGGCAGGGGGATGACGGCTTCTTGCGTTGTCGCTTACAGCCCCACCGCATGGGCTTCGCCAGGCGCCATCGAGCCGATTGGCGACGACGGTGGTGCCACGCGTTTCGCGCTCTTGATCGGTGCGTCGAAGCGCCCGCTCGACCTGCAGCCGCCCAAGATCATCGACGCCACCCGACGGACGATAGACCGTATTAGCGGCCTCCCGGTGAACGGAACGCCCGTTCTCAGACCCAGCGTGATTCCCGGCGGCGGCCCTTGATCCGACTCCCGTGGACACCTTGCGAAAGGTGGATACTATGGGACGCATGGGACCAAGCAGGGGTGGCCGGCGAGTCCGGACATGATGGACCATATCCGACACCGGGTAGATCACTTGGATTTGCGTGCCCGAGGCGATGGTGGGCGCCGGGTCCCTCGTCACGCCGAACAACCGCGTGCCGACGCACACGCTGGCCATGGGCCGCCCGGCGCGCGTCGTCAGGCCGCTCACGGACGGCGAAAAGCAGCACTTGCTCGAGTCGGCCCGCGGCTACGTCGAGGTGGCGGCCCGCTTCCTCGAGGGCGACTGCGCGCCCTGCGAGCCGGTCCGGTTCTGAGCCACGCACCTCGGGCGTGACCTTCGGCGCGCGCTCGCGCATCATCGCCGCCATGGCCACCCACCCTCCTTCGCTCGCGTCGCTCCTCGGCGAGCGCGCCCTCGTCGGGACCTTCGCCGCGCTCCGCGATCCCGCCGCCCTCGGGTTCCTCGCGGCCGGCGGCTTCGAGACGGTCATCATCGACGGCGAGCACGGCGTCATGAACCCGGAGACCGTGGGCACGCTCGTGCTCGCGGCGCACGCGTCTGGAGTCCCCGCGATCGTGCGCGTCTCCGCGTCGTTTCGCTCCTCGGCGCAGAATGCTCTCGAAGCGGGCGCCGACGCCGTCATGGCGCCCATGGTCGAGAGCGCGTCGCAGGCGGAGTCGTTCGCGTCGTTCTGCCGCTATCCGCCCGCGGGCACGCGCGGCTTCCACCCGTTCACGGGCGGCAGCGGCTTCGGCGCCGTGCCTGCTCCGAACGTCGTACGCTTCACGAACGAGCGCCTCGTGGTCCTCGCGCAGGTCGAGACCGCGCGCGGCCTCGACCAGTGCGAGGCGATCGCGAAGGCCAAGGGCGTCGACATGCTCTTCTTCGGGCCCGGCGACATGAGCCTCTCGCTCGGCGTTCCCCCGGGTTCGCCTGCGCTCGCGGGGGCGATGGAGCGCATCGCCCGCGCGGCGCACGCGGCGGGGAAGTCGTTCGGCACGTTCATCGGCAAGCCCGAGGAGGCGCGTCGCGCGCGCGAGCTCGGCGCGAAGCTGCTCGTGCTCGGCGGCGATGGCGGGCTCCTGCTGCAGGCGGCGTGGGACGCGGCTGGCGCGACGCGCAAGGCGATGGGCGAGGGGTGAAGGGCAAGGTCGCCGTCGTCGGGGCGGGGCCCGCGGGGGCGTTCGTCGCGGGCGCGCTCGCGGAGCGCGGCTTCGCGGTGCATCTCTTCGATCGCAGGGAAAAGCCTTGGGAGGAGCGCGGGGAAGGGCGGACCGTCGCGCTCTCGCTCTCGCCGCGCGGCCTCACGGCCCTCGAGAGTATCGGCCTGCGCCCTGCGATCTCCGAGCGGTCGATCGAGCTCCTCGGTCGCGCGTTCCACGCGCCCGAAGGAGACGTGCGCCTCCTCGCCGCGCCGCCCGGCGCCGTGCGTAACCGCGCCATCTCGCGCTCGGTGCTCACGCGCACCCTCTGCGATTGGGCGCTCGGTCAACCCGAGGTCACCGCGCGCTTCGGCACCGCGTGCCTCGAGGTTTTGCGCTCGCAGCGCGCGATCGCCCTCAAAAATCGGTCCGGCGCGGTCTCCGCTGAGCCCTTCGATTTCGTCCTCGGCGCGGACGGCTCCGCCTCCGAGGTGCGCGCGGCGATCGTGCGCGCCCCCACTGTGGACTTCGGCAAGCGCTCCTCACCCTGGGGCTACCTCGAGCTCACCGTCGAGCCGGGCGCTTCGGCGTTCGCGTACGAACCGCACGCCATTCACATTTGGCCGCGCGGCTCGTTCTTCATGGTCGGCTTCCCGGCCTTCGACGGCTCCTACAAGTGCACGCTCGTCATGCGCCACGACGCGCACGAGGAGCTCCACGCGACGGGCATGCTCGGGGATTTGCTCGCCTCCACGTTGGAAGACGCCTGGCCGCGTGCGCGTGATCGCGAGGCGGTGCTCCGGGCGCGCCTCGCCCCGATCCCCATCGTGCGCGTGGGCGACTGGCACGACGGCGACTTCATGGCGATCCTCGGCGACGCCGCGCACGCTACGCCGCCCTTCATGGGGCAGGGGGTGAACATCGCGCTCGAAGACGCGCAGGCGCTCGTGCGCGCCTTCGACGAGCACGACCTCGCGGTGCGCCCGGCCTTCCGCGCGTTCGCCGCGGAGCGCGTGCCGAATGGCCTCGCGTGCTGCGATCTCTCGGAGCGCGCCGCTCAGCTGCTCTTGCGCATGCCGCCGAAGCGCCCCGCGCCGTCGCCGCTCGCGGCGCTCAATCAAGAGGGCATGTCCTACGAGGCGGTCGCGAGGCAGTTTATCCCGGGCTGGCAGCCGCGCGTCTACGCGGAGGCGACGCCGGTGAGCGAGGAGTTCGCGGAGGTCGTGCCTCAGGAGCTCCTCGAGCCCTTCGAGGCCGAGGCCGGCGAGCTCCTCGTGCGCGAGGGCGAAACCGCGCAGGATCTCCTCTACCTGCTTGCGGGTACCGTGCGGATCTTTAGCGCCACCCTCGGGGAGGTGCGCCTCCGTGCGCCGGTGATCCTCGGTGAGGTCGGGTGGTTTGGTGGAGCGTCGCGCACCGCGTCCGCGGTCGCGGAGACCTCGTGCCGCGGCGGGCGCCTCTCGTACGCGCGCCTCGACGCCTTCTGCGCCGCCGAGCCCTCGCGGGCCATCGGGCTCGTGAAGCACCTCGCGTCGCTCTCGGTGGAGCGGCTCAAGGATCACTTCCACCCGCGCGCCTCCTACGTGGTCATCGCGGCCTACGCCGACCTGCACGACGCGCTCGAAGGCTGGATGTTGTCGTGCCGCGAGCACCTTGCCGCGCTGCCCATCGCGTGCACCGCCGAGGTCGGCGAGATCCTCCTGCGCGTCGCGAACATCCAGCCGGCGCGCGTGATCCCGCCCGTGGCCCGCGGCGGGTACGCGCACCTCCGCGCGCTCAAGACCCCCGCGCAGGCCCTCTGCTGGTTCCGCGTGGAGGCGCTCCCGCCGGAGCTCCGCCAGGTGGCCGACGCACGCAAGACCCCCGTCCTCCGCGACCTCGAGGGCGCGCGCGCGTACTTCTCCGACCTGCACCGCGCGGATGGCGAAGCGGGCGAAGCGTAGAGGCAGTGTCGCGCCGCATGACGACGCGCACGGCTCACCGGAGTGAGCCTCCGCCCGCTCTCCCGCTCTCCGTCTGTTGAAGTTCTGAGGTTGTCCGCTCTCGTGGACAGGCATCTGGAGAGATCCGTGCGAGTGCACGAGCGGCAGCACACCGGGCCGTTCCGCGAAGACCCGGTCGCGCGGCGGCGGCGACAGGGACAGGCGAACCCGGGGATCGCTTTCGGTGGGGGCGTCCGCACGTGGGCGCCTCGCGCGCGCCTCGCCCGTCGAGCGTCTCGCCTCCTCGCGTCTCACCGCCTGTCCGTCCCGCTTTTTCCGGTACAACGTCCCCATGAAGCGAACGATCACGGTCGCGGGCACGATCGGCGCAGGGAAGACCTCCCTCACGCGGTGGCTCGTCTCGCGCTTCCACCTCGTGCCCTTCTACGAGCCGAACGACGAGAACCCGTACCTTGCGGACTTCTACGCCGACATGCCGCGCTGGGCGTTTCAGTCGCAGGTCTTTTTCCTCGCGCACAAGCTCGGTCTCCACACGGAGCACGAGCGCAGCGGGGTGCCTGCGATCATCGACCGCACAATCTATGAAGACGCGGAGATCTTCGCGCGAAATCTCTTCGAAACCGGCGTCATGAGCGCGCGCGATTGGGGTGTGTACGCGTCGCTCTACGCGAGACGATAGACCGTATTAGCGGCCTCCCGGTGAACGGAACGCCCGTTCTCAGACCCAGCGTGATTCCCGGCGGCGGCCCTTGATCCGACTCCCGTGGACACCTTGCGAAAGGTGGATACGATGGGACGCATGGGACCAAGCAGGGGTGGCCGGCGAGTCCGGACATGATGGACCATATCCGACACCGGGTAGATCACTTGGATTTGCGTGTTGCGGTGAACCCGCTGGGTTAAATCATGGAGGGCATGCAGATGTCGAAAGCGATGAAGACGATGGCTGCGGCGGCGGTCGCGGTGCTTCTGGTGCCGGTGGCGTTGATGGCCGCCAAGGCCAAGCTCGTGTCTGGTGATCTGGCGCTCCTTAGGGGGCAGACGCAGATCGACGTCGAGTTCGACTACACAGGCATGACAGTGGGTGGCAAGGCTACGCCCGAGGCGCAGTGGCTGGCTGAGGAAGTGGCCAAGCGCAACGGCAAGAAGGCAGGGTCGGGCGACGCGTTCCAGGCGACGTGGGTGTCAAGCCGCACGGAGCTCTACGCGCCGCGCTTCCTCGAAGAACTGAACAAGGAACTGGCTAAGGGTGCGGCGAAGGCGGTGCTTGCAGGCGGGGCTGCGAAGTACACGCTGATCGTGCGCACGGTGCAGGTGGAGCCGGGCGCGATTATCGGCTTTAACACTCAGGCGTGGGCCACGCTTGACGTGCGGCTGGTCGAGACCGCGACGAAAGAGGTGGCACTGGCCACGATCCGCATCGAGAAGATCCGCCCCGCCACGAAGAAGGTAGCAGGCATCAAGCTGGGTGGCTACGACGCAGAGTCACGCTTGGCCGAGTGCTACGACGACGGCGGCGAAGCGCTCGGAGAACTGTTGGTCAAGCTGGGTGTGAAGGCTGCTGTCTAGAATTCCGAATGCCGCTGCCGGTTTTCCTTGAACTGACCAAGCGCCACGCGCCAGCGTTGAGAGGTGACCTGGTCTGCAGTGGTGATTGCAGTGCACCGGGAATAGCGGAGAGCGGTTAATGTGAGTTCAGCATCCGTGTTTCAGTGGTCATGGAAAGGTCTACGAGCGATCGTCGGCCGAACGCAGCTTCAACGTCTAAAAGATGAAATTACGGTGGCTCAGTGTGAACTCTCCGACGCTCGTTTCGATGAACTCGAAATCAAGGCCGTACTTTCGTTCACTGAGTACGTGCTCGGCAACCTTACTGCTCTTTGGACCGCGGCCAACGTTGACGATCTCAGTCGCTTACAGGAGACCCTGTTGTCAACCGGGCTGGTGTGGGATGACGAGAGATTTGGGACCGCACTAACTCACGGTGCTTTCAGCTGGTTGCGGGGGATTTCGATCGACGAATCAGAAGTGGCGTCCCCGACGGGAACCGCTGCACATTGCACCGAAATCTTTCTAGAGATTGCTCTCTAGAATGTCCGATTTCGATTTAGTGTGTGCACTTTCGAGCCGCTAACGGCCGAAAGAGAACGAGGGCTAGGTGGCCTATCCTTCTGCATTGTTTCTCTTGAAGGGGAAACGCAGAAGGAGGAGCACCAATGACCCTCGCGGAGAGCATACAAGGGTTTCGGCTGCGCGGGTTGCGGGAGGCGGTGCGGAGCGGCAATGTGGCCGAAACCTGCTGAGAACGGGCGTTCCGTTCACCGGGAGGCGCTAATACGGTCTATCGTCCGTACGTATGGTCTGCCGCTAAGCGTTCAAACGCGTCCAGCAAACAGCTACACCACACCCTGGCATCGGCGCAGAGCAGGGCATGGATTTCGCATCGCGAGAGGCAGCCGAGCAATTCCTTGCTGACCGCATATCCCCCGAAGGCACATGCTGGCTGCGCGTGGACCCACGAAAGCCGCTGCGCGCCTACCTCATGTGATCTGCAGGCGCCGTCGCCATCGCCCTGCTTAGCGCCACGGCCCCAGCATCATCTCTGCCGTCGCCCGGTTGGTCGCAAGCGGCACGTTCATCACTTCGCAGACCCGCACCAGGGCATGCACATCCGCGCCATGCGGCTGCGCCCACAGCGGATCGCGGAAAAAGAAGACGGCATCCACGAGCCCGCGCGAAACGATGGCACCGATCTCCTGGTCGCCCCCCAGAGGTCCGGATCGCACGCGCCTTACGATCTCCAGGCCAAGTTCGTCCGATAGCCGCCGCGCTGTGTTCGCTGTGGCGATGAGGCTGCGCGATGCAAAGTGATCGCGATGCGCCCTTACAAGGTCGATCAGCTCGTCCTTCTTGCCATCATGCGCAACAAGTGCAGTGTAGCGCGCATGATAGGCTCCTGACAATCGCGCCACAGCCAGACGTGACAGGCTGCGATAAAACATGCGCGCCAGCTCCACATCGGTCAGCATGGCTTCGACTTGCACGCGCGGGATCGTCGTGTACGTGACCGCACCCACGGCATGAACATGGGCCGTTGTCGGCTGCGCACTCAGGAAACTGATCTCGCCGATAATGGCGGGAGCATGCATGAGGATCGTCTCGCCCGTCAGCGAATCGATCCGCACCCGCCCGCTGAGCAGCAGGCACAATGCATCCAGTGGCTCGCCGGCGACGATCAACGCCGCTCCATCAGCCGCCACCTGTTTGTCATGGGTGACTTTCGACAGCAGCGTCAATACGTGCTGGAAGTCATCCCTTTGGGTGCCTGTATCTGGCAATGCGTTTGTCCCGTATCTCTCGATTACGGAGACAGTTTAATCTTCTCTTGTGACAATTCAACGGCCCGAAACAAGAGTGTCGCTAAGAGGGGGGAAGGGGCTGTCAGATTTCCGGCAGCCCAACACCATCAGATGACCTTGCGCAGCTCGGTGAGGAACGTATCGATTTCCTCGACAAGGCGCGACGATTCCCGCTCGAGTACGCCAGGTCATCTGCCCAGTGTCGGATAAGGCCCATTAGGTTTGGGAAAGACCCACGAATTACGGACTAACGGCTCTTCCGTCAGGCCACCGTGCCCGGGCGGCCGTGGGTGCCCGGGTCCGCCTCGCCCTCGAGCTCGTCCTTGAGCCCCACGAGCGCGTCGGCCCAGCGTCCTGCGTATCGGCTCACCCAGCGGCGGTGGATCCGCCGGATGGGAACCGCGTTGAGATGGATGAAGCGCCCGTCACGTCGGGGGATCACCAGCTCCGCCTCCTCCAGGACCTTCAGGTGCTGCATGACCGCGAAGCGCGACAGCTGGGGGAACGCAGCGTCGAGGTCGCCGGTGGTGCGTCGGCCCTCCGCGAGGACGGCGAGCACGCGCCTGCGCACCGGGCTCGAGAGCGCCCGCCAGACGGCGTCGTCTCCGTCGTCGCCGGAATCCTGCGTCGCGGTCATACGTGATAGGAATGTCACATCATGAGCCGGCGCAAGGGGAGGTGGAGACGAACGCGCGCGCTCCTTCGCGGCCGCCCGGGGCCAGACCTCCTGGACTCGGGCGGGAAGACCGCTGCGGGCCACGGCGGGACAGCCGCGGCCATTCAGGGCCGGATCGATCCGATGTCTCTCAGGGACGTGACCACGTAGATCGAAGCGATGGCCAGCACGCAGAGCGAGAAGACGACCTTCAGCAGCCGCTGGGAGATTTCCAGGCTGCCCTTTTCGGTGTTTGTAAATTTGGCGAAAAGGTAGAATCCGCCCTCAATCGGGCTGCTCTCGATGACGATAGACTGTATTAGCGGCCTATACTCGGCGATAGCAAGGAGCGAGAGTCCCGATGAAACACCTCTGCGTGTACCGGTTGCGGTGATGCTGATGGTGCTGACAGGGCCAGCCGGCGGGGCCGGCCGAGCGCACGCTGCTGGTGACGGGCGTTCTGCACGCACTCTTCCAATCGCGCCAGTGCGGCGGCGAGCGCATGGAGACGCCGCACCTTGGCATTCGCTACCAGCCGACGTTTGCCTGGCAGGCGGCGCCGCCCCGGCCGTTCCCTCAGCAGTGAGCGGCCCGCCTCTGCTGGGACCCGGCGATGCCGTGCCTTTCTCCTTCCCAGCCACGGCGCCATCCCGGACACTGCGCGCGTGAAGATCTCCGTCGTGATCCCTGCCTACAATGAGGAAAAACTCATTGGCGGGACGCTGGCCGCGATTCATCTGGCCCGCGCGGCCTTCACCGTGGCGGGCTGGGAGAGCGAGGTGGTGGTGTGCGACAACAACTCGAATGACCGCACCGGCGAACTGGCCCATGCGGCCGGAGCCGTGGTCGTCTTTGAGCCGGTGAACCAGATCGCGCGCGCCCGTAATGCCGGCGCCGCAGCCGCCACGGGAGACTGGCTGGTATTCGTGGATGCCGACTCGCGGCCCTCGCCCGGGCTGTTCAGCGATGTGGTGGAGCAAATCCGGAGCGGGCACTGTCTGGCCGGCGGCTGCATCCTCCGGCTGGACGAGACCCAGTTCGCGGCTGAATGCGTCCTGCGAGGCTGGAACACGATCAGTCGCGTGCTGAAATGGGCGGCGGGCTCGTTCATTTTTTGCGAGACGGCGGCCTTTCGAGAGATCGGCGGTTTCAGCCACGAGTTGTTTGTGTCCGAGGAGCTGGACTTGAGCATCCGACTCCGGCGGCTAGCGCGCAGGAAGGGCCGCCGGATGGTGATCCTGACGCGCCATCCGCTGCTGACCTCCGCGCGGAAGATGCACCTCTACTCGCCGGCCGAGCATGTGTGGTTTTTGCTCAAGACGCTGCTCACGGGCGGCCGCACGATGCGTGCGCGGGAGAAGTGCGCGATCTGGTATGACGGGCGGCGGTGAGACGATAGGCCGTATTAGCGGCCTCAACTGTTCAGGCAGACCGCCGGATGGCTATATTCGGCGGTCTGCGGTCCGCTGTCTGTGCACCCTAAAAAATCAGATCGAGAATCCCAAAGAACTTGAAAATCGAATAGACCACCACTGCAATCATCAGCCAGCGCACATATTTGCTGGCGTTGGGCACGCTGACGGCAAATTTCGCCGCGGCCCAGGCCCCGATGCTTTGGCCCACGGCCATCAGAATCCCGATACCCCAGTCGATGCGCACAGGCGAAAAGATAAAGACGACCATCGCCGCAACCGTAAGGGCCAGGACAATCACCAGTTTGATGGCATTGGCGTGAACCATTGAGTAGCCCGCGCCCAGCACCATTGCCGCCAGCAGAAAGACGCCCACACCTGCCTGGATAAATCCCCCGTAGGCCCCGATCACAGAAAAGAGCGCAAGCACCCCAATCCCCGGTCGCCCAGGCTTCACTTCCGACTGTTCCCGCAGCCATTTGTTGGGGTTGATGAAGATCGTAATCAGAATCAGCACCATCATTGCGCCGATGGCATATTCCATCTGCTGGGGCTTGAGAATTGTGGCAATGTACGTGCCCGCGACTGCGCCGATCATCGCGGGAATCGTCAGCCAAAAAGAGCCGCTGATGTCCAGGCTTTTGCTGCGCTGGAAGGTGGCAATGCCGGTGATGTTTTGCAGCAGCACCCCCACCCGGTTGGTGGCATTGGCAGCGCTGGCGTCCAATCCCAGAGCCACCAGCATGGGCAGGGTCACTGCCGAGCCGCTGCCCGCCAGTGTGTTGATCACGCCGGCGGCGATGCCGGCAAGGATGGCAAGGACGAATTGGATAGGGGTGATGTCCATTGCAGTGGCCTTGGTGAATTGGGGATGGAGATAGGGAGATTGGGAGATTGGAGAGTAACGAGCAATCTGCAATTTCCCAATCTCCCAATTTTTACAAACTCGGCACAATCTTCGCCAGTCGCTCAACCGTTTTCTCCAAATCCGTCATGTGGGTGGCGAAGGCGAGACGCACGTAGCCTTCCCCGGCCTAGCCGAAGGCGATGCCGGGGGTGGTGGCGATCAGCCCGTCCTCCAGCAGCCGCTGGGAGATTTCCAGGCTGCCCTTTTCGGTGTTTGTAAATTTGGCGAAAAGGTAGAATCCGCCCTCAATCGGGCTGCTCTCGATGACGATAGACAGTATTAGCGGCCTCAACGGTTCACGGAACCCTTGTGCTCAGACCCTGAGGCGACGTGGCAGCTTCTCAGCTGCTCGCGAGCCGATGTTCTGGGTGAAGCTCGCCTTCCCGCTCGCGCTCCTGGCGGCCGCGCTGGTCGCGGCCACGCGCCTTGCGCGGCCCGGCGTCCGCGCCGGCCATGCCGCCGAGGCCGCGCTGGTGGCGGTCGGCACGATCTGGGTGCTGGCCGGGGCCGTGCTGCTGTCGGCGCCACCGGGCGAACGCATCGGGCTGGTCCTGGGCGAGACCTGGGCCTGGTGCCCGCCCAGCATTGCCTTCCTTTCCGTGCCCGCGTTCGCGGCGGCGTTCTGGGCGATGCGGGGGCTGGCGCCCACGCGCCCGATCGCGGCCGGCGCGTACTCGGGGTTGCTCGCCGGCGCGCTGGGGGCGGTCGTGTACTGCCTGCACTGCCCAGAGATGGCGCCGCCCTTCCTGGGAACCTGGTACCTGCTGGGGATGCTGGTGCCGGCGGCGGCGGGCGCGGCCCTCGGTCCCGCGCTGCTGCGCTGGTAGCAGCCCTCGTTCAGGCCCGCGGCGCCTTGA
>Ga0194128_10008600_pt1 | contig 12845 bp, 11 predicted proteins | sample TA2KigCa65mmetaG_FD_148650 | JGI IMG/M metagenome (GOLD analysis project Ga0194128, IMG submission 148650) | Freshwater microbial communities from Lake Tanganyika, Tanzania - TA2015037 Kigoma Deep Cast 65m | ecosystem: Environmental > Aquatic > Freshwater > Lake | place: Tanzania: Lake...
GAAATCCAGCGCCGCGCACTCGATCTGCTCGCCGTCAAGCCCAGCCTGTAGTCAGGACCCGCAGACAAACGCGAGTCACATCAGTGGCTTGGTCAAAATTCGGGCAAAGTTCAGGCTAATCCAGCGTCTGCCGATATCTCTTCAGCGCCACGACGGTCGCGGCGATCAGGAACGCGGCCAGCGCCCACACCTCGCGCTCGATCTCGGTCCAGCCGCTGCCCTTGAGCATGATGCCACGCACGATGCGCAGGAAATGCGTCAGCGGCAGCACCTCGCCGATCGCCTGGGCCCAGTCCGGCATGCCGCGGAACGGGAACATGAAGCCCGACAGCAGGATCGACGGCAGGAAGAAGAAGAAGCTCATCTGCATGGCCTGGAGCTGATTCTTGGCGATGGTCGAAAAGGTAAAGCCGACCGCGAGATTGGCCGCCATGAACAGGATCAGCATCAGCGACAGCAGCAGCAGGCTGCCGACCATCGGCACGCCGAACACGTGGTGGGCGGCGAGCAGGATCAGAACCACCTGCACATAGCCGACGAAGATGTAGGGCACGATCTTGCCAAGCATGACCTCGCCGGGCCTGACCGGCATGGCGAGCAGCGCCTCCATCGTGCCGCGCTCGCGCTCGCGGGTGACGGCGAGTGCGGTCATCATGACCATGGTCATGGTGAGGATGACGCCCATCAGGCCGGGCACGACGTTGTATTGCGAGATGCCCTCGGGGTTGTAGCGCCGGTGGACGCGCAGCTCGACCGGATCGGGATGCGCGCGGAGCGCCAGCGCGGGTCCCGTGAGATCGCGGTCGAAGGCGGTGCGCGCGACGACCTGGAGCGCGGCCAGCGCATTGCTGGTCGCGGCGGGATCGGTCGCATCCGCCTCGACCAGGATCGCCGGGCGCTGGCCGCGCAGGATATCGCGCGCGAAGCCGGCGGGTATCGTCAGCGCGAACTGCACCTCGCCCGCCTGCAGCAGGCGCTCGACCTCGGCCTCGCTCGCGGCCTCGCGGACGATGCGGAAATAACCGGAGTTGCCCAGCGCCGACACCAGGCTGCGCGCGTAGACGCTGGAATCGGCGGCGCGCACCGCGGTCGGCAGCGCTTTGGGGTCGGAGTTGATCGCGAAGCCGAACAGCGCGAGCTGGATGACCGGTATGCCGATCATCATGCCGAAGGTCAGGCGGTCGCGCCGCATCTGCACGAATTCCTTGATCAACACGGCGAACCACCGGCTGACGGAGAAGCGGCCCATCACGCGGCCCTCAGTTCGGCGCGACTCTGCCGCATGAGCAGGATGAACACGTCCTCGAGCGTCGCCTCGCCCGGCTCGAGCCTGAGCGACGGATCGGCGCGCAAGGGCGCGAGCGCCGCCGCGAGCGCATCCCGGTCGGTGCCGCTGACATGGAGCGTCGTGCCGAAGGCCGCGACGGTTACGACGCGGGAATCCTCGGCCAGCGCGCGCGCGATGCGGTCGAGACCGCTACCGATCACGGTCCAGGTGACGAGGCCCGAACGGCCGATCACCTCGTCGACCGTGCCCTTGGCCATCAGCCGGCCATAGGCGATATAGGCGATGGCATGGCAGCGCTCGGCCTCGTCCATGTAGTGGGTGCTGACCAGCACGGTCAGGCCCTCGGCCGCCAGCCGGTGGATCTCGTCCCAGAATTCGCGGCGCGCCATCGGATCGACGCCCGCCGTCGGCTCGTCGAGCAGCAGCAGCCGCGGCTCGTGCAGCAGGCAGGATGCCAGCGCCAGGCGCTGCTTCCAGCCGCCCGAGAGCTGGCCCGCGAGCTGATGCTGGCGCGACACGAGGTCGAGCCGCTCGAGCGCGTGGCCGACGCGGCGCTTCAGGTCGTCCATGCCGTAGACGCGGCCGACGAATTCGAGGTTCTCGCGGATCGACAGGTCTTCGTAGAGGCTGAAGCGCTGGGTCATGTAGCCGACCTGGCGCTTGATCCGGGCGGCCTCCTTCACGATGTCGAGGCCGAGACAGGTGCCGGTGCCGGCGTCGGGCGTCAGCAAGCCGCACAGCATGCGGATCGTCGTGGTCTTGCCGCTGCCATTGGGTCCGAGGAAGCCGTAGATCCGGCCATGCGGGACCTGCAGCGTCAGATCCTGCACGACCGTCTTGCCGTTGAAGCGCTTCTCGAGACCGTGCACGTCGATCGCGGGGGTGGCGACTTGCTGGGTCATCTCCGACCTCTTCCTCCGCCCCTGCCGTCAGGCGGGGGAGAGAGCAGCCGTTGGCAGTTGTACGTCACGGCCGCACGGTGACCGGCAGGCCGGGGTGGAGATGCGCGGTGTCGCCGTCGGGCCGTACTTCGACCATGAAGACCAGCTTCTCGCGGCTGCCAATGCTGTAGATGACGGGCGGCGTGTACTCCGCGCGCGGTGCGATGAAGGTGACGAGCGCCGCCGCCTGGGCCGGGCACGAATCGCAGGCGACATGGAGGCGCTGGCCGCGCTTGATCTGCGCCAGCCGCGTCTCCGGCACGAAGAAGCGCAGCTTGATGCGGCCGGGCGGCAGGAGCGACACGATCGACGTGTTGGCCGGAACCCATTCGCCCGGGTTGAACAGCGTGTCGTTGACCCAGGCGGCCTCGGGCGCCAGCGGCGCCAGCTCGACGAGGCGGCGGCGCGCCTGGGCGAAGCTTGCATCGGCCGCCATGACCGCCGCCTCGGCGGCGCGGATCGCATCGTCGCGCGCGGGCAGGCGGCCGACCCGCAAGGCGGCCGTCAACTCGCTGAGCCGGGCGCGGTCGCGCAGCACGGCGGCCTGCGCCTCGTCGACCCGCTCGCGCGACGTCGCCTGGGTCTCGAGCAGCGCGTGCTGCCGGCGCAGCTGCGTTTCCGACAGCCGGAGCGCCGCCTCGGCCTGGGCGCGCTGCGCGGTCAACACCTCGATCTCGTCGGGGCGTCGCCCCTTGGTCAGGTCGTCGAGCGTCGCCTGGGCTTGCGCCAGCGCGGCCTCGGCCTGATCGAGCTGGGCGCGCGCCAACGTCGTGTCGAGCGTGAAGAGCGGCGCGCCCGCCTCGATCCAATCGCCGCGCCGCACATGCAGCCGGTCGAGCGAACCGGCGACGGGTGCCGCGAGCAGCAGGAACTCGCCTTCGACATAGCCCTGGAAGCCGGGATCGGCCGGCGCGCCGCCGAGGCCGAATAACGCGAGGATCGCCGCCGAGGTCTTGGCAAACCAGGCGCCCATGTCGGTCAGCCAGCTCATGCGCGCCCCGCCCCTGCCCTGCTGTCGACCTGCGCGTCGTCGACGCGATCGATGCCGGCTGCGTTGAGCCCGTTGAGCAGAAGATCGAGATGCGTGGGCAGGAACGAGGCGAGGTTCATCGGATCGGGGTCGAAGCGGCCAAAGGAGTGGCGCCACAAGGCCGTCATCAGGATCGGACCGATGATGCAGCGCTCGATTTCGGGCGACGCGAAGGCGCGGAACTCGCCGCGCGCCACGCCGCGCGCCAGCACGAGACGCAGCAGCGCGAAGACGCGGTCGACGGCGGCTTCGCGGTAGAAGCGCGCGAGCGCCGGAAAGTTGCCGGCCTCGGCCAGCACCAGCTTGGGAATGGCGCTCAAGGGCGTGCCGACCATGCGCTCGACGATCAGGCCGAGCACGCGCTGGAGCAGGTCGCGGGTCGGGCCCGCGAAGCCCGCGACCATGCGCTCGGCCTCGGCGATGTTCGGCAGCACAGCGCTCTTCACCACCGCCTCGAACATCTCCTCCTTGCTGCGAAAGTAGAGATAGAGCGTGCCCTTGCTGATGCCGGCCTTGGCGGCGACATGGTCGAGCTTGCAGGCCGCGAATCCGCGCTCGGCGAAGACCTCGAGCGCCGCCGCGACGATCTCGGCCGGGCGCGCCTCCTTGCGCCGGCGCCAATGCTGCGCCCGTTTGGATCCGGCGGATTTCCCCGACAGGGCCATTGGCCAACCTGAAAATAACTGACTTGTCAGTTATTAGCATGGATGACCGAGCTTGGCAAATGGATCAAAGGCCTAGATGTCGGCCTCCGCGGTGCTACGGTGAGGGCCGAAGCATGCGGATGGCGTCGCGCCCTAGGGTCGCGACAGGTCCGCAGGAGTGAATGCCATGACCACCAATGCCGCCTTCGCCGAAATCGCCGCGCTTGCCGGAGATCCCGCGCGCGCCGCCATGCTCCACGCGCTGATGGATGGCCGCGCCCTGACCGCCTCGGAGCTGGCGCGCGGCGCCGGCGTCACGCCGCAGACGGCGAGCGGCCATCTGGCACGCCTGGTCGCGGCGGGACTGCTGACAGTCGAGAAGCAGGGACGCCACCGCTATCACCGCCTCGCCTCGCCCGCCGTCGCGCAGATGATGGAAAGCATCATGCGAGTGGCGTCCAGCACCGTGCGCACGGCGCGGCCGGTCTTCGTCGGACCGCGCGACCAGGCGTTGCGCGCGGCGCGCACCTGCTACGACCATCTGGCCGGAAGGCTCGGCGTGGCGCTGGCCGACGCGCTGGTCGCAAACGGCCATGTCGAGCTGACGAGCGATGGCGGACTGATGACGGAATCGGGTATGGCGCTGCTCGACCGTCTGGACATCGACCTCGACCAGGTATACGCGCGCGGGGAAAAGAGCACTGGCCGCGTGCTGTGCCGGCCCTGCCTCGACTGGAGCGAGCGGCGGCCGCATCTGGCCGGCGCGATCGGTGCGGCGCTGTGCCGGCACTGCCTGCAGGAGGGCTGGGTCCGCCGGATGGAGGGCACGCGCGCCGTGACCGTGACGCCGGCGGGCGAGCGCAGGCTGCGCGGTGCGTTCGGCGTGCGGCTCGGCTGACCCGGCCGCGGCGCTTCCCGCGCCACGATCGGAGAGCGCGGTGGCCCGATAGCCCTGCGGTGCTATGCTTTGCCCGAAGCGGCTTCACGGGGGCGCACCATGCGCGAAGCGATTGCGGCGACAACCGCTGCGTTGTTGGCGTTGTCGTCGCCGGCATTCGCGCAGCTCAACGGGCTGCAGCGCTTCGAGCGCGAGATCAAGCCGCAGCTCGAGGAGGATGGCGGCACGTTCACCTATGACGGCGCCGCCGCGCTCGGCCCATCGGGCTTCGTGCTCAACGGCGTGCGCGTCACGGTGCCGGCCGACAAGAACGCTTCGCCTGCTGACAGCAAGCCGAGCCGCGTCGGCATCGACAGGCTGACGGTCGAGGATTTCGACTTCGACGGCGCCGCGCGCAAGGAGCCGCCGCGCTTCGCGCGCATGCGCGTCGACGGCGTCAAGTCGATCGGTGAGGAATCCGGGCTCGACAAGCTGATGCGTTCCTACGGCATTCCCGACGTGGCGCTCAACGTCGTGATCGACTTCCGACAGGACGATCAGCGCAAGGTCTTCGCGCTCAACCGGCTGGAGGTGGCGCTGCCCGGCCAGGCGCGGCTCGAGCTCAGCCTGACGCTCGATGGCGTGGCCTCGCTGGCGCCGCCGCCCGCTGCGGATGCCGCGGCGAAGGATGCGGCAAAGCCAGAGGACGAAATCAAGCTGCGCACGGCGACCATCCTCTACGAGGACGCCTCGCTGCTCGGACGCGTGCTCACGGCCGCCGCGCACGAGCAGGGCGTCAGCCCGGACGACTGGACGCGCGAGGCGGCCGAGTTCCTGGCCCTGCTGAGCGCCGACCAGCCGCCCGAGGTGCTCGCCATGCTCGACGCGCTCGTGTCCTACGTTCAGGACTGGCGCCAGCCCAAGGGGCCGATCCGCGTGGCGCTCGATCCACCCGGCAGCATCGGGCTCGCCGATTTCGACAAGCTCTTCATCGCCAACGCCATCAGGGTCGTGTTCGGTCTCTCGGTCAACTATGCCGGCACGCGGGCCGGCGCCGCCGCTGCCATTGCGCAAACCATGCCGAAACGGGATGCGAAGCCGGGCCCCGGTGCCGCGCCCGCGCGCGCGACGCCGGGCGAGACCGGCGCCGTCGCCTGCCGCGCCGGCGTACGCCTCTTCGTGCTGGAGGATGGCGCCTGGTGGCCGGCGACCGTGCGCGAGGCGACCGCCTCGGGGCGCTGCGTGCTGCGCATCGACGGCGCCGACGACGATGCCGTGGTGACGCTCGGGGCAGCCAACGCATTGCCCTGGTCGATCGACGGGCCCGGCGTGGCCGCGACCGCCTGCCGCAAGGGCGAGCGCGTGCTCGTGCTGTCGGACGGCGCCTGGCATCGCGCGCGCGTCAAGGCCGATGCGCGCGCCGGCCGGCCCTGCCCGGTGCATTACGACGACACGGACGACGACGATGACGAGGCGGTCGAGCTCAAGCGGATGCGCGTGCTCAGGCGCTCGTGACGCTCAATAGAGCGCGAAGCCGCCATCGACGACGAGCGCCTGGCCGGTGATGAACTTGGCGTCATCGCTCAACAGGAAGGCGACGACGCCGTCGACGTCGTCGGGATACTGCTTGCGCTTGATCAGCCGGCGCTCCATGTAGTCCTGCCAGCGCTGCTCGGGAATGTCCCTGGTCGCCTCGACCACCGTGAGGCCCGGCAGCACGCAGTTGACGCGGATCGCGCGCTCGCCCAGCTCGCGCGCCAGGCTGCGCGTCATGCCGAGGATCGCCGACTTCGACGTGGCGTAGTGCAAGAGGCGCGGCGCGCCCCACAGCATGGCGTCCGAGCCGGTCGTGACGATGCTGCCGCCGTCGACCATGCGCGGCGCGATCGCGCGCACCGTGAGCCAGGTGCCCTTGACGTTGATCGCCATCATGCGGTCCCAGGTCTCGACCTCGAGCTCCTGGTAGCTGCGGCCGCCGACATTGCTGGCCCAGCCGGCGTTGCACACGAGGCCATGGATGCGGCCACCGGCCGCCTCGGCAAGCGCGGCAACCGAAGCTTCGCTCGTGATGTCGGTCGCGACGAACTCGACCGCAACGCCTTGCGCGCCCAGCTCGGCCGCGGCTTTCTCGCCGCGCGCGCGATCGATTTCGGCGATGACGATCGCGGCTCCCTCGCGTCCCAGCCGCTCGGCATAAGCGCGGCCGAGACCGCCGCCCGCACCCGTGATGACGATGCGCTTGCCGTCGAACCGCTTGCTCATGGCCTGACCGCCGCTCCTCGAACCGTCACGATCGAGCGGGAAGCTAACCGCCGCTCCCGCGTTATTGACGGGCACGGCTCGGCCCGCAGGGACCAGGATAGACGCGCATCCGCGCGGGGGCGACCGGTCCTGGCATGCGACCGGCCCGGCGACTCGGGCGAGGCTTGCGGCGGCGCCATGCCGGGCGCGACTGCCTCGCACTGCACCATCGCGCGCGGCGTGACCGCACCATCGCCTCCTGTGTCAAATAGCTGCGTCTGTGACACAATTTGGCCAATCGCTTGTACGAGGCCCTGCGCGTACCCACTATGTTGTTGCAGTGCAGCAGAGGAGCCGATATGTTCGCAGTCGCTGTCGCTGACCCGGGCGTCGGCAAGGTCGACGCAAACTAGGTGGCCCCGATGGACGAGTTGCACGGTTTCTATATCGAGGATCTGTCGGTCGGACAGACCGCGATCTATGCCAAGACCGTGACCGAAACCGACATCGTTCTGTTCTCCGGCATCTCGGGCGATCTCAACCCCGTGCACCTCAATCAGGAATTCGCGGAAGGCACGCAATTCGAGGGCCGCATTGCCCACGGCATGCTGACCGCCAGCTTTCTCTCCACCGTGATCGGCACCAAGCTGCCGGGCCCCGGCTGCATCTACATCAGCCAGAGCCTCAAATTCCGCTCGCCCGTGCGCGCCGGCGACACGGTGCAGGCGCGTGCCACCATCACCGAGATCTTCGCCGACAAGAACCGCGTTGCCATGAAGACGGTGTGCATGGTCGGCGACCGCGTCGTGGTCGACGGCGAGGCGCTGATCCTGGTGCCGAGCAAGAGCCAGAGCCAGAAGGCCGCCTAGCCCGGCCACCCAAAGCTTTCGCCTGGGCGGCCGGTCCCAAAGGACCGGCCGCCTCGCTTTTGGGTCTACGCCATCGGACCCGCATCCGGGGGCATGCGCCATTGGACTGCGACGGCCCGCCGCAGCGGACCCCGGTTTTGCAGCGCAACACTTGATCTCCGGGGGTCGATCCGTCAGTTTAGGCGCCCGAAATCAGCCCGGGGCACCGGCCCTCGTCCAGCCCCGAAACCGGCCCCCAGCGGGCCCCAGGGCCCTCCATTCCATGCTGCTGTTCCGCCACCACACCGGCCTCTCCGAACGTGCCCGCGGCGCGGTGGCGGCGCTTGGCAATTTCGATGGCGTGCATCTCGGCCATGCCGCCGTGATCGAGGCGACCAAGACGATCGCGAGCGAATATGCCGGGCGCACCGGGGTGCGCCCGCCGAGTGCGGTGCTCACCTTCGAGCCGCACCCGCGCATGGTCTTCCAATCCGATCCACCGTCCTTCCGGCTGACGCCCTTCCGCATCAAGGCGCGCCAGATCCAGGCGCTCGGCATCGACCTCCTGTTCGTGCTGCGCTTCGATCGCGACTTCTCGCTGATCACGGCCGAAGAGTTCGTCGCGGACATCCTGGTCAAGGGGCTGGGTGTGGCGCATGTCGTCGCCGGCTACGACTTCGTGTTCGGCCACAAGCGGCGCGGCAATGCGGCCCTGCTGCACGACATGTCGGTGCGCCACGGCTTCGGCTTCACCGAGGTGCAGCCGGTCGCCTCGTCGCACGCCACGATCTATTCGTCGACCGCGATCCGCGAGCTCTTGATCGCCGGCAAGCCGGCCGATGCGGCCCTCCTGCTCGGCCGGCCCTGGGAGATCGAGGGCCGCGTGCAGCAGGGCGACAAGCGCGGGCGCACCATCGGCTTTCCGACTGCCAATTTGCGGCTCGGCACCTATTTACAGCCCGCCCTCGGCGTCTATGCTGTGCGCGCCGGCATCGATCGCGGCGCGGCGACGACTTGGCACGACGGTGTCGCCAATCTGGGCCGGCGGCCGACCTTCGCCGGCACCGAGCCCCGCCTCGAGGTGCATTTGTTCGACTTCGCGGGCGATCTCTATGGCCGCCATCTGCGCGTCCAGCTCGTCGAGTTCCTGAGGCCGGAGCGGCGCTTCACCGGCATCGACGAGCTGAAGAAGCAGATCGCCCTCGACGCGGACGCGGCACGCCGGCTGCTGCGGCCCGACGCTGCGGGCGCCCTGCGCGCGACACAGTGAGCTGAAACGAGATTGACGATGAGCGTGGACTACAAATCGACGGTCTTCCTGCCGCGCACGACCTTCCCGATGCGCGGCGGCCTGCCCGAGCTCGAGCCCAAGCTGCTGCGGCGCTGGGCCGCCATGGAGCTGTGGGACAGGCTGCGCCGCCAGTCCAAGGGGCGCGAGAAGTTCATCCTCCATGACGGGCCGCCCTACGCCAACGGCCATCTGCACATCGGCACCGCGCTCAACAAGATCCTCAAGGACGTCGTCAACCGCTCCCAGCAGATGCTGGGCAAGGACGCCAACTACGTGCCCGGCTGGGACTGCCACGGCCTGCCGATCGAATGGAAGGTCGAGGAAGAATACCGCGCCCAGGGCAAGGACAAGGACGCCGTGCCGGTCATCGAATTCCGCCGCGAGTGCCGCGAATTCGCCGAGAAGTGGATCGGCATCCAGCGCGACGAGTTCAAGCGCCTCGGCGTCGAGGGCGATTGGGCGAAGTACTACGCGACCATGACCTATCCGGCCGAGGCGCAGATCGTGCGCGAGATCGGCAAGTTCGCCATGAACGGCGGCTTGTTCCGCGGCGCCAAGCCGGTCATGTGGTCGGTCGTGGAGAAGACCGCGCTCGCCGAGGCCGAGATCGAATACCACGACCACAAATCGACGACGGTGCACGCCGGCTTTCCGGTCATCAAGGCGAGCCATCCCGCGCTCGAGGGTGCCTCGATCGTCATCTGGACGACGACGCCGTGGACGCTGCCCGGCAACCGCGCGATCGCCTATGGCGCCGAAATCTCCTATGCCGTGGTCAGTGCCGGCGCCGTCGCCGAGGGCAGCACGGTGAAGCCCGGTGCCAGCTACGTGGTTGCCGCGGCGCGTCTGGAAGCGTTCCTTGCCGCCGCCAAGATCACGGGGCACACGGTCAAGGCGACGCTCAACGGCGCGGAGCTCGCCGGGGCGGTCGCCATGCATCCCTGGCGCGGGCGCGGTTACGATTTCGACGTGCCGTTGCTGCCCGGCGCCTTCGTCACGGCCGAGGACGGCTCGGGCTTCGTCCACATCGCGCCCGGACATGGTGCGGACGACTACGAGCTCGGCGTCGCCAATGGCATCGCCGTGCCCGACACGGTCGGCGACGACGGCACCTTCTTTGCGCATGTGCCGATGTTCGCGGGCAAGCAGGTCTACACGTCCCAAGGCAAACCGGGCGACGCGAACGGCGCCGTCATCAAGGCACTCGCGGAATCGGGCGCGCTGCTCGCCAAGGGCACGCTGGTGCACCAGTACCCGCATTCCTGGCGGTCGAAGGCGCCGATCATCTTCCGCAACACGCCGCAATGGTTCATCTCGATGGAGCGCACGGGCCTGCGCAAGACGGCGCTCGCCGCGATCGACGCGACGCGCTTCGTGCCGGCCACGGGACGTAACCGGCTCCATGCCATGATCGAGCAGCGGCCGGACTGGTGCATCTCGCGCCAGCGCGCCTGGGGCGTGCCGATCGCCGTCTTCGTCGACAAGCAGTCGGGCGAGCTGTTGCGCGACCAGGCCGTGTTCGACCGCATCGGCGAGATCTTCGAGAAAGAGGGTGCCGACGCCTGGTTCGCGGGCCACCCCGAGCGCTTCCTCGGCGGGCGCGATCCCCAGCGCTTCGAGCAGGTCATGGACATCGTCGACGTCTGGTTCGAGTCGGGCTCGACGCACTCCTTCGTGCTCGAGCAGCGCGACGATCTCGCCTGGCCCGCTTCGCTCTATCTCGAGGGCTCAGACCAGCACCGCGGCTGGTTCCATTCCTCGCTGCTCGAGGCGTGCGGCACGCGCGGCCGCGCGCCTTTCGACGCCGTGCTGACCCATGGTTTCGTGGTCGACGACCAGGGCCGCAAGATGTCGAAGTCGCTCGGCAACGTGGTCGCACCCCAGGAGGTCGTCGACAAGTACGGCGCCGACATCCTGCGCCTGTGGGTGGTGGGATCCGACTACTCCGAGGATCTGCGCATCAGCGCCGACATCCTGAAGTACCAGGCCGAGCTCTATCGGCGCCTGCGCAACACGCTGCGCTATCTCCTGGGCGCGCTCGACGGCTTCGGCGAGCGCGAGCGCGTCAAGCCCGAGGACATGCCCGAGCTCGAGCGTTGGGTGCTGCACCGGCTCGCCGAGCTCGACCAGATCGTGCGCAAGGCGGTCGCCGACTTCGATTTCCACGCGCTCTTCACCGAGATCCACAATTTCTGCGCGGTCGACCTCTCAGCCTTCTACTTCGACATCCGCAAGGATGCGCTCTACTGCGACCGCACCGACGCGGTCCGCCGGCGTGCCGCGCGCACGGTGATGGACGAGGTGTTCTCCTGCCTGACGGCGTGGCTCGCGCCCGTGCTGTGCTTCACGGCCGAGGAGGCCTGGCTCCACCGCATGGGCTCGAGCCCGGATCAGGTGCCAAGTGCACGGGCTAGCGGTGCCGGCACGGAGGACAGCGTCCATCTGCGCCTCTTTCCGGCGATCCCGGCCGGATGGCGCGACGACGCGCTGGCGGCCAAGTGGGACAAGGTGCGCGCGCTGCGCCGGGTCGTCACCGGTGCGCTCGAGATCGAGCGCGCCAACAAGAAGATCGGCTCGGGCCTGCAGGCTCATCCGACGATCTGGGCGACCGCCGAGCATGTCCAGGCGATGGCAGGCCTCGATGCGGCGGAGATCGCCATCACGTCGGCCGCCAGCGTCGTCACGGCCGAGGCGCCTCCCGGCGCCTTCACGCTCGCCGATGTCGCCGGCGTCGGCGTGGTCAGCGGCGTAGCCGATGGAGCCAAGTGCGAACGCTGCTGGAAGGTGCTGCCCGAAGTCGGCCAGGTCGACGGCCACGCGGCGCTATGCCGGCGCTGCGCCGACGCGGTCGAGCATCGTGCGGCGGCGGAATGAGCGGGCTGCTCACCCCGGCCGAGCGCGAGCTCGACGTCGCGCACATCATCCGGCGGCGCAGCCTCGGGCTGGCGCTCGCGGTCGTGGCGCTCGACCAGGCATTCAAGGTGTGGATGCTCCGCCTGGTGTTCGACCCGCCGCGGATCATCGAGCTCACGCCGTTCGCCAACCTGGCTCCGGTGTGGAACCGCGGCATCAGCTTCGGCATGTTCAACGACCTCGCCGAGTACGGGCCGCTCGTGCTCGCCGCACTCGCCCTGATTGTCTCGGTCGTGCTGACCGCGTGGCTGTGGCAGGCGCGACGGCTCAGCCTCGGCCTGGCGCTCGGCCTCGTCATCGGCGGCGCCATCGGCAATGTGATCGACCGGCTCCGCTTCGGGGCCGTCGTGGACTTCCTTGATCTGCACGCTTTCGGGTATCATTGGCCGGCATTCAACGTCGCCGATTCGGCCATCACGGTCGGGGTGTTCCTGATGCTGTTCGACACCCTGGCGGCCGACAAGCCCGAAGCACGGTGACGCGCGCGCGCAAGGTGGGAGAGAGAGCGATGCATGGCCGGACTGCATTGATCGCCGCGGCGATCGCGACGCTTGGCCTCTCGCTGCAGGGCTGCAGCGATCCGAAGAAGGCGCTGGGCCTCGGCAAGCGCTCGCCCGACGAATTCGCCGTCGTGACGCGGGCGCCGCTCAGCCTGCCGCCGGAATACGCGCTGCGCCCGCCGCAGCCGGGCGCGCAGCGGCCGCAGGAGCTGAGCCCGGTCGACGCCGCGCGGCAGAGCCTGTTCAGCAGCGTCAATTCACCCGCGGCCGCG
>Ga0194128_10008605_pt1 | contig 12841 bp, 12 predicted proteins | sample TA2KigCa65mmetaG_FD_148650 | JGI IMG/M metagenome (GOLD analysis project Ga0194128, IMG submission 148650) | Freshwater microbial communities from Lake Tanganyika, Tanzania - TA2015037 Kigoma Deep Cast 65m | ecosystem: Environmental > Aquatic > Freshwater > Lake | place: Tanzania: Lake...
GTCGGCAGCGAGTTTGAACCGCTGCTCGGCACGAACTTCGCGCAAGCTGCGCGCGAGGTTCAACCTGCCCTCGATGGCATGGCTCTGCGCCGCGGCAGTGAGTGGGCGCTCGCTCATCCTGGAGTCCTTCAGGCTCTGAACGCCGCAAGTGCCCCAGACCAGACTCTTCTTTCGCTGGCGCTTCAGGTCGGATTGCCCGCGCGCGACCTCGATCAACTGCCCGCCGACGAGCGCGTGGCGATCTACCGCTTTGACGCAACGCGTGTCGTGCAGCCCGCAGCAGGGAGCGCGCCTGTCATCGTGCACCGTGGCATGCGCCTTGTGCCGGTGGAGCGTGGGGCGCAGTTGATCCGTGACATCGATGCGTGCTCTGAGGGCATCGTGGCATGGTTTGAACGCTCGCTGATCGATCCCAAAGCCGACGAGAGCGATCAACCTTCGCAGCAGCGCAGCGCCCTGCAAGCGCTTGGACTTCGAGGCGACTACCTGCCCGCGGAACGTGCGGATGCGACGCTGTTTGCGGGTCCCGCCGAACAGGCACTCGCAGCGGCAGCACTTGCCAAGTTTTCGCGCTCGCATGGAGGTCCCGTGGCGCAGCGTGCAGCCGCAATTTCAGCGGAAATCCTCTGCGCTCTCGGCCGTATCGATGAAGTGGAGACCGATCCACGCAGGGATGCGAAGGCTGTCGCATGGATCGTGATGGCGTGCGCGGCGCTCCCGCGGGAAGTACCCGCGTGTCCAGAACTTCCTGCGCTTCGGAGCGACTACCGAAATGCACTTCTCGCGCGCTGCAACAAGCCAGCGAGCCCCAATGCCCGCGGAGCAAACGATGGCGCCGTTGCCGCTCCACTCACCATCGAGGGCGATCCCCTCGAACAGTCGCTTCTTCTCGCTGCGCTTGCCTCCTGTGCACGCGGTGGTGATCCGCTGGTGGACCGTGAACGACTCGCCGAAGCGATCGACAAGTGCTGGAAGGACACGCCGCGCGGTGTCCTCGTCGGAGTATTCGGTTGGTTGCTCGAAGCGGATCTCGCACTTGGCGGTGTTCCGTCTCATCACCGAGCGCTGGTGGATGCGGCGCGTCAGGCTCTCTTTGCTGTGCAACTTGGCTCGCCTGGACTTGCGGCTGCGCAGTTGGATCCGCCGCCGCCCGATATGCACGGCGCGTTCGCGCTCAGTGGTCAAAGCAGCCGAGGTGCGAATGCACAGAGCGCACGACCAGGTCATGGACTTGCGCTCATGCTGGGCAGCACCGAACTGACAAGCGATGGAGATGTCGAGCGTGCATGCGCATCCCAAGCGCTGCTTGTTCGCTTTCTGCGGCAGTTGGCGTTTGACGACACGGCGTGTTACCTCGTGGCAGAACGCAGCCGCGCCCTTGGCGCCCTTCGGACCGCGCCTTGGGACAGCCGCATTGCCGTTGCTGCAAATGCCATGTCGCTGATTTGCTTGGAAGAGAGCAGAATCGCGCTGCAATTGCGCTGCCCGTCCGTAGAATGAGGCAGGTTCAACGATCAGATCCTCCTCGACAGGCATTCGCCATGGCTCCACCTTCGGGTCCAAACATCTTGAATCGAGCGCTGTGTACGGTCGGCGCCGCGCTGCTGTGCGCCTGCGCGGTCGCGGCACAGACGAAGCCGCCCGCGCAGCCGAATCCCCCAGCGGCCCCACCCGTGAAGAAGTCGGATGCTGCGAAGACCGGGACTGCGACAAGTGGGATCACGGTTCACGCGGTTGCCCCGACCGTCACTACGCAAACCCAAGGCGCACCAGCGGAAGCCACCGAGTTGGCGAGTGAGCCACAGGATGTGCTCTTCGCACTGCTGAACACACGCTTGCCAGTGACCTTCGATGAGACTCCTGCGCGTGATGCGCTCAAGTTCATTGCGGAAGCGACGAATGTCGCCATGGTTCCACGCTGGCGAAGCGACAAGAACCCTGACGGAATGGATCCCGACGAACCCATCACGATGCAACTGCCGAGCCTCACCGCGCTCGACGCACTCGAGTATGTACTCGCACAACTCCCCGCAGAATCGTCGTGCACTTGGCAGCTTCGTCCAGGCTTTCTGGAGGTAGGCACGCGCGAGAATCTTTCGCGCCGCGGGTCTCTTGTCACCAAGCTGTATCCGATCAAGGACTTGCTTTACACCGTCCCCTACTTTGACAATGCGCCAAACTTCAACCTCGATTTCGCGCTCAACCAAGGTGCGGGTGTTGGCGGCGGCGGTGGTGGCGGCGGTGGAATGGGTGGTGGCGGCGGTGGAATGGGTGGTGGTGGTGGCGGCGGCGGTGGTGGCGGCAGCCTCTTTGGAAGCGGTGGTGACAGTGGCCCCCGCGAGACTGCTGAAGAGGCGGCGCGGCGACTGATTCAACTCATCAAGTCTGTTGTCGAGCCCGAAGCATGGGAGGCAGACTGGGCGTTCATCGACTACTACCAGGAGTCGCTCATTGTGCGCGCGCCTGATTATGTGCACCGAGCACTGGGCGGTTACTCGTTCCTGCCTCCTCCGAGGCAAGCCCGCCGCGGCGGGCCCCGCTACGTGTCGATGACGGTGCCGTTTAGTTTCGCGACGCTCCGAGGCTTTTCGACTGGCTCAGCCACTGGTGCGACGGGCGGCGGCAATCTCGGTCCCTGACTGCGACCGCGAGTTTCGCTCTCCCAATGAACTGAATCACAGGCGGACGGGCACCGACCGCGCTGCGCTTGCTTGGCGTAGGTTGTCCCCTTCGCATGCTGACGCGGTCTCGGAAGCTCCGCACCGATCTTTCGGTGTGCACCACAGACGGTGCGCTGTACTCCTTCATGGTCGGTGTCGGCGAGATGTTCTTCATCCCGTTCGCCCTCGCCCTCGGCTTCAGTGAAGTCGAAGCGGGGCTCTGCTTCAGCATCCCCTTCCTGCTTGGAGCGACGCTGCAACTGGTGTCGCCGTGGGGCATCCAAGCGCTGCACAGCCCGCGCCGATGGGTCATCTTGTGCGCAACGGTGCAGTCATGCAGTTTTGTTCCCCTGATCATCGCCGCATGGATGGGATCAATCCCGATGCCCATGCTGCTCGCAACACTCGCCGTCTACTGGGGCACCGCACTCGGCGCCGGTCCTGCATGGACCGCATGGGTTGGCGCGCTCATTCCGAGCGACATTCGTCCGCGCTACTTCGGCATCCGAACGCGCATCTGCCAGTTGGCGACGCTCGGAGGGCTCGCCGCCGCGGGCGTAGTGCTCTGGCTCGGGCGCAGCACGGATGCGTCGCAGTCGACCTTTCCGCACGATGCCGCACACACAGGTCCATGGGAACTGCTTGCATTCGCCGGCATGTTCCTGCTCGCCGCACTTGGGCGTGGAGTTTCCACGCGCTTCTTGTGGCTTCAGAGCGAACCGCCTCCTGGGAACTGGAGTCAGAAGACGATCAGTCCGCTCCGCCTCCCGCTGCGCCCGCTCGCTGGTCCGGAGCGGAACCTTCTGCTGTTCATGCTCCTCTTCCAGATTGCACTGCAGATCTCGAGCCCCTTTGTTGGCTCCTACCTCATCGGACATCTGCACTTTTCCAACACGATGTACTTCGTCGCAGTCTCACTGATGTTCCTGTGCAAGAGCATCGCATCCGCGGTGTTCGGCGCGATGGCCGCATCGCATGGTGCACGCCGCGTTCTTGTCGTTGGCAGCATTCTCCTTGCCATCCATGGGGCACTGATGGCGATGCCCGCTGGCGTCTGGACAATCATGCTGCTCATGTCTGGCGCCGGCATCGCATGGGCTGCCTATGAACTGGCGACGTTCCTCCTGCTTCTTGATGTATCACGTCCCTCTGATCGGACCAGCCTGATGACTTCCTACCTCTTTCTCAATGCGGGCGCCCTGCTTGGCGGATCATTGCTTGGCGGCTGGATCTTGCGCACCATGGGGTCACATGAGAACGCCTACACCGTGCTGTTTCTCACATCATCGCTCGCACGTGCAGGGATCCTTCCGCTGCTGCGGCGCGTTCCCGAGGGCAGACTCGGAAGCAAATCGCGGACAGCACGAAGCGCCGACGCCGCACATGAGGATGGCTCGCTGACGTGGCCAGGAGAGAGCGGCGTATGAACGGCAGGTGGATGGCATTTGCGCTCCCTGTCACTGCACTCTGTGCGTGGGTTGCATGGACGCCGACGGACACACTCGCCGGGTGGCTGACACATCCTGTTGTTGCTGAACGGCAAGGAGTCGATGTTCGCGCCGTCACCTTGGAGGGCGCACACTGGTGGCGGATCGCGGCAGCCGCATGCGCCGCGAGTTGGTGGATCATCGGTCTGCTGATTGCTCGTTGGACATCGAGCCCACCGATCGAACCTGCCGCGCCGCGCCCTGCTGCATCACTCACTGCGCGCCTGCTGCTGATCACTGGAGCCATCATCGCCCTCGGTGTGACCGAGCGGATCTGGCGAATCACCGAGAGCTTCTGGTACGACGAGATCTCCGCCCTGATCGACTACGCCCAGCATGGACCTGGTCCCATCATCGGCACATACTTCGTCCCATCGAACCATGTCATGCACACGCTGCTCTCATGGTGTGCACTGACTCTGTCGGGCGGCGTCAATGAGGTGATCCTTCGTATGCCTGCCTTTGTCGCCGGGGTCCTTGCCATTGGGGCGATGGCTTGGCTCATGCACGAGACATGCCGTTGGATGCAGAGGCCGTCCCGCATTCTCCCGGCAGCTGCGGCCGCCGCCACCGCGATGGCACCGATCGTGGTGCTCGAGTCCTGTGAGGCACGCGGCTACTCACTCATGATCCTCTGTGCGGCGACTTCGACAGCGCTGCTGCTCCGTGGCATGCGCCGCTCGTGCCTCGCGTGCTTGCTGACATGCGCACTCATCACCGCACTGGGCATCTGGTCGCATCTGGTCTTTGCAGGACTCCCGATCGGACAAGGCATCACACTGCTTCTCTGCATCTTCGTGGCTCGCCGCGACGGCTCCGCGCTGCGGGTTCCTGCCACAGCGCTTGCGGCGCTCTGCCTTGGAGCAGTCACCGCATGCACACTGCTCACACCGCTTCTTCCTGACATGCTTCGAATCCGCCGAGAGTTCGCCGCGCTCGACGGCAATGAACCATCGCTCCTCTCGCCGGAGGGACTTCACCTGCTGCTTGGGCTTGGTGGCGCATGGAGTTGGGCCGCTCTTCCCGCTCTCGCGCTTGTCTGTGTCGGACTCGTCGGCGCCGTCCGAGACGCGCCACGCCGCATGCCACTTGCACTCATGCTTCTTGGTCTCCCGGTGGTGGCACTGGGCACGGAACTCGGGGGCAGTTGGATGTATGCACGCTTCGGTCTCTTCGCACTCCCAGGATGCATCGCGGCGATGGTGCTCGGAGGCAGCGACATCGTCGCATGGATGACTCGCCAAACGCCAACCGAACATCATGCTGCGCGACGACAGCTCATCGCAACAGTCATCGTCCTTGCCGTCGCGACTCCGTGGACCATTCACACGATGCGATTGCCGCCCAAGCAGCCGCTGCGCGATGCGGTGGAGTGGATTCTTGCCAAGGAACCGACAACCGCTCGCATCGGAACGGTGGGGCTTGCTGACAATGTGCTGGCGTACTACGCGGTCCTGAAGGACATCGACATTGTGCCGACAGGGTCAGGCGGGCGGCATCTCGATGCGCTCGACTCGGACATCCGTTGGCTCATCGTGCTGTATCCACGCACGATCGATGTGAACGCAAAGGGCCCACTCGATCGCCACTGGTCGGAGCACCGTCGGCTGCATGGCTGGGTGGACTGGAACAATGGCGATGTGATCGTCTACCGACGCAAGTGACCGCTTCAGCGGCACGCCGTGTTTCGGACGAGCACGTCATTCGGCAGTCGGCGAACCACTTCCCAAGTCGGAAGCATGTCGAGCAGCGCCGCGAGGGTTGGCTCGCCCTCGTAGAGTTCGCGATCGCTGTATTCGCAGTAGAGGAAGCGAGTCCGCGCAAGTGTCGATGCTCCGCCCCGCACCAGATCACCCTCCGCCCCCTGCATGTCCGCCCAGATGAAGTCGATCCTCCCCTGCGCGTGCTTGGCGGACCACGCATCGAGCGTCCGAACCTCGACTGAAATCGTTCGCACAAACTGGCACCATGGGTGGGCCTTGTGGTGCCCCTTCGGCGCACGAAGCGAACCGGACTGATCCCACCCCTTCGGATACTCCGCGGCGATGATCGGATCGATGTCCGGGGGCATTCCGCTGCTGACATGAAACTCCGCACGACCGTTCACCGCACCGATGGCCATCGCATGCAGTGTCGCTCGCGGGTGTCGCACGGACTTGCGGTGCACCTCCAGAGCGCGCGGATCAGGTTCGAACGCATGAATATGCGCCACAGGGAACGCATCCAACAGCATGCGTGTTTCCGTGCCATGATGCGCACCGATTTCGAGCACGGCCCGTGCATCCGCACCAATGAGCGTGCGAAGGGACTCCCCTGTCACGGGAACGTTGGAAACAGGCGGAATGCGCTCACTCATACAACGCAGCCTAGGCGAGCCGAGTCAGACATGCGGACGCGCGCCCCCCCAGAGTGCGCTCACGTATGGCGCAGTGCAACGACAGGATCCTTCCGACTCGCCACCACGGCCGGGTAGGTTCCAAACACAAGTCCAACAGCGGCGGCGACCCCGAAGCTCACGACGATTGACCAGAGCGTGATCACGGGCTCAAGAGACACGCGCCCGAACGCCCCGCGGAACATCGGTAGCGAACGCAGCAACTCGACGAGTTGTCCAAGCCCAAAGGCGACCACGATGCCAAGCAGGATGCCGATGACTCCGCCGACCGCCGAGAGTGATCCCGTCTCGACGAGGAACTGCAGCACGATGTGCCGACGCGTCGCACCCAGCGCGCGCCGAATGCCGATTTCGCGTGTGCGTTCCGTGACACTTGCAAGCATGATGTTCATGATGCCGATACCCCCAACGAGCAAACTGATCGCCGCGATCGACACGAGCATGATGTTCCACACCACCATCGCGCGCCGCGCATTTTCGAGCAATTCCCATGGCACAACGATCTGCACATCGGTCATGCCAGGGTGTGCGATCTCGATCACGCGCTCGACACGCGCAGCGATCTCAGCGACCGAATCCGTGCTTGGCGCGGTGACATACACCTCGCTCAACTGCACCTCCTCCGCACTGAACGATCCCGACGACCCTCGAAGCACGATGTCACCGAACTGCCGCTCGGCCGTCGTCATGGGCACGTGGATGTCTCGGTTGAGATCACGACCAACGAGCGCACTGCCGGCTCCGCCGGAAAGTCCTTGCGGCTGCAGCACTCCCACCACACGGAACACCTGCTGATCGATGCGGAAGTCCTGCCCGAGCGCATCACGCGCCGGGAACATCTGCCGCGCAATCTCATCGCCGAGCACCGCCACAGGTGCGTACGTCGCCACATCATGATCGCTCAGGTATCGCCCACCTGGCTGCGGCTGAAGATTGGCGACGTGCGCCAGTTCAGACACCGTGCCGAAGCACTGAGCCGTCGTGCGAAATGCACCTCGGCTGACCTCGCTCCCGACCGCCTTCAGTGGAATGATGACGAGACCTTCCAGTCCTGACTCCAGGCGTCGCGCATCCTCATACAGCAGCCCATACCGCGAGAGGAAGGTGCGGGCTTGCGTGGTGGAAGACACATCCGGCGGCTTCGAACTCCGCACGATGATGTTGCGTGCACCAAGCGCAGCAATGTCACGAAGCGCAGTTCGCTTGTTCCCCTCACCAATGGCGACCACCACAATGACCGCAGCAACACCAAGAATGATGCCAAGACAAGTCAGAATCGAACGCAGCGCATGCCGACGAAGATTCGACAGACCAAGCCGCATCGTTTCGAGCAGGAACTGCACGGCAAGAAGGTACGGCATGCAGGCAGGGCCTGCGGACACACGATGCACACACGGCGGACGCGCGCCGCGAGCACCCTGCACGCGCCGAATGATTCAGCCCATCGGTGCTGAACGCGATCGTCCGTCATTCTCCGCCGCCGTCGGAAGCAGTGGCTTCCGCTCGCGCACGCGGTAGAGCACAGGCACCGTGACAAAGAAGGTCGCGCCACGCCCCGGCTCCGAAATCAGACCAACCGTGCAGCCCAGGATCTGCGCCAATTCACGGCAGATCGCCAGACCGAGTCCCGTGCCTCCATGCGAGCGCGTATGGCTCGCATCAATCTGCCTGAACTTCTCGAAGACCGTCTCCTGCAGATCGAAGGCGATTCCAGGTCCCTGATCCACGACCGCGATGCGAACAGCAGGACGCGACTCGAGCGTGGTGTGCACCGCTTCGATTCGAATCGTGCTGCCAGGCGGCGAAAACTTGATCGCGTTCGAGAGGAAGTTGTAGAGGATCTGCTGCAGTTTCCCAGGGTCCGTCTCCACCGACGGGATGTCCGCCTCCACCTCCGCCTCCATCTCGATCAACTTTGACATCGCCTGCGGCTTCATGATCGCTTGGAGCCCCTCGAGCAGGTCCGCGATGCTCGACGTCACCACGCTCGCCGACATGCGACCCGCTTGAATCTTCGCCATGTCGAGGAGTTCATTGATCATCTCCAGAAGCATTCGTGCGCTCGTCAGGATGTTTGCCGCATAACGCTGCCGCTTCGGATCGGCGTCCGCATCCTTCCGCGCCATCTCCACAAGCAGTTCCGCGAACCCGATGATCGAATTGAGGGGCGTCCGCAGCTCATGCGACACGCTCGCCACAAAGTCGCTCTTCAGCCTGTTGGACTCGAAAAGCCCGACATTCGCCTCCGAAAGTTGCACGACCTTCAGATCGAGCGACTCATTCATCGCCCGAAGCGAATTCTGCACGCGATCAAGCTCATCCAGCATCTGATCGAATGCCCTCGACAGTTCCTCCAACTCATCGCCCGTGCGCAGGTTGCTGCGCACCGTCAGGTCGCCGCGACGCACTCGCTCCATGCTGTCGCGCAGTCGGCGAACGGGAGAAAAGATCAGTTGCGTCAAGATCCACCAGAAGACGACGACTGCGAGCACGACGGCCACCACGCCGCTCACGACGAGGTACCAACGGTTCGACGCGATCTGACCGGCGGCGAACTGGCTGGTGCGTTCGATCACCAGTACCGCTCGAAGCGGATCACCGAGCGCCACATCCGAGGCACGAGCCGCGAAGTCCACGAACTGTCGGTCTTGGATCGCCCGCCACTGCGTCTCGCGCAGCGCGAGCGCGTATCGATAGACCATCCCCTCCGAGGACTGCACCGCCTCGAAGACTTCCGTCTGTGTCGGGTTCGCTGAAAATGCGCGCTCGGCGGCATCGACAAAGGGATCGCTGATTCCACTGCTCTCAATCTGATCAACCTGCACGACCCGAATCGGGATCGGGATGCCCGCCGTGCGCGTCAGAGCAAAGCCATTCTGCGCCCAGGTCTCCGCCAACTGGCGGGACGTCTCGCGCTGGCTCTCATCCACGACCCACTCCAGGCGAAGCCACGGCACAACCAGCGCGCCCGCGAGAATCACTATGGCAGCCGCCGCGAAAACGAACTGGCATTTCTGCGCGAGGGATGGTCCTCGTGACATCGCCGCACAGACTAGCGCAGCACGTGCGCAACTATGCTCGGAGCGTGCGGCGCGAAGGCACCGATCCAAACCATGTCCGCATGGAAGATGTCCTCTGCGACTTCTGCCACACACCGTGGACGCTCGACCGTCCGATGGTCGAGGGACACCACGGCTCCTGCATCTGCGGCAACTGCCTGCGTGCCGCGTGGGCACTCACGGTCACTGCCCAAGCGAGCGACCGCCCCGAGGCAGCCCCAACGAAGTGCACCATGTGCCTTGAGGAGCGAACAGACCGCCTCTTTCAGAGCCCGGCGTTCCCCGAGGCGTTCATCTGCCTCCGTTGCGTGCGGCTCGCTTCGCGCGCCGTTGCGCGCGATCAGGAAGATGCGTCCACTGCCGAGTGATGCGATGGATCCTGCACGCGGAAAGCGCCTCGACATCGGTCACTTCGGTTTGCGCGATGGCGACATGCCTCCGCATGAGGCAGGGGCATGGGATCCGCGTGCGCTCTTCGCGTGCCCGTCGAATCCACTTGAGATCGAGATCGGCTCAGGCAAGGGAACCTTCCTCTGCCAGCAAGCAGCCATCCAACCAGAGAGCAACTTCCTCGGCATCGAGTGGACCGCCGACTTCTGGCGTTCCACTGCCGATCGTCTTCGGCGAAACAAGCTCGAGCATGTCCGCATCCTGCTGACCGATGCGGGCGATCTCTTCCGCCACCGCCTGGCGGACCGCATCGCGCACGTGGTGCACATCTACTTCAGCGACCCATGGCCGAAGGGGCGTCACCACAAGCGGCGCGTCGTACAGACCGACACGCTGACGCACTTCCACCGCGTGCTCGCACCTGGTGGAGAACTGCGCCTTGTCACCGATCATGCGGCACTCTGGCAGTGGTACGAACGCCACGCCGAGATGCATGCCACTCTGTTTGAACGGCGTCCGTTCATCCCACCCACATCGGCACGACCCGGCGAAGTGGTCGGCACGAACTATGAACGGAAGTTCACGCGCGACGGCCGCACCTTCAACGCGATGACGCTGGTTCGGCGGGAGGTGCAGCCGACGCCACGCCTGCAGTCTTCGCCACCCACGTGGAAATCTTTTTCACGACATCCGGACTCATCCCCGACTTGATTCGCGCGTACTCATCGAGCGTGCAGAGGGCGCATCGCTGAAACAGGTGATTGACTCCGGGAACCACTTCAATCACAGGTCGCACGGGGGCGCGCGCAGCGGCGGTCTCGAAAGGCCCGAGATTCTGCCGCGGACTCACCTGCAGATCCCGTTCCCCAAACAGCACGAGCACTGGAACGCCGAGGCGCGCGATGGAAGGCTGCGGATCAAGCGTCAGAAAGACACGTATCCAAGGCGAACGCATCTGCTTCACTCCTTGATCGGTCGCCGCAGCGATTATCGCCTCCGTCGCGGGAAAGTTCTTGTTGCACGCCAGCTGCGCGCTGACACACGCCGCGACTGCCTCTCGCATCTCCGCTTCCGACTTTCCCTCGATCGCCGTGTCCATCATCAATCCATGCATCTCGGTCGCGAAGGCGACGCATGCGGCGTCCGCCTGCATCGAAATCAGAATGTCCTTCGACTGCTGACTCAAGATTTCCCGCCCTGAGACCGCGGGTGGAGCGAGCAGAACGGCGAACGCACACGCGGGTGGCTCAGCCCCGGCAAGCAGCGTGCCGATCAGTCCTCCCTCGCTGTGCCCAATGACTCCGATGCGCGCAGGATCCACCTGCCCCTGCGTTCGGAGCCACTCAATCTGTGCGCGCGTATCTGCCGCGAAGTCATTCGTCGTTGCCGCGGCGAAGTCCCCCGTCGATGCTCCAATCCCGCGATCATCGCAGCGCAGCGACGCGATACCGTCCGCCGCCAAGGCGAGTGCGATCGGCTCGAACATGCGATGACCAAAGAGCGTCTCATCGCGGTCCTGCGGTCCGCTCCCCGTGATGAACACCACCGCGGGCGGCTTCGTTGCCCCCTGCGCACCCTTTGGCAGGAGCAGCGTTCCAGCCAGCTTTCCCCCAGGTCCATCGATCATCACCTCTGTCCCCTCGCGCACGATCGCAGCGGGCGCATCCGACTTCTCAGCGGGCGGGGTGTCCGAGGGCTGTTGTGCCACCGCCGGTGAAACGGCGAATGCGATCAGAATGGCTTTGAGCATTCGTACAGCGTATCGCTGCGCAGCGTCAACCTGCGGCGGTGCGATCCGCAGACCGCCATGCCACGCGCGGCGCCTCACGCCACAGTCCCTCGAGGTCATAGAACGCACGCTGACGCGCCTCGAAGAGGTGCACGACCACATCAATGAAGTCCACGACGATCCAACTGCTGCCGGCATCGCTGTCCATCCGCCACGCGGGCGACCCCATCTGCGAACCGAGCTTGTCAATCGACTCGCCGACCGACTTCATCTGTCGCGCGCTCGTTCCCGAGCAAAGCACCATGAAGTCGCACACCTGTGAACGACCCACCAGATCGATCACCATCACTTCGGTGCACTTCAGGTCGGCGAGCAACTGCGCTGCCTTCACGGCAAACACACGCGCCGATTCCGAGTTGTTCTTCGTCGAGGGGCGAACCATCAGCGACAGGGTCCAACCCGAGGGTTCAACGCCGAAGTTCAGCGCCCGTGCTCAACTCATGCCCCAGGCGACAACGGCTGAACTGCATGGACCGCGCTGCTCTCACGCGCGCGAACCGCCCGAGCGCGGACCTGACGATCGCCCGCCCGAACGGCTGCCACGCGGACCGCCTGCACGACCGCCGGTCGCAGACTTGCCACGCGCACCTCCGCCGCCACCACGAACCGCAGCGGCAGCGGCCTCCATACGAATCGCGAAGAGTTTCTGCGGCAGGCGCATCGACTCTCGGCGACGAATCTCCGAGGGCTTCTCGTAGTACTGCCGCTTCTTCACATCCTTGGTGATGCCTTCACGCTCGCACAACTTCTTGAAGCGGCGCAGCATCTGCTCGGCGGTCTCGTTGCCTCGGGTCTTGACTCGGATGGGCATGCTCTGTGGGTCCTTGGGGGGTGTCGAGCCGCTCATTGAACCATGTTTCCGCGGGAAATGCAAGCAGGTCCCCTGATGGTGCATTCATGAGACACTCTGCGGCGCCACCCATGCCCGTCCTCGTCGATGCCAACAACATCCTGCATGTCACGGGGGTTCTGCCCCCCGATATTGCAGGGGTGGACGAAGAGGGGCTCGCACAACTGATCGCGGACAGTCGTTATCGGGGCGACGCGGTCTGCTTGGTGTG
>Ga0194128_10008606_pt1 | contig 12840 bp, 13 predicted proteins | sample TA2KigCa65mmetaG_FD_148650 | JGI IMG/M metagenome (GOLD analysis project Ga0194128, IMG submission 148650) | Freshwater microbial communities from Lake Tanganyika, Tanzania - TA2015037 Kigoma Deep Cast 65m | ecosystem: Environmental > Aquatic > Freshwater > Lake | place: Tanzania: Lake...
CGGGTGGCGGCGAGAGATTTGAGGGGCGGGCACTTGATCAACAGCGAGTGCAGGGCGAGGTTTTCGTTGATGTTGAGACCCAGCGCCGAAATCGTCTTGTGAATCGACCCGATTGCGGCGATGATCTCTTCGCTATTTGCTCCGTCAGGCTCGCGAAGCAGCAGATCTTTGTAAACGCCGGCAAAGATGCTCAAGCCATTGCGCAATTCGTCGGTTCGCAATTTGCGCAGTTCGCGTTTGTGTCGATCGGCCAGTGTTTTTCGACCACTGCCGCGTTCGCCGGTCAGCGCGACTCTGTCGTCGAGTTCTTTGGCCTCGCGTTCGTGCAAGGCTTCGAGCGCTTCGGCCGCTTTGTCTAGTTGATCGATCAAGTCGGCGACGATATTCACGACCGTCGCACCAGTGCCGTCGAGGCGAGAGGCTATTGAGGCGAAAGCCTCTTGACGACGTGCGAGGTAATTATCGGTCACGAGCAATCTGGCGCGGGCCAAGTTGCCCTGGCTGGCTTTAGCCACCGACTCGGCCGTTGACGGCATCACGCCATCGGCCACGAGGGCTGCGGCTATCTCATCGACCGTGAGTTGTGAAAAATTGACCACGACACAACGCGAATTGAGCGTCGTCAACGACGGCACAAGTTGTTCGGCCAACAAAATGAACACAACTTGCGGTGCGGGTTCTTCGATAGTTTTCAGCAGACGCACCGCCGCGCTGTCGCGCATCAGGTGAACTTCGTGGATGATGATTACTTTCACCTTGGCTTCGAGCGGCGTCGTGGACGACTGACTGACGATGCTCTCGGCCTCTTCTTTGTCGACCGCCGCACCGAGGCGATAGATCTCGTTGACATCGGCGAATTCGCCGCGCATGATCAGGTTCGACTCGCGGGTCGCGTCATCGTCGGAGCCCGTGATCAACACCGACGCAAAAGCGCGTGCGGCGAGTTCTTTGCCGCATCCCTCTGGTCCGATGAACAGAAACGACTGCACACCGCGGGATGTCAAGCCGCGAAGTTTTTCGATTGCCCGCTGTTGACCGACGATTTGCGACCAGACGGCGGCCATCAGATGCCGAGCCTTTCTTGCACCGCGGCTGAAATAACATTCTCTAGTTCGTCTTTGGGCGGCGTGCCGTCGATGACCAGCCATCTGGTCGGGTCTTCGGTGGCCATCTGCAAAAAACCGGCGGCGACTCGGACGAAAAATTCGCGATTTTCTCGTTCGAAGCGGTCGAGCTCGCGTTTTTTGAGACGCTCAAGCAAAAGTTCGGTTGGCACCTCTATATATATGACTAGTTCGGGCCAAACGCCGTTGAGCGCCCAATCATTGAGTTTTTTCAGTTCGCCCAGATCTTGTTCTCGCCCGTAACCCTGGTAGGCGAGCGAAGAATAGACGCTCCGGTCGCTGACGACATGGCGGCCGGCGGCAAGCGACGGCGAAACCAATTCGGCGATGTGTTGTGCCCGGTCGGCGGCCATCATCAACGCTTCGGCGCGAGGCGACAAGTTCGTATTCGCGGGATCAACGAGGATGTTGCGCAACATCGACCCTACGACCGTGCCGCCGGGCTCGCGGGTCATCACCGCGTCGAGACGCGTCGCAAGACGCTTCACATGGGTGCTCTTGCCGCAACCCTCGAGGCCCTCGAAAGCGATGTACTTACCCGAATTCATGCCTCAACCCTACGGGGCGGTTGTTACTTGGCAGATTTGTTCTTCGCGCCGACAGTTTTTGCCGTCTTTTTGACAGCCTTGGCCCGCAACTTTGTTTTTGGTTTCGCCATCGGCTTGGCAGCCACGACTTTTTTGGGCTTTGTCTCACGCCTGGTCCTTTTTTTCGCCCGACCGTTGGACGCGGCGAAATCGCGGCGAATCGCCAGCAACTCGAACGCGCGCTCGGGCGTGACGAATTCGATTCGGTCGCCACGGGTCAGGCTCGCGTTTGTTTCGCCGTCGGTCACGTATGTTCCGAACTTTCCGTCTTTGGCGACGACCGGTCGATTGCTGACTGGGTCGTTGCCGAACTCTTTCAACGGGGGTTTTGCCGGCCCGCGTCGACCGAACACCCGCGGCTCGGCGAGTTTTGCCAACGCTGCTTCGAGGGTGATCGTAAAGATTTGATCTTCGCTTTCGAGCGATCGACTCTCTTTGCCCTTGCTGATGTAAGGGCCGTATCTGCCGTTTTGCGCGGTGATGATTTCACCGTCGACCTCGTCGGCACCAATCGTGCGCGGTAGCGACAGCAATTGCAGCGCCTCGACGATTGTCACGTTTTCGATCGCCATCGTTTTGAACAGTGAAACCATCTTCGGTTTCTCCATGTCGGGCGGCGGGTTTTCGATCGTTCCCCACTGCACGTAAGGGCCGTAACGCCCGTTCTTCAAATAAACCGGCAAGCCGTCCAATTCACCGATCGGGTCGATGTATTTCGGTGCGGCCAACAGGGCGACGGCAACTTCGACATTCAGTTCGTCTGGCGTCAGCGTTTCTGGCACCGAGGCGGTGTTTTCGCCGCACTTAACATATGGGCCGAATTTTCCGGGACGCAGAACGATTTCTTCACCGTTCGTCGGGTGCACTCCCACCGGGAACGCGTTCAACTCCGCGGCATCGATGTTGGCGATGTTGTGTTCGACAAGGGGTTTGAGCCCGGGCAACTCTTTTCCGTTGCCGTAGTAAAACTCGCCGAGCCAAACTTCTTTGACCCGCGAACCATCGGCGATCTCGTCGAGTTCTTCTTCGACGGTCGCCGTGAACTCGTAGTCGACAAGTTCGGTGAAATGGTTCTTCATCAATTTCACGACGGCAAACGCAGTCCATGAAGGAACGATGGCCTGGCCTTTTTTCCAGACGTAACCACGGTTGAGAATCGTGCCAAGAATCGCCGCGTAGGTGCTCGGTCGGCCGATGCCGAGTTCCTCGAGCTTCTTGACCAGCGTGGGTTCGGTGTATCGCGCCGGCGGACTAGTCATGTGACCGTCGGCGATGTATTTCTCGATCTTGATCTGGTCGCCGACTTTCATCTCGGGCAACAGGGCTTCTTTCTCTTCCGACTCAGAGTCTTCTTCGGTTTCTTGATACGCCCGTCGATAACCGGGGAAGGTAATCGTCGTGCCGCTGGTTGAGAACTCGCAGTCGGCTTTCGTCGTCGCAGATGTTTGGGCACCCAATTTGACCGTCACGGTCGTGCCTGTCGCATCTGACATTTGCGAGGCCAAAGTGCGCTGCCAGATGAGTTTGTAAAGCGAGAGTTCGCGGGCGTTCAATTCTGACGCGACGACCTCGGGGCTGCGCAACGGCAAAGTCGGTCTGATCGCTTCGTGAGCCTCTTGGGCGTTCTTCACTTTCGACTTGTACTCCCGCGGTTCCGCCGACAAGAACTCGTTGCCAAAGGAGTTGACGATTTCGCCGCGCATCGCCACCAGGGCATCATCGGCCAAGATCACGTTGTCGGTTCGCATATATGTGATGAACCCGCCCTCGTATAGGCCCTGGGCCAATCGCATGACCTCGTTCGCGGTAATGCGCAATTTATTGCTGCACTCTTGTTGCAGGGTGCTGGTTATAAACGGGGCTCGCGGCGACTTTCGATAGGGCCGGTCTTCGACGCTGCGCACGACCAAGTCGGCACCGGCCAGGCCCTCGACCAACTCGTTGGCTTTCGACTCGGTGACCACGACGACGCCCTCTTTGGCTACTCCGTTGGAGTCAAAGTCTTTGCCCGTGGCGATTCGCAGACCGTCGAGCGACTGCAGGGCGGCCGTAAACAAAGGTGTGGTCGCGCTCGTGGCCTCGATGTCCCAGTAATTGGCCGCCACATGGGCCATTCGTTCTTGTTCACGCTCGACGACAAGGCGGATCGCCGGGCTCTGCACCCGACCCGCTGAAAGCCCGCGATTGACCTTGCGCCAGAGAATCGGCGAAACCTCGTAGCCGTAGAGGCGGTCGAGAATGCGTCGCGCCTCGGCGGCATCGACCAGTTTGTAGTCGACATTTCGGGTGTGGCCGAGCGCCTCGCTGATCGCCGTCTTGGTGATCTCGTGGAACACCATTCGTCTCACCGGCACCTTCGGTTTCAGATACTCCAACAGGTGTGCAGCGATCGCCTCACCCTCGCGATCTTCGTCGGTCGCGAGAAACAACTCGTCGCAACCCTTGAGCAACGCCTTCAACTCTTTGATCACCTGCGAACCGCGTTCCGTCAGTTCGTAATTTGGTTTGAACGAGTTCTCGACATCGACCGACAAACCTTTGCTTGGCAGGTCGGCGATGTGACCGACCGATGCGCGCACGTCGAAGCCGTTGCCGAGGAATTTCGAAATAGTTTTCGCCTTTGCAGGCGACTCGACTATGACAAGAGCGTTAGACATGCTGTTTCATCGTTAGGTGTTCGGACACGGGCTTGTCAAGGTTATCGGTTGAAATCCAATAGCACTATGGGTTGCATCGGTAGCGTAAATGATGACATGCGACCCGATCTGCTCGCACTTGGGTGGAAAAAGGATTTCGAAATTGATTCACAAATAGTTGACCAGTCGTTTCAAATTGGTCGAGTGAGCCGTCTTGATCGCGGATGGAGCACGATAAAGATGAGTGCGTCATCCGAAGAGACTGGCACCGTGCGTGTTCGAAATATCGGCGCAGAAGTTGCCGTCGGCGACTGGGTGGTCTTCAAGGACAGCCTCGAGCGAGTCGAAAAAGTTCTGCCGAGGTTTTCTGCGTTGATTCGACGAGTCTCGTCCGAAGCGATGCGGGCCGAACATCATGCCGTCGCGGCGAACATCGACACGGTGTTTATCGTGCATTCGGCGACGAACGCATCAAATCAGCGACGAGTCGAGCGCGAACTCGTTTTGGTGTTCGACAGCGGGGCGACACCGGTGCTGGTTCTGACAAAAAATGATCTGCAAGACGCGCCCGGGCATGTTCTTTTGTTGCACGAGGTGGCCCAGGTCTGTGGCATCAACTGTCATGTGGTCAGCGGCCTCACCGGAGAGGGCTTGGCCGAACTGGCCAATTATGGGGGAAATCATCGAACTGTGGCGGTTTTGGGGGCCAGTGGGGTGGGCAAATCGACGCTGGTCAACAGGCTCGTGGGTGTCGATGCGCAACCGGTCGGCGATGTTCGCCGCACCGATCAACGCGGTCGCCACACGACAGTTGCCGCCGACCTGCTGTCGATGCCCAACGGTGGTTGGTTGATCGACACGCCAGGGTTGCGCGCGCTCAATTTATGGACGAGCGGGCACGGCATCGAACGGGCCTTCGCCGACATCTTCAAACTCGCCGACTCGTGCAGGTTTAGAGACTGCAAACATCAAGACGAGCCGAGTTGCGCGGTGCGCGCGGCGATTGATGCCGGCACGTTGACCATCGACCGCCTCGAGAACATGCGTCGGCTTGTCGACGAGGAGGCCGCGTTGGAAGAGGAACAAAAAGTTCGTGTGCGACTATCGAATCGCAAGGGTCGGCGAAAAATCAGTTAGCCGAGGGTTCGCGCGGCATTGTCGCCGTCGCGTTCAGATCAATTTCTGGGGCAAGAACGCCGACCAGAGGTATTTCGACGCGGCGTCGATACTTCAAGCCGACGGTCACCATTTTTGATGACAACTGCGTGGTGACCTCAATATTTTTCAGATTGATTGCTTGTCGTGTCGACTCGGCGGCTAGTTGTTGCGCCGATTCGGCGTCGATGTCGGCCAACGAAACCTCTCGAGCAGCCACCCTTGCGGCATGGTTCAAAGCCAGTTGATCGTTGGCGATGCTGCCGATCTGCACGACACAAAGTGAAAAGATGATCATGAACGGCAAGGTGAGCGCGAACTCGACCGTCGCTTGGCCGGTTTCAGCCCGAGGCTTATTGACCAATGCTGTCGGTGCGGTCGAAGATGCCCGACAATACGGTGTCGAATAGTTCGCCGATTCGACCCGCGCCACCACCATCGGTCGCCCAAGCGATGACCAGCAGGGCGATCACGGCGGCGCCGAGCAGAACAAGTGCGTATTCGGTCGTCGCCTGACCAGATTCGTGTTTGATGCGAAAATATTTTTTCACCAGAGTTGCCCCGATACGACGGTCAGCGAGTTGATCAACAAGGGGAGCATCGCCAAAAGCACGAACGACGGCAAGATGCAGCAGACCAAGGGAAACAGCAAGCGCACGGGAAGTTCTTTGGTTTCGATTTCTCGCAGCCGTTGGCGTTCGCGATGACTATGAAACGAGAGCTGATCGAGTATCGAAGTGATCGGAAGCCCGTCGCGGTCGGCGCTTACCAGAATGTCGCAGATCGGGAAAACACCGGGCCCGAGGTCGTCGCGCAATGTCTTGATTACGTCGCCGAACCTTTGCCCCGCGGCAAGTTCGACATGGGCTCGATAAAGCGGAGGCTTGATATTCTCGGGCACCCAGTTGTGGAGTTGCGAAACCGCGGCAATCGGGCCATGGCCCGCGCGCACCAATACGAGCAATGTGTCGATCACTTCTGGCATGCTGCGCGCGATGTTCGGTTCTGGGGGTTGCTGTTGGCGAAAAAAGAAGTAGAGGCCGATGCAGCCGGCGATCGCGACCAATGAGATCATGATGCGGTGGGTGAGATGATCGCGTGCATCCACTTCCTTCCTGCGTAGTTGAAACCGAGGCCGAGAGCCACGCAAAACCAACCCGTGACGCTGAAAATCAGAAAGTGTCTGACCGCCGCGCTGCTGATCGTCAACCAACCACAGACTGCAATCGGCGCGATCGACAAAATCTTCGTCGACAGCATCGCCTGGGCCGCTTGGGCGCGACGGTCGTGGGCATTGGCCGATCTTCCGCGCAGCACCATCGCGGCGCGTTCAACGGCGAGCACGCCACCCACCCCGCCGGTGGCGGCAAGTTCGAGCGTGCGAAGTGCGAAAGCAAGGTCTTCGGGCTGCGGATCAGACAAAAGTTTCTTCGTCGCGGCACCGAAGGCCTCGCCCCGCGTCGTGGCGAGGGCCAGGTCGACGATGACCTGAATTCGGCAATTGGAAACCTCGACCACGTCGTGCAGCGAGGCCGCCAGCGATTTGCCGAGTCGCAGATTTCTGGCGATCGAGTCGAGCAACTCAGAAAGTTCCGTTGATTCGTCTACTGAATTCTTGCTCACGACGATCGGTTTGGTCGTCGCGAGTCGCTTGATCACGAATTGACGCGACAAAAATGGTCGCAGATACCACGTGCCGGTCAGCAACACGAGCGTCGCCAGGCTGAGCGACCCGAGCCCGAGAAACAAAGTGCTCATGGCATTACCCCGTTTTGTATGCGACCGCCATAGACCAATTCGCACACTCCGTCGCGATCGACCCGCAGAATTTCCCGGACGAATCGTGAACCGTCGAGATGGCGGGCAAGATGCACGACCGCGTTGACAGAAGAATTGACGTGATCGCGCACGACATCGCGAGACCAATTCGTCGCGTGCTGAAGAACCAACGATTCGACACGGTGCAGGGCATCACGGGCGCTGTTGGCATGAATCGTCGACATCGAGCCGTCGTGACCCGTGTTCATCGCCGACAACATGTCGAGCACCTCGGCTCCGCGCACCTCGCCGAGGATCAGTCGATCGGGTCGCATGCGCAAGGCGGTGCGCACCAACGACTTCGTGGAGACTTCGAGGTCGCCCTCGGGGCTCGCGGGGCGGGCCTCGAGACGAACGACATGTCGATGCGAAAGCCGTAGTTCGGCGATGTCCTCGATCGTCACCACGCGCTCATTGGGTGCGAGATATGCGCAGAGAGAATTGAGCAGGGTTGTCTTGCCGGCCGACGCGCCGCCGCTGATCAAAACATTTCGTCGGTCAAAGACGAGTTGCTGAAGAATTTCGACCACATCGCGACCGCCGAAGTTGTCGAGCGTGATTTGCTTGGTGCTGAATCGGCGAATCGCCACGCACGACCCGTCGACAGCGATGGGCGGAATCACCGCACAAAGCCTGGAGCCGTCGTTCAGGCGGGCGTCGACGATCGGCGAGGTGATGTCGATTCTTCTGCCGATCGGCAACAGCGTGCGTTCGATGAAAGATCTGGTGTCGACCTCCGAGATCGTGTCGACATGCTCGAGTTCACCGTTGCGCTCGAGCCAAACTTCGCCGCCCCCGTTGACCATAACCTCGCGAACCTCGGCGTCCTTGAAAAACTCCTCGATGCGTCGGGTGCTGATCGACGGCCACCTCGTCGCGGTCGCGCCGGTCATGCCGCCGAGGCCAATTGTTTCGACAGCGCGCTCGGCAGTCGGCTGGCCAACAGGCCGGCATCGACGGCGCGCGAGACGGCCGGGTCGAAAGCAATTTCTGCGATCACCGGCGCACCGATGACCGATTCGACGTCTCGTTTTACGAGTGCCCGACCGGGTTCGTTGATCAACACGACGCCCGTGGGGTTGACGTTGAGTTGCGCGGCCCGACGCAATGCCAAGTAGCACGGGCGAGTAACCAGCAGCGAGGAACTCGCCCGTGCCACCAACTCGGCAGGCGGCACGCCGCAACCTGCGTCAATAATCACGGGGATGTCGAGACTCGCCAGGGCGGCACAAAACTCGGAGTAGTTGGCGTCGTGACCAATTGCGGCGACACCGCGAGAGATCAACTTCAGATTCGCCGTGGCTTGAATCGCGATCGACTGCAACGCGACTCGCGACGAATGTTCGCCGTGCATGAACCATTCGCTCGCACCCATGCCCGACGGTTCGGCCAAGCCCAAAACCGCGGGAACATCGCCCGCGAGATCGACGATCATCGCGCCGTGCGAGGAGTTTGTCGCTTGCATCAACGCGAGCGTGGAAGCCACGACCGTGGTGCCGCTGCCACCTTTGACCGACCAACAGACAATCATCCGGAAACCCCTTTGTGATCGAAGTGGTCGGATGTGTGCGCCGGGGATGTCGGGCGTCATTCAATCAATCCACAAGTAGCCTTCGCCGTGGAGGTGTCCGGGTACCTGGTGGGCTCCGCCGCCTTCAAAGCGGTTGGGACGAGTGAACCTCGTCTGGCGGGTTCGATTCCCGTCCGCCTCCGCCATCAAAGTTCGCGTCGGCGAAACTTTCGGCGTCTAGTTCGTCAAGATTGTCGCGAGTTGGGCGGCGATTGAGGCGTTGTTTTCGGCAAGAGCCAGATTTGCGCGAACACTGCCTTCGTTGGTCGCCTCGGCGATGAATTTCAAGACATGCGGCGTCACGGCCGAGCCGACCACGCCAAGTTCGGCGGCATTTTGAAGCGCCGCATTCGTGATCTGATCGATTTCGTTTTTCTGAAGCGCGTCCTTTTCGGGCACGGGCACGCATGCGAGCAAACCGCCGGTTCGGCCCAATGAACGATTGGCGCGCACGATGTCGGCGAGTTGCTGCACAGAGTCGACCCGAGCGGGTATCGGCAACGAACCCTGGTGCACCGTGAACTCGGGGAAGAAGTCGCAACCCAAACCGATCACGGGAACGCTGAGTGTCTCGAGATACTCGAGCGTGCGCGGAAGATCCAGAAAAGATTTCGCCCCGGCGCACACGGTGACGACACGATGCTGGGCCAGCGCCCCGAGATCGCTGCTGATGTCGCCGGTGATCTCAGAGTTGCGGTGCACGCCCCCGATGCCGCCTGTCGAAAAAACCTCTATACCGGCGCGGGCGGCGAGCAACAGCGAAGATGAAACGGTCGTCGCACCAACTTTCCAGCGCTGAGCCAGGGCCGTGCCGAGTTCGCGCTCGCCAACTTTGCGCGCAGGGCCGCAGACCAAAGGCCACTCGCTTTGATCGACGCCAACTCGGGCGACACCATCAAGCACGACCGTGATCGCCGGCACCGCACCGTGACGACGAATCGCCGAGATGCATCGGTTGAGCGCCTCGAGATTCGCCGGCGACGGCAGGCCGAGATGGGAGAAGATCGTCGACTCAAGGGCGACGACGGGACGATTTCGGGCGAGGGCTTCGCCGACCTCGTCGTCAATGCGAATTTGAAAGCGCGTCATATCCGATCCATTGTCGCGCCCGGATTGCGCAAAACTTTGGCCGCGGTCTCGTGCCCTGCGACGACGCATTCGCCCAAGAGCCGCATATCTGGTTCGGTGCTCAAGGCCCGCGAGGAGAGTATTTGAATGTTCGCCTCGAGTTTCGTCAAGAACCCGGCGGCGAATGCATCGCCCGCTCCTGTCGTGTCGACGATCTTGGCGACGGGGTCGACGGCGACGGTTGAAGTCGTCTCGCCGACGATCAGAGTCGTCGGGTTTGAGCCCGCCTTGATCACGACCACAGAAAGCGCGAGCGGATGATTGTCGAGATGCAAAACTTCGGCCTCATCGGTGTTGCAAAAAAAGATGTCAGGTTGCAACTCGGTGATCAGTTCACGAAATTGTTTCACGCCATATTCGTCGATCAACGAGGCTGAAGAGGCGTCGATCGAAACGACGATGTTTCGCTGTTTTGCTTCGGCGATGGTTTGTTTGCTGGTCGAACCAATTGGCCCTGAGAACAACGAGTACGCCGGGACATGCAAGATTGAAACGCCGGTCGACCACTCGGCGGGCGGACTGACAAGTTCTATGGCGGCCGCGCGGTCGGTGATCATCGTGCGTTCTCCGTCTGGCGAAACAATGACGACGATCGAACCTGTCCGGCCCGAACGAACAACGCACGGGTGCACGCCGGCGTCGACAAGCGTTGCAACCAGTCGCTCGGCAAGATCGTCGTTGCCGACCTGGGCGATCAAGCGGGAGCCTGAGCGATTATCACCTGCGATCGTCGCGGCGAACACGGCGACGTTGGCCGCACTACCTCCGCGTGTGCGAACAATTTTTGCCGGCGTGTCGGTGCCGTAGCTCAGTTTTTGCGGCAACCAAACTACGACATCTTCAACCAGGTCGCCGATGACGCACAACACGTCGTGGCGAAACTAAACCGAGAGTAGGTCGCGTGCGCCGGTGTCGCTGGAGGGGTGACGCAATTTGCTCATTGCTCGGGCCTCGATCTGACGGATCCTTTCTCGCGTCAAATTGAAAGCCTCGCCAACTTCTTCGAGCGTGCGGGGTTCGCCGCGGTCGAGACCAAATCGGAGCGCCAATATCTCGCGCTCGCGTTCGTCGAGTGGCGCCAACAACCGCGAGATTTCCTCGGGGAGAAGCGCCGTGGCGGCGACTTCAAACGGAGATTCAGCCGAACGATCTTCGACGACGTCGCCGAGTTCGGCGTCACCGTCTTCACGCAACGGCTCTGACAGCGAGAGTGGCTCGGCGGCGAACCGCAAAGCCTCGGTCACTTTGTCGGCGGGCATCTCGACTTCTTCGGCGAGTTCGGCAAGCGTCGCATGTCGGCCAAACTTCAGTTCGAGGCGCGAGCGGGCCTTTTGCAGTCGAGCGAGGGTGTCGCCGGCATGCACCGGAAGGCGAATGGTTCGACCCGTATTGGCGATGCCGCGTGTGATCGCCTGGCGGATCCACCAGGTTGCATAGGTCGAGAACTTGAACCCTTTGCGCCAGTCGAACTTTTCGACCGCGTGCATCAAACCGAGGTTGCCCTCTTGAATCAAGTCGAGCAGCGGCAGGCCCGACGCCTGGTATTTCTTGGCGATCGACACGACCAGACGCAAGTTGGATTGCACGAATTGACGCTCGGCACGCGCACCGGCGCGAGCGGTTTTTTGAAGTTCTCGCTTCTTGGTCGGATTGATTTGTTTGTCGGTCTTCTTCAGCGCGGCATCGGCCGTTTTGCCGTCTTCGATCGCTTTGGCGAGACGAACTTCGTCGTCTTTTGTGAGCAGAACGTATTGGCCGATATCTGTGAGGTAGAGCCGGACAAGATCTTCGTCGTCTCGGTCGATTCTCTCTTTGGCCACCAATTCCCCTTATTAAATTCGTCGCATGTGGTGCGACACGCCTAACGATACCGACGAGCCGTCGAAGCCACACGCAAAAAGCAGGCTTTTTATTGCGCAAAAAACGGACGGAAGACGGGTTTGATTGCCGTCACACCGAATGTTTATGCTCGCGCGGGGATGTAACATTCGAACTATGTCAAATCCAATTCTTAACGAAAGAAGTTTCGCAAAGGTCGTCGAGCGTTCGGCCGGTGAAGCCGGTTGGGCCGCCCCTCGGGCGAATCAGCAACAGTTCAAGGCGCCGATCTCAGACGGCCCCGTCTCGCCTTATACATCGGTCGACACGATGACGGCCAGCGGCACGGCCAGTGCCGGCCTGTTGTTGACGCTGTTGTTGATGGCGTCCGCTCTTTTCGGCTGGACATCAGTCAGCGAAGCGGTCGACGGCGCCGTGCAGTTTCCCGCATGGACGATCGGCGGCGCGCTGTCGGGTTTCGTCGTGGCGTTGGTTCTCACTTTCAAGCCGACCTTGTCGCGAGTGCTCGCACCTGTATATGCGATCGCCCAGGGTGTTTTCGTCGGGGCGATCTCGAAGGTTTTCAACACCGCCTATGACGGCATCGTGTTGCAGGCCGTCGGCATAACGCTCGGTGTTTTCGTGGTGATGCTGGTGCTTTATCGAACGGGCGTCATTCGTGTCACCGACAAAATGCGTCGCACCATCATCGGCGCGACATTGGGCGTCGCCGTGTTCTACGGCGTTTCGCTGCTGTTCAGCCTGTTCGGTGCGGACATTTCGTTTTTCAACAGCTCGAGTTCGCTCGGTATTCTTTTCAGCCTGCTCGTCGCGGGTCTGGCGGCGATGAACTTGGCGCTCGACTTCGATTTCATCGAGCGGGGTGAGCAGGCGGGTTTGCCCAAGCACTTCGAGTGGTATGCCGCGTTCGGCTTGCTCGTGACGATGGTCTGGTTGTATCTCGAAATCTTGCGCCTGCTGGCCAAACTTCGCGATCGCTGAAA
>Ga0194128_10008609_pt1 | contig 12838 bp, 14 predicted proteins | sample TA2KigCa65mmetaG_FD_148650 | JGI IMG/M metagenome (GOLD analysis project Ga0194128, IMG submission 148650) | Freshwater microbial communities from Lake Tanganyika, Tanzania - TA2015037 Kigoma Deep Cast 65m | ecosystem: Environmental > Aquatic > Freshwater > Lake | place: Tanzania: Lake...
CAGCTCCCATTTGGAAACATTCCGCCACTGGGGGATGGTATTTTGTATCCTTACCCATAGAATTTTCTGAGGAAATACGTCAAAATATGAAATGGCAAGAAGAAGGTTGGGGAAGAATGAAGGCTAAAGCAAAAATTAGAGAAACTTTATGGGTTAACGCGATTTGGTATGATACAAAACTCAATACCTATATCCTTTCTGTAAAAGCCGAAATTCGTAAGAAGGAAAAGATTGAAATTGGAGATATTTTGGAAATTGAAATTATCCTTTAATTTCGTATCCAAATGTTAGATCCAATTGAAACATACCTCTCCGCAGTCAAAGCACTTTGTCCTAAATTTTCAGAAGAAGAACTGGAATACTTTCGAGGTGGCTTAAGCATTACCGAACTTCAACCAAAACATTTTTACATTCACGCGAATGCCATGCAACAAGAAATTGGTTTCGTCTATCAAGGTTTACTTCGTGCTTTTTACGTGGATGAAAAGGGCAATGAAATCACAGTAAATTTTATACCTGAAAACCGTTATGCCACGCATTATTCGGCCTTCATATCCAGAACTCCAAGTAAATATTACTTTCAATGTCTTGAACCCACAGTTCTTGTGACCCTTTCCTTTGAGCACATACAGGGAGGGTATGAAAAATTCACAAACATTGAACGCTACGGTCGTTTGGTAGCAGAGTCCGTGTTGAAGTCTCAACAAAAACGCATCGAGAGTTTTCTGTTCGAAACAGCAGAACAACGCTACCTTGATTTCATTCAAGAGAATCCGAATCTTTTCAATCGCATTTCTATATCGCACCTGTCTTCTTTTTTGGGAATAGAACGACAAACCTTGACGCGCATTCGGCGAAAGTTAGCAAAAAATTAAAGAAGAAACCATTGAGAAGAGTCACTAGACTGATCAAAATTATAACGTATTTTAGTATCCTAAATAGTTCCAAATGACTGCTCTCACAAAAAGTATCGACCAGATTGTAAGTCTCACAGAAGAGGAAATAAGCGCCATTGAAAAAGCATATAACACCGTTGAAATTTCTAAAGGCGACCTATTTATAGCACAAGGAAAAGTTTGCGATCAGGTCGCTTTTGTGGTTTATGGTAAGCTTAGAAATTTTTATTTTGATGAAGCTGGAAATGAGGTTACTTGTTATTTTGTTACCCCTAACAATTTTGTTTCTGCATTTAGTAGCTTTCTAACCAATGCACCTACTCATGAAAATATTTCTGCGTTGGAGGATACCTTGCTTAGAACAATCTCAAAAAAAGATTTGGAAGCGCTTTGTGAGTTAGTTCCAAAAATGCAGATCTTTAGACGGGTTATTGTTGAGAACCTTTTCATTACCATGGAAAAAAGAATCATGATGTTACAATCGCAATCAGCGCACGAACGTTATGAAAAAATGATCAAAGAAAATCCAGATATTCTTTTAAGTGTACCACTGCAATATACCGCATCCTTTTTAGGAATCACCCCTCAACATTTGAGCAGATTGAGAAAAGAGTTAGCGAAGTAATTTCTTAACATTTGTTCAGTGGATTGATAGAACGCCTGAATAAGTTTGTTGTATCATTTTTGAATGCAACAACGATGAAAAAATTCTTACTAGTTCTTGGAATAATCAGTCTTATTTCGTCTTCCAGTTTCGCTCAAACCGAGCAGAAAAAAAGTAAATATGCCATTGAAACAGATATTTTATGGCCATTTTTAGTGCAAACAACACGAACGCACTACACCATTAAAATCTGGGAGAAAGGAAATCTAAGAGGTGATGTGTATGTGGGATTAAACATCGATTTCCCAAGAGACCGCGCCACAGAAGGTCGTTTTGCCGATTATAGTATTGCGAGTGGATACCGGCAATATCTTTGGAAAGGGCTGCATCTCGAATTTTCTCAAACTATCGGCATGGGCGTATTGCAAAATCACGTAACCACTGGAATAAATTACAAAAGCTTTGATTGTTTAGTTACGGGGTATGTTGGATATAAATTTGAGTTTGCCAAAAAGAAACTTTACATTCTTCCTCAGTTTGGGGTTGCTCAAGTGCTTTACAAATCCAATCCATGGCCCATTTACGAGGATGAAACCTTAACCAAAGAAGTAGGAGAAACACCATTTATGTTCGGTTCATTGAGGTTTGGGTATAATTTTTAAGCTATGATTAATACGATTATGAAAATCATAAAAAGCAAACTAATTATTTCAATTAAGACAGTGCTAATCATTGTAACAAGTTCGATTGCACTTCAATCAAATGCCCAAGATTGGAAGACCGAAAAAAAAGTGAACGTTGTTTTTGGGTTAATCCAACCGATTTTTGCGAAAGGGTTTAATATCGAAGGAAATTACATTCACAAACGATTGATTTTTGATTACTCGCATGGTGCCTCGCTGGATTTAGCCGAAACTACAGTAAATCCGGAAGAAATCGAACAGTTTGCAAAACTAGCACATGTTCATCACAATATTATAGAATTCCCGGACAAGTATGATACTTTGCTTGGAGAGCGTGGCGTAAACTTGAGTGGTGGTCAAAAACAACGAATAAGTATTGCTAGGGCGTTAATTCGAAAACCTAAATTACTTCTCTTAGATGATTGCCTCTCTGCTGTAGACACTGAAACAGAGGAAATAATTTTGAAGAATCTTCATTCGGAAAGATCTGGCAATAGCACTGTCATTGTCAGCCATCGAATTTCTACCATTCGCAATGCCGATTATATCTTATACTTAGAAAAAGGTGAAATTACTGAGCAAGGCACGCATGAACAATTGTTAGGCGTTAATGGAAAATACGCTGAAATGTATAGGAATCAGTTAGAAAAAAAATAATACTTTTGAGATATAGAATTTTACATTTTTTTTATATAAAAATGCGAATCATGCGTTTAATTAACTTCATTTTTCTATTCTGTCTGTTAAATTACAATAGAAATAATTTTCATGCACAAATTAACATTATTGAAATAAATAATCAAAAATGGTGTAAAGAGAACTTAGTAGTAAAAAATTTTAGGAATGGAGATCCAATTCCTGAGGCTAAAACAGATGATGATTGGCGAAAAGCTTATAATGATGGGAAACCAGCTTGGTGCTATTATAACAACAATTCAAAGAATGAAAGCAAAGGTATTCTCTATAATTGGTTTGCCATTTCAGACTCAAGAGGCTTGGCTCCTGAAGGGTTTCATGTTCCAACTATCGATGATGTAGAAGAGCTCATTAATTTCGTTGGAGAAGATGCTGGTTATAAAACAAAATCGATTACTAATTGGGAAGGTTTAGTCAGAGTTTACCAAATTGATAAATGCAAAGAAAAAAACGAAAATACACCTTACATTGACATTTCAGAATCTTGTTATAATTTCATTATAAAAAATTCTTCTAGTTCAGTAAATCGAATTTGTAAGGATGTATACATTGGTTGTGGTAACAATAAATTTAATTTAGAAGTCAAACCATTTGGTCTAAGATATTTTAATGGATCTTTTCATGGGAACTTCAGTGAAAAGTTTTTTAATCAAAACAGTAAAGATGAATTTGATTTCGATTGTGATTTAGTTCAGATTTTATCCATATTGGGGATTACTTTAAGTGAAAACTCCATAAAAAGAACAACAGAAGGGACACAAATTAATATCAAAAATGAACTTGATGAATTTAAACATGAGGTATTTTTTTGGACAAATAGTGAATCTGGAGTAAATAGTGCTCATTATTGGCGATACAATTACAGAGAAACTGAAATAATTCGTAGCACAGGATCCAAAGGAAATGGTTATGTTGTAAAATTATTAAAGGACTAAAAATTAAATTTTAGTCTTTTTAATTTTGTAAATTATATACTCGCTTTTTACTTCATTACTCAGTATATTATTTTCTCGTTTAATAATCATTTTTTAAAATAAAAAACACAATATTGTATTTTTTTTATATATTCGTACACGAGTGCGGATTCTGAAAAGCCATAATAGAGTAAGAAAAATACAAACTAACTATTTATGATTAAAAAATTTATATTAATTGGTGGTGTGTCCATCGCGTTAATGAGTTGTAAAGGCGGTAAGATTGCGGCCATATTTGACAGCTCAGAAGTACCTATGTACGTTAGTGCCGGCGAATTAGCTTCGCTAACTACAGGAATGACCAAGGAAGAATCAAAGTCCAAGCTTGGTAATTTAAGTCCATTTGATATTCTTATTGCTCAAGAGGACGGTTGTGAATTACATCAGTACAAATATAAAAAGCCTGCGAAAGAAATGTCATCCACCAAAGCAAATATGTCGGAAGGTCTGACTGAGGGAGACAAAAGATATCGTGATGAATCTGATGCTTATTTAATCTATAAAAACGACAAATTAGAATCAGTACTTACTGATTCGGGTAAAAAAGATGCAGTCAATTTATTAAACGACATTTCTGCTGCTCAAGCAGTTTGTAGTGAGGCTGGACTTAGAGGAAGTACTGATCCACAAAGTCTAAATTATAATCCTAATGCCATAATTGACGACGGTTCAGGTGAATATTGTCCTTGCGGATACGTTAAAAATGAAAACTTTAATCCCAAAAGACCTGTTAGTGACTGCAACTCAAAATGTTTAAAAATAAACACTGAAGAGGGAGCGGAAAAAAATGAAAATGAATCTAATTGTAATAATTGCGACTTAATTGACAAATTATCAAAGTCTAATGCAAATATCAATATTAATTTAGATGTAAATGGAAATGATTCTAAAGGTAATTCCAATAACAACAATTCGAAAAATTCAAATAATTCAAAGTCTTCAATTATTCCTTCAAATAAAGGAAATAAAGGAGGAAATAGTAATAAAAATGAATCTAAATCTGAAAAGTCGACCGGAGGTTCTGTAAAAAAACTAGTTAAAATTAATTAATGTTATTTAAATCTTTAAAAATGAAAAAATATATAATTATCGCTCTTGCGGCATCTACGCTTCTTGTTTCGTGTAGATCGAAAAAAACTGCGGCGCCAAGTTCAAGTAAAATTGTAAACAATTATGCGACGACAACAGAAAATATTTTTAAACTATCAAACGGGATGTCATTAGAGGATGTACAACGAACTCTTAATTGTGAACCAACTGATTTTTACTATAATTTGAAAAATAATCAAAAAGTACTTGTTTTTAAATACCGAAAGAACTATCAAAAAGTACCTGTAAACCAAAAGGATCATGCTAAGTATTTAAGAGGAGGTAAGCCTATTTACAAGGAAGAGAACAATTTATATACTGTTTTTGATTCGAAAACAAATAAACTTCAATATTATATAACTGACTCCGGTAGAAAAGCAGGAAAAGGTGAAATTATGGAAGCTTTAAAAATAAAAATAAGAAATTAATAATGATCAATAGAAGGGTCTTTGGACCCTTCTATACAATTCAAGTATTATGTTAAAAAACATTTTTTATTGTACATTTTTTTTCTTTTTGTATAATATTTCGTTTTCCCAAGCAATTATTCAAGGGTATTCTATGATGTATGGAGGAGCTAAATACAAGAAAAGTGAAACACTTCCAGATGAAGATACTTCAAAATATTCTATATTTTATAGTCCGATAAATGATGTTCAAGGTTCATTTTCTTCTTTCAATTTAGACTATTTTATTAAACTGAGATGGAAAAAGAATTTATATTTAAAGTCAAATGTAGGGTTTTGTAATTACTCAAGTAAAACTCGACTTTTTACTGACATCAATACTTTTCCTAGTAGTGAATGGAATTATGAATTCACCAAAGGAAATGACCACAAAGTATCCAATGCAGGAATTTTACTTGGAGCTGGATTAGATTATAAAATCAAAAATTTTTCAATGGGGCTTAATTTTCAATATATGCTTTTTAGACTTTGGAGGTCGGGTAGAGTAAAAGGAAAGGATATTGAAGATTTTGAAACCCAAAATTGGGATGTTGACCCAGTGTATTCTACAGTGGTATTTTATAATAATTCTACTATTTCTATTGACTTGGAGTATACTCTAAAACGTTTCGGTTTTAAATACAGTTATTTAATGGCTAGTGATCGACCAATCAATCAGTTTGGCATTACGTATAATCTAAAATACGACTGGAGAGAAGTTCCTCAATAATGGACATGTTACTTAGTTATTTAAAAGCACTCTTCGGAGTGCTTTTTTTTATCCAATAAGTTGCTGAAAAAGCAAGGAATTTGGTTGAAGGTATTCGAAATCAAATCCTTTGTCTCGAAGCTTGTTTTCAATAGAAATTCTATGATCTGCTTGAGCTGTTTCTATACCGACAACTGCTGGGCCACTTTCGCGTCCGGTTTTGCTGGAAAATTGAAAATAAACGATATCATCTGTTGGACCTACTACATCTGAAACGAATTCTTTCAACGCTCCTGGCCGTTGCGGAAAGCGAATAAGAAAATAATGTTTCAATCCTTCATACAACATCCAACGCTCTCTGATTTCTTCTGTTCGAGTAATATCGTTATTTCCACCACTAACGATTAATACAATAGTTTTGTCCTTAATTTCTTCTGGAAGTAGTTGTTCCAAAGCAGCAACCGTTAGCGCTCCAGCAGGTTCAACAACGATTCCAAATTCATTGTAGAGTTGTAATATCGTTCCACAGATTTTACCTTCATCAACGAGAAGCATTTTCGACAACTTGTTTTTACAAATCTCAAAATTCAAATCTAATTACCGCATACAATACTATGAGCATTGGAATTGGGGTTTATGGCCATTATCAACCCTTCAAAAACAAAACGTCCTTCTTAAAAGGAATTATGATTTCTCCTAGTATCCGTTTTTGGCCAACAATATCTTCTACCCTTGGAAGTGACGGTTTTACATACCTGAACAAGAATACAGTAAAAAATGAGGTATTAAAGACACTGGAGGTTGGTCTGGGATTTAAACCTTTCATTTACAATATCAGCATTGGCTATTCTTTTGGTTTGAAATAGATAAGTACTAATAGATTGTAATTTTTTAAATGACCATTTGTTCTTAACCTTTAATGAATTAATCAGATTTTGACACATTTGTGTCAGGTCGAAAGCAACCATCTTACTGAACTTTGTATCAAACAAAAAGATACAAATGAAAGTAACCATCTTCGGTGCTACCGGATTTTCAGGAAAAGTTATTTTAGGAGAAGCCCTCAAACAAGGACATGAAGTAACCATTCTGGTACGTGATACATCCAAAGTTCAATTCAAGCATAAAAATCTAACTATAGTCGAAGGAAATGTGCTCGATCCACAAACAGTTGCTTCCGTTTTACACCATCAAGAGGCGGTCATCCAATGCTTGGGCGTAGGTGGTAAAGGTGATGGTAAACCAACTACCTTCATTTCCGATGCAACGAAAGTCATTGTTGATGAAATGCAAAAACAGCAAATCAAACGCCTGATTGCCATGAGTAATGTGGGAGCCGGAAACAGCATTGCTTTTCAACCGTGGTTTTTTACCAAAATCATCCTTCCTTATTTCATGAAATGGCTGAAAATCATCATTGAAGACAAGAACCGTATGGAGCCCATTATTATGAATAGCAACCTTGATTGGACGATTGTTCGTTGTCCCAATATCACAGATAAACCGGCAAAAGGAACGTGCAACACTACACTCGACGGCAAAGGGCTCAAATTATCCGTTACCCTTCCGGATTTATCGAAATTCATGGTCGAACAATTGAAACAAAAGGCTTTCATCAAGCAAGCACCTTCCGTAAGTAATTAAGTTGGAAATCAACAAACGTTTAAAAGAACTAAAATGATTCACACCAATCTTGGTAAAATTGCCGTTTATCCTAAGCTAGTTGATTCAGATAAGACACCCATCATTTTCCTTCACGGCGTGTATTTTGACCACCACCTGTGGGATGAGGTTATTAATTCCATTAACGACCGAACCACTTTCTCCATTGACATGCCTTTTCATGGTTTGAGTCAGGAAATTACCAAAAACGACTGGTCGCTGAATGATTGTGCCGATATGCTTTTTGAAATTCTGAATAGTTTACAGATTGTCAAAGTAATTGCTGTCGGCCACTCCTGGGGAAGCATGACCATTCTTCGGGCAGCATCCAAGCAACCAGAGCGATTTGAAAGTGTTTTGCTTTGTAATATGCCGTTTCTTGCAGGCACAAAAAAACAAAAGATCACGTTCAGACTTCAGCATTCCATGTTGCTTTTCAGAAATTTTTACACGAAGCAAGCCGCCAAAGCATTGTTCGGAAAAACATCACTAAAAGAAAATCCTTCTTTGGTCAATCAACTAAAACGACCAATGGATTTGTTGTCAAACGCTCAGATTAAACACACAGACAAAGCGGTGATTGAAGATGCCGAAGATGCGCGCGAATTGATCAAAAATTTAAAGGTCAGAGCGCTTGCTCTAAAAGGGATTGAAGATTATGTGCCCGCGGCTCCAAGTATTGAAACGCTGATTATTGGAGGTGGACATATTAGTCCCTTGGAACAACCGGAAGAAGTACTGAATTTAGTTAAAAGTCTTCTGATTTAATTTTCTGTATTTAAGGTGTTTTTATTTTGGCTAGTAGAGTATTTTTACTTCGAGTTACAGCAATTCAGCCATTTTGAAAAATTTAAAAGTTTCTAATTTATACATTTCAAGTCGTTCCATTTCCCCCAACCCCTCCCAAATCATGATTTTAAGTTAACTTTACATTAAACTTAACTTTATGAAAACACGTTTATTCTTGGCAGCTTTATGCCTTTTTACTTTGGGGTCAACTTTTTCCCAAGCAATTAACGAGGGCTTTGCCAACGTTGCCGGTCTAACGGCCGCGGGATGGAATCAGCAAAACCTGAGCACGCCGATTGGAAGTAATCCGAATTGGGTACAAGGAAGTTCTGCAGTTTTTCCTCAGAATTCGGCTCCGGTGGACTCCTACATTGCTTCAAATAATAACGCAGTTGCTGGCGCAGCTACGATCAGCAATTGGTTAATCACACCAACGCTCAACCTAAGCAATGGCGATATTATTACGTTTTACACCCGTTCAACAGGAAGTATTTATCCCGACAACCTGCAAGTTCGTATGAGTACCAATGGTTCGAGTACCAACGTTGGAGCAACCAATACTTCCGTGGGGGATTTTTCGAATTTATTACTTGAAGTAAATCCTGCTCTAACGGCTGCGGGTTACCCTTCCACTTGGACCCAATACACGATCACCGTTTCGGGTTTGGCGGCACCAACTTCTGGCCGAATCGCTTTTCGCTATTACGTTCCAAACGGGGGGCCGAACGGTCTTAATTCCGATTTTATCGGAATCGATGATTTTGTGTATACGCCTGTCCAATCGTGTAACCTCACCGCTACGGCAAGTGCCAATAATGCCATGGGAGGCGCGCCCAACGGAACAGTAACCTTGAGTTTAGCCAATGGAACAGCTCCTTATACCTATCTGTGGTCGAGCGGTCAAGTTACCCAGAATTTATCCGGACTCGCTCCAGGAACGTATTCGGTTACGGTAACGGATGCTGCAGGATGTACAGCTTCTGCCTCTGCCAATGTCCTCAACCTTGCTGGACCAACGGTTTTACCCAATTCCAATGAGGTGAGCAGCTACCAGGTCGTGAACGGTGGTTTTACCCCCCAATGGGTTTGTCCAAATCAGACGCTACAAACCGATGGTGGAATCATGAAAATTTATTTAGAATCAGGCGCTACGATGATCACAGGTGGTGGAGTAGACACGGTGTATGCCAAAACAGGGTCTACCATCACCATGACGGGAGGAATTCATGTAATTTATCACGAGCCCGGTGTTACATTAAATATGAACGGTGGTATTCCAACGCTATTTCCTTGTTCCAGTTTGATCTTTGACTATTCTCTCGCTCCTGCAAACGGATGTGCTCCAATGATGAATTGCAACCTGTCTGTTGCTCTGGCGGTAAGTAACCCTATTGGAGGAGGAAATAATGGCTCGATAAACACAACCGTATCGAATGGGACTTTTCCATTTACCTATTCTTGGAGTGGCGGTCAAACTTCTGCGAATTTAAATAACCTAAGTCCCGGAGGATACCAGGTTATTGTTTCCGATGCTAACGGATGTTTGGATACTGCCGCAGCAACGCTTGTTAATCTTGCCGGACCAACGGTTTTACCCAATTCCAATGTGGTGAGCAGCTATCAAGTCGTGAACGGTGGTTTTACCCCCCAATGGGTTTGTCAAAACGACACGCTCTACACCGATGGTGGTATCATGAATATTTACCTGGAGGCGGGAGCTACCATGATAACTGGTGGTGGAGTAGACACGGTGTATGCCAAAACGGGGTCTACCATCATTATGAACGGTGGAATCCATCGAATTTATCATGAACCTGGTGTGAACTTAGTCATGAACGGTGGAATCCCTTATTTGTATCCATGTCCGAGCTTGGTATTTAATTACAGTCAAGCGCCAGCCAATGGATGTGTGCCCGTTCCGCTATGCAACCTGAGTTCCAGTGCAACTACCACCAACATCGATTGCAATGGAGCGAACTCCGGTTCTGCGACCACTAATGTGGTAGGGGGCGTCGCACCGTTGACGTATGCATGGTCCAACGGCGCAACAACACCATCGGTGAGCAATTTGCCTGCTGGAACCTATACGGTTACTATTACCGATGCCAACGGATGTACGGTTACTCAAACCGTGACCATTACGGAAGCCACGGCTCTTTCCTTAGCGACTTCACCCATCAATAACCTTTGCGCTGGTCAAAACAACGGCAGCATCGATTTAACAGTTGCAGGTGGTGCTGCCCCTTACCTTTATAATTGGTCGAATGGAAGTGCTTCGGAAGATATATCCAACTTAGCGGCGGGTGTTTACACCATAACCGTTATCGATGGCGCGGGTTGTACGGCCTCAACTACCGTTAACATTACCCAGCCTACGGCCGTTACGGTAACCGCTTCATCCACCGATGAAATGATGGGAATGGACGGTACCGCTACCGCTACCGTATCGGGTGGCACACCGAATTACACCTATTATTGGATGCCTGGAGGACAAACAACTGCCTCAATTAGTGGATTAGCTGCGGGGACCTACACGGTGATGGTATTGGATGCCAATGGTTGCGGAGATACCTTGGAAGTGGTGGTCGGTTCTCAAGTCTCATTGAATGAAACCGGACTTGCCAATGCGGTGCTTTATCCCAATCCTACGAACGAAAAAGTGTATCTTTCCTTCGGTTTTGCTGGGATAAAAGAAGGATTAATCGAAGTCTATTCTTTGGATGGTAAATGCATGTTGGTTCAAGCATTGAATGACCTGTCGGAACAAGAAATTTCCTTGGGCGATTTAGCTGTTGGAATGTATCGTATTAAGGTGATTAGTAATCAAAAAATAGCCCAGTGGTCGGTTGTTAAGCAATAATTTCCCCGTAGTTAGGGGTCATTACAGGCGTTTAAGGATTGCAATAATTACAGTGCGTTGGATCCGCGGTTTTTATTTCGTGCGGATACCATAGTTCTTCAGTGAAATGGCACTTGGTGCAAGTTATGTGGCATTTTAAAACAACATCAAGACAACAATGGAAAATTTACCGACATACATAAACCTTCTATTTGGACTGACAGTAATTACGACAATTATATTGTTCTATTTGGCGACCAAATCTAAAACCTTTCTGTTTGTTGCAATCGGCTGGACACTTTTACAAACCGCACTCTGACTTAGTGGAATTTACCAAGACACCCAGACAATACCGCCAAAACTAATGCTGTTCGGAATTTTTCCAACTTTGGTTTTTATCGCAGCAACTTTTTTGACAGCAAAAGGCAAACAATTTATAGATAACATTAACCTGCAAACGCTGACATATTTTCATAGCATTTGCATACCTGTTGAAATTGTTTTGGCTTTGCTTTTTCATCAAGGCGTTGTGTCGGTATATATGACTGTTGAAGGGACAAACTTTGACTTGTTTTCAGGCATAACTTCACCTATTGTTGGATATTTAGCTTTTCGGACAGCCAATAAAAACAAAAAACTCTTGTTGTGGTGGAACATCATCTGCCTTTTACTTCTGTTAAATGTTGTTATCACAGCAGTGTTTGCATTTCCCTCACCATTCCAAAAGTTAGCATTTGACCAGCCGAACATAGCGATTTTATATTTTCCATTCAACTTATTGCCGTCAGTTATCGTTCCGACAGTGTTGTTTGGAAACTTAGCAGCAATCAGACGACTGACAAAACGAAATGGACAACAATGAATAAAAAAACGCCACATAACCTCACCTACCCAAAAGGCGGGGTTTACTTTCGTGCTGCTTCGCGGTCGTATTCTAAAGACAGTTTTGTGGTAAAAGTCCCGCCCTTCGGGTAGCTGCAAACCGTTAATTTATTTTTTTATCAAAAACCTTAAAGGTTTCTAAATATCTCAACTCAAGTCGATCCAACTCCTCCAACCCTTCCCAAATCAGGCGTTGTCTTGACATAATATAGATATCGTCAAGGTTAGATAATTCGATACTCCTCTCTACAAGGAAAACCCTGACGAAACTGTCAGGGTTTTTTTATGCCGTAAACTGAATCAAGCCGAAGGGTTGAATGAAGGATAAAGGCATAAAAAAGAGTTGCGAAGCAATTCGGTTTTCCTTGTTAAGCCCTAAATAACGTCCATCCGTAATGAAATGGAGGATATTCGTGTCCCCGCTACTAGAGAAGACTCATCAGTTAAAATAATTGGTGAGTCTTTTTTTTTTTCTGAATTATCTCATCCTTATCATAACCTATGACCTTTAGGATGACATGACTAATTTATTATCTTCTGAAATGGAAGTTTAGACTTTCTTTGGATGT
>Ga0194128_10008611_pt1 | contig 12837 bp, 11 predicted proteins | sample TA2KigCa65mmetaG_FD_148650 | JGI IMG/M metagenome (GOLD analysis project Ga0194128, IMG submission 148650) | Freshwater microbial communities from Lake Tanganyika, Tanzania - TA2015037 Kigoma Deep Cast 65m | ecosystem: Environmental > Aquatic > Freshwater > Lake | place: Tanzania: Lake...
GCGGATGTCGTGCGACAGGCTGGCCACGTAATCCATTTTTTGCTGGGCCAGCGTCACCTTTTGCGTGACGTCGCGGAAAACCACCACACCGCCGAGCGGCGTATGATCCACGGTGAATATCGAGTGGACGGATTCCACGTAGATTTCCCGCCCGTCGCGGGTGCGCAGCACGCTCTCCGCGGCGAGGCCCCGCTCGGACAATTCCGGCGAGCGGAGGATATCCACCAGCGGCGTCTGCGTGTTGGCCAGCCCGTAGCCGCGCGCGCCCGCGCCAAGGAAGACCTCGGCGGCCGGCCGCCCCACCGCGTCGTGCGAAGTCCAGCCGGTAATTTCCTCGGCGGCGGCGTTCATCGAGGTGACCGTCATCTTCCAGTCCATGGTGATCATGCCGTCGCCCATGCTGCGGATGACCGCCTCCAGCAGCTCCTTGTCGAGCAGCGTCTCGTTGTACAGCCGGGCGTTGCCGGCCGCAACCGCGATCTGTCCGGCCACCGTGGAGACCATGCGGCGCTCGTCGTGCCCGAGTCCGCCGGTGCGGGGACATCCCACGATGAGCAGCCCGATGGTTTCCCCGCCCACCAGGATGGGCCAGACGTACAGGGAGCGAATGTCGCGGTCGCCCATCGCCTGGCGCAGGGCCGGGAACTGCTCGGTGTCCTCCAGGTAGACCGGCTCTCCTTCATCGAGCACCCGCTCGAGCAGCGGGCCGGGAAACCACGACAGGTCCATGGGCGTCGCCGCGGAGCGGTCCGCCGCGCGCCGGGTGCGCCCGGCGCCGCGGCGCGCGGTCATGTACAGCCGGCCGCGGTCCTCGCTCAGCATGCAGATGGCGAGACGGTTGCGGGCCGGCGCGGCGACGGCTTCCGATGAGGGACGCGCGTCGGCCAGCGCGGTTTCGAGGCGGGCCAGCGCGAGGTCGAGCACCTCGTTTTGATCCAGGGTCTGGGAGAGCGCCTGGTTGATCTCGAAGAGCGTCCCCAGGCTGCGGTTGGCCCGGTCGAGGCGCTCCAGCCATTCTTGGAGCGTCTCGTTGGCGCGCGTCACTTCGCGGCTCAGGGCCACGAACTCGCGGGATTTCTGCTTGAGCGCCTCATTCTTGCGGGCCAGCTCCTGGCCAGCCATGCGCTCGCGCTCCACCAGGCGGGCGTTCTCGATGGCCAGCGCGGCGCGCGCAGCGATGAACGACAGCGTGTGAATCTGCTCCTCGGTGAACGACACGGCTTCCGCGCTGCCCACGCCCAGCACGCCCAGGCAGCGCTTGTCGATCATCATTGGAACGCACAGCATCGCGCGGATGTCCGAGCCGCCGGTGAACAGCGGATCGTCGCGATCTCGCATGACGTGGGGACGGCCGTGGCGCGCCACCCAGCCGGCCACGCCCTCGCCGACGCGCAGCTCGTGGGTGCCGAAGGGACTCCCGTCAGGCGTGCGCCAGGCGCGCGTGTACAGCATCCCGCGCGCTTCGTCCACCAGCATCACCGAAACCCGTTCGGCGGGCGTCAGGCGGGCGGCCACCTCGACCACCCGCTCCATCGCCTCGTCGACGTCGTGGAGCACCTCGGACGCGCGCAGGGCGAGCCGGACGCCTTCCAGCTCGGCTTTCAGCCGCGCGTTCTCGGCGGCCAGGTCCGCGCCGACGGCGGCTTTCATTGACGTTCTAGATGACGGCAGGGGTCGGCTCAGCCGACGCCACCTCAGTGGAATTTCCTACGGGAGACCGCCCTGTCGGGCTCGCGCAGGCCGGCTCGGGCGCCATCTCGCCCATGAGCCCCCAGGTGTAGCCCTGCACCAACCGCACGTTCACCAGCCTGGCCTGCAAGTCAGGCGTTCCGGGGAAGTTGACCACGCGATTGCCCCGCGTGCGGCCGGTCATGCGCGTCGCATCTTTCTTGCTGGGTCCCTCTACCAGCACTTCCTGGATCGCGCCCTCAAGCGCCTTGTTGCGTTCCATGGTGATGTCGTTCTGCAGGCGGATCAGGCGATAGAGCCGATCCATCTTGACCTCTTCGGGAAGGTGATCATTGATGCGCATGGCCGGCGTTCCCGCTCGCTGCGAATACGCGAACATGTAGGCGTGGTCGAACTGCACCTGGCGCACCACGTCGAGCGTGTTTTCGAATTGCTCCTCGGTCTCGCCGGGAAATCCCACGATAATGTCGGTGGATATCGCCACCCCGGGAATGCGCGCGCGAATTCTACGCGCGAGATCCATGAAATGCTCCCGCGTGTAGGGGCGGTTCATGCGGCGCAGCACGTGGTCATCACCGGCCTGCAGCGGCATGTGGACGTGCTCGCACACCATGGGAATTTCCGCCATTGCGTCCAGCACGCGGTCGGAAAAATTGCGCGGATGCGGCGAGGTGAAGCGCAACCGGGAAATCCCAGCGACGTCGCCGACCCTCCGGAGAAGATCCGCAAAATCCATGGGCGGCTCGAGATCGTCGCCGTAGGCGTTGACGTTCTGGCCCAGCAGCATCAGCTCTCGGTAGCCTTCAGCGGCCAGCCGCTTCGCCTCGGTGACCACCGACTGCCATGGGCGGCTCTTCAAACGGCCGCGCACGAAAGGCACGATGCAGAACGTGCAATATTCATCGCAGCCCACGCTGATGGGAATTTGCGCCTGGAAGCGGTTGGCGCGCCGCACCGGAAGCTCCAGATCGGCGCCTTTCTGTTCCACGTGCACCATCGGGACGCGCGTCTCGCGGATCTCGAGCAGCCTGTCGCGCAGGTCGCGCAGGTTGTGCGTGCCCAGAATGAGGTCGACGTGCGGAAAGCGCGCCAGCATCGCCTCGCCGTCTTTCTGGGCGAGGCAGCCGGCCACCACGATCATCATGTCGGGGCGCTTCTTCTTGAGGGGCTTGAACTCGCCCAGCCGGCCGTACACCTTGAGGTCGGCGTTCTCGCGAACGCAGCACGTGTTGAAGACGATGACGTCGGCGTCGTCGGGCGCCTCGACCGGATAGCAGGCAAGGCTGTCCAGGGTCGCGGCGATTACTTCCGAGTCGTACACGTTCATCTGACACCCGTAGGTCGTCAGGAAATACCGGCCACCGAGCAAGACGCAAACCTCCGTGGGAGTCTTTGGGGGCGCTCCCCCTGGTAAATCCAGAAAATAGTGAAAGCGGGCGCAACGCGTATTATAACCCGCGCCGCGCCCGCTGTCTATGTTGATTACCGGCTTAGTGGTCCGCGGCGCAAGTCTGGTCACGATTTGGAGCCCTGGGCGCGGACCACTAAGCCCCAAATCGGTTTGATCGTGGCGCGCGACACGCCAGGGTCAGTCGTTGTCCCGTAAGGCGAAGCTACTTGTGTCGCGCGCCACTTAGAGCCGTCCGGTCTGGCGAAGGTACTGGATCGCCGACTGCAGCTGGGTGTCTTTCTCGCCGCGGCCGACGTTCTTGGCTTCCATCTGGACCTTCTGGTCGGGTTCGACGCCCACCTTGTTGATCTTGGCGCCCTTCGGCGTGAAGAAGTGCGCAATGGTCAGCTTCAGCGCCGCGCCGCTGGGCAGCGGGTAGAGCTGCTGCACCGAGCCCTTGCCGAAAGTCTTGACGCCCATCAGCGTGGCCCGGCTGTAGTCCTTGAGGCAGCCGGCGGTGATCTCCGAGGCGCTGGCCGAGAAATTGTTCACCAGCAGCACCATGGGGAGCTTTTCGGCGGGCCGCGGCACGGCCGTGTAGTCCTTGCGAAGCTCGCGGCGGTCGGTCACGTAGGTGACCAGGTCGCCGGGCTTGACGAAGTTGGAGCAGACGTCGATGGCCGCGTTGATGTAGCCGCCGCCGTTGTTGCGCAGGTCGATGATGAGCGCCCTGGCGCCCTGGGCGTGGAGGTAGTCCAGGGCCTCGGAAAGCTCCTGGCCGGTCTTTGCGCCGAAGAGGCGGAGCCGCACGTAGCCGATGCCGCCCTCCAGCATCTTGCGGGAAACCGAGGCCACTTCAATCATGGCGCGGGTGATATTGAAGTCGAGCAGGCCTTCCTGGCCCGGGCGCTTGATGGTCAGCTTGACGTCGCTGCCCACCGGGCCGCGGATCTTGGCGGTGGCCATGTCGAGCGTGATGCCCTTGGTCGGGGTGCCGTTGATGAACCAGACCTGGTCGCCCGGCAGCAGGCCCGCCTTGTAGGCCGGGGTCCCGTCCAGCGGCTCGACCACGGTCAGCTGGTCCTCTTTCTCCTTGTCGAGCTCGATGTAGATGCCGATGCCGCCGAAGCTTTCACTCTGCATCTGCTCCATGAGCGTGTGGTACTCGCGCGGGGTCATCAGCACCGAATACGGATCGTCGGTGCCTTCGAGCACGCCACGAACCATGGCGAACCAGAGCAGGTCGGTATTGACCTTCTTGCCGTAGGCCTCGGCGATCTTCTTGGGGAGCGTGGTGTTCTTCGGCCACTTGTTGATGTCTACGGTCATGGGGACCTTCGCCTCGGTAAGGAGGCGGGTCACTTCCTTGACGACGCCGGCGAACAGCTTCTCGTCGGGCTCGCGATCGATGTGCTGGGTCTTGATCTTGTGGTAGATGTCGTCAAAAAGCCGCTCGTCCGGCGAGAATCCGAGCAGCTTCGGGTCCTTGAGGAAGGGGACATAGATGGGCTGTCTGTTGACGTCGTCTTTGCCAGGCTTGGGCGTGGGCGCCGGCGCCGGGCTGGCCGGCGCTTCCGGCTGCGGGGACGGCGTGGTGGAAGGCGCCGCGACCTGAGCGACGGTCTTGCGCTCGGTGTCGACCGCCAGTCCCTGATTCTTGCGCAGGACCCCGACACTGGGCCGCGGCGCCGCCGCAGCCTCGGAGACCAGGGCGAACGCGGTTACGATTACGACGGCCAGCATTGCCAGCCAGCGATGGATTGCCTGCCCTTTCAGGATCGTCACGGAATACTCTCCTCTGATTTGTTGAGTTGCGCTGCGCGCCGCAGGGAGGCCGGTGGTTTTCGTTCGCCAGGATGCGGCTTCCTGTGCCCGGCGGGCTCCCATTCCTCACGGCTAACGTGCGCCGGCGCCCAAAGGTTCCTACGCCAGGGTGGTGACGTCCACGAAGCCGCCACCGGCGCAGCCTTCGCACGGGCAGGAGGCGCCTTTGCCCTCGCAGGCCGCGCAGGTCAGCGCGCCCTGGCCGTCGCACTTCGGGCAGCCTTCCGAGCCGCAGGCCGGGCAGGCCTGGCTTCCGGTGCCCTGGCAGGCGGCGCAGGCCTGGCGTCCCGTCCCCTGGCAGTAAGCGCAGCGTATCAGCATCGTCGACCTCCGAATCGTAAAATCAAAGAGGGACCAACGCGGTCCCTCGGTTACGGATGGAGCCCCCGGTGACTACACCGGAATGGGGTCAATCAATCCGTATCCCTTGGCGCGCTTGTACAGCACGTTGATACGGCCGTTGCGCTGGTTGTTGAACACGTAGAACTCCAGCCCGCTGGCTTCAATCTCCTTGACCGCCTGCTCAACCGACAGGGGAGGGGAATTGAAGCGCTTCAAGTGCTCCACGTGCGGCTCCAGCTTGTGCACGTCGCCGTCCACCGGCGCGGCGGCGCCTGGCACTTCCGCCTCGGCGGCGGCCACCAGTTCCTCACCGAGGTGGCTGCCTCGTCCCTTGCGGGTCACCTTGCCCTTTTCGCGCTTGACCTGCTTCTCAAGCTTGTCGATCACCTTGTCGATCGACGAGTACATGTCGTTGGTGCGCTCTTCACCTCGCAGGACGTGCCCGTTGGCGTGAACCGTGACTTCCACGATGTGCCAGTTGCGTTCCGTACTGAGCGTGACGTCCGTGTTGATGATGCGGTCGAAGTAGCGCTCGATCTTCGAGATGCGCTTCTCCGCGTGGGACCTCAGGGCTTCCGTGACTTCCACATTCTTGCCCTTGACGGTGATCTGCATCCAACCACTCCTTCACTGCCCGAACAAGGAGGCCGTCGCGGCCGGGGGCTTCCGGCCATCTCCCATCCCCGAAGTGGGGGTGGGCAGCCGCCCTTTCTTTCACCAGTCGGCCTCTCGGCCGATTTTCTAATACCCCGGCAAATCAAACAACCCCTTCCCAAACGACAACCCCTTCCCAAACGGGAAGGGGTTGTCAGGGCCGCGCTTCTCGTTTGATCAGAGATCGGCCCGGTCGTTTTTTCGAGCCCGCGCGACGGCCGCGTACCCTTTGTACGCCTTCATCACCTTCACCACGTAGTTCTTCGTCTCGGTGATGTTGGGGATGCGGTCGCTCACGTTGCCCGGCCCGGCATTGTAGGCGGCAATCGCCAACTCCAGGCGCCCCTTGTATTCGTCGAGCATCATGCGCAGGTAGCGGCTGCCGGCCGCGATGTTTTGCTCGGGATCGTACAGGTCGCGCGCGCCCATCCAGGCGCCGGTGCCCGGCATGAGCTGCATCAGCCCGGCCGCTCCAACGCATGAGGTCGCGAAGTTCTCGAAGTTGGACTCCACCGAGATGACCGCCTTGATCAGGTAAGGATCCAGCTTGTGCTTTTTCGCGTTCTTCACGATGATCGGGGAAATGTCCACTGGCACCCGCTTGCGCTCGTACACCACGCGGTACGTCTGCGGGGACCGGCCGGCGCGAGAGGCCAGTTGCGGGCGGCGATGCGTGGGGAGCGGGTATCGAACGGCCACCATCTGGGTAAGATACACGTACGTCGGCTCAAACGAGGTTTCGTCCAGCGCCGCGGGCGCTCCGAGGGCCTCGGTGACCTCCGCGGACGATGCGCCCGGGACCGGGCGCGCGCCTGAAGCGGCTTTCTGCGCCTGGCGCGGATTTGCATCCAGGCCAGGGGTTACGTTTCGTTCGTCGTGCGTCGAGGCGGGCACGATGGCCGGTCTCGCTTCCACGCGGATGGCGGCGTTCGGCGCGCTCAGCACGGCGAACAGGGCCATTGAGCAGACCATGAACAGTCGGGCGCCCAGCGGCAACAATTGACTCAAACCAGGGCTCCTTGCCCCCCGGGCCAGCGTGCGGCAGACCGCTGCGCAAATCGCTGCCAGTCTGGGAATGAGAACAAGGGCGGTTGCCGCCGCTGCTCTCCCAGTGGCTCTCGGTTCCGGCCGGGGGAGTCTATCTCTTTATAAGTCACGTCGTGGACGCGGTCCGGGTCCGAGGCGGCCGCCGAAACGGCCTGAGCGAAACGGGGAATCGGGTGTTTTGGACGATTTCCAGCGAATTATAGCCAGATTTGGCCGAAAGGTCAATGGAACATGTGGACTACGTCCCCAAATCGCGTCGTTTCATGACGAATCGCGTCGTTTCATGCTGGGAGACGGTTCAGCGCCCAGGACCAGGAGATCGGCCGCAGTAGCGAGATGCCCTCCAAGGCCCTAGGAAGTCCCTCAAGAACCTGGAAAGGAACAATTGGAAGGCAATTCGTGTCGGATGCTCCAGAGGGGGTCCAGGGGGCGCCGAAGGCGACTCCTTCTGGATCAGACCACAGGGAGCGCCGGCGGCGACTCCTCCTGCGGGCAACATCGCCCTTCGGGGCGGCAATGAGGTAAGTGAAAGCAATGAAAAGACTTATCCAACTCGCGGTACTGCTCATCGCGCTGGCCGTTCCCACGCTGGCCGCCGAGGCCGCCGTGCAGGACAACGCGGGCATGTTCAGCGCCAGCACGGTTTCCCAACTCAATCAGCAGATTGATGCCATCAGCAAGCAGACCGGGCGCAACGTGCTGATCTTGACCGTCCCCAGCCTCAACGGCATGCCGATCGAACGGGCCGCCCGCGCCAACGGGCCGCGCGACATCAACGGCGTGTACGTCTTTATCAGCCGGGCTGAGAAGGGCGTCGGCGTGTTCGCCAGCAAGGCGCTTTCCAGCGTCTTCGATCGCCAGCGCAGCGATTCGATTCGTGACGCCATTGGCGCGGGACTTCGCGGGAACAATCCCGATCAGGGGATCCTGGCCGGGGTCAGCGAGATCCAGCAGACCTTCGCGTCGGCCGGCGGCGCGCCCGGGGCCAGCACCCCGGTCAGAAGTGAGCATCGCTCGTCCGGCGGCGGCATGAGCTGGTTCACGCTCATCATCATCGGCCTGGGCGTCTTCTTCCTGATCAAGCTGTTCAGCGGCCGCAACCGCATGAGCCAGCCGGGCTACGGCGCAAATCAGGCCAACTATCAGGGCGGCCCTGGCCAGCCTGGCTATGGCGCCCCCGGTTACGGCGCGCCGGGCTACGGTGCGCAGCCGGGCGGCGGCGGCTTCATGTCCGGCCTGCTGGGCGGCGTCGGCGGCGCCATCGCCGGCAACTACCTGTACGACCAGTTCAGCGGACGCCACGGCAGCGGCGGCACGGCCGAAGGTGGCGGTGGCTACGACCCCGGCTCCACGGCCAGCTACCAGGGCGGTGGCAACGAGGTCGACTACGCGGGCGGCTCCACCGGATTCTTCGGTGACTCCGGCGGCGGCACCGGCGGCTTCCTCGGCGGTGGCGGCGGCTCCGATTGGGGCGGCGGCGGCGACTGGGGCGGCGGTGGTGACAGCGGCGGTGGTGACAGCGGCGGAGGCGGCGACTGGTAGCCGCTTCTCCCCCCCAAAAAAAGAAGGTCGGCATCTCTTGCCGGCCTTCCTTTTATTCTCCCGCCTTGAGCACCGCCAGGAACGCCTCCTGGGGGATCTCCACGTTCCCGATCTGCTTCATGCGCTTCTTGCCTTCTTTTTGCTTCTCCAGCAGCTTGCGCTTGCGGGTGATGTCGCCGCCGTAGCACTTGGCGAGGACGTTCTTGCGCATGGCCTTGACGGTTTCCCTGGAAATGACGCGACCGCCGGTCGATGCCTGGATGGGGACCTCGAACATCTGGCGGGGGATCACTTCCTTGAGGCGCTCCACCAGTTTGCGGCCGGCGTCCTGCGCTTTTTCCCGATGGACGATGACCGAGAGCGCGTCCACCGGCTCCTTGTTCACCAGGATGTCCAGTTTCACGAGATCGGACACCTGCATGCCGGTAATCTCGTAGTCGAGCGAGGCGTATCCCCGGGTGCGCGACTTGAGCTGGTCGAAGAAGTCGGTGATGATCTCGCCGAGCGGCATGTTGTAGGTGAGAATGGCGCGCGACTCGCCGTGGTACTCCATGTTGACGAACTCGCCGCGGCGCGTCTGGCACAGGTCCATGATGGTGCCCACGAATTCCTCGGGGCACATCAGCGTGGCTTTCGCCACCGGCTCCTCAATCTTGCGGATCTCCATCACGTTGGGGAGTTGGGCGGGATTGTCCACGCGCAGGCGCTCGCCTTTGTTCGTCTCGACCCAGTACACCACGCTGGGCGCGGTGGCGATGAGGTCGATGTCGTACTCGCGCTCCAGGCGCTCCTGCACGATTTCCATGTGGAGCAGCCCCAGGAAGCCGCAGCGGAAGCCGAAGCCCAGCGCCAGCGAGGTCTCCGGCTCCCAGATCAACGCCGAGTCGTTCAGCTTGAGCTTTTCGAGCGCCTCGCGGAGGTCGTTGTAATCCATCGTGTCGATGGGGTACAGTCCGCAGTACACCATCGGAAGCACGTCGCGGTAGCCCGCGAGCGCATCGCCGGCCCCTTCCTTGCCGGCCAGCGTCACGGTGTCGCCCACGCGCGTGTCGCTGATGCTGCGGATGTTGGCCATCAAGTAGCCCACGTCACCGGCCGAGAGCACGGGCACGGTGGTCTGCTGCGGGCGGAAAATCCCCACCTCGTCGACCTCGAACTCCTTGCCGGTCGACATGAAGCGGATCTTGTCGCCTTTCTTCACGCGGCCGTCCATCACGCGCAGGTAGATCACCACGCCGCGGTAGGAGTCGTACTGGGAGTCGAAGATGAGCGCCCGCAGCGGCTCGTCCATCTTGCCACGGGGTGGCGGGACGCGCTCCACGATGGCGTCCAGGACGTCGGGGACGTTCAGTCCGCTGCGTGCCGATACCGGGATGGCGTCGTCCGCCGGCAGCGCGAGGATGTCCTCGATCTCGCTCTTGACGCGCTCCACCTCGGCGGCGGGCAGGTCGATCTTGTTGATGATCGGGATGACCTCAAGATTGTTGTTGATGGCCAGGAAGTAGTTGGCCACCGTCTGCGCCTCCACGCCCTGTGAGGCGTCCACCAGCAGGAGGGCGCCCTCGCAGGCGGCGAGGCTTCGTGAAACCTCGTAGGTGAAGTCCACGTGGCCCGGCGTGTCGATGAGGTTGAGGGTGTACTCCTTGCCGTCGCCTGAGGTGTAGCGCAGGGTGACCGGGTGCATCTTGATGGTGATGCCGCGCTCGCGCTCCAGGTCCATTGAGTCGAGCACCTGCTCTTGCATCTTGTCCTGGGACATGGTCCCGGTCAGCTCGAGAAGACGATCCGCCAGCGTGGACTTGCCGTGGTCGATGTGCGCGATGATGCAGAAGTTGCGGATGTGTGTCTGCCGCGGGTCGAGCAGGGCGGGGTCAATTTTCATAACCGCTATTGTAGGGGTACGCGCCTCGGGTGTCAAGCAAGCTCGGAACCCGTTGTCACGCGCTTCGCGGCAGGAATCTCGGCTTCTCTGGAAGAAAATTCTTCCATTCCACGGTAGGAGTCCCCATGGAGAACGTCATTCATTCTGTCCAGATCGTGCGCAGCGACCGTCGCGTGAAAACGATTTCCGCGCAGGTGAAGGACGGAGTGCTCACGGTGTCCGTGCCGAGCCGCTTCTCCGACGCGGAGGCGCAGCGTTGGGCGGACCGCATGCGGCGCCGCCTGTCGTTGCGCATTGAGAAGGCCAGCCTCAACGAGAGCAACGGCCTCGAGCGCCGCGCCCAGCGGCTCAACCAGCAGTATTTCGGCGGCGCGCTGCAATACGCGTCGATCAGCTACGTGTCCAACCAGAACTCCCGCTGGGGCTCGTGCAGCCCGGGCAGTCGCCGCATCCGCCTGTCCCACCGCCTGGCCAACATGCCGGCGTTCGTGCTCGACTACGTCATCGTGCACGAGCTGGCCCACCTCGTGGAGCCCAACCACAGCCGCCGCTTCTGGAAGCTGGTCAACCGCTATCCCCACGCCGAGCGCGCCATCGGCTTCCTCATGGGCGTCGGCCTGGTCCCGGCCCAGCAGCGCGCCATCGAAGAGCCGTCGCTGTTCGTGTCTCCGATGCTGGAGGAGCAGTCGTTGTTCGCGAGCGCGTGACCTCAAACTCAGCCCAGGTAGCGCTGCACCAGTTGAATGATGGCCTGCTTGTGCTGCCAGGCGTACCACGCCCCCGCGATGAGCAGGCCGAGCACCACGATTGTCCCGACCGGGATGCCATTCCCGCTGGCGGGTGGCGGACGGCTGTTCAGGTCCTCGACGCGCGCGCGGGTTGCCTTCGCCCCCTCCACGCACTTCGCGCTGCAGTATTTGTTGCTGCCCTCGTGAATCAGGCACTCCTCGCAGACCTTGCGCAGACATGCGTCGCATCGCACGGTCCCGGGCCGGTTGGCGTGGTTGGGACAGGCCGCGACAAGTCCAAGCTCGATTTCGCCCATTGTCAATCGCTTCCCAGGGAGAACATACGGTAAAAGTCGACGCATTGACAACTTAACGGTCGTTCGTTAACATTAGTCCGTGAAGCGCAGGGCCGACGAGACCCGCGGCATGGTGCTGGATGCCGCCATGAAGATGGCGAGCCGGGACGGGCTTGAGGGACTCACCATCGGGCAGCTGGCCGGGGAGCTGAAGCTCTCCAAAGCCGGACTGATCCTGCACTTCGGGTCCAAGGAAGCGCTGCAGCTCCAGGTGCTGGAGGAGGCCGTGCGGCGCTTCACCGAGCGGGTCGTGGTGCCCGCATTTTCCGTGCCGGAGGGGGTGGGACGCTTGCAGGCCATTCTCGACCACTGGCTGGCGTGGGGCAAGGACCCCTACCTGCCGGGCGGATGCCCCCTGGTGGCCGCCGGCATGGAGCTCGACGACCAGGAGGGTCCGTTGCGCGACTACCTCGTGGAGCAGCGTCGCCTCTGGCTGGAAGCCCTGGCCGACAGCGCCCACGGCGCCGTGCGCGTGGGCGAGTTTCGCGAGGCGCTCGACATCCATCTGTTTGCCTTCGAATATTTTGCGCTGGTGCTGGGATTTCACCACGCGCAGCGCCTGCTGCGGGATCCCCGTGCGGAAGGCCACGTGCGCCTTGCCATCGCCTCGCTGTTCGAGCGGTGTCGCGCATGAAGCCGCGCGCGCCTGGGGCCGCCATTTTTTCGCGGAACCGCGGGCCGGCGTATTTCCACGTGGAAGCTGCGGTCGGCCGGCCGAGTCTTTTAATGTTATCGCTCAACGATACGTTCGCGAGCCCGACCCCGGGCCTGCGCATCGGATCGAAGGCGGGACTGATGCTGAGAATGGCGGTGGCACACATGCCGAAATTCGCTCCCTGGACTCCGCTGCTGGCGCACCAGAGCGCCGAGTGGTCGCGCCAGCAACTGCTGCGTGTGCGAGGAAGTGTCCGCACATGACAACGCTCCGCGGCGTGACTGTCGACGGAGTGGACGTGGTGATCGTGCCTGGTCCGCACGCGTACGAGGGCCGCTGTCCGCACCAGGGCGCGCTGCTGGCCGAGGGCGAGTTGGAGGACGGCGCGCTCGTCTGTCGCAACCACCGCTGGCGCTTTGACCTGGAGACCGGGCAGCGCATCGGGGGACCGCAGCGGCTGCGCGCCTGCCCGCTGTCCGCCGACGGCGTGCCGGACGTCTGTGCCTTGAAAGCCGTGCCCGCGCCCGCGCGAGCCGTTCGTCAGTTGTCCGATCTGCCCGGGCCGCCGCGCTGGCCGCTGGTGGGCAACGCGCTGCAGTTTCGCAACGAGGACATGCACGCAAAAATGGAGGAGTGGGCGGCCCGCTACGGCCCCATGTACCACGCGATGATGGGGCCGCAGCACTTCCTCGTGGTGTCCGACGCGGCGCTCAGCGAAGTGGTGCTGC
>Ga0194128_10008632_pt1 | contig 12813 bp, 13 predicted proteins | sample TA2KigCa65mmetaG_FD_148650 | JGI IMG/M metagenome (GOLD analysis project Ga0194128, IMG submission 148650) | Freshwater microbial communities from Lake Tanganyika, Tanzania - TA2015037 Kigoma Deep Cast 65m | ecosystem: Environmental > Aquatic > Freshwater > Lake | place: Tanzania: Lake...
GCGACGGAGTCACCGGACAGCGCCACGGTCACGCTCGACGCCGGAACGATCTCCACGCCGAACGTGTTCCATTGAGACAGCAGGACGCCACAGGAAGCGCGCATCTGCGTCCAGAGATCCTTGGCCGAGAACATGACCCGAGCGCGGCGCTCGACCTCCGAGAGGTTGCCGTCAGCAAGCTTGAGGATCTGGGCAAGCTGGATTGCGTCCTTCTTCGTCCAAGCCCACTTCATGCCTCGGTGCTCACGCCACAGGTCAGACCACAGGCCATTGACAGGGGACGGCTTCCGGCCCCTCTTCTTCGTAGAAGAAGAAAGATTCCTCTCCTCTCCTCTCCTCTCCTCGCCATCGTCGGCCATGCCCGTGGATGGCTGGGCCATAGCCGAAGCATCCTCCGGCTTTTCCCAACGGGCGGCTGCGCCCTTCTTGCCCTTCTCGGCGTTGGCGACGCGACGGCGGTCGCTCTCGGTGCGGGCGTGTTCGACCCACGGGATGAGGAAGAGGTCGCCGTCCTTGACGATGACGCCAGCGTCCAGCAGTTCGTCGAGCGCCTCTTGGCCGATGACGCGGAACATGACGCGCTCCTCGGCAGGGCCGTGGACCCACATCTGGAGAGCGGCCTTGAACATGGCTCCGACAAGTTCGGTGTCGGACCAGACCTCTGCTACGCCCTCGGCCAGCATGAGCTTGGCGGGGCTGACGGGAAGAAAGGACAAGGGTTGCGTCCTCGGCTTGGCGGTGCTAGTGTGTTGCCTGTCGGTCATGTGAGCCTCCACTCACGGGTCCGGCTGGACCTCTGTCTATACCTGAGTCTAGACCCAGGGGGGCTTTAGATACAAGGGTGGGCCGAGCGAATCCATTGCCCTTTTTTCGACGGGCAGGGGTTGCCCCACGGGCTTCTCCTGCCCGCTTCCCACTTTTGGGACGCAGCGGGGGCTTGGCAGAGAAGCCGTTCGCTGGTACAAGGCGGGCATGAGCTTTTTTGGAACTAAAGGTGGCGAGGACATTGCCAAGTTGGTCTTCAACGGAGACATGGGCCTAGCGTACGCCAGTCTCCCGCAGCGGCTTGGGATCGTGCAAAGCACGTTCACGCCTCAGATTCAATCGTACCTGTATGTCGCCCTGTTCACCGATCATCCTGGCGACGGGCAAGCCAGCAACGTAGAGGCCACCTCGGCCAACTACGGAGGGTATGCACGGGCCCCTGTTGTTCGGAACATGGCTACGAGTGGAGCCAGTTCGGCAAACAACGCTTGGACCGTTGAACCCTTCAATCCGCACCCTCCGAACCTAAGCACCTCTCGGATTGTCCGTGTGTACAACGCCTTGGCGATCAACTTTCCTCCATGCCAAGGAACAGGCGGAGCCGTAATCAAGTATTGGGGCGTGTACGACTCTGCTAGTACGCCGCAGAACTTGATCACATATGGCCCGCTTACGACCGCTCTCGCCTCGTGGAAGATCGGTATGTACACAGACACCGCGGGAGGGACCATTACAAGCCGAGAGCACATGCTGGTCAACGGCGACACGGTCTACGTCAACCGCGTTTACAACGCCGCAGCCGGCAATATGCCCGATACCGGCAGCGTCTTTGACGAGGGCACCGCCTACCACGTCATCAACGCAACGACGGACACCTTCAAACTGTCTGCGACGCCTGGCGGCGCAGCGCGTATTCCTACGAATGTTGGCCCGTTCCTGTTCATCAGGAATCTTACGTTGACCATCAACGTCGGGTCGATCCCTTCGTTTACGGCTTACTCGCTTGTGGCCGCACAGATCGCATAATGCCGACAGAAATCGACCCGATTCTGCGTGAGATACGCTCCGGTTCAAGCTTATCCGGCAGCTTGGGCGTCGGATATCTCGAGGAGCAACAGGTTCTTCGGCACGGACTGTCGATCTCTGGGTCCTTGTCGCATGGTTGGCTCCAGCTTTTTGACCAGAACTCAATGTGGGGGTCTGGAGTGTCCGGTTCTTTGTCGAACGCAAGGGCCTTCGACACCGAAACTTGGACGTACATTGAGTCATATGGTCAAAGCGTTTCTGGGGCCGTTGCCTTTGGATATGCCGTGATCGAATACGACCCTTTGCTTGTGACAGTCTACTACCCTGAGTCTCAGTACCAAAACGCTGGTAGCGTGTCGTCGGCAGCATACGTCTCGGGTTCTGTTGAGTCGGAGTATCAGGCATGAAGCGCGGTCTTATCTCGGACGCCGAAGTCTTCCAGAACGCGCCCATCCGCCTTCAGAACAGGCTTGTCAAGTCGAGCCAGCAGCTTCTGCTCCGGGGCGACATCACGACCTACTCGCTCAAGGTGATCAGCGGCAACACGGCGCACGTCGTGTTCGCGGCCGACCCGCCGTTGTTGAACTTCTACGACACTTTGCAAGTGGGGAACGGTTGGAGCCGAGACGCTAGTGGCTGGAACTTTGAGTACGTCTTCACGCCCAACGGCTACATCAACGGAGCGAGCGGCGAACAGTACGAGGGCGGCAAGACGTATCGGCTTGAGTTCACGGCTGTCGATGTCGGAGGCGCCACGCTCGCGAAGTGGGTGTGGAACGTGAAGGTGTTGCCTTGGGCGGGGTAGCGGAAGCTGACAGCCAAGTAGAGCTGCGTGGAGCTCCACGCTGGCTGCTGGAGTCAACCCTGTCGTGGAACAAGGGCAAGGCCAAGCGCGAAATCATCATCGCCGGCCCCGGCGGCACGGGAAAGTCTCGAGGCATCCTTCAGGTCATCGCGTACTTCTGCGAAGCGTTCCCAGGTATTCGCGCGCTGTTTTGCCGCAAAACCCGCGAAAGCCAGACCTCCTCGACTCTGGTTGAGTGGGAGGAGTGCTTGCCCAAGGGGCACAAAGTTCTCAACGGCCCGCAGCGCGAGCAGCGCAGCATCTACCACTTCGAGAACGGTAGCGAGGTTGCGGTCATCGGCCTCGACAAGCCGCAGAAGGTGTTCTCGACCAAGTGGGACATCATCTACTTCGAGGAGTTGACGGAGGAAGGCGTTACGTTGGAGCAATGGGAGTTGTTCTACCGTGGCCTTCGCGGCAACAACCCGATCAACGGTCAGCACCTGCTGATCGGAACGTGCAACCCGACGTTCCCCGAGCATTGGGTGCGTCGGCGCATCGTCGAAGGCGCGTGCGAGACGTTCGCCACGCGACACGAGGACAACCCTCGTTGGCACGATGGAACGCTCGACGAAAGCGGCCAGTACGCCGAGGGCGGCTGGACCGACGAGGGCCGCTCCTACATCGAGGGCCTTCGCAAAATGTCGGGCTACACGCGGCGCCGACTGCTCGACGGCGAGTGGTGCAGCGCGGACGGTCTTGTGCTGCCTGAGTACGACAAGGCTCTGCACATTATCGACGCGCGCATCGAGCAGCACTCTGGCGACCACTACATCGCCATTGCTGGCAAAGCGGAGCCCGTGGCCGTTGAGTGGTACTTCATGTCGATGGACTTCGGTTTCCGCGCTCCCGGCTGTTTGCAGGTATGGGCCGTGGACGCCGACGACAAACTCTACCGCGTTGTTGAGGTGTACCAGCGTGGTCGCAACCTCGACTGGTGGGCTGACGTTGTATGCACGCTGGCGAAGGAGTTCCCGTTCCACCGTGGCGTCGCGGACTGCGCTGACCCGAACGCAATCAACTTCCTCAACGACCGCCTCGGGCGCACTCGGGGCCGTCCTCTGCACCGCATGATCCAGCCGTCCGACAAGAGCGACGGCAAGCTGCACGGCCTTGACCAGCTTCGCTGGGGCCTGTCGAAGGACAGCGGTGGACCGCGCACGTTCTTCTTCAAGGATGCGCTGCGCTACGGGCGCGACACGGAGCTCAAGACTAAGGGGAAGCCGACGTGCCTCGAGGAGGAACTGACATCCTACGTCTGGAAGAAGGTCAGGAACGGCGCTGCTGAAGCAGAAGAGGCTGACCCGAACAGCGCAGACCACGCCATCGACGCTGCGGTGTACGCCCACGTCTTTGCGTGGAAGAAGGATCTCAAGCCAAAGAAGTCTAGGCGCACGTTCAAGCCTGGGACTCTTGGCGCGTTGCTCACAGTTGAAGGCAAGGAGTTGCCGTGGCCGAAGAATCGATGAAGGAATCGGAAGACGTCGAGCTCGAGGGTTACTGGGCTAACCCCGAGAACATCCGTCATGAGATCGAGGCTGCCGAGCGCGAGCGCGACAAGCGCATCGGCAAACTTTCGCAGATGATCCGTCTGTACGAGGGCCCTGGGCGCCAAGAAATCACCGACGAGGGATTCCTTCCGTACAACTTCTACTACGAATGGATCTCGCTGGTTCGCCCCCAGATCGCGTTCCAGAACCCTCGCGTGCGTGTGCGCTCGAAGAAGCCCGAGGCAAACGCCCTGCAAGCCAAGGCGCTTGAGTTCTACCTCAACCGCTGGATTCGCGACTCGCACTACATCCGCACGGTCGAGCGGGCCACGACGCACATGGCGTTCAGCCACGGTGTCACGATGACGGTGCTCGACGACTACACGACGGGCGACTGCGACGATCTGGTTTCGCGGCCGCGCAAGATCCTGATCGACCCGTCCCAGTTTGGCATGGACTCGCTGGCTCGTTCTTGGGAAGAGTCGCGGATCTTCTTCCACAAGTGCGTCTGCGACAAATCTGAGCTCCTCGAGCGCGCGAAGAAGGAGGACGGTTGGGACGTCAAGGCTGTCGAGAAGATGATGACCTCCTCGAACGTCAAGGAGATCGGTCGTCCCGATACCGACCTTGACCGCGGCGAGGTCTGTTACTGGGAAGTGTGGATTCCTGACGACAGCCCCGACGACTCGATGGAGAACGGCACGCTACTCTGCATCGGCAACCACAGCACGGCAGACGGCCCCAAGGCCAAGTTCCTCCGCAAGCCGCGCCCGTACTACGGCCCGCGCTGGGGCCCGTACACGATTTGGGATGCGTACTATGTTCCGCGCAGTCCGTGGCCGATGGGCCCGTTCCAAGCGATGGACGGCCTCGTCCGAGCTCTCAACGCTCAGGCCCGCGTCAACCTGCGTCGAGCTCGCACCCGCAAGGATCTGCTGCTGTTCGACGAGAGCGACACGAAGGACGCTGAGAAGATTCTCAACGCGCCGGACGGCACCGGCGTCGGCGTCTCGCAGTTTGAGAAGTCGAAGTTTGAGAAGGTCAACATCGGCGGCGTCAACGAAGACGAACTGACCTACGAGCAATGGCTCGACAATATGCTCAAGCGTGGCAGCGGCCTGTCGTCGGCCGAGCTGGGCAACGCTGCCTCTGGGGCGTCTGCGACGGCCGACGCCATTGCGGCCCGAGGCAGCGCGGCCCGCCTGTCCTTCCTTGAGCAGAAGGTCTACGACGCGGTCCAGCGCGACCTCAAGACCGTGGCCTACTTCGCTTGGCGCGACGACGGCATCGTCATGCCCCTTGGGAAAGAGTTTCAGGACGAACTCGTGAACATCGGGATCCCGCCCGAGATCGCCTACGCCATCCCTCTGGAGTGGCGCGGCGGAGAAAAGGGCTCGTTCGACGACCTAGAACTCGAGATCGAGCCGTACTCAATGCGGCGCGTGGACGAGGCCGGCGAGCAGGCTAAGACCCTTCAGTTCTTCCAGCTCATGACCAGCATCTCCCAGATGATCCCGGCCACCCCATGGATGGACTGGCAGAAAATGCTCAACACGCTGGGCGAGCGGTTCTATATGCCCGAGCTTGGCGAGACGGTAGACCTCGACATGGCGGCCCAGTTTGGGGCCATGATGATGCAGGCCGAGGCTATGCGGGCGATGCCCCAAAAGACGCAGAGCGGCCCCAGAATGTCGGCCGACGTGAAGCCCCCCAAGGGCATGGGGCTGTCTAGGCTTTCAAAGCCGTCCGAATACGGACGCGGCAATGGGGCATTGCCAGGAATGAACTCTGGCGCTAAGGTTGGGGCCGCTGCTAGATACTCCCAATGATCTACGAGTTCCAATCGAAAACTGGGCGACGCCTAGAACTGTACTACCCGATGTCGGAGGCTCCTCCGATTGGGTCGGTTATCGACGTAGAAGGCGTGGAGTTCACTAGGATCCCGTCGCTGCCCAGCGTTCTGCCCGACGAAAAGCCCGTCATCTCTAACGCTTCGCCTCGCTGGCACGGCATGAAGGAGAAGAAGGGCGGTTTCTACCGTCACTACACCAAGGACGGTAGGCCCATCATCGATAGCCGAGCCGCAAGGGAAGCAGCCCAACGTGACGCTGCCGTGGTCGGTGAATCCATCAGCAATGCACGGGAAATCCTAAACGATGACTGACGTTAGCACTATCAAGGCTGAAGCCAAGGCGACGACGGAAGCGGCGGAGAACGCTTTCCTTGCCAAGGTCTTCGCTGGCCCCGAGTCCGACGCCCCCGTCCGCAGCGACGAAGAGGTGCTCGAGGATGTCGTGGGCGAACAGAACTCTGCCAAAGGCGAACCCGAGGCAGAAGTGGAAGAGAAGCCCCAAAAGGGCGAAAAGGCGCAGAGCGACTCCGACTGGGAGAAGGCTTGTAGCACCTTGGCGCTCGACGGCTTCTCGAAAACGGTGTTGGAAAAGCTCGACCGCACAGAGGTCCTTGAACTGGCCTCCAAGGCGAAAGAGCGGCACGCCAAGACCGCAAATGAGCTGAAGACACGAACCGAACGGATCAAGGAGCTCGAGGAAGTTAGGTCGAAGGCGGTGGAGACTACGGGTCCAACCGACGCCGAAGACGACGAACTCAAGAACATCCGAGAAACCTACGGCGAGGAGTTTGCAGCTTCCCTGTCGAAGGCGATGAAGCGGAAGGAATCCGAGTACGAGCAGCGCATCGCTGCCCTCGAACAGGAGCGCGTCCGTGGAATCATCGACGGAGCCAGGGCGTCCCTGCGGGACCAATTCCCTCAGTTGGACGATCCCGACAAGCTCGAGAAGGTCCAAGTCGAGATGGGCTCGCACCTGCACAAGTATCAAGAACTTCCCGCTTCCGAGCGTGCGAAGAACGCGATGCGTGATGCGGCGCGTGTTCTCTTCTTCGACGAGATCAAGGCGAGCGACGCGGGCAAGGCGCTTGCGGCGCACCGCAGGCGCATCGGTTCCCAACCGACGCCGCCGAACGGAAAGCCGATGGGCCAGAAGGCAATGACCGCCGCAGAGCGGGAGGATGCCATTCTGGACGCGATCTTCCGTGGCGATACGGAGGCCAAGGAACGCTTGATGCGATTGTCTTGAACCCCTAACCCAACCCCAAACACATGGCAACTCTCGGTGATTTTGGCGACTTCATGAAGTCCACCGCGCCCGCCTGGGCTTCGTCCCAGGAGGCGTTCGTCAACGAACTTCAGGAGCGCAACTACCCCTTGGCCCGTTTCCTCAAGGGACGCGACACTTCGGAAACCTTCCAGAACGGCGAGCGCATCAAGGATGGCATCATCCTCGACGCTGCTGGCACGTTCCAGATGATCGACCCCGAGACGGAAAGCGTGTGGACGAACACGCAGACCCTCTCGGAGTGGCAGATCCCGTGGCGCTTTGCTCAGTCGCACATGACGTGGACCGCGCAGGAAGTCGAACTGAACGAAGGTTCGTCGGCTGCTGTGTGGAAGCGCGTCAAGAAGATCAAGCAGACGGGCCTCGCGAACGATGTCGTCAACGGCATGAACGCGAAGCTCTTCCTGCGCCCGGCGTACTCGAAGATGGAGTCGTTCACAGCGGCTCCTGGCGAGCCGCAGTCGATTGTCGCGCTCGTCAACGAGTACGCGAGCGGCCTCTGGGCCCCCGGCGCTCCGATCTCCGACACCTATAGCGGCGGCACGGTCCAAGGCATCAACCCCGCGACCAAGACCCGCTGGCAGCCGGTTCGCAAGTCCTACGCCAACTTCGACGCGGCCCCTGCCGGTGGCACCACGAACCTGCTGATGGCGTTCGATGACATCTTCCTCGATCTCCAGTTCCGTCAGCCTGGGACGATGAACGAGTACTTCGAGTCCACGGATATGTTCCGTCAGGTGATCTACTGCACCAAGGACGGCATCGTGAAGTACAAGAAGATTCTTCGCGACGCCAACGACGTGCAGGTCACGCCGAGCCGTCAGGATCCGGCCTACGTCAACGCGACGTATGCGGGCATCCCGCTGGAGCGCGCTCCGCAGCTTGAGACGGAACTCCTGTACGGCAACGCGAACGCAACGGTTCCGGCCGTTGAGTCCTCGACGACCAACAGCGTCTCTGGTCCGCGCTACTACTGGGTCAACGCCAACTACATGAAGATGGCGTTCCACTCCAACTACTACTTCAAGTACCTCGACGTGTTCAGCCCCGAGCGCAACCGCACGAAGTACGTCATGCCCATCCAGACGTGGTTCAACCTCTACGTCACGTCGCGTCGCCACCACGGCATCGTGTACCCGTCCGCCAACCTCTGATACTAGGAGACTGATTCAATGACCTACCTCAAGACTGTTGGCGGCCCTGGTGCCGCCGGCCTGCATCCGCAGGAGATCGTCGTCACGGCGAAGAACGGCGAGGCTACGTCGCTCGCCGTCGGTGCCGTTGTCGTGTTTGACTTTGTCAACGGAACTGGTCTTCCTGGTGTCGAAGGCTCTGGCTTCTACACCGTCAAGATCGCCCCTGCGAACAGCGGCGCCTCCATCACCCGTCGCGGCTGCGTTGTTGGCGTTTGCCAAGAAGCCATCGCCGCTGGCGCAACCGGCAGGGTGATGATGGCTGGTATCACCAACCTCCAGTCCTCACCTTGCGCGAAGGGTGATCACCTGACCATCCCCGTTGCGGGTGCGGTTCTGACCCAGCTTGCGAATGGCAATAGCACGATCACCAAGATTGTCGGGCAGGCTCTTGCCATTGTTGGCACGGGTCCGCTGGGCACCAACTCCCCGACGTTCCCGACCGTGTGGTTCGAGGGCGTTCACGGTTTCGGCCAGTCGTGATCTGATTCCTCGGCGGGGAGCGGCCTGACCGCTCTCCGCTGGGGCCTACAGGAGGATTCATGCTCACCGTCACAGACTGCGCTGACCACCTCATCCGTCGTCTGGACGGTGAGCCCTCCGTCTCTGTTCTCACGCTGTGCAACCGAGCGGGGTCGTACCTCGTCGATATGCACACTTGGTCTTGGCTTGTCCGTCAGCCCGCGCTGCTGACGCTCACGCAGAACCAGACCTACATCAACCTGCCCAGCGACTTCGGCAGGATGTACGGGCAGCCCAAGCCCACGACCGTGACATCCGTGGTGACGCTCGAGCTCGTATCGATGGAGGAGTACCTGCGCTATCGGCAGGACTTTAGCGACGGCGGCCCGCACTACATGGGTTCCATTGTCTACGACATGGCGTCGGGCATCCCGAACAACCGCATCACGATCTGGCCCACGCCGAGCGTCACGACTGCGGATGCGTTCACGTTGCCGTACATGGCCCGCTGGGTCGATGTGACCAGCGACATTGCGGCCATCCCCATCCCAAGCTGGATGGAGTTCTTCTACCTTGAGGTTCTCTTCGCCTTCGCGCAGAGCTACGACGAGCACGACATTGCGCCTCTGACGCAGCGCCTTGCGCTCTTGCAGCAGGGGCCGGAGTTTATGAACCTCAAGCGCCGAGACGGCGGCGTGCAGCCGTTCATCGGCAGGATGCGCGGAGGCGCGATGGCCTCCGAATACCTCTACGACGGCGGTGTCAAGATTGGCATTGCCGGCCGCTTCGACCCACCGTCCTAGGACCGACCATGCCGTACACCTACCTCGCTGAGAACACCGCTTCGCTTTGGATGAACGTGGATAGCACGTCTGACCGTTATCCGCTCAACGGTCAAGGGTCCAACACGGCAACGAGCACAGGCAGTTTGACTGCCGACGCTTCAGCGGCCCGTCCCGTGATTATCGAGGCGGTCGAGGTGCAGTCCTGCGCGACCGCGATCTCCGATGTGGTTATCAAGAATCACGCCGGGACGACTTTGTGGACGATCAAGGTGCCCATCCTTGCGTCAACGCAATGGTTCGCCATGGGCGGCGCATACGGCGTTCGCCTCGAAAGCGGCCTTTGCGCCGCCGTCAGCAGCACGACCAACTTGACTGGGGTCAAGATCTACTTCCGCTGGGCTTGAGATGCCGTACACCAAGGTGTCCGAGTCTACTGCTTCGTTGTGGATGACGAAGACAACCATCGGGGCCCAGTCTCCCGGTGACGGTCAGGGTTCTGTCGTCTCGGCTATTGCAAACAGCTTGTGCGCCTCTGCCAGCGAAGCGCATCCAGTCATCATCGAAGCTGTGATGTTTGACTACGTTACAGGGATTGCTGGAGACACGGCGAGCGTCCGAATACGAGATGAAGCGAACAACGACTTGCTTGTCGTAACCGTGCAAGCTACGACGGCGCAGCAGTCCCAGTACGTCAAGGTCGGTGGCCCGTTCGGCGTCAGGCTGAATGTCCCGTTCAAGGCTAGGATCGGAAACTCTGGGACCAACGCTCTTCCGTTCACGCAAGGAACGCAGACCATTGGCCTCGTACACATCTTTTTCCGCTATGCTTAGGCCCCAACGATCTGTTCGCCTAATGCGCCAGAGCTGGGCCAACGAGTTCGCTGGCGAATCGCCACTCTACACGTTCGTGTCGATCACGCCCAACGAGGGAAGCGTTGATGGCGGAGAGCCCGTCACCATCACGATCTCTGGCTTTGACGCACTTGACACGAGCGAGGTCCGATTTGGCTGCGACGCATCGGGAGCAGGTGGAGAAGTGGCTTCCGCATCCGCCGTAAACTCGACCGTCATTGATGTCACGACCCCCCTCTACGGTGCTGGTACGGTGAACGTCGTCGTCGAGACGACATCGCTCCAGCGCGCTGTCGGCCTGAACGTCTTCACTTTCACGGCTGGATTGCTTCCGTAAACCATGCCCGAACTACCGCTCCCTTTCCCCCAGAACGGCATCAGCGACACGTTCAACTACGAGGCGCAGCCTCCCGGCACGACCGTGGACGCGCTCAACGTGCGTTCTGTGGACGGAGTGACGGGCAGGGTGCGTGGAGCTCAACGTGAGGGCATGGCGCGGCTCACGAACTCGACGCTCAACGGCGGGAACAAGGTGCAGGCTCTCACCAGCGTGACCTACGACGGTCGCACGGTAGTCTACAGCGACGCCCAGAGCGCGGCCAGCGGCGACTTGACGAGCTGGGACAAGGCGATCAACAGCGACTTCGGAGGCGGCAACAGCGGCGTCTACATCACCGCCATCGACTCCGAAGGCAGCGTGTACTCGGTCATCGAGTACGCCCTGCTGGTGAAGTACAACTCCTCTGGCGCAAAGCTATGGGAGTACGACCTTCCTGTTGGTACGGCGAACCACATCGTCCGCGCGTTGACGGTTGACGAGTACGGCACGGTGTTCGTCGGGGTTGCTGAGGGAACGACGGGTCAGCACCTCGCTTGGGCTCGAGCGTATGTTCCAAGCGCGGAGATAAACCTAGTCCCGCTGTGGACCATCAAGCCGAACGGCTATGTTGAGAAGATCCTCATCAGGGGTGACAAGGCATACCTTGCTATCAACGACCATGAGGCTGGTCGTTCCCGAATAGAGATCTACTCGGACATCTACAACGCAGAGCCGACGCTTGTTCGAGCTTGGGGAGTCCCATACCCGATCAACGACAGCGCCCTCAACGAAACCAACGAGGTTATTACGGCGCACGATCTTCGCGAGTTTGACAACCGCTCGTATGATCCCCGATCATCTGAGACGACGCACATTGTAGATCCCGAGACCCAGCGCTGGAACCCGACGATGCTCCCGCAATGGGAGGATCGGCGCTGGTGCTGGATGGACGCAAGCAAGATTCCGACGCAGCCTGGAAGTGAGGAAATCGAGGACGGAGACGATGTGACGTTCTGGTCTGATTCCAGCGGTCGTGGGCAGGTCAATCTGAAGTCCAGCACGGTTACCGGCGATATGGCCCCTACGTTCTTCAAGAGCGGCGTTGCCGGCCGCTCTGCCGTTCGATTCCTAGGCGACAACTACAGGCTTGAAAGCGAGCCGACCGTAGGAAGCTCCGCGTCCAGTTCGGACTCGCAGAAGACTATTGCCCCTGGAAGCAAGGGATACCTGATGGTGTTCGTTGCTCGCCTCAACACCGACTACGCAACGCCGTCGTGCCTGTTCTATCAAGACAACTACTGGTGGCCGAGCGAGGCGACTATTGACGATTACTTCTGTTGGCCTGGAACTGGACCCCAAAACCCTGACGCCACCGCGGATTCCCGCCTTGAGCACGCCATCTGGGTGAACGGAACGCCCGAGGTCAGAGTGGACCCGTGGACATTCACCGCCGGACAGACTGAAACCAAGTTTTCGTACAATACTGCGGCCAGCAACTATCTGCGTCAGATGTTTGTCAACGACACAGTAACCGCTGTGCAGACCAAGAACGGCATCACCGCCGGAGCAACATACCACGTCTACGGGAAGTTCGACTTCTCAGACGACGGAGACGCCGTCAAACTGACATCAGCTAACCCTAGTGGCAACGATCCGTCCGTAAACAACGCCACTCCGATCACCACGACGGGCAGCGGACCTCAAACCGTCGAAATGGAATGGAAGAGGTACAACTTTAGGGTTTCCGACCCTGGCACCATCTCCATCTTTGCGGAAAGCCACCAGAACCGATCACCGTACAACTACACCTACTACCCGACGCGCAAGTTCAGCGCTCCGCGGGATGCCATCGGTAGGTTTGACAACTCGACCAACCTTGCGATCATCACGGTCCTACGGGACAACGCAGACTGCGATACTGGCTTTGACGTTTCGCAGTT
>Ga0194128_10008635_pt1 | contig 12811 bp, 10 predicted proteins | sample TA2KigCa65mmetaG_FD_148650 | JGI IMG/M metagenome (GOLD analysis project Ga0194128, IMG submission 148650) | Freshwater microbial communities from Lake Tanganyika, Tanzania - TA2015037 Kigoma Deep Cast 65m | ecosystem: Environmental > Aquatic > Freshwater > Lake | place: Tanzania: Lake...
AGACACTCGATCACTATTACATGACTACATATAGTAGCAATAAATGTGAGTTAAGCGTTGTCACATCAACCACTTGACGGCGAAAGCGGTGATTCAAAGAGGGCTAAGATCCGTCCGAGAAACTACGATGGCGAAAACTGCCTCCCCGCTCCGGCTGTCACGGATGTCGGCTGGAAAGCCTTCGAGAAAGAAATTGGAACGTAGCGGCGGACGGTGCAATCGCGCACGCAGCGGGATGTAGTTGTGGTGACGGCCATCTTGATGGATCACAAATGCGGTTCGTAGTTCACCACATCTCCGGCGTCGAAACAACGCCTCAGTAAAGCCCCATCGTCTCCTCAAACAACTTTGCCAAGTCTTCCTTCGACGCCGGCCGCGGCGACAACTTCGTCACCCGGTGCTGCGGCAACGTCCCCTCAACCAGCGCCGGAATCTCCGACGTCGAGTACCCCAGCGCCTTCAGTCCATCCGGCACGCCAAGGCGCTGCATCATCGCCGTCAACTTCTCCGACAGCACGTTCCCAGCATCGGCCAGCGCAACCCGCGAAGTGTCAACTCCCAACGCCGCCGCCGCTTCCAGATGCCGCTCCGGACATGCGCTAGCGGTAAATCGAAAAACCGCCGGCGCATTCAAAATCACCGAGTAGCCGTGCGGAATGATCGGATGATCCGAGCCGTAACCCGTCTGAAAATACTGCCGGTTCATGCCCGAGATCGGATACGACATCCCGTGCGGCAAATGCACGCCAGCGTTGCCGAACCCCACGCCCGCATAGGCCGACGCAAGAATCATCTGCGAGCGCGCCTCGTCGTCGGAAGGATCTTGGAACGCGCGGTCGACGTATTGCCCCACCATGCGCAGCGCCTGCAACGACCACACATCGCTCACCGGGTTATTGCCCTGATACGACGGCCGCATGATCGGCCGGTCCGGATAAGGGCGCTCTGTGAAATGAATCGCCGTGTACGATTCAATCGCGTGGCACAGCACATCAAGGCCCGTCGACGCTGCCACATGCGGCGGCATCGTGCGCGTATTGTCCGGATCGAGAAACCCTAGCGTCGGTTTCAAGCGCCGGTGCGCGATGCCTGTCTTCGCGTGCATCTCCGCAAAATCGAAAATCGACACGCCGGTCGTCTCGCTGCCCGTACCCGCGGTCGTCGGCACCGCGAACAGCGGCTTCAGCGGTCCGGGCACGGGCTTTCCTTTGCCGATCGGCGGGTTCACGTAGTCGAGAAAATGCTCCGGCGGATAACATGTGTAGAGGTTGACTGCCTTGGCCGTGTCGATCACGGAACCGCCGCCAACTGCGACAATAGCGTCGAACTCGATGCCGTTCGCAAACGCGATGGCGTCCTTGAACGACAGATCGGTCGGCTCCACGCGCACGCGGTCATACAGCGTGTAAGGGACGTTCGCCGATTTCAATGACTCCTCGGCCACCGCCACCGGATGCAGCGCTCGCATTTTCGGATCGGTGATCAACAGTGCGTGTTTGATGCCGAGTTCGGCAAGGTCATAGCCGATTTCTCGCGTCACGCCGGCGCCGAAGCGGATCGCGCTAGTCGCCATCTCAAAGGCAAAATCGTTCGTAGGCATTTTCGTTTAGAACATTCGCGTCACAGCGCGTGGCCAGCGCTCGACGATCACTTTCTCTTTCGTGAAAAATTCAAACGCATCGCGCCCCTGGCCGTGCAGATCGCCGAAGAAACTGCCGCGCGCGCCGGAGAACGGAAAAAACGCCATCGGTGCGGCAACGCCGACGTTGATGCCTACGTTGCCGACATCGGCCTCGCTGCGGAACCGCCTCGCCAGATCGCCGCTCGACGTGAACAGGCACGCCATGTTGCCGTACTGGCCGCGGTTGATGATCGCCAGCGCGTCGTCGACTGTGTCGACTTCGTGCAAACTCAGCACTGGGCCGAAAATCTCCGTCGTCGCGACTTCACTCGCAAACGGCAGGCTCTCCAAAATCGTCGGCTTGACGAAGTAGCCGTTCTCATATCCCGCCACCCGCGCGCCGCGGCCATCGACGCTCACCGTCGCGCCGTCGCTTGCGGCTTTGGCGATCAATCCTTCGACGCGCGCTTGGCTGGCCGATGAAATCACCGGACCCATCTGCACCGCGTCTAGTCCGAATCCCGTCACACGCGACGCCGCGGCCTCGCGCAGACTCTCGCGAAACGGCGCGCGCGCATCGCCGATCAACACCGCCATCGACGCCGCCAGACACCGCTGTCCCGCGCAACCAAACGCCGAATCGGCCACCACCTGCGTCGTGGTTTCTACATGCGCATCCGGTGCGATCACGATTGGATTCTTTGCGCCGCCCTGACACTGCACGCGCTTGCCGTTTGCCGCCGCGCGCGCGTAGACATGTCGCGCCACGTGCGACGACCCGACGAAACTCACCGCTTGCACTTCCGGGTGATCGAGCAGCGTGTCGACGGCTTCCCGCCCGCCATGCACCAGATTCACAACGCCCTTCGGCAACCCCGCTTCGACAAGCAGACCTATAACCATCGTCATTGTCAGCGGCACGCGTTCGGACGGCTTGAGCACGACCGTGTTGCCCGCCGCGATCGCGTACGGCAGAAACCAGAACGGAATCATGCCTGGAAAGTTGAACGGCGCGATAATCGCGCAAACACCCAGCGGCTGGCGAATCATCAACTCATCAATGCCGACCGCGATGTCTTCGGAAACATAGCCCTGCGTCAAGACAGGAGCCGAGCACGCGACCTCGACATTTTCGATGGCCCGCCGCATCTCTCCCTTCGATTCCGCCAGCGTCTTGCCGCATTCCAGCGTGATCGTCCGCGCGAGTTCGTCGAACTTTTCTTCGAGCAGCATCTTCAGCTTGAATAGCGGCTGAATGCGTTCGGTCAACGGTGTCCGCCGCCACGCGGGAAACGCCCGCGCGGCCGCTTCGACCGCGCCAGCGACTTCGGACGCCGGCGACATCGGTGTATTCGCGAGTACTTCAGCCGAAGCCGGATTGTAAACGGGAGCGTGTTCGGCGGCTCTCGAGGCGGTCCATTCACCGCCGATGAAATTGAGTAATGTGGACATCGGGAACGAAAGGCAATTATAGCCCGCGGCGCTGCTTCATCTCGCGCGAGATCGTGCGCAGATCGGCGTCGTCGAGGTGTCGCTGCATTGCCGCAACCAACTCTGTGTCCTCGCGGGCAATGTGTGCGAGATAACGGTCGACGAGTTCTCGCACTCTCTCGAGAGATCGATCGCCCGCCGCCACACGCACGTACAGCGCCTCGATCGACTCATGCTCGGCGCGCAGCGAATCGAGCAGCGCGGTTTCACTCGCCGACAGCCGCGGCCTGAGCCGCGGAAAAATGCTCTCTTCCTCGTCCTGCGTATGAAACATGCCGTTGGTGTCGAAGAAATGAAACACACGCGCGATCTCATCGCCCGGCGCTTCCATCGCGCGCAGCAACAAGTCGAGCTTCTGCTCAATGCGCCGATGACAAGCGAGCACATGTTCGATTGGCGCGTCCAGCGTGTCCTTCGGCGCCGGCCCTCCGATATTGACTATTTCCATATCGTCAACACCAATACCATTTCACCGCTCGCATCCGCGCGAACCGAGTGCACCGCTCCGGGCGGAATTTCCACGAATCGGCCGCCGGCCAGTCGATCCGCTTCGGCATCGCCCATTTGGAAGATCGCAACGCCGCGCGCCACGTACGCCGACGCCGGCAGCGGCGACGAATGTGCCTTCAACTCCGCGCCCGGCGCGAAGGTGAACTCGATGATCCGCTCCTTTGCGTCATTGTGAAGAGTTTGATGTTTGACCCCTTCCACGGCTAGATCGCCTCCCGTACCCACTTCGAAACGGGATCGATCACGAGCTTGTTCGAAATCGTGGCGGGCAGGGAAGTGAGCATCACGAAGATCGTGTCCTTCTCTGCATCGGCCCAAGACAGCGTACCCGTCGATCCGCTGTGCCCAAATGGCTTCGGCGTCACACTCCACCCGATTCCCCATCCCGGCTTCAATCCCTGCGCCTGATTCGATGTCATCAATCGCGCCGTCTCCTTCGACACGGGCTTGCCCGCCGGCTTTGCGAACGCGCGCAAAAACGCCGCGATGTCGGCGGCCGTTGCATGCGCGCCTCCCCACGGCGCGCCGAGATTGCGCCAGTACGGAGAGTTCCAATCCCAGTGTTTCGTCTCGGGCGTTGGGTCGACTTGCGAACGCACCACATCACTCATCTTGTACTTGCCCATGCCAAGCGCCGTGCGTGACATGCCCAACGGCTTGAACAGTTCATCTCGCAGAAATTCGCGCAGCGGCCGCTTCGACACGCGTTCGACGATCTCCGCTGCGAGCAGTATGCCCATGCTCTGGTACTGCACTTTCGTGCCGGGCACAAACTCCAGCGGCGCCTTCATGGCGCCCTTCACGAACTCGCTCAACGGCGCGTTGCGGCGCCGCAAGTCATCGTTATCGGGAAGCATGTCCGGCAGCCCCGACGTGTGCGTCAACAGATGCCGAAGCGTCAGTCTCTTATCGACGCCGGGCAAATGCTTTGATGCCAAATCGTCGAGCGACAACTTCCCGCGCTCGCACAGAATCATCGCCACCGTCGCCGTCATCGGCTTGGTGATCGACGCGATCAGAAACGGCGAATCGACGCGCGCTTTGCCAAACGCCTTCTCATAGACCTTCCCGCGCGACTCCACACGCAACACGGCCGACTCCAGCTTGCCGGTGCCGACCGCGTTCGAGATTGTCGCCTCGGCCGGCGCGTACGAATCGAGCGCCGCCGCTGCGCTCAGCATAAATCCTCGACGGGAAAAATCAATCATGCAGTCCTCGGTAACGTAATGTCGCGGAACGGTTCCAATGTATCGATCGCTGTCTCCGGCGCGGGCGGCCGCCACTTGAACGAACGAATCCGAATCGACGCCTCGCTGAAATCGACGATCAAGAATCCATTCTCTTCCAGCGCGTTTTGCTTCATCTCCGCGTCGATATACTTAGTCGGCTTCGGCGGCGTGCGCCGCACTCCCGACGGAAAGCCGCGGCCCACAGTGCTGATGCAGCCGCTCAGATGTACATGCACCGGATTGCGCTTTAATTGCTCCTCGCCGGTGCGCAGAATCTGTGCGTGCCCATGTGCATGCATATCGCCCGCGAAGAACAGCGGGATGCGCCCGCTCTTCTGTTCCGAAGTCGCTTTCATGATGCGATCGTGCTGCTTTGCCCAACCGGATTGCCAGTACGGCTTGGTCACAGCGAGCGATAACTCGCCGTTTGCGTCGAGATAATCCGGATACCAATCCCCCCACTTGCCCGCGCTCCACACCGGCGGCAGGCTCGGCACTTGCACCAGGTGCGTCGTGTCGGAATCGAGCAGCCGGCGCGTGATCCACCGCTCGGCCTCGCGCGGGATCATCCCCGCGTTTGGGCCCGCCAATGACAGATAGCGGCGGCAATCGTAGAGCAGCATCTCCGCCAACTTGCCGTAGCGCAAGGTGCCGAAACACTCGCCGGTATTCGCCGGGCGATCCGCCGCCGATGCGCCCGGAAGGCCGATTGGCCGATTCGGATCGGGGAGGAACTCCGGAAAGTAGAGCCGGCGAATGCCGCGGCCGCACTGCAGCATGAAGTGGTCCGGCGGATAAGTCACCATCTCTTCATCGGCATCGTCGTTCTCGAAGTAGTCGTGATCGTCCTGCGTGAAAAATACCGGCAGCGATTGAAACATCGTCCCGTACAGCGATCCGATCTGCGCGTCGCCGACGTTGGTCAGCGTCCTCTCGTTCGACGTTCCCAGTACCGGCAGCGAACGCGAGAACGCGCCGCGCTCTTGGATCAACTCATCGCTGTATTTCGGCGGCGCGCCCGTCTGGCGCAAGTCCCAATAAATGTGGTCTCCGTTTCCGATCACCGTGTCGGGCTGATACGCCAACGCCCTTTTGAACAGCCGCTGCCGGGTCGCAATCGGCAGAAACGAAGTCTTCTCGTCGCCGCCCGCGCAGGTGTAGACCAGCAGCCGCAGCTTCGATTCTTTTGCCGACAAGTCCGGAAACGTCTTCACCGTCCACGGATCGTTCAACGCGCGCCGCCGCCCATCGTGCAATTGCAACGTGTATTCGGACGAAGACGTCAATCCCGGAACGTCGAACTGCCAGAAGTAGCCTCTGGTGTCCGACGCAGTTCCGGTGACGAATCGTTCTTTCACACGCAGCAGCGGCGCTTGCGTGTAGGCCGTCGGAAACGATGCCTTCACAAGCAGCCGCTCATGGCTAGCGGTCAGCAGTATGTGTCGGACATTGGCTGATTGCGCCGCGGCCGGGGAGGCGGCCAGCGACAGAAATTCGCGTCGTAGCATCGAACATCATTATCCGCGAATGTTCAGATGCGATGGAAGCCCCGCAAAATATCACGCGTTGAGTACCGCAGCGCGATCGGCCTTCCGTGCGGGCAGTTCGTCGGGTGTTCGCAACGCGCCAACTCCGCCAGCATCCACTCCATCTTGCGTTGATCCAGCTTCGTGTTGATCTTGATCGCCGCGCGGCACGCGATCGTCGCGGACACATTGCGCCGCACTTCATCAAGCGACGCCCCGCGCAATTCCTTCTCCGCCGTCTCTAATATCTCGAAGAGTATCCGTTCGATCTCACCCGCCCCCACCGCCGCCGGCGCCGCGGATATCGCAATCGTGCGCTGCCCAAACGGTTCGCTTTCGAAGCCCGACGCGCGCAACTCGTCGGCGATCTGCGCGTACTGAATCTGTTGCGCGGCCGTAAGCTCAATCACCATCGGCATCAGCAGGCTCTGTAACTCCACCTTCCCTGCGGCGCGCTCCCGCAGCACCTGTTCGAACAGAATCCGCTCGTGCGCCACATGCTGATCGATTACCCACAACCCGTCGCGCCCCGCCGCGAGAATGAAGCTCTCATGCAACTGCCCCAATGGCCGCAGATCTTTCAACACATCCAGCGATTCCGCTCCGTCGATCAACGCGCCCTCGGGCAGTGCGGCGTGTGTGTCGGGAATTCGCATCTTCCCGGGCGCTGAAACAACCGGCGTCGGTGCCGGCGGCGGCTCGGTGAAGTCGAATCGCGGCGCCGGCGCATGTGTTGGCCGCAGCGTGAACGAAGGCAGATCGGCCTCGGACACGCCGCTGGCGTCGTTCACGGGCACAGCCATCGGCACCGCCATCCGCATGCGCGCGTCTTCCATGCGCTGTGAAAATTCGCTGAACGGCAACCGAGCCGCCGGCTGCGCTTCGGGCTGCTGCCGCAGCGGCAGCGACGACACCGGCCTGCTCTCCACCAACGTGTTCCGAATCGCGTCGCGTACAAAGTCGTGTACCCAACTGCCGTGCCGGAATCGCACCTCGGTTTTCGACGGGTGCACGTTCACGTCCACCTCGGCCGCATCACAATCGAGAAACAGCAAGGCGAACGGAAACGCGCCCGCCGGCATCAGGTTGTGATACGCCGAAGTCAGCGCGTGCAGCAACAGCTTGTCGCGAATCAAGCGCCCGTTGACGAACAAATAGATGGAGTTGCGATTGTACTTCTGTACCTGCGGCCGCGACACAAATCCGCGAAGCAAGAACACGCGCGTGCGATCTTCCTCGGCCGCGTCCGGCACGAGCATCTCTTTTTCGTGCGCGCCAAGATCGATCAAATCTTCAAGCGTTTGATTGCCGAAGACCTGAAACATGCGCTCGCGCAACGTCTCTACCGGCGTGACGTTTAGCAACTCGCGGCCATCGTGCCGCAACTCGAACGACTTGTCCGGGTGCGCCAGCGAGTAGTGCGTAACCAGCGACGCAATATGCGCCAGCTCTGTTTGATCGGAACGCAAGAATTTTTTCCGCGCCGGCACGTTGTAGAACAGATCGCGCACCGTGATGATCGTGCCATTGGCCAGCGCCGCGGGCTCGTTGCGGATCATCTTGCCGCCGTGAATTTCGACCACCGCGCCCGCCGTCTCCTCCTTGGCGTGCGTCTCCAAGGTCAGCCTCGACACACTCGCAATCGACGGCAGGGCCTCGCCGCGAAACCCGAGCGTCGCGATAGCAAACAGGTCTTTCACGTTCGAAAGCTTCGACGTCGCATGCCGCTCAAACGCCAGCATCGCGTCGTCGTTGAGCATGCCACAGCCGTCGTCGGTGATGCGCAGCAATCTCCGTCCGCCCGACTCCGCCTCGACACGAATCGAAGTCGCGCCCGCGTCCAGCGAGTTCTCCAACAACTCTTTAACAACCGCCGCCGGCCGCTCCACTACCTCGCCCGCGGCAATCTGGTTGGCGACGGCGTCCGGCAGTACGCGAATGCGGCCCATGTGCCGCTAGTCGACCTGCTCCAAAATCGCGAAATCGCCCGGATTCCAGGCCTGCGCGATGATGTACCACTTCTTGCCGACCTTCCGGATCACCGTATTATGAATGTGCTGGAAGTTGGCGAGGCCCAGTTCTTCCTTCGCCATGATCGTCGACACGACCTTGTCGTTCTCGAGAATGTATATCGGCGCGCCCTTCGTCCGGTCCGGCCCATGCAACGCGCCAACAACCATGTACGGCGCTTCGTAGAAGTTGTCGCAAGGGAACGAGCCCTTCGGCAGGGTTACTGTCTCGAGGTACTTGCCCTCCGGCGTGAATCGGTCGATCTCGGAGTTCGGCCGATCGGCGATATCGATCTTTTTCCGGCCCGGCACAACCGTCACGCCGTGGCCCGTGCCGAACTGCCCAACGCCCGTGCCGCGCCCGCCAAACGCCAGCTTGTTCCACTTCGACGAAAAATTCTTGCCGGGCGTCACGCTCGCCGTCAGCACGTAGTCGAGCTTCGAGTAACCGGTCGGAATGTAGAACAGTCCGTTCAGATACTCGACGTCGGTCGGAATGAACGGCCCTTTCGCCTTGAAGTACTCGTTCGCCGTCGCCGCGCCGAGATCGGTATCGGCCGCCGGCGGCTCCAGCGTATTCACCAGCTTGCCATCGAGCGTCGTTGTGAAGACGCGGTTCGAAGCATTGCCGGGGAACGTCAAATATGTATCGCCCTTTGCCGACCACAACATGGCGTTGTGCATGTTGGTCTTCTTCATCGCGTCGTCGGTGGGCAGCAGTTTCACCGAAGACAAGTCCGCGCTGATCTGCAGGATTCCCGCGCCCGGCAGCGCAAAGTACGTCTCGCCCTTGCCCTTGCGTTTGTCCACGGCGAATCCGCCGTGCGCCGCTTTCAATACCGCGCCCTGTGCTTCGGCGGGCAGTATCGTCGACGTGTGCTTCACGCGGAAGCGCAGCTTGCCCTGGCCGCTTGTTTTTTCGCTTGCCGCCTGGTGCGCGGGCAAAGCGGCGGTAATGAGCGTAAGCGCGACAAGGCCAAAGAAAATCGGAATGATCGGCGATCGTTTCATAGATCTTTCAATTCTACAGCGTTTCGGCTACTGCGGTCCGACCATCTGGTAGTCGATCGGCGTTTCCCACTGCCCGTTGCGCCGCGTCCACAGCCGGACCCAAATCGGCCGGCGCCCCGTCGGGATCTGTGTCACTGTTTGGGCCGTCGAATAAAGTTGTGCGCCGTAGACGTCGCCCAGGCTTGTCTTCCCTGTTGACCATGTATGCCCAAGTCGAACGCGCCTCTCTGGTCGGCAACATCACCGACAAGTCCGGCGCCGCCATGACCGGCGTCGAAATCACCGTCACCAGCGTTGCCACCAATATCGGCCAGCGTCTTCTCACCGACGAAGCCGGCGCCTACTCCGCTGTCAACCTCATCCCCGGCGTCTACAACGTCCAGGCTTCCAAATCCGGTTTCCGCAACGTGGTGTTCAAGGACTTCACGCTCCAAGTCAGCCAAGTCGCGCGCCTCGACATCGTCATGGAAATCGGTGACGTCAGCCAGTCGGTCGAAGTCACCGGCTCGGTTACGCTGCTTCAAACCGAGAACGCCAGCGTCGGCCAAGTCATCTCGAAGGAGGCCGTGCAGTCGTTGCCTCTCAACGGCCGGAACTTCGTCCAACTCGCCATCCTCGCCCCTGGCGTTACCGGCCTCGACTACGCGCAGCCCAACACTATCAACTCCGGCCGCCGCCCCGACGAACTCCGCCCCGGTGGCACCGCGCTCGCCGCCAACGGCGCTCGCAGCACGTCCAACCAGGTGCTGCTCGACGGCATCGACAACACGGAGATGATCTCGCAGACCTTCGTCACTCGCCCCGCCGTCGAGGGCATTCAAGAGTTCAAAGTGCTCACCAACAACGCCGGCGCCGAGTACGGCCGCTCCGCTGGCGCCGTCGTTGTCATTACCTCCAAATCAGGCAGTAATGATTTCCACGGGTCGATCTTCGAGTTCCTCCGCAACGAGGCCCTCGACTCGAGAAACTTCTTCGCGCGCACAGACGCCCCAAAGCCCCCCTTCAAGCTTAATCAATTCGGCGCCGCCCTCGGCGGTCCCATCAAACGCAACAAGACGTTTTTCTTCACCAACTACGAAGGCTACCGCGAAGTCTTCGGCGATACCCAACTCGTCACCGTTCCCACCGCCGCCATGAAGGCGGGTGATTTCCGCGGCGTCGTCGCCAACGGCATCTACGATCCGCTGACGACGGCCGCCAATCCCGTCGGCGGCGCCGCCATCCGCCAACGCTTCCCCAACGACACGATTCCCGCCAGCCGCTTCGATCCCGTCGGCGCGCCCCTGGCGCAACTTTGGCCCAATCCCCAGCGCGCCAGCCTCGTGAATAACTTCGTCGCCAATCCTGTCAAGAAGTCGAGTCTCCACCGCGCCGACGGCCGCCTCGATCACGTCTTCAACTCCAACAACAACGTCTTCTTCCGCTACTCCATCGACAAGAGCATCATCACGATGCCCGATACCTTCGACAAGAACATCGGCGGCAACGAAGCCAGCTTTGCCGGCGATCTCGACGCTACCGGGCGCAACTTGGTCGGCGCCTACACCCGCGTCATCTCCACTTCCACCGTCGGCGACTTCCGCTACGGCTACACGCAATTCAACTCCGCCCTCATCCCAACCCAACTGACCAATCCGATCTGGTCGCGCATTCCCGGCCGCGACTCCGGAGGCCCCCGCCAACCCTCGGCTCCCATCGTCGGCACCACCGGTTACGCCGGTCTCGGTAACGCCCGGTCCACGCCGCTTATCCGCGATTAGAAAATGCACGAGTTGATCGCCAACATCTCCACGCTCAAGGGCAATCACAACATCAAGTACGGAATCGATCTCCGCCTTCGGACCACAGGCGAAACCGCCTCGCCTCCCGGTGAATCCGCGTTTGGCCGCTGGAACTTCGACCCCGCTTACTCCCGCAACCCCGCGTCCCCCGGCGGCACGGGCGATACCGTAGCCACCATGCTGCTTGGTTTCCCCGTCGCGCTTCGTCGCGATGTTTTCCTTCCGGGAACCGCCACGCTCAACACCAACGAATGGAATTTCTACGTCCGCGATGAATGGCGCGTCACCTCTAAACTCACCGTCAACATCGGCCTTCACTACGAAGTCAACACTCCATTCGTCGAACAGAAAAATCAGTGGGTCAATTTCGATCCCACCGCCGGCTCGCAACTCGTCGCCGGAGTCGGCGGCGTCTCCGACACGGGCAATATCAACACCGACTGGAAAGCCTGGGGCCCTCGCGTCAGCTTCGCCTATCAGCTCGACAAGAAGACTGTCTTCCGAGGCGGCTACGGCCTCTTTTAAGAACTGCAAGGGAACTTCAATACTTCCATCCGCCAGTTCCGGCAGCCTCCCTTCGGCTTCGTCATCAACATTCCGTTCAGCGGCAACGATGTCCCCACGCGCCGCGCCTCCAACGGATTTCCGATCACCACCCAGGTCCCCGACCTCACGCGCGGACCCGCCTTCTACGCCCTGCGCGGCGTGACCCCCAACTATCGCAACGGCCAGATCCAGCAGTTCAACTTCAGCGCGCAAAGGGAACTCTCAAAAGACACCGTCGTCACGCTCGGCTTCGTCGGCTCGGCCGGTGCGTTGCTAAGCTGGCAGCGCAACATCAATCTACCCGATCCCGGCCCCGGTGGAATCGACGCCCGCCGTCCTTACGCCAACCGCCTCCCTGGTGTCACCAACATCCAATGGCTCGAATCCTCCGCCAACTCGGCCTATACCTCCATGCAACTCAACGTCGAAAAGCGCTACTCCAAGGGCCTGTACTTGTTGAGCAACTGGACATGGGCGCACGGTCTCGATAATGTTGGCGGCGACGGCGGCGCCAACGGTCCCATTCCCCAGGATCCCCGCAACCGACGCGCCGACTGGTCCAGTTCGAATGCCGATATCCGCCATCGCGTCAACTTCGCCGCGTCCTACCTGCTCCCCTTCGGCTCGAATCTGCAAGGTCCCGCCAAGACCATTCTTCATGGCTGGGAACTCGGCGGCCTCACTGTCGTACAGAGCGGTCTTCCGTTCACCGTGACCGTTCCCGGATCGCCTTCTAACACGGGCGCCGGCTCCCGCGCCAACGCCGTCACAGGCGTCAGCCCCGAAGTCTCCAATCGCAGAATTACCAGCTGGTTCAATCCCGCGGCGTTCTCCGTGCCGCCCGCTTTTACATGGGGCAACCTCGGCCGCAATACCCTTCGCGGACCCGGCCTGTGGAACATCGATCTCTCGGCGTCGAAAAAGTTCAACTTCTCCGAGTCCCGCCGCCTCGAATTCCGCGCTGAGTTCTTCAACTCGCTGAACCATCCGCAATTCGGGCTTCCGGCCGGTACCATCGGAGTGGGCAACGTCGGAATAATTTCGAACACCCAGCGCGCCAACCGGCAGATCCAATTCGCTCTGCGTG
>Ga0194128_10008644_pt1 | contig 12799 bp, 2 predicted proteins | sample TA2KigCa65mmetaG_FD_148650 | JGI IMG/M metagenome (GOLD analysis project Ga0194128, IMG submission 148650) | Freshwater microbial communities from Lake Tanganyika, Tanzania - TA2015037 Kigoma Deep Cast 65m | ecosystem: Environmental > Aquatic > Freshwater > Lake | place: Tanzania: Lake...
AAGGCCGAAACCAGGAAACGAATGGCTACTGTGGAAGCCAAGGCCGAGACGAGGAAGCGCATGGCCACTGAAGCAGCCAAGGCCGAGACAAGGAAACGCAAGGGCACTGAAGCAGCTAAGGCGAAAACCAGGAAACGAATGGCTACTGTGGAAGCCAAGGCCAAGGACAGAGCGCGCAAGGCCACGCCCAAGGCTCGGATGGAGCAAGCACAGTGGCGGGCAGCACGCAGACTTAAGCAACGTACGCAGGAGACCCACCGAGTGCTGCAAGCCCGGGCTCAGAGGCAGGAGGAGGCGTTGACGTCCACAGGGACTTGGCCCGCCACTGCCGTGCACATTGCTGCAGTGCAAGGGTCTGATCCTCGTGTTCCGAGCTTGCCGCCAGCTTTCGCGGCGCTGCACCAAGACGGTTGCTTGGCCTTTGTGCGTGACATGTACGAGGCCCTGGAGCTGGTGAAATGGCAGACTTGCGTGGTTTGTTGGCGTGCCTGGTACGAGGTACCCAGGACTTACCAGTTCAATCCTCCATCCGCTGGCATCAGCACACGCAGAACTTGGTTCAATTTCCAAAGCAGTACTGTCTTGTGTGCAGCCCGCCGCAAAGATGTGGACCATTGGTTTGTCCGTGCTGATGATGCTGCAGGCTCGCGTGACGAAGCCATGTCGTTTCTGATCAACAACTACGATGACGCGGTCAGTCAGAGCATCCGCAACCGTCTCGTCGACGACAGCCTGAGACGGGACATTGTCATCTGCAGCGCGTGCGGGCCTCACGTCGAGCACCATCGCCTCCGCGAGCCTTCCGATGTTCGGCTCTGCGACTACGTGGTGGATCCTTTGTGGATACAGGTGAGGGACCAGGCTTTGCCAGTCGTCGCGGAGCGGTGGTGCGTGCACGACGAGGACAAGGCTTTGCCAGGTGCCCTGAAGCCGGACTCTGGGACGACCACAGTGCTCGGTCGTACGCTGCAGGAGTTCGCAGCTCCGGTCGCCCAGCTTACTGACCAAGAAGAGATGGTGCTTTCCCTGATTCATCCTTTGGTACAGGTCTACACACTGCCTCGCACCGGACAGCTGGCGTACGTGGGCCACGTCTGCAACTTCCGTCAGAACGTGGTCAAGTTCTTCCATTCCCTTCCAATCCTTCCTGCAGACGTGCCGTTCGTGATGGTTCGGCCGAGGAGCCTTCGCAACCGACCGTCGAACAGAGTGCCTTTCAAAGTGAACGTTGACAGGCTCAAGGCGGCCTTCCTTTGGCTGCAGGCTAACAATCCGTACTATGTCAATATCAAGTGGGATGATTCTGCAGCTCTCGCGTGGTCACAAGACGAGATCATGGTCGGCGTAACGCGCGAGGAGGACCTTCTCAGCGACCAGCCTTTGGCAGTCACCCGCGAAGAGTTTGCGCGCTGGATGCAAGAGGCAGAGGTGCAGCAGGACATTTCAGATCGCGGTTTCTCCAGTGGGCGTCGACTGCTCAGGCTTCTCGCGGAGCAGCAGCCTGACGCCACGACTGACGCCACGCCAGAGAGTCATTGGTCTACGATGCGCACGCTGGCGGCGGATCTGCAGGGCCACCGCTACATCCGCATGGCCAGCTCGCTGCCGGAGAATCTCATCGCGGCAGTCATGCACGCCCACGGCGTTTTGCAAGTCGATGTGCCTCCAGCGACCTCGACGTCGTCGGTGGCGAGCTTCCTCGCAGGCATGCCACAGACGGACTGGAGCGAGGATCTCGTCGTGCTCTACAGCGAATTGCACACGGTTCGAGCGCTCTTGTCTGCGGACGAGCCGGAAGTTTTTCTTGGCGGCATTACTGCTGCACCGCCGGGTGAAGATGTGGGCCATCGCGAGGAGATCCTCGAGACCATGGCAGCAGCCGTTGGCCGCGTTAGGGGACAGGCTGGGCAGGGAGCGGATGCTAGTGATGACGTGGGAGATGTCCGAACAGCGGCTCCAGCCGTAGGTAGTGCTGAGGTTGGGGATCACGACGTCGAGAAGCAGCCCTCGGAAGTCGGCTCCCAGGAGGAGAGCGGTTGTGAGGAAGGGACTGCACGTGGGCAAGAGGAAGGCAGTGCGCCAGACTTTGTTAGCGCGCGACCTGGATCGAAGCAGACGAAGTACCCGCGCGTGGATCCGCCTCCCGTGGAGGATGAGCCAGGACAAGCGGTTCGGGAGGATACGCCTGGCTACATCGCTCAGGCGTTTCCGAAGCTTTTTCCGCACGGAGCTGGTGATTTTCATTGCCTCCGGGGTGGCATGCGGAAGCTATTGAAGTTCGAGGAGTGGGGTAGATTCGTGCTCCTATGGCACGATGGTCGTTTCATTCGACATCCTCGCTTCCGATATTGGCTCTTGGATACAGTGCTCCGAACCATGACGCCGGGCATGCAGCGTACGTTCTTCAAGACCCGCTCCGCCGCGACCCAGTACTCGTTGGAGGATCTGCTCGATCCAGCCATACGGAAGAATTTGGTGTCCCAGATGTCCACCGCCACTAGTCGTATTCCCGGCAGCGTTGGCGAGAGACGAAAGATGCGGCAAGAGCTTGAGGCCATGGTGCATCAGGTGGAGGCGGAGACTGCGGACGCTGGAGAGAATGCCGGTGCGGGGCGTATTCCGGCAGGGTTCTGCACTCTCACTTGCCCCGTCTACAAGTGGAGACAGCTGTTCGACACTGTCCTCAAGAGTTACCCGCGTGGCGACTCAGAGGATCCTCAGTGTGGCGATTATTACCGCCGCTGGGAGCAGCAGCCACCAGGCTTTGCCAGAGATGCTGCTATGAAGAAGGCCTTCTTCCAGCTTGCTGTCGCGAACCCAGGCGCCGTTGCGTGGTACTGCGGTTTGAAGTTGGAGATGGCAGTGCATTTGGTTGCGAATGTGCTTTCCGAAGCTCTTCAGGAGCCCACCACGCCAGGACTCAGCACTGTGACGGCTCGCTTGGCAGAGCAGCTTCGTGCCAAAGTGGGCCCGGATATCGACGTTCAGGAGCTGCCAGATCTCCAGCACATCGGGACTGTTGATGATTTCTATGCTTCGTTCGAGTGGAGCGATGGTGGTCTCGTTCACGTCCACATCGCACTCTGGATAGTTGGAGCTCCTCGCATTGACAAGGTCGTTGTGCCTAAGGAGGACGTCGAGGAAGGTTACGTCGAGGTCGAGGTCCCCATCGAGGGGGAGACTGTTCTTCCTCAAGAGCAGGCGGCCTCCATGATGTCGGCTTTCTGGGAGCGGGCGTACACAGAGGTCAACCTCGCCAAAGCCATGAGCGCGGTTTCAGTGGCGTCAGGTGACCAGTCACACCAGGACGGTGAAGCCTTCCGAGCTCTAGCTGAGGACACAGGTCCTCGCATCAAGCTCGGTCGTCAGGTGGAACGGGAGCGCCCCTCGCCTGAGTCTCTGTCATACATGGCGATGCGGCATTGTTTGGTCGATGGGCTCACTGACATTACGACTCAGCAGGAGCAGGACTGTTGGGATGAGCTTGATCACATTTTGCGCGCGTGCGGTCGACAAGCAGCAAGCGGTGCCCCTGCCTTTGTCCAGACGTCGTCCCCAGGCCCTGCCAAGGATCCAAGTCAGAGGCGTGCGGCCGCGCGCATGGCCTTCGTGGCTTGCTTGGCGGAGTGGGTCAACATGCACGATCTTCACAGACCGTTCCCGCTGGGGCCGCCCTCCAGGGAACAGCCATGCTGTGCCGTCGACCAAGAGCACAGTTCAGCGGAGAAGTTCGCTTGCAACAAGCTCTTCCCGCGAAAGTGCATTTCGCCCGGTGAGGAGGAGATTGCAGAGGACCCTCGTCGCAGACAGCTTTTCCGCCTCTGGCTGGCGCGCAATTGCCATTTTATAAACAATTACGTGCCAGTGATCCTCATGAGCATGCTCTCGAACATGGACTTTCAAGCGACTCTGACCAAGGATGCTGTTATCGAGTACATGACGAAGTACATGACGAAGGCGGGTCAGGGTTCTTTGGTTTCTGTGATGGAGCGCTCCTTCTCCGCGTGCATCGACAAGTCGTTTGAGCGCCAGCAGGGTTCCGGTGCTGCGATCCTCCGGTGGTTCAACTTGCAGTCCATCACCGAGGTCAAGTCGCAGCTGGAGACTATGCACCTTCTTTTTGGTGTGCCGCGATTTCTGTGCTCACGGGATTTTAAGGATCTTTGGCTCCGCTCCGAGGTTCGCTGCGCTAAGCGACCGGATCAGATCACGGAAGGTGTTTCTATGCAGGAGCCTATAGTGAGCAAGTCTGGGGCGGAGGTCTATGTGCAGCGTCACACGTGGGCGATTCCGTCGCATCAGGCATTGCTTGAGCATCATCCGCTCACCAAAGTGCCGTGGTGGCAGGAGATCCTTGCTGCCGTCAGGGCACCAGTCTCCACCGGGGTCTCGGCGGCGGCGCCCAATACCTTGACCGTCGGCGGAGCACCAGTCTTTGACAGTGGGTTTTCGGACGTCCACCGTGGCGAGGTTCAGCGCGCTTGGCCCACGTATCTCCGCCTTTTGAGCTGGTGGCAGTTCAAACGCTTCTTTCGGCGATCAGGCAGTTCCATTGTGTGTAGACCTAGAGCTGATGTTGTCGTCGTTCATCCTGCGGGACGCTTCACTCGGGCAAAGTCCCCAGAGCAATGGCGAGATGCTTGCCATTGGACATTACTAGCTTACTGCAATCACGGCGTTGATTGTGTGTCAATCTTCCGCGACGCGCAGCACTTGGAGATGATGGAGCCGGGTGTCGTGGAGCAACTCATGGAGAGATTCGTCATGGCACCTCTCCAAGACCGCTACAATATGGGCATGACTGCGTGTCCCCCGCATGTGCGGAAGAGTTGGCTACTGGGCTGCGCTCGCCGAGCACAGGAGGATGCGCGGAAGCAGTCTGTTGCTGTTGTTACGCAGGCTCTCGTGAAGGTGCCTCGCTTTGTTTTCACAGACGAGGGCGAGCCCTGGAGGCTCGCCAGAACTGTGGATATGTCTGAAGATGATTTAGCGACGGCGCGGCGTGCGTGGAAGGAAGCGGATGCACTGGAGTTTGTAGATGATGATGATGCGTCCGGCGATGAGCGCCAGGAAGCCGATTCGGGTAGTAAGGACAGGCCTTGCCATCCGAAGGAGCGGACGACTGCTGTTGACGCCAGTGCTCTGCAGGAGTCCGATACAGGCGTTAAGGACAGGGTTCGCCACCCGAAGGAAGCGGACGCACTGGAGTTGGTTGACCATGATGCGTCAGGCGATGAGCGCCAGGAAGCCGATTCGGGTAGTAAGGACAGGCCTTGCCATCCGAAGGAGCCGACGACTGCTCTTGACGCCAATGATCTGCAGGAGTCCGATACAGGCGTTAAGGACAGGGCTCGCCACCCGAAGCTGCCCGACAGGCTGTCCACCGCCGTGCTTAAGAGGATGGACTATCACATGCGCTCCCGCTTGAAGTGGACGCACCGGGAGCTGCACGATGCTGTTCACATAGCCGGCCTTGATGTACCAGGCCGACCATCCTTGCTAGGGTACTTTCGCGCATTGCATTCACAGTTCGGTGACCCGCAAGTAGGATTTTTGCCTCAATCTCTTCACACACATACGAAAGCGAATCTGCAGAGCATGTTGAGGTGCCTCAGTCGTACGGGGGTGAAGCTTGGAGGCAAGCTCACCGACAAGAAAAATGTGCTCGCTGAGAGGGTGGCCTTCTGGTTGAACCAAGTGGTGGAGGCAGGTCGCGAGGTGCCTCGCGAAGACCTCGATGGAGAGGAGCTCTCAGATCACAGCGATGGCGAGCCTTGTGCCAGCAAGAGGTTCCAAGGTCGTGTTCTTTTACCTGACTCGCGACAGATTGGTGACATGCCACTAGACGCTGTTGTCACACCTGAGCAAGCCGAGAGTGCCTTGGGACATGCACAAGCCACTGAGTTCGACGAAGATGCGCTGGAGTGCCTGGATGTAGAGTTGCGCGAAGAGGAGGAGGCGCTCGCGGGTCGCGTCGTAAACCCTGCCGCCGTCGACTATGCTTTGCTGGTTTACGACGGCAACGAACGGGAGTCGATGGCGATCTTCGGCTGGGATGAGTCAATGGCACCATCGCGGTCGTTGACTGTGCAGGATTTTGCGTTCACAGCGCAACAGATGGAAGCGCGTTTCCAAGAAGGGGTCCACGCTTTGCTGGCGAAGTACAATGACGATCTCATCGTCGAGGGCGACGTGAACACTGACTCATTGGATCCGACTCAGCTTCTGGCATTCGAATTGGTCACTGAGTGGTCTAGCAGGCGGCTTTTCTGGCTCGAGCGCCAGCCTTTGGTAGCGCCACCGAAGTTTCGAATGATGCTACTGGGGACCGCCGGCACTGGAAAGACCCACGTTGCCAAGCTTGCTATCCGAAAGGCACGACGCACGTTTGGCTCCTTTCACTCAGTGCTCACCGTGGCCTTCTCCGGTGTTGCGGCTGCCAACCTTGGCGATGGAGCTCGCACGATCGACAGCGTCTTCCACACCAATTCTGAGAATGCCGCAGAGGATCTGTCAGGTGAGAACCTGGACAGACTAGTGGACAGGCTCAGGCACGTTCAGCTGCTCGTCATTGATGAGGTTTCCACTGTCGGGGCACCGTCGTTCGAGATCATTTCTCGTCGCCTGGAGCAAGTTGGCAAGGTGCTTTGGCGCGAACGGTGCGGGGCCTCAGGCTTTGCCAGGGCGCAGGCTGAGGATCTCGGTGGCTTTGGCGGTGTAGGCGTGCTGATCATCGGTGACTTCGCTCAGTTGCCACCTGTATTGAGCAGCAGTCTGTTGTCAGAGGCCCCTGTTCTGGAGGGCCGCTCCGCTGGCATGAGGTCATTGGCTCTTGCTGGACGGCAGACTTTTCAAAGCTTTTCGACAGTGGTGCGACTCCGTCGTGTGCACCGTCTGCTCGGCGTGGACCACTATAAGGAGTCCACACTTCGCCTCAGGGATGGTGCCATCACTCTCGCGGACTATGAGCTCTGGAAGACGCATCAGCTCGAAACGCTAGAGCCACAGTCAAACCCTGCACTGTGGCCAGGGGCAGAGGGCTTGTTGGACAACGCTTTGGTCCTCGTCACAGACAATGCTCAAGCCGGGCGTCTCAACGGCAAGCGTCTCAGCACGGGCGTGCCCTTGCTGTCGGCTCCAAGCATTGCTAGGGCTGAACAGATCGTGGTGCGATGTTGCTCTCGCCACAATCAGGACAGGGCGCGACATCTGGACGCATCAGAGTTTCGAAATCTGCGCACAGTGACGCATCTCCGAGTGGGAGCGCGAGTCATACTGACGACCAACCGTTTGTGGGCGACGGACACGGTGCCTCTGGGACTGATGAACGGCGCACGCGGTATCGTCGTGGCAATCCTCTTCGCTCCACCAGGCAGTCAGCGTCGAGACGGTTTGGATCTAGCTGAGGTGGGCTTCCCTGACTCTGCCGGCGTCGGCCTCCCGCGATCGCTGGACCAGTGCCCGCTGCCTGACGTTGTCATCGTCCATTTTCCAGGCTACAAGGGCCCCAGGCTTCTGCCAGGGCTACCGGCCACCTGGGTTCCGGTGCCTTGCGTCCAGCAGCAGTCCAGCAGGAAGCGGTCCCTTCTCCGCGTTGGCCTGCCTTTGAAACTTGCTTGGGCTCTCACCATCCACAAGTCGCAAGGCATCACGGAGCAGAGTGGTGTAGTGGTGTCTTTCGAGGCCTCTCGCATGGTTCGGGCTGTCTCCAGGATGGGTCTTGCATTCGTCGCGTGGACTCGAACCACGTCGTGGGAGAAGATGGCGTTCGTGGCATTGCCGCCCATTGAGGATTTTCTGGCCGTCCGCTTCTCAAAGGAGTTTCGAGCGCGCGTGAGCTTCGAGGTGTGGGCCGATCAGTCTCATGATGCGCTTCTCCTGTCCCGCGGTATCAATGAGGATGAGCACATTCAAGAGCATCAGCGGCATTTGCAAGTTTTTGTGCGAGGGCACTGCCAGCGAGATGCCACCGTAGAAGAGCTGGCTGACGTGGCAAACATGCTCCGATCCAGAGGGGTCGCGCCAGTCTCCGAGAGTGTTCTGAAGTCCGGCTCAGAAAAAGGCGTTCGCGCAGGAGGCGGCCTGTGGTCCATCGTTGCGAGTTTCCGGGCAGACAAGGGCGCCATGGTTTCCAAGCGCTTGCAGCCTGGTGGAAGAGGTGAGGGTAAAGGGCCTCGCCGCTCCAGCAGATCCAATGCCTTGGACGTGGTCTTCAGTATCTTGCGGGAGCATGGGTATGAGGACGAACGTATCCGCCAGTCTATCGAACTTTATGGACCAGATCTTGAAAAATGTGTTGACTTTTGTTGTCAGGCCGCTGATGCTTCTGATGCCGCTGATCACTCTGTCGCTACCGAAGAGGACTGGGCCGCACATGTCATCCGAGGTCTCGGTTTCGACGAGACAACGACAACGGTTGCTTTGGAGTCCTGTGACTTTTCCTTTTCCGGTGCCTTGCGTATGCTGCTCCTTGGCAACGATCCAGAGAGAGCGAGACACGCTGGAGCCAGGGTCTTCCGCAGGCACACCACCAGTCGCGTCTATGGAATTTCTCAGGATGCTTTGTCTAGCGACCCTGTGCGAATCGCATATGAGCAGCGCGCTCGCCAGGACTTGAATTTGGAGACTCGTGCAGTGGACTTGGGGCAGTTCGCAGGTGATACGACGGCGGCTTGCTTCTGGTTGTCGTTGGCCGCGGGTCTCGCGTATGCACGGTGGGAGGTCCCAAGCCAGGCTTTGCCAGCGCTTGCGGATGCGTCCGCATTACTCCGCGAAGTCAGGGAGCTGTCTGTGAGTGATTTGGATCGCAGGACCACGTCGTTGTCTCTTCGCGTCAGTCCCGTCGGACAGTTGGCATTGTTGCTGCGGCGATACATGTGTCAGGCACCAGGTGCTGCTTTGCTTCGGCGTTCTTCTGTCCAAATGATTTTCCCAGCCTTTGCAGCTTTGGATTCGCAGAGCGACCGCAGGCAGTTACATCATTACAAATCCTGGGTCAACAAACTTGCATCCAAGGAGTACGCTGATGAGCTCGTCGTCCTGGCCACCGCACAAGCACTCCACGTTGAGATTGTTTGCGTGCCGTACACACCAGAGAGTGCCATGGCGCCTTGGGTTATTTCCACGTACAAGCCTCGAGGCGGTGAGCAGCATCCACGAGTGTTGCTCGGCAACAACGATGTTCATTACATGTGGCTCTCTCGACAAGCGCCATGACCACGATGAGTACTGCGGAGATGGATTTGTGATTACATCGCCAAGCTTTGCGAGCGGTTGCGTGATTGTCTGAGCGACGGTCTGCGGTTTAGGTTGTGAATACATCGCCAAGCTTTGCGAGCGGTTGCGTGATTGTCTGAGCGACTGTCTGCGGTTTAGGTTGGTATATGCAGGCGCATCAGCAGTAGCATGTCCTCTTGGGGCATAGGCCAAGGCTCGCCAACTAATACCTGGTGCCTTGTGTCACAGAATGTGACGCGCAGCCGCACGAGCATGTTGGTAAGCCCTTAGCTTGAAGCACAGGGTTCTTGCTCGGGAAAAAGGAGATGTGATGAGCCGGGCGTGAATCAAGTCAGATCGTGTGATGAGTTGGTACTATGCAGTGGGAGGAGTGTGGATGGGGCGGAGAGTGCGCGTCCCCCCTTTGTCCACTCGCCTATGTTGAAGTAAACCGGTGGCATTAGAAGAGTAAACCCAACCACGTGAGCAGCAACCGTTTGACTTGCATCCTTGAGACCTAGTCTTTGCCAGGTTTGCTGACTTACTGTGACAGGTGGCTGCGCGCCTGCCGATGGTTGAGGATAGTCCTTAATGAGCAATTTCAAAAAGACGTAGAGACCAACTCTTGAGAGTCTGGACGGGGCCAAGCATTGCGAGCGGTTGCGTGATTGTCTGAGCGACGGTCTGCGGTTTAGGTTGGCATATGCGCGCGCATTAGCAGTAGCATGTCCTCTTGGGGCATAGGCCAAGGCTCGCCAACGAATATCTAGTGCCTTGTGTCACAGAATGTGATGTGCAGCCGAGCGAGCATGTTGGTAAGCCCCTAGCTTGAAGTACAGGGTTCTTGTTCGGGAAAAAGGAGACGTGATGAGCCGGGTATGAATCAAGTCAGATCGTGTGATGAGTTGGTACTATGCAGTGGGAGGAGTGTGGACGGGGCGGAGGGTGCGCGTTCCCACTTTGTCTACTCGCCTATGTTGAAGTAAACCGGTGAGGCCCTCGTGATTTCACACACAAGATGGAACCCGTAGAGGCACCATGTGTGCGGTCGTGCGCGCCCTGGTTGCTCGAGTCTGGAAGCATTCCCTTGGGCGGCCTGTGCGCGCTCTGGTTGCTCTGTGCTTTGCCAGCGATATGGCGATCAACTTTGCAGCGAAACCGGTGGAGACGTTGAAAAACATGAACGTCCAGACTGCCAAACATGCCTCGTGGGTGGTCCGCGTTCTGTCGCCGAAGATCATCCCGTTCTCGTTCCCGTCCAAAGGAGTGCAGGTCGCCGCTGAGAAGTTTGTCTGCTTGTTGGTTTCGAAGGACCCGAAACACTTTATGTTCGGCAGCGTCCCGTTCAACTTTGGCAACAAGAACGCAGCCAGGCAGGCCTTCGAAAAGTTTCAGGACGGCACGTGCTTCCGGGTTCAGACACCTGAGTTCGATAACAAATTTAAAACGGAGTTCATGAGCACGAGCATTAAAAGGGCACTGCTTTTGACAAAGCCTACTGAGCTACAAGCCATCGGAATCGCGGACACAGAGACTTTGAAGGACATTGCTTGCTACGTGGACTTGGGCTTGTCACTGACGCAAGTGATGGATCGTTTGAAAAGCATCGCCTGGCAGCCATCCCAGACTTTGTCAGGTTCTACTCGCCAGCTCTTGAATGTGACAGGCAAAATGCAGTCGCTCAGTCCGGTGAAGCAAGTAGCGGTGGCTGGCCGGACGCGCAACGTTGCGAGCTTGGAGTTGGTGGATAAGGAGGGGTGCGTCGTGGAGCTCAGTGTGTGGGACGACGCCTACAATCTGCTTTCGCCAGTGAATCTTGGACAGGGTATCACTATAATTGGATGCTCGGCCCAGCGTGAAGAGGAACAGGTCAAGTTGAGCCTGTGGGAGGCAGCGCATGTCTTAACAGGAGGTCCCATTGCGCAGTCCTTGACACACTGGAACTCGCAAGGGGCTGAGCGCAAGATGCTCACGGCAGTGTTTTCAGGCAGCGGCCCTTTGCTCCCCGATGAGAGCATTGCGGTGCCGACTTGCGCGGCGGCATTGGCCAACGCACCCAGGTTGACGTCGGAGCGCGTCTTCCAGATCAACCGTTGCATTATTGATGTCCCGACCAGGGAGGAGCAGATGTTCACCCAGGATGGCAAACGATTGTACTCCAATTGCCGTCTCCGAGATTGGTCAGGGTCTGTAGATGTGGAGTTGGTTTCTGAAGCTATGCTGAAGATGTATGGTCTCAGCAGCCAAACGGAAGTGCTTCAAGCTTTGACGGACCAGTCTTTGACAGTCAACCTGTCACGGGTCAATGCCAGAGGTGTTCTCCGACCCCATCTCATGTCCGGAATGAAGGCCTTCATTGCTTTGGTGCAGGAAAGCCCACTGGATGCAGTTGTAAATGCGAAGGCCATGAGAGATATGCTTGGCCTCGCCACGGTGACCGGTGACATCGTTCTCCCGGCACCGGCGACTCGCGTTCACGACTTCGGGGGTCTCGCCTTGGAGACTTCGGAAAAGACATACATATCTGCATACCGCGTTTTGCTGTTGCTCAAGGGCACCACGCTGTCGAAGTTGGATTCTATCGGAGAACAGAGCCAGCCAGTCTCAGCTCAGTCCTTTCGGGTTTCGTCTATCAAGACGCAATGTCTTTTGAGTGATACCGAGGTCTTCGTCAACTTGTATGGGTACTGTGGTTTTAACAACATGTTGCAATACAGGCTCGACAAGGATACGGCTTTGGTGCTCGCCTCCGCCGTGGACATCGACCCGGTCACGCGAGAACAAACCTTCACCGTGGAACACATAACCAAAGTGCAGGATGTGGACAATTTGAAGAAGTCGTTAGAGACGGAATGGCGCACGGTGCTGGAGCATGTGGTCCCAGAGGAAAATGAACAGTATTCTTCACCGCATAAGGTTGAGTACTGGGATCGGCAGGCGAAGAGATTGAAACGCATCATTTCAGAGGCGTGAGATGTGATGGAGTTGCGTGGCCGCAGGCTTTGCCATGGAGTTGCCGCAGGCTTTGCCACGGCCACAGGCTTTGCCACGGCCGCAGGTTTTGCCGCGGAGTTGCGTGGCTGCAGGCTTTGCCACGGCCGCAGGCTTTGCCACGGGTAGACACCGCTGAAAACGTTGAGTGTGGCCGGTGCTAGGTTGCAGCATTCACGTGGGATGGGAACTGAGTGTTCGGGTTGAGAGGGAGCGATGCAGCCAGGAATTTTTGCAGTTGCCACGTGGAAAGTTGTATGACTATGAGTGTGCGTTACGAGCCGAAGGGCTGCTCTTGCGTTGCACGTTGTCTGTGCGCGGGCAGGAGAGCGCATTGAAAAGACCTTGCGGCATGAGGCATTCTCACGGAGGTTTGGCCGACAGCAGGGTATTATGCAGTGGGAGGAGTCCCTGCCAGCCGTTTGGCAGCAAGCTCAACCCTCTCCAAGCGGGATGGGAATGGTCCGCGATCGTATCATGACTGAGTGGAGAGTCGGTCAGGACCGTTTCGCGAGTGGCTCATCGTGGATTAAAGCCTGATGCATGATTGATTTCCGACGGGTGACACACTCTGATGTGCGGTCTGCGCACC
>Ga0194128_10008651_pt1 | contig 12791 bp, 10 predicted proteins | sample TA2KigCa65mmetaG_FD_148650 | JGI IMG/M metagenome (GOLD analysis project Ga0194128, IMG submission 148650) | Freshwater microbial communities from Lake Tanganyika, Tanzania - TA2015037 Kigoma Deep Cast 65m | ecosystem: Environmental > Aquatic > Freshwater > Lake | place: Tanzania: Lake...
CGTCCGCCTGGGCTGGTTGACGGATCAAGTGTTGCTGGATGCGGTGGCGATTGGCCAGGTGACTCCCGGGCCGTTGTTTACGACGGCGACATTTATCGGCTTTGTCCTGGGTGGCCTGCCGGGGGCTGTATGGGCTTCAGTTGGGATCTTTTTGCCGGCCTTTCTGCTGGTAGCGATCAGTCATCCTTTCATCCCCCGCTTGCGGCGTTCACCATGGACCGCGAGTTTGCTCGATGGGGTCAATATCATCGCGCTGGGGCTCATGGCCGCGGTGACCATACAACTGGGCCTGGCTTCACTCGTCGACCCGCTGACCATCCTCCTCGCCTTGCTCTCGCTCGGCATTTTGCTGCGCTGGAACCCCAATGCCACCTGGCTGGTGCTGGGCGGGGCGGTGGTGGGCATGGTGCGTGCGGCACTGTCATGAAGTCTCCCGCGGCACCGCGCTGGCTCACCTGCAGCGCTCTCGGGCTGTATGGGTTCCTGTATGCTCCGCTTGGCGTGTTGATCGCCTTTTCGTGGACACCGTCCGAATATCTGCTGCGCTGGGAGGGCCTCACCTGGCGGTGGTATCAAGCCCTGTGGCAACATCAGCCGCTCCAGGAAGCCTTGCTCGTGAGCCTCACGATCGCTATTCCAACGGTGGTCATCGCTACAGTGATCGGTACCCTGACGGCCCTGGCGCTGGCCCGGGCGCGTTTTCCCGGCAAGCTCCTGGTGCAGGGGCTGCTCTACCTGCCGTTGATCATGCCTTCCCTCGTGCTGGGCGTGGCGCTTCTCCTGCTCTTTGTGGCGATCAGCTTACCGCTTGGCGTGATGACGATTATCCTGGCCCACGTGGCCTTTTCCATCCCGTTGACGACGTTGGTCATCCTGGCCCGCATGCAACGCCTCGATCCGCACTTGGAAGAGGCTGCCATGGATCTCGGGGCCGATGCCTGGACCACGTTCTGGCGGGTCACGGTCCCGCTGTTGCGCCCTGGCATTGTGGCTGCCGCTTTGCTGGCCTTGCCCTGGTCATTGAATGATTTTGTCGTCACGTTTTTTGTCGCGGGCGTGGGCTCGACGACACTACCTTTGCGTATCCATGCGATGATTCGCCTGGGGGTCTCGCCGATGGTCAATGCCCTGGGGACCCTGCTGGTCATTCTGCCCTTGCTGGTGGCCTTGCTCGGTACCAGGCTGGCACAACGCCAGGTGTGACGCTATGGTACGCTCCCCCAGTGTCGAACTTGTGCACGTCACCAAACGCTTTGCGGACGCCACGCCAGCAGTGCACGATCTGAGCCTGACGGTTTATGCCGGGGAGTTTTTTGCTCTGCTTGGCCCGAGTGGCTGTGGCAAGACTACCACGTTGCGTCTGATTGGTGGGCAGGAAAGGCCGGATAGTGGCGAGATCCGTCTCGGCGGGGTGGCGGTACAGCAGCAACCGCCCTACCGGCGCCGGGCCAATATGGTGTTTCAGCACTATGCGCTGTTTCCACATCTCACCGTCCAGGACAATGTGGCATTCGGCCTGCGGGTGCAGTCGCGTCGCCGCATGCCGGGCGACGTGCCGCGCCGCGTGCAGGAGGCGCTGGCGCTGGTGCAGCTCGCTGGCCTGGAAACCCGCTATCCCCACCAGCTCAGCGGTGGACAACAGCAACGGGTGGCCCTCGCTCGCGCTCTGGTGCTCCAACCTGAGGTGTTACTCCTCGACGAGCCCCTGGGAGCGCTGGATCGTCAATTGCGCCAGACCATGCAGCAGGAACTCCGACGCATCCAGCGGGAAGTGGGCATGACGTTTCTCTACGTGACGCATGATCAGGATGAAGCGCTCAGCATGGCAGACCGTATGGCGGTGATGTACCACGGGCGCATCGAGCAACTCGGTACACCACAGGACATTTTTTCCCGCCCCCGCACCCGGTTTGTTGCTGAATTTATGGGCGCGGCAAACATTATCTCGGGACAGGTCGTCGAGCAGACAACGCATACCGCCTGCCTGACCACGTCAACCGGCCTGCGTATCCTCTGTCATACCGCTACTGCAGTGCCCGTGGGGAGCATGCTGCATCTCGTGGTCCGTCCTGAGGTGATCCAGGTCTTGCCGCACGATTGGAGCTGGACAGGGGACAATCTGTTCATGGGCCGGGTCCTCGACAAAATCTATCTTGGTGAACACACAGCCATAACCGTAGCGCTACCGGGTGGAGCAACGCTGCGCTGTCATCTGCCCAGTCGTCTTGAACAGCAGTTTGGGTACGCGGCATCGACCCTGGTGCGGGTCGGCTGGCAGGCGCACGATGGCCATCTATTACACACGTAAGCGAGCCAGGAAGACAGGCCAAGCCGCCGCATCTCACCGTAAATCGCGTAACACGGGCTCTAACACTTGCCAGACGGTCTCTGCAATCCTCTGGTGTCCCGCGGCCGTTGGGTGAATACCGTCGGGCAAGTTCAGGCTCGGTATACCCCCGACGCCTTCCAGGAGAAACGGCACCAGCGCGGTGCCATTGGCGGTAGCCAGGGTCGGAAAGATGGCGCGGAAGCGGGCTGTATAGTCTGGTCCAAGATTCGGAGGAGCTTGCATTCCTGCCAGCACGATCTTACTGGCAGGGTTTTTCTCGCGCGTACGATCAATCATCGCCTGCAAATTACGCTGGGCTGCGTCTACCGGCAAGCCACGCAAGCCATCATTGGCCCCGAGTGCCAGCACGAGGACCGCCAGCGGCTGTTGCAAGACCCAGTTGATCCGGCGTAGTCCAGCGGCAGTCGTGTCACCACTCAGGCCCGCATTGACGACACGAAACGGCCAGCCCTGGGCCGTGATCTTGTCCTGGATCAGGGCTGGAAACGCCTGGGTTGGCGCCAGGCCATACCCGGCCGTGAGGCTATCACCGACAAACACAATGCGCTGCGCTGCAGGGTCGTGTTGTGTGGTATGCTGCAGAGGCTGGTGTTCCCCGGCGCGCGTTGCAGGGCTCAACAACAGCAAACAGACCACCAATGTTCCACACCATCTAGGGATGCTATGCATGCCTCGCCCCTCTCATCGCTCCTCAGTGTGCAGCATGTCAGTAAGATCTATCAGCACAGCACCGGACCGTTGACCGTCCTCCAGGATATTTCGTTTACCCTGGAGGCTGGGGCTACCTGCGCCATCGTGGGACCTTCCGGCAGTGGCAAAACAACCCTGCTCGGGCTGTGTGCCGGGTTAGACCAACCCACCTCTGGGAGCATCACTCTGGCTAGCCATGTGCTGCAGGACCTCAGTGAAGACGCGCTGGCCAGGCTGCGCAACACCGTCGTCGGTTTTGTCTTTCAGTCGTTTCAGCTCATCCCCACGCTCACCGCGCTGGAAAACGTCATGGTGCCGCTGGAACTGCGCGGGGACAAACACGCCAGCCCACGCGCCAGCGAGCTGTTACAGCGCGTGGGCCTGGGCCAGCGCTTACAGCATTATCCTATCCAACTCTCCGGGGGGGAACAACAGCGGGTGGCGTTGGCGCGTGCCTTTATTCATCAACCACGTATCCTCTTTGCCGATGAACCCACGGGCAATCTCGATGCGGAGACGAGCGCCCAGGTCATGCGTTTGCTCTTTGACCTGAATGCCAGCGCCGGCACCGCCCTGGTGCTGGTCACACACGACCTCGACCTGGCGCAGCAGACGCAGCGGATGATCCGACTCAAAGGCGGTATGCTGTGCGACTAGGCTGGCTCTGCACTATGGCCTGGCGTGATAGCCGTGGGAGCCACACACGCCTCGTGCTGGCCATGACCGCGATGATGATCGGAGTCGCAGCCCTGGTAGCCATCCTGGCGTTTGCGGCCAATGTCCACAGCGCCATGGCAACGCAGGCCAAAGTGTTGCTCGGCGCCGATCTGGTCCTGAACAGTCGTCAACCGCTGTCGGCGGACATGGCCGCGCTGCTGGCAACCGTGCCGGGTGAGCAGGCCCGTGAAATCCGTTGTACGTCTATGGCCTATTTCCCCAGATCTGCCGACACCCGGCTGGTACAGGTGCGCGCCCTGGAAGGTGACTTCCCGTATTACGGCACGCTGGAAACCGAACCGCCAGCTGCCGCCCAGCACTTTCGCCATGGTTTGCAGGCGTTGGTGGACGATAGCTTGCTCTGGCAATTTGACGCACAGGTGGGCGACAGCATCAGGCTTGGGACGGTGACCTTTGAGATTGTCGGTCGCCTGCTCAAAATTCCGGGCGAGGCTGCGACCGCGGCGTTACTTGGCCCGCGCGTCTACATTCCGCTCCCCGCGCTGGCGGCCACAGGTCTCATCCAGCCGGGCAGCCTGCTCACCTACAAGCACTACATGAAACTGCCACCAGAGAGTGACCTCACGCAGCTGCTGGAGACTCTGGCGCCACACCTCGCGAGCCAGCGTTTGGAGAGCGAGACAGTACAAAAGCGCCTGGCCAGTATGGGGCGGGCCATGACCAATCTCTCCCGTTTTCTCAACCTCACTGGCTTTATTGCCTTGCTCCTCGGCAGCCTCGGTGTGGCCAGCGCTATGCACGTCTATATGCAAGACAAACGTACGACAGTGGCGCTGTTGCGCTGTCTGGGCGTGCAGACACGCCAGGCGTTCCTGGTGTATCTCCTCCAGGCTGCCGCGCTGGGGCTGCTGGGCAGTGCCGGTGGCGTGCTGCTGGGCAGCCTGATCCAAACGTTCTTGCCCATGCTGCTGCGCGATTTTGTGCCGGTGTCCCTGCCCGTGCGGCCAGCCTGGGGAGCGTATGCCCAGGGTGGACTCCTTGGTGTGTGGATGACTCTGGTCTGTGCGCTCTTGCCACTGGTCAGCATCCGTCGGGTGTCGCCGTTGCTCGCCCTGCGCGTGGCTGCTGATACTACCCCAGCAGCCCGTGATGGGCTGCGCTGGCTGCTGGGGCTGCTCATGGGGCTGAGCATGGTGGCTTTTGCGCTGGCCTACACCGAGCGCTGGGCCTATGGCCTGGGATTTTGCCTCGCGATTGGGGTGGCGTTTCTCCTGCTCACGGCCACCGCCAGGCTGCTGATCATGCTCGTGCACGCCTGGGTGCCAGCGTCATGGCCGTATGTCTGGCGCCAGGGCCTGGCCAACCTGGCACGTCCGCAGAATCAGACATTACTCTTAGTGCTTACGCTCGGGTTTAGCACATTTTTATTGTTGAGTCTGGCTCTGGTGCAGCAGATGCTCGTGCAACAGGTGGAACGGAAAGGCGAAGCGCAGCAACCGAACATCGTCTTTTTTGACATTCAGAGCGATCAGCGTGACGCTGTCGTCCAGCTCGTACGCACCTTTGCCCTGCCTGTCCAGCAGCAGGTGCCCCTGGTGACCATGCGTCTGAGCAGCGTCAAACATCAATCTGTCGAGGTCCTGCGCAATGCCCCGGGTACCCCCATTCCCACCTGGGCTTTGCAGTGGGAGTATCGCAGCACCTATCGCGACACCCTGAGTGCGACAGAGACACTTGTTGCAGGCACCTGGCATGGCCAGGTGAGTGATCTCGACCGTCCTATCCCGATATCGCTAGAGACGGAGATCGCCCACACCCTGGGAGTGACGCTGGGGGACATCCTGGTCTTTGACCTGCAGGGGGTACCGCTCACGACCACGGTCCAGAGTCTGCGGAAAGTCGACTGGCAGCGGGTACAACCGAATTTTTTTGTGGTGTTTCCTCCTGGCGTCCTCGAAACGGCCCCGCAAACCGTAGTGCTCGTCTCGCACGTACCGTCCAATGCGCTATCCGCAGCCCTGCAGTGTGCCGTGGTGCAGCAGTTTCCCAATGTCTCGGTGATTGACCTGCGGCTGGTCCTCGCCACGCTGGACACCCTGCTGGCCCGTATCGTCTTTGCTCTGCGTTTTATTACCCTGTTTAGCCTGGTTGCCGGGGTCATGCTCTGCGTCAGTGCAGCTCTGACCACGCGTACACAACGGGTGCGTGAAAGCGTCCTGCTGCGCACCCTGGGGGCATCGCGTCGGCAGATCGGCCAGATCTTGACGACAGAATATCTCCTGTTAGGCGGCCTGGCCGCCGTGACCGGCGTCCTCCTGGCCGTGCTCGCGAGCTGGGCCTTGAGCCTGTATCTCTTTGAAGCCCCCTTTACACCGACGGTGCCACCGCTGCTTCTCACTGTACTGGCCGTGATGGGGCTCACCGTGCTCATCGGGAGGCTGAGCAGCCGTGGCGTTGTCCAGCACCCGCCACTCGATGTCTTGCGGGACGCTTGAGCGCTCAGCTCGTGCTCGCGAAGCCCAACAACCCCTGGGCGTGCTCTTCGTAGGCATCGTTGCTGACAAGTTGATGTTGCGCCGCGCCGTGCACATCGCGCAGGCAGCGTTGGAGCTGGCTGGCCAGATAATTCGCCTCCCCACCGCCGTAGCGAAAGGCGAGCGTTGCCACCTCAACCGCCACGTCGGTGGTGTAGCACGTCGCACTCCGGGTTTCGATGTGCTGTTGTGGCGTCAGGGCCCGCCCGGCGCTGGCGGTGGCCCAGACCTCGTCGTAAATGGCCACCAGGATGGCCCGCGCTGCACGCAACTTGAGATCAGCCTCTGCCAGGTCCCGCTGGAAGGCCGCTCTCTGGGCAATGGTCGGTGCCGTCGTGGGCGTCAGCCCCCGCTGTTTGCGCTGGGCCAGGGCAATGATCGTATCCAGCGCCAGGCGGGCGATTCCCAGGGCGCAGGCGGCGTGCTCGGCGGCGAGAAACGCCGGCCGCCCCAGACGATACAGCGGTCCACCACGCTGCGGATTTTCCCAGGCGACCCAGGTCCATGCCTGCGGCACAAACAACTGCTCGATGGAAACATCGCAACTCCCAGTACCCTGCAAGCCCATGACCTGCCAGTTGTCGTGCACAGTCACCTGCGTGACAGGGACAAAGATCATGCGCGTGGTCCCATCGGGCGCTGCCGCGCCCCCGCAAAACCAGGTCGCGTTGCGGATGCCACTGGCAAAAGGCCAGCGCCCACTGACCATGTAGCCACCAGAGACGGGTGTCGCCTGCCCCCATGGGCGGAGTACACCAGCCGCGAGGGGAATATCGCCCTGGGCAAACACCTGCGCTATGGTTGTCTCGGGTAAAAACGCCCCGGCGAGACCAATGCCCGTACCGCCAATAAACAGATTCCAGCCGGCTGTGGGATGAATACGACTGACGGCTTCAATCACGTCAATTTGCAACAGCGGATCTGCCTCAAACCCACCCAGTACTGCAGGCAGCTTAAGACCGTACAGACCCGTTTGCCGGAAGGCATCCACGGAAGCGTCCGCTAGCCTCCCTCCCTCCTCGCTCTCGTCCCGATGGGCCTCTAGCGTTGGCCGGATATCCGCAACGGCTTCCAGGAGTCTACGGCGGGTGGTCTCGCGGTCTGCGGCAGCCATCGGCTGAGTGCGCATGCTTCTCTCACTTTCCATAGGCTATTGCGCGGTGAGTCTGTGGACAGGTTAGCTCAGGAAATCGAGTACCAGACGATTCCACACTTCCGGCTGTTCCCAAAAGGCTGCATGCCCTGCCTCTGACACTTTGACGAGCTGGCACTGTGGGATAGGCGCGGCAAGCAGGCGCATCAAGGCTGGTGGGCTGAGGAGATCGGCTTCGCCAGCCAGCATCAGCACGGGCACACGCAGGGTTGCCAGGCGCGCATAGGTCATCGGCTGACGTAATGGTTGTCCCGGACCGTGTGTGCCATCCGGGCGGCAGCTATAGGCAATGTCCATCCAGTGGCGTGTGCCGTCTGGCTCGGTCCCACGATAGGACGGTCCAAGCTCGCGCAGCTCGATCGGTAGGCCCTGGATTTCTTGGGGGCGTAGCCGGTGCTGGACTGCTAGATAGGCGGGGTCTTGCACGCCACCAATACTGCAGGAGACGACCAGTTTGCCAACGCGTGCTGGATGGGTGGTGGCATAATCCAGCGCCGCAATACCGCCAGCAGCCGTGGCCACGAGATGGCAGCGCTCCAGGCCGAGGTGCACGACCAGGCCATGCAAATCGTCACCCACATAGCCGGGTTGTTCCCCCGCAGGATCGGGTTGCGAGCGGCCCCAGCCACGGCGATCATAGGCTATGCAACGATAGCCCGCGCTGGTGAAAGCTGGGAGCTGATACACCCAGCTCTCACAGGTGCCAGATGCTGCATGCAACAAGATGACGGGGGTACCGCTTCCCCCTGTATCGGTATACCAGAGATGCACGCCAGGAAGGTGTAATGAGGGCATAAAAACGTCGCTGCCTCCAAATGTCCTGTCTCAAACTTCCGTGCCTCCCACCCCTGTGTGGTGAGAGACCGCCGGCTATGTGATGAGGCGGCACTATAGGCAGCCCTGGTGTCTCTGTCAAGCTCAGGCACGGCGCAACTTCCGGTACGTAATACGATGCGGACGGTCAGCCGCAGCGCCGAGACGACGACGGCGGTCGGCCTCATATTCACTGTAGTTGCCGGGGAACCAGCAGACAGCGCTGTCTCCCTCAAAGGCCAGCATATGCGTGGCCACACGGTCGAGAAACCAGCGATCGTGCGAGATGATCAGGGCTGATCCGGCGAAATCCTCCAACGCATCTTCCAGGGCCCGCAGGGTATTGACGTCCAGGTCGTTGCTCGGTTCGTCTAGTAAGAGAACGTTCGCACCAGCTTTGAGCATCTTCGCCAGATGCACACGGTTCCGTTCGCCGCCTGAGAGCATACTGATCTTCTTTTGCTGGTCAGTCCCCGCCAGGTTGAAACGAGCCACATAGGCACGCGAATTGACCAGCCGATCCCCCAGCGGGATCTGCTCCTGGCCACCGCTGATCTCCTCCCAGACGGTATGGTTGGGGTCAAGATCAGCGCGCGACTGGTCCACATAGGCCAATCGCACCGTTGTCCCCACCGTCACCGCCCCTGTGTCAGGCTGCTCCTGCCCCACCAGCATGCGAAACAGCGTGGTCTTGCCGGCACCGTTTGGTCCAATGATGCCGACAATTGCCCCGGCAGGGACATCAAAGCTCAAGTGATCGTAGAGGAGATTGTCGCCGTAACTTTTGGCGACCTCTTCGAGACGGATCACCACATCGCCCAGACGCGGACCAGGGGCAATAAACATTTCGCGCTCTTCCTGAGCCCGCTCGTGCCCCTGTGCGGCCAGGGCATTGTACTGATTGATACGCGCTTTCGCCTTAGCCTGGCGTGCTCTGGGGGACATGTGCAACCATTCGAGCTCGCGCTGCAGCGTTTTTTGACGGGCGACCTCGCTTTTGGCTTCCTGGGCGAGCCGCTGTTGTTTCTGCTCCAGCCAGGACGAATAATTGCCCTTCCACGGAATGCCATAGCCACGGTCGAGCTCCAGAATCCAGCCGGCCACATTATCCAGGAAATAGCGGTCATGGGTGACCGCGATGACCGTGCCTTGATAGGTCTGCAGGTGTTTTTCGAGCCACGCGACCGACTCGGCATCCAGATGATTCGTCGGCTCGTCCAGCAGTAAAATATCCGGCTCCTTGAGCAGCAGTCGGCACAGCGCCACGCGCCGCCGCTCGCCCCCGGAGAGCACCGCGACGGAGGTCTCCCCTGGCGGGCAGCGCAGCGCGTCCATGGCCAGTTCCAGACGGCTGTCCAGATCCCAGGCGTGCATCGTATCGAGCTTGTCCTGCACAGTGGCCTGGCGCGCGAGCAGCGCGTCCATCTCGTCATCGCTCAGCGGCTCGGCAAATTTCGCGTTGATCTCGTCAAACTCCCGCAGAGCGTCCACGACTTCCTGTACACCCTCTTCCACGATGGCTCGCACCGTTTTCGTTTCATCTAGTACGGGCTCCTGCTCCAGGTAGCCCACTGTATAGCCGGGGGCCAGAATGGTTTCCCCGTTAAAGGCTGGTTCCACCCCGGCCATAATGCGTAACAACGTACTTTTCCCCGCCCCATTGAGGCCAAGTACGCCGATTTTGGCGCCATAAAAGTAGGACAGGCTAATATCGCGGAGGACCTGCCTGTTCGGGGGGTAGGTTTTGCCCACGCCGACCATGGAGTAAATGATTTGCGTACTCATACTTGGTTCACCTGCTGAAATGGCCTATGCGCGCGCTCTTGTCTACGCCAGGGCACCTGTGCCCCACTCGCCAGGCAGGCCAGGAGGCATGCTGACGCGCTCCTTATAGCATGGCTGTGCTACGAAGACCAGTACCCTGCCTCCTGGCCTTACGCTGCGCGCACACTGGTGCTCCCATGCACCGGCATGGCCCTGTTCTCTGGTCAACGCCGGGTTCTCTCCTCCCCACGTGCACCACTGCCCCGCACTACGGAGAGGCCAGTGCGTCGCCAGGGTGAGACGAGGGAGAGGGGATGGTCTTGGCACCTCATGACCTGACATTGCGTCTGGCGTCTGGTGACGGTATCATTGCAAACATTCGCATATCTCTGAGACCTCAGTGTTGCTTCTATGAAACTGCGCATTACGCACAAGTTGCTCCTGTCTTTCTTGCTGACCAATGCCGTGGTGATTATCCTCATGCTGGTCTGCATGCGCTGGAGTTTTGCACGCGGTTTTCTGGACTACATCCACCAGCAGGAGATTCGCCGCCTCGACTCCCTTGTCGCTGCCCTGGAAGGGGCCTATGCTGAGCATGGGCACTGGCACTTTTTACGTCATAAGCCGCGACGTTGGCGGCAACTGTTGGAGATGGAGGTGCCTATGCGTCCAGAGCAGCCCGGGCTGTCCCCAGCCGACGACGGTCCAGCGCTGCCGGCCGCCACTGAGCCCCCCTCAGGACACGACAGCCCACACGCCGGGCGTCGAGGCCGGGCTGGACGTCTCGCCTTGCTCTACCGCTCTGACGATCCACTCAGCTTGCGGTTGCGCCTCAGTGTGCTCGATGAGGAACAGCATCCCGTCATTGGACCTCCACACGCCCAGGCGGGGGAGACCTTGCGTCCCATTACCTATGCTGGTCGCACGGTAGGCTGGCTCCGTATTGTCCCCCTGCAAGCGGTCACGGATACGCTTGACCGCCATTTTCTGGCCCAGCAGTCGCAGGCTTTTGTCCTCATCACCAGTCTTGCCGTGGCCCTGGCCGCTGGCGTCTCCATCCTACTCGGGCGTCATTTGCTTGCCCCTATCCAGAAACTCCTGGCAGGGACACGCGCTCTGACTGCGGGGCAATTTACCATGCGCCTCGGCGTGACCTCGGGCGACGAACTTGGTCAACTCGCCGCCGATTTCAACGTCCTCGCCCAGACTCTGGAACACAATGAAGACATGCGCCGCCAGTGGACCGCGGATATTTCGCATGAGCTGCGCACGCCGCTGACCATCCTGCGCGGGGAAATCGAGGCCTTGCAAGATGGTCTCCGTCCGGCGAACGCCGAGACCCTGCAGTCCTTGCACGCCGAGGTGCTGCGGCTCCAGACGCTGGTGCATGATTTGTATGAGCTGTCGCTGTCCGATCTTGGGGCCTTGCATTACCGTAAAACCCCTGTGGAACTTACTGCAGTACTCGATGAGGCCCTGCTCGCCTTTCGCGAGCGCTTTACCAGCAAAGCGCTCACACTGGAGACGCCAGGGCTGCCGGGCGAGGCCGTGCTGTTGTTCGCCGACCGGGCGCGCTTGCACCAGTTGCTGAGCAATCTGCTGGAAGATAGCCTGCGTTACACGGATCCAGGCGGATGCGTGCGCGTGTGGTACATCCGGCAGGAGAAAGCGGTCGTGCTGCATGTGCAGGACTCCGCACCTGGCGTCTCCCCCGACGCACTGCCACATTTGTTCGATCGTTTTTATCGGACAGACACCTCGCGCACGCGTTCGCCCGGCGGCGCCGGGTTGGGGTTAGCCATCTGTAAAAACATTGCCGAAGCGCACGGTGGACAGATTGCCGTGCAGCCTTCGCCTCTGGGTGGGGTGTGGATACAGGTCACGCTGCCAGTGTATGCCTGAGCTGAGACCGTGCTACCGGAAGGACACAGCACCATGGAGACAGGCCAGACCATCGTCATTGTCGAAGATGAGCCGAAACTGGCGCAATTATTGCGCGAATACCTCACCCAGGCGGGCTATGCCACGCATTACCTGGCCAACGGCCAGGAGGTTGTCTCGTGGGTGCAGCGGCATCATCCCAGTCTGATCATTCTTGATCTCATGCTGCCGGCAAAAGATGGCCTGACGATTTGCCGCGAGGTGCGGGCCTTTTCCCAGGTGCCGATTATTATGGTGACCGCACGTGTCGAAGAGATCGACCGCCTGCTCGGGCTTGAACTGGGGGCCGATGACTATATTTGCAAGCCCTTTAGTCCGCGAGAGGTCGTAGCCCGTGTCAGGGCCGTGTTACGGCGTCCACAGCCGCCGGCAGACGAGGCCGTGCACTATGGCGGTTTTGTGCTGGATGCTCGCCAATATCTGGCACGCCTGGATGGGCAGGAGCTGGATTTAACGCCTGTGGAATTCCGTTTACTCCGCCGGCTGGTTGCCGCACCGGGACGGGTCTTCGCCCGCCATCAGCTGGTCGAGGCGCTCTACGATGATGGGCGCGCCGTCAGTGACCGCACTGTTGATAGCCACATCAAAAATCTGCGCAAAAAGATTCACGCTATACGTCCAGTGCAGGAAGTGATTCACGCCGTGTATGGCGTTGGCTACAAGCTGGACGTGTAGGACAACTCGGCCACCTGACGCTCCACCTGATCCATACCGTCGCGCACCAGCAACTGCACGTGTGGATGTTTATCCGCTTCCACCCGCAGTGCTTTGTTCAAGAGCAAACGCCAGGGCTCGGTCGTTGTCGCCTGGGACAAGCCCAGGCGCACCCGCGCTGCTTCGGCCAGTGGCTGGGGCCGCGGCGCCCAGG
>Ga0194128_10008652_pt1 | contig 12790 bp, 9 predicted proteins | sample TA2KigCa65mmetaG_FD_148650 | JGI IMG/M metagenome (GOLD analysis project Ga0194128, IMG submission 148650) | Freshwater microbial communities from Lake Tanganyika, Tanzania - TA2015037 Kigoma Deep Cast 65m | ecosystem: Environmental > Aquatic > Freshwater > Lake | place: Tanzania: Lake...
GACGATGCAGAAAATGTACGAGAGACGAGAACCCATGCGCGGACTCCGTGGCAGTGAGGAATTGCAGGCCAGAAGCGTGAGTGAAGCACGCTGCAGGCGTTTTGCCATCGCGTTGACAGACGAGTACCAGAGGCCAGAAGTCACAAGTCAGATAAGCGAATCCTGCCAGTGATCGAGAACTTACGACTTCCGGCGGTGATCTCTGACATCTGACTTCTGACCTCTGGTGCTAGAAGTCGGACCCGATCGTGTCGCTGCCGGCGGGCGAAAGAGCCGCGTTCCAGCTGGCGCTGGAAACGCCGATGGCGACGCTGCGTGCAGCGCCATCGCCCATGGCGACTAGCACGACGCCCGAATGCATGCCACTCGCCGTGAGCGGGTCGCAGTTGCCTGTCGTGCCGAGCGTTGGACTCGACTGAGGCAGCCTCCAGTTTCCTGGAGTTCCGGAGCCGGGATATTGGATGGCGAAACCGGTGAAGCCGGAGTAGCTAGCGACGCTGTTCGTGGTACTTTGCGTCGGCCAATAAACGATCGGATCGCCCGTAGTCAGATTGATCGCCGGCCAAACGACGCGGCCGTCCGTCGCATTGTTGCCCCCCGCCGGATTTCGGCACAACGCAATATGTTCCACAAAGAAGATGGTGTTCGATGAGCCGTCGGGGATATTGGCCGAGAACGTGGGATAGAACATCATGAAGACCATGCCGTTGACGTTGTAACTCGCCAAGTTCCAGCCGGCGCCCAGGCCGCTTTGGTTCGTTGGATCCGAGGGGCAGATGTACGCCGACACGGCCCGATCCGTTGTACACGGCGCTCGACGTCGACAGGCCCGCCAAAGTCTTGAACAAGGGTTCCTGCTCGAGGAATGGCAGAATGGACCAGAACGTCGAACTCTGGCGAAGCGTCGTGCTGCCGCGCGGGTAGGGATAGCCAAACGATGGCAGGTACTTGTTCGTGTCATGCGCGGAATGGGCTGCCAGGCCGATCTGCTTCAAGTTGTTTGAGCATTGCATCCGGGCCGCGGCGGCACGGACCTTTTGTACGGCGGGCAACAATAAGCCGATGAGGATTGCGATGATCGCAATAACCACCAACAATTCAATGAGTGTAAAAGCACGTCGCGGACGAAAACGTGGCATGTAAAGGCCCTCAAAAAAGAAAAAATGAAAAGCAATAGTGAGAGAGTATTCAGATGTCTATCGGAGATGCAATCAGATTCCGAGAGCCTCCGTAACCGTCAACGTTCACTTCGTGGAATGTGTATGGCAGCGAAAGCACACATACCGAATCCGTTTGGCCTCAGGTGCTTCGGCAGATTCTTGGTCGGGTGACCATTGAAGTTGACGTAAAGCGTGCTACCGTCGCTACTGATCTTCGCGCCGTATGTCCCGGCCGGGGCGTAATCGTGCGTTTGTGCAAACGCGGGGGCGAGGAAAGCAATGACCTTGCGGCGGTTGTTGGCGATGTCGTACTGAATGACAGGCGTTCCGCTGCGTGTCGCCTGGCCATGGGCGCCGGGCAGAAAGTAGACGAAGCGTTCGTCTGGCGATAACTCGGCGACGGTGACGTAATCGCCCGTGTGCCAGCAGGGACCGAGGAGCGCGAGATTGTCGCGAGCCGGGGAATAGCGGAAGAGTTGACCGGTCTGTTGGAGCGTGCCGAAGATTTGGCCGTCGCGCGATTCGCGAGACGAGGAGCGCATGCCGGGCGACTTGCCGAAGTTGGTTTTCGTTTGTGCGACGCGGTTGGTATTGCGGTCGTATTTCCAAAGATTGCTCTGCGGACCGTTGAAGTAGATGTTGCCGGCGCGATCGAGGGCGAAGTTGCGATTGAAGCCGACGGTGCCGTCGGCGGATTGGAAGACGGGCCTGCGCTTGGCAAGGTCGAGGCCGTAGAGGGCGTTGCCGCCAACTTCGAGGTTGCACCACCAGGTGTTGCGTTGTCGATCGTAGAGTGAGGTGGCGGTGCAGCGGGGCGCGCCCGGCAGCGTGGCGAGCACGGTGGTCTGGCGCTTCTGCGGATCGTACTGGTAGAGCTGACCGCCGGGAAGTTGCTTCGTCCAGCGAAAGTTGGCGTTGGCGGCGCGGTTGCCGTCGTTCAGCGTGCAACTGAAGAGTATCTGGCCGTCGGCGCCTTCGTCGATCTTGGCATGCACTTTGGACCAGGCGGGCCGACCCGGCTGCGGCGGAATAACGCGGTTCATGTCGACGACTTGGGTCAGTATCTTGGCGGCGGGATCCCACACGTAGAGAAAACAGCGTGCATCGCCGCCGGCGTCGTCGGCATGATCGCCGATGCCGCAGTACACTTTGCCGTCCGAAGCCAGGCCGATGTCGCCCCAGGAGGACCACAGTCGGCGTCCAATCGCATTGGGGCCGAGGTTGCCGTGAAAAGCAAGATCGACGGTCGGCGGCGCCTTGGCGACGGTGAACTCGGCGGCCCCTTGGGCACGGCGTGCTTGCGCGACCGCTTCGGGAACTTCCAGAAAGCGGTCGCTACGCAGCGTCACCGTACCGTTCTTGGCGCCGCGCAACGGCGGCGGCCAGACAGGGGCGTCCTGTGCGGCCGCGTGGCCGATGAACACGCCGGCACTCGCGGCGAGGCCGAGGTTGAGAACTTGACGACGTGTTGGCTGCATGGCGTTGCTTACCCTCTTCGTTTAGCGCTCGCTTGACGCCATGCGAGCGCTAAACGTAAACCAAGTTATTTCTTCTCCACCACCCAGATGTTTCTGAACTGAAGCGGATTGCCGTGGCCTTGCAAGCGCAACACGCCGGGCGTGCCTTCTGGCTCCATGCGCGCGCCGCCGGTGACGCCTGGGATTTCCACATCATCGTGAACGACGATGCCGTTGAGCCGAACCGTGATGCGAGATTTCTTTGCGAGTTTGTCCCCCTCGCGGACGGCGTTCGTGAAGTCGACGTCGTACGTCTGCCATTGCAGAGGCGGCAGGCATGCGTTGACCTTGCAATCGACTCGGCTGTAGATGCCGCCGCACTCGTTGTTCTTTCCTTCGAGCCCGAAGGAGTCGAGTATCTGGACTTCGTAGAGATCGATTTGATAAAAGCCGCTGTTGCCTCGGCCCTGGCCACGAGCAAGAGGCCGAAACGGCAGCAAGAACTCGACATGGGCGGTGTAGCTGGAGAACTTGCGTTTGGTGGTCATGTCGTTTCCGTCGGTGTTGAGCAGTCCGGTGTTCTTGTCGAGTCGTCCGCCGTTCCATTGGTCTTTGTTGGTTCCGTCGAACAACACAACGGCGCCCTCCGGGGCCTTGGCGCCGAGCGTTGGGCTTTTGCGGGTGGCCTTTTTCAGTTCGACCTTAAACTCCTTGCCGCTGTCCATCCCGATGACGCTCATCGTGTCGCCGATGATTGTGCCGTTAAAGGCGATGTGGCCGGCGGGGGGGAATTTCGCCGTTGCGGAGAATTCGAGCGGCGACTGCGCGAGATACTTTCGCTTGCCGGTCGCTGCGGTGAGAACGACCTTATCGCCTTCGAGCTTCCCGTCCATGAGTGCCCTGTCTTTCCCGTTCCAGCCGGCGCCTGGCAGGCCCTTCTTGAACATAACGCCCTGCAATGCGCCACCGCCCAGCGCGATGACCTGACAGCCAATGTCATCGGCCACATACTCACCCTGATACTTAAAATCAATCGGCAGCGTCGGATCGGCGGCGTCGGTCCAGACTTCCTTCGCCTTTTTCTTCTCGACTTTCTTGTCGGTTTTCTTGTCCGCGTCCGCCGGGCCGACAAACAGGACGGCAACGCCCAGCACGATGGCGAGCGGCATGATACGAATCGCGAGCATGGCTTTCTCCGTTTGGTGTGAGGTTGATGTGGTGTATGATAAACCTGGCTGCATAGGAAACAAGCAAAAACCCACGTAGGTCAGGCTTTCTTGCCTGACGCTGGCGGTTCGGCGTCAGGCTGGAAAGCCTGACCTACCCTCTCTCCGGGGGAACGCCAATGATCCGTGCATCGCTGCTCTTTTTCGCCGCCCTATTTCCGCAAGACACCGACGAGGCCCGCCGGGCCATCGCCATCATCAAGGCGCACGAAGGCACGGTGACCATCGACGAGCAGGCGCCGGGCAAACCCGTGGTCGGCGTCAATCTCTGAAACTGCAAATACCCTGACGCTGGTCTAGCGTTTCTCCCCGCACTGCCAAAGCTGCGATCGCTCGTGCTCGACACGCTGCCGATCAATGACCGAGACATGTTCTACATGAAGGACCTGCTCGACTTGGAGGAGTTGGCTGTCGGTTGCTGCCCGATCAGCGACGCGGGCTTGGCTCCCATTGCGGGATTGGCGAAGCTCTCCCATCTCGATTTGTGGGAAACCGGCATCACCGATACCGGGTTGGTCCATCTGAAGAGCATGCAACGCCTTGCCTTTCTCGATCTGACCAACACCAAGGTGACGGACGCTGGCATCACGCACCTCATGGCATTGCGCGGCTTACGAACTGTGTACCTGAAGGGAACAGCGGTTTCGGATGCCGGTGTCTCGCGATTGAAAAAGACGCTGCCGAAAGTAAAGGTTATCCGTTGACAACGCGCTCGCCCCAGGCGGCGGCGAAAGAGGTGAAAAAAAACCGAAATCTGCATGCAAAATTGCCGATGCCTTGGTATCATAGGCGGTGTTCAATCAAGGGGGGAGAACTATGTTCCACCGTTACCGACAACAGTACTACGGGCACATGTCGTGGCCTCACGCGGCGTGACCTGCTCAAGGTCGGCAGCCTGGCGCTCGGCGGTCTGGCATTGCCTCAACTGCTTCAAGCCCAGGGCGAAGGCCGCCGTTCGCTCGTTCGCGACAAATCGGTCGTTTTCCTTTTCCTTCAAGGCGGACCGTCTCAGATCGAAACGTTCGATCCGAAGATGACGGCCCCGGTCGAAATCCGCAGCATCACCGGCGAAGTGCAGACGCGGCTGCCCGGCATCACCTTCGGCGGCACGTTTCCGAAGCTCGGCCAGTTGGCAGACCGCGTCGCCGTCGTGCGATCCTTTGCCTCCGGAAACGCCGACCATCAGAACTACATCAGCGTCGCAGGCGGCAACGAACTGCGTGCGCCGATGGGAACGCTGTATAGCCGCGTCGCCGGCGCCAACAATCCTCGAACCGGGATTCCGACCAACATCATTCTTCCTGCCGAATCGGTCTCTGCAGCAGGATTCCGCTATCCGTCGAACTTCGAAACACAGTCATTGCAAAAGCTGGTGCAAGCGAGCCAAAACCTCGGCGCCGCGTACAGCTACTTTGACCCTTCGGGTGGCGGCGAGTTACGGCAGAACCTCGAACTGCGCTTGCCGCGCGAACGCTTGACCGATCGCCGGGCGCTCCTGCAACAACTCGACACCTTCCGTCGCCAGGTCGATGAGACTCGCGTCTTCGATTCGGCAAGCACCTACGAGCAGCAAGCCTACGAGCTTCTTCTCCGCGGCGTCGCGCAAGCGTTCGATCTGTCGCGAGAGGACCCTCGCCTCTTGGCCCGGTACGACACCAGCGGCATGTTCTCGCTCGCGGACGTGCATCGCTGGGGCGACATGCGGCGCTCGTCGAACCTACTCGGCAAGCAGATGCTGCTTGCTCGCCGTTTGTGTGAAGCCGGCTGTGGCTTCGTTACGGTCATGGACGCCGGCTGGGACATGCACTCCAATAACAACAGCCCGCGCAACCTTGGCGGCATGTATTGGCTTGGTCCGCAAGTCGATCACGCCGTCAGCGCCTTCCTCGAAGACGTGGAAGCCCGCGGTTTGTCCGACAAGATTCTCCTCGTCGTCACCGGCGAGATGGGCCGTACGCCGCGCATTGGGCGTGAAGGCGGCCGAGATCACTGGGCGACGCTGACGCCGCTCTTGATCGCGGGCGGCGGGTTGCGCATGGGCCAGGTCATCGGCCAATCGGATCGCCAAGCCGGGGTGCCCGCCAGCGACCGCTACACGCCGGCGCACCTTCTGGCGACCATCATGCAGGTGATGTTCGACATCGCCGAGGTTCGCCTGGCGCAGGGATTGCCTCGCGACGTCGAACGCGCGGTGACCGGCGGGACAGCGATTCGCGAGTTGTTCTAAGAATTACCTACCTCGTTTAGCGCTCGCGCAGCGCACCCAATTGCGCGGGCGCCACTCATTCCAATGACGCGATTCATCTTTTTCGTTATTGGCGTCCATTTGGCCCTGGCGTTGGTGACCATCGCCAACGAACCCGCACGAACGTTGCGCATCGACACCGGCCGATCGAAAGACGGCGTCTTCACGCTCGCCGGGCGCGACGCCTGGCAACAACTCCTCGTCACCGGCGCCGAGTCACGCGATCTCACTCATTCCGTCGCGTATGCAACGCAACCCACAGGCATCGTGCAGGTCGACGCAACCGGCCTCGTCACGCCGCTCAAGGACGGCAAGGCAACAATCACGGCGAAAACGAAAGACGGCTCCGCCGCCATCCAAGTCGTCGTCACCAACATGATCGACGAACTCCCCATCAACTTCGCCAACCAGATTGTTCCGATCTTCACCAAGTTCGGCTGCAATGCCGGCGGCTGTCACGGCAAAGCTTCCGGGCAGAACGGCTTCAAGCTGTCGCTCCTGGGATTTGAGCCAGAGGACGACTACGAGTACCTCGTCAAGGAAAACCGCGGTCGGCGTATCCTCACCACCGCTTCGGAGCACAGCATGCTTCTGCTGAAGGCGGCGGGCGGCATGCCTCATGGCGGCGGACGCAAGCTCGATGTCGATTCTCCGTACTACCGCCTGATCCAACGCTGGATCGAGCAAGGAACGCCATACGGACGGACGTCTGATCCGGTCGTCACCCGCATCGAAGTTTTGCCACGCTTTCGCGTCCTCCAACGCGGCGGCAAACAACAACTTGCGGTCGTGGCTCACCGCAGCGATGGCACAACGGTTGACGTGACGCGCATGACTCAATTCGAGACGAACGAAAAAGAAATCGCGTTCGTGACGGATACGGGCCTGGTTCACACGCTTCAAACGCCTGGAACGGTCGCGATCATGGCTCGCTTTCAGACGCATGTCGATGTCTTCCGCGCCATGGTTCCGCTCGGGGCCGATGTTGCGAAACTGCCGCCAGCCAAGAACTTTATCGATGATCATGTTTTCGCACAGCTCAAGAAGCTTGGCGTGCCGCCCTCGGAGTTGTGCGACGACGCCACGTTCATTCGGCGTGTGACGCTCGATATCGCCGGCCGGCTGCCGACGCTTTCCGAGACGGAGCAGTTCCTGGCGAGCAAGGATCCGGCACGGCAGGAGCAGTTGGTCGATGCGCTATTGGCGAGCAAGGATTATGCCGACTATTTCGCCGGCAAGTGGAGCGCGGTGTTACGCAATCGCCGCAAGTCGCCGACGGACGATTCGCGGCCCACGTTCGCGTTCCATGCCTGGATACGAGAAAGCTTGGACAAAAATACTCCCTACGATCAGTTTGTGCGCGACGTGCTTACAGCGACTGGTGAAGAGATCAAAACGCCGCCGGTGCAGTGGTATGCCGAGGTCAAGGACGCATCGGCGCAGCTTGAGGACATGGCTCAACTCTTTCTCGGCCAGCGGATCGGCTGCGCCAAGTGCCATCATCATCCGCTCGAAAAATGGAGTCAGCACGATTACTGGGGCCTGGCAGCCTGTTTTTCGCGCGTGCAGATCAAGGAGCGCGGCAAGACCAAGAAGAAGGGCGAACCGCCGGCGCCGCTGGTCGTGTCGCTGAAAGCCACCAAGGCCGAGGCGATGCATCCGCGCACCAAGGTCGTGATCAAACCGACCGGGCTGGGCAGCGACGAACTGCCGATCGGCGCTGCCGACGATCCGCGCCACAAGCTGGTCGATTGGATGACGAAGAAGGACAATCTCTTCTTCGCTCGCACGCTGGTCAATCGTTATTGGAAGCACTTCTTCAATCGGGGACTGGTGGAGCCGGAGGACGACTTGCGCGTCACAAACCCGCCGACCAATCCGGAGTTGCTCGACGCGCTGGCGGCACATTTTGTCGAGAGCAAATACGATCTTAAGAAGCTGGTCCGCGCGATCTGCACCTCGAACGCCTACCGGCTCAGCTCGATTCCGAATGCTCAAAACGCCGACGATAAGCAGAATTACTCGCGTTTCTTGCCGCGCCGATTGCCTGCCGAGGTGCTCTTTGACGCGATCGATGCGGTCACGTTGAGCAAACCCGTATTCAAAGGCGTGCCGGCCGGCACGCGGGCAGTGCAACTTCCGGACAATCAGTTTGAGTCGTATTTCCTGAGCGTGTTCGGCCGACCCGATTTCGCCAGCGCTTGTGAATGCGAGCGCAGTTCCGATTCAAACCTGGCGCAATATCTGCTTTTCTACAACTCGAACGAGTTGATGAAAAAAATCGGCGGCCCGCGTGCTCAGAAGTTCGCCGCAGACAAGCGGTCACACGATGATCGGGTACGTGAGCTCTACTTGACGGCATTGTCACGTCTGCCGACCGAGAAGGAACTCCTCGACCTGCGAGCCTATCTCTCCGCCCGTCCTCAAGGGGCCCAGTCCGCCTACGAAGATGTTCTGTGGGCACTTTTGAACACGAAAGAATTTCTGTTCAACCACTAACTTGGCGGCGTTAGATTCGGCGATTAGGGTGCGTGAAACGCACCAGCTCCGGGAACGGTGCGTTTCACGCACCCTACATCCATGCATCGCGAGGTTGGCATGCGGTACGTCGTTGCGATTATGTCATTGATTGCATGCACGCATTCGGCATTTTGTCAGGACCGGCCGCCGATTCATTTGTGGTTCGAACCGGAATGGTTCGAAGGCGTCACAGGAAGCTTCGCGTACTGGACCGGTACGTCGAAGCCGACGGGCGCGTGGGGCGTCGCCGGGCCGGGGATTGGCGCTGAGTGGTCGCAGGGCGGCGAAAGCGAGTGGAACTCGATGGGAGCGCCGGCCGAGGAGACGTCGGCGTCGTGTCATCGCGAGTTCGTCGTGCCGCGATCAGGAAGCTACAAGGTCTGGGTCCGCTACGTCGATCACCGCAAGAAAACGCAGCCGTTTCGCGTGACGATTCAGCAGTCGGGGAAAACCGTCTTCACCGGCGAGTATGGCGCCAAGCCGGTCGTGCCGACCAACGACGAGTATCAACTCTACTGGGGCTTCTCCTTTGGCTGGGGCGGACTTGACGCCAAGCTGAGCGACGGCCCGGCCAAGATCGTCGTATCGATCGAGAAGGCGGGCACGGCCTGGCGGCAGGTCGACGCGATTCTGCTCACGACCGACGCCTCGTTCACGCCGACAGGCCGCGAGAAGCCGAGGTTCGCATATCAGCAAGCGTTCGATCTTCAACCGGCGAACGGCGCGGCCTGGCGCGGATCGAAAAAAGACTTCGTCGTCGCCGACGCCAGCAAACGCAAGCCGATCGCCAAACGCGATTTCTCCATGTGGACCGGCGTCGACGCCGACCTCAAGTGGTGGGGCAACCAAGACCTCGACAGGCTGTCGCTATACGATGTCTACTTTCAGTTCTCGCCGCCAAGCGATATTCGCGACAAGTTTCACAAGCAATTTGCGGGCAAGAAGGACATTCCGATTCATTCCTGGCCCGGATTGCTTCCCGGCTTCTACCTTGGCGGCACGCCCGATCTGTCGGAAGGCAGTCCGATCCGCAAATGGCTTGAGAAAACCAAGACCCCGTTTTTCATCATGACGAACTATGCCAGCGGAAACTACACCGACAAGGACGGGCCGGGCACGTACGCGGCTCTTACGGGCCCGCTTGCCGATCAGTTCATGGGCTACATCCATGGCGAAGCGATCGGGACGGTGGGAATCGGTCTCCCAGCGCTGCCTGCGGGCAAAATCGATCGCCGCTCCTATGTCGATTCGTTGCCCAAGCATCTGCGCGAGAAGCAAGCCGAAGCATGGAGCAAAATCTATAAGACCAGGGTTTCACCCGATCACTGGAATCGCGGCATCGCGTGCTTGTCGGTCGATTCGATTGCGCTGGCGCACCTCTACCACGAATCCGGCGCTCGCACGGTCGGCTACGAGATCGACGCCACCAACGTCCACGCTCCAATGCGCATCGCCTTTGAACGCGGCGCCGCTCGCCAGTACGGCGGGTCATGGATCAACTACGCCAGCGGTAACTTCGGCGACTCCTGCAACTACTTCACCCACAATCCCCACTTGCCGCGCAGCGCCCAATACTGGTACCACTCACGCTACTCCATCACCGACGGCGTCAGCGCCACGTGGTATCGCAAGCTCTACTACCTGAACTACCTCGGCGGCGCGTCGGCGATTTACTGGGAGCAAAATCTCGTCAACCAGTGGCTGCTGCCCGGGCCTGGCACGCATCCGATTCAGCTCTCGCCGTTTGGTCGAGCCACGGAAGAATTCCAGGCGTTCGTAAGCCGACTGCCCGATCGCGGCGAACCGTATACGCCGATTGCGATTCTGCTGAGTTCCGGTCACGCCTATGAACGCGTTAATTATTCATGCAAGATGCTGCACCATTTTCAAGAGAACGTGCACGATCGCGAGCTGCGCGAATTGTTCAATGTGTGCTGGCATCCATCGGGGATCCTCGAGGGGCAGCCTGCCGCGCCCGATGTGCAGTCGATGCCGAGCGGCGTCTACGGCGATATCTTCGATGTGCTGGTCGATCGGCCCGCGAAGGCCAAGGCGATGTATCAGTATCCGATCGTCTGGGCCGCCGGTGACGTGAAACTGACCGGCGACATGTTGCCGATCGTCGAGGACTATGTCAAGCAGGGCGGCATGCTGGTGACGACCATCACCCAAGCGAAGGATTTGCCTGAGCGACTGACCGGACTCAAGGCGACAGGCAAGTCGTTCGCAGCGAGCCAGCGCTTTTGGTCCGTGGAGACCGAGATCGCCGATCGGGAAGTTACGCCGTTCGCGTTGTCGGAAGTGGACCTGCGCGGCGCGAAGGCGCTGGCAGTCGCGGGCGTTCGCGGCGATGGCGTAAAGTTGCCGCCACTCATCACGCGCCACCAGGTGGGCCATGGGGCATTCATCACTATCCTCGTGCCGCACGGCCTGTGCCTTGATGAACGCGCTCACCCGTGTTTGCCGGTACTTATGAATGCTCTCACGGACGAGCTTGTACCGATTCAGGTGACCGTCAACGGCAAACGACCCAGCGGCGAAATCATGTACTCGTTCAACAAGACCAAGGACGGCTGGCTCGTCGCCCTCTACAACCAGCGCGGCATCGACAAGACGCAGAACGGCATCGCACGCGTCGATCGCACCAAGTTCGTCGATGTCGTGCTGCGGACAAAGTTGAACGTGGCGTCAGTTCGCGAAATGACCGAGCCACGTGATTTGGCGATCAAGGGAGGCGAGATCGCGATTCGCGTGGCAGCGGGCGATATGGCGGTGGTGGCGGTCAAGTAATCGTTTAGCCGCTCGCCTTTGCCGAGCGCGGGCGGTCGCACTCGCCAAAGGCGAGCGGCTAAACGGGATCGGTGGGCAACGGCGTCGCGCCCGGCGGCGGCGTTCCTTTGCCCGACTTGATGTACTCGGCTCGGCGTTTCGCGTATTCTTCTGGCGTCAACGTCTCCAGCTCCGTGTCACCCTGCGCGAAAATCTGCTTCAAGAACGGAATGCACCAGCCGCAGCCCGTCCCCGCCCCGCCGCACTCGGACAACTGGCTCGCCACCTTCGGCTTGCGCTGCCGCACGAAGTTGACAAGCTTCCGCCGGGTGACGTGAAAGCAGTAGCAGACTTTGGCGTCAAGGTCCATTCCGGGGCCCTACTTGTCTTTGTCTTTCTTTTCGATCTTTCTCGGCCACTCGCCATTGAGAGCTAGTGTACGCAATCTGGCAAGCGCCTGTACCGCCCCGTGGAACGGGCGGGCGATGGTCGTAACGAGCGCATGCTGTCCGACTCGGTCAATTATCAAATCCTCCACGTCGGTGACCACGTTGTCTAGCTCGCTCATGATTGGATCGGTGCGATACAGGCCCTTGAAGGAGTTCGGTCCCTTATCAGTCCAGACATATTTCTTGTCGGCGTCTGTGGGGTGCCAGTACGGGTCCGGGCCGAAGAACTTGCCCTTGATCGCCTCGCTGTATCCTTCAGGCACCTTGAGGTGCGCCAGTTGTTCTTGCTTGCGAGCGACCATGATCCAAGAGGAGGGCCATGCGCGCTGCCACGGGTCAGCCCAGGGCGCCATGTCAGTCGCCGAGATGCTAGCGAACTTCAAGTCCGCAGCGACGCTGGCGATGATCCGGTCGAGTTCGTAGTAGCGGCTCGAAGTGTGGAAGCACAAAATGCCGTCGTCGCGTGTTTTGTCCATGAGCATCTTCATGCCTTCCTTGGTCATCAGGTCTTTGTGTACCGTAACGACGGGGAGCTTGTAGGTATTTACAACGATGACTTGGTAAAATCCGTTGGCACTGTGCTTTTCAAACGATGGGCGTGGCTCGCCGCCAAAGATCTTCACATCGGCGCCGCGAGCGATGGCGTCCTGGAGATACGTGAAGAGCGGTTTCTTGTCCTTGTCGGTTCGTGACAGCTTCGCGATGGTTGTGTCGCGCTCGAAGAAGTGGACCGTCTGTCCTTTTCGAGCGTAAGCCGCCATCGTGCCGACATCCATATCGACGACGGCGAAGGGAGGATTGCCGTTCTTGTACTTCGCCATGACGAGGCCGACGGGGTTCCTGCGGTGGAAATAGGTTGTGGGCTCAGCACTGAAATCGTGTTTCGGATCGCCCTGCAGCTTTGGGTTGTCGGGTTTAAGAAACTGCAGCCCGACGGCAATGCGATTGTGAAGGAGTTGATGGT
>Ga0194128_10008655_pt1 | contig 12785 bp, 10 predicted proteins | sample TA2KigCa65mmetaG_FD_148650 | JGI IMG/M metagenome (GOLD analysis project Ga0194128, IMG submission 148650) | Freshwater microbial communities from Lake Tanganyika, Tanzania - TA2015037 Kigoma Deep Cast 65m | ecosystem: Environmental > Aquatic > Freshwater > Lake | place: Tanzania: Lake...
ACCCAATAACCCGAGCAGTCACGCGACCCGGGGGGCTTCATTCTGTCGACGTCGGCGCCATTGGTCTGCTCAGGTGCGATCGCCGGCACAGTCGATGCAGGGGGCAGCCGTCGTGGTGGAACCGGTTGTGGCGGGACCAGGTTCCGTCGTCGTCACCGACTCGGTCGTGGGGGCCGATGTCGCCGTCTCGCTCGTCGGGGTGTCCTGTGTGGCCGCAGTGGTCGCCCAGTCCGATCCGGCACCGAACAACAGTGCGCCGACGGTCGACGCCGCAATGATGATGCGGGCAGTGGTGGATCGGGCTCGAGACACGCTGGATGCTCCCTCTGGAGGTTCTGAAGATCTCAGGGCGCTGTTCGGCGACCAAGGTGACCTCGGCCCGACGGAAGGAGGATACCGGCGTCGTCCTGTCCGGACGTGGCGCAGGGTGCGGCCGGGGATCGATCAGCGGAGCGGGGCGTTGATGTCCTCGGGCAACAGCAGGGAGAGCTGCTCGGCGGTGAGCGGCCCGGGCAGGGGTGCCAATCGGTTGGCCTGGAGCGCGAGAGCGTGTTCGAAGAGCTTGCGCATCGTCCGGCCGTTGCCGAAGTCGCGGGCCCGGGGCAGGTCGGCGATGACCCCTCGCAAGCGGTGGAGCGCATCGGGACTGAGCTCCATGGCATTGTCGGTGCAGTTCTTCAGGAAGATGGCAACGAGCTCGTCGTTTGAGTAGTCGGGGAACTCGATCGTCTGCTTGAACCGTGACTCGAGACCCGGGTTGGAGCGGATGAATTCCCCCATCAGGTCCGTGTAGCCCGCAACGACGACCACGACCTCGTCGCGGTGGTCCTCCATCAGCTTGACGAGAGTGGCGATCGCCTCGTTGCCGTAGTCCTGGTCGCTGCCGCCGACGAGGCTGTAGGCCTCGTCAATGAACAGCGTGCCGCCGATCGCCGATCTGAAGACCTGCTCGGTCTTGATGGCGGTCTGCCCGACGAACCCGGCCACCAGGTCGGCGCGGGACGTCTCGACGAGGTGGCCCCGCTCGAGCACGCCGAGTGCAGCGTAGATACGGGAGAGCAGACGGGCGATCGTGGTCTTGCCCGTTCCCGGGTTGCCCGTGAACACCAGATGGTTCGACACGGGCGCCACCGGCAGTCCGGCGATGCGTCGCTGTTGGTCGATCTGGGCCATGTTGATCAGAGTCCGGACCTCGGCCTTGACCTCGGTCAGTCCGATCCGAGCATCGAGTTCCTTGAGCAGATCCTCGAGTGACTCACCGTCGTCGGGCGCATTGTCGTCGACGACGCTGCCATGCAACTCGAGGCCGACTGAGTCGGCCTGATCGCAGAGAAACCGGTGGAACGCGTCCTCGGTCTCGGATCCGGCGAGCGCCGTCTGGGTGATGGCGTAGCGCCCGAGTCGCTCGAGCGCCTGCAGGTAGCCCTGCGCAAGCCTCGGCCCGTCGCCCCCGGCAGCGCCGGCTGCCCGGGCGACGTTGTCGTCGACCTGTCGACAGAGTCGGAGTGTCTCAGTGGGTGCCGGCGGGAATCCCCGCTCGACCCCATCGATCAGGGTTCGGATCGCTTCGTCGTCGAGCGCATCGGGGGGTTCCTGCAGGAAGTACCCGAGGAGTCCGTGGAACAGCGGCAGTTCGAATTCTGAGATCTCGTCGTCGTCGAGCACGAGCGCCGTGACCAGACGCAGAGCGTCGTAGCGGACGACCGATTGGATTGCGTCCCGGTAGTCGCCGCCGGAGGAACTCGTCAGGCGCAGGTTCAGGGCGCTCGTCGTGGTGGTGAACTCGTCGACGACTGCGTCGTGGAATTCACGCTGGATCCACTCCTCGGCCTCGGCCGGTCGGACTGCTCGACGGGGGCCGATGCCGGGGACCGGGGGACCGGGCCGTGCGATCCGATTGATTTCTGGGCCGGGTGGTGACGAGAGAGGCACCGGCGGCAGGACAGCGATCGCTGGGTCGCTGCCGACCACCCCGAGGTCAGCCACGTGGTGTGTCCACGCGACGCCGTCGAAGTAGCGGTACTCGTGGCGGCCGAACGGATCGTCGTACCAACCTTCCACGAATCACGTCCTCCTCGGGACGGTCTCTGCGATGTGCACCGCCCGTGGAGGCTATCGGCGCAGTGAAGCGCTCAGGCGCGGCCGCTCATTCGGCGTCGGCGACAGCTTGAGCCTTGGCCCAGCGGTAGTCGGCCTTCCCCGACGGAGAGCGGACCATCTCGTCGACGAAGACGAGGGCCTTGGGCAGCTTGTAGGACGCAATCAGTTCGACGGCGAAGTCGTGGAGCTCCTCGACCGATGGCCGCACCTCACCTCGCACCACGACCACGGCGGTGACACGTTCGCCCCACCGCTCGTCGGGGACGCCGACGACGACGGCGTCGAAGATCTCGGGATGACCTTTGATGACGAGTTCGACCTCCTCGGGGAAGATCTTCTCGCCTCCCGAGTTGATGCTCACCGATCCACGGCCGAGCAACGTGATCTTGCCGTCGGCCTCGGTGAGCGCCATGTCGCCGGGGATCACCCACCGCTGACCGTTGATCGTGGGGAAGGTCTCGGCGGTCTTGGCCTCGTCCTTGTAGTAGCCGAGGGGGATGTGACCGCGCCGTGCGAGACGGCCGATCACGCCGTCGCCGGGCGTGGTGGGGTTGCCATCGTCGTCGATCACGATGGTGTGGTCGCCGAATGAGAACTGGGGTCGACCTTGGGCGTCGCTCCCGGCGTTGGACCCCTGGAACCCCGTCTCGGACGCGCCGAGTGCGTCGAGCAGGATCACGTGGGGGAGCAGCTCGGCGTACTTCGCCTTGACCGCAGGCGACAGGATGGCGCCGCCGGAGCTGATCAGGAACATGCCGGACAGGTCGACCTCGCCGGCAAGGTGCTCGAGGGCGTCGGCGAGGGGTCGGGCCTGGGCGTCGCCGACCAGGTTGAGCACCTGCGCTCCCTCACGGGCCACGATCCCCCACACCTCGACGGGGTCCATGCGTCGGGCAGCGCTCAGCACCATCACGTTGCCGCCGAGTGCACCCTGGATGGAGGACCACTGCGCGGCGCCGTGCATGAGCGGGGCGAGCGGAAATCCGATCATCGGGTTGTTGGTCGGGGCGCGCTCGGCGACCTCCTCGGCCCGCTCGATCGGGTCGGCGAGGACGGTGAGCATCGGGCCGACGGTGGCCTTGAAGAAGTCCTCGTGGGTCCACATCACGCCCTTGGGCATCCCTGTCGTCCCGCCGGTGTAGAGCATGTAGAGGTCGTCGTTGCTACGGGCCCCGAAGTCACGGTCGGGTGAGGACCCGGCGAGAGCTGCCTCGTAGTCGAGCGCCCCGCACACGGAGATATCGGCCGCTGATCCGTCGTCCCATGCGACACAGGTCTGCAGGAGCGGGCAGTCGTTGCGGACCGCAGCGATGCGCTGGGAGAACTCCGCACCGTGGACCACCGCTGCGAGGTCGGCGTTGTCGAACAGGTAACGGAGCTCGCCCTCGACGTAGCGGTAGTTCACGTTCACGGGCACGGCCCGCAGCTTCCACGCCGCCCACTGCGCCTCGGCCCACTCGTTGGTGTTGTACCCGTAGACGCCGATCTTGTCGCCCGGCTGCACCCCGCCGTCGGCGAGCACGTGGGCGAGCCGATTGATGCGCTCCTCGAACTCGGCGAAGGTGAACGACCGTCGCCCGTCGGGGGCGTTGGCGACCACCACCGCCGTTCGGTCACCGATGACGTCGACGACGGACTCGAACAGATCTGCCAGGTTCCAGCTCATTGCCGAAATCTATGTCAGCGGTGACCCAGTGTGCCTGTCGACACATCCCTGGAGGTCGCCGATCAACCGGCCCCGCTCTCTGACGTCGGAGTGGAACAGCGATGGCGCTGGTCGGGAGTCCAGCGAAGCTCTCGAAGATCGCCTCGTCCCCGATGGTCGCCGGCGGGGAGCGGGCTCAGCCGCTGAAGGGCCCCAGAACCTCGTAGGTGATGCCACCCTCTCCGGCCTGATTGCCAGCAGTGCCCCGCTGCGAGCTGAAGTACAGCCGCGTCCCGTCCGGTGAGAAGGCCGGGCCGGTGAGTTCGCTGTCGGGTTGACCTGTCACGCGGAGCAGTGGGACCACGGCCCCCTCGGGCGTGATGAGGACCAACTCCTGATTCCCGCCGTCCTCGGCCACCACGACGTCGCCACGGGGACTGACCGTCACGTTGTCGACGCCTCGCAGCACCCCGGCAGGGTCGCGCTCGGGTCGGTGGATCACCCGGAGGGTCTGACTCTCGGTCTGCAGCGCCCAGACCCGATTGTCCTCCTTGGTCGTGAAGTAGATGGCCCCGTTGTCGTACCAGCACCCCTCGCCCCCTTGGAACGCCGTCGTACCTGCAGGTCGTCCGAAGCTCTGGGGGAGGTTCTGATCGATCGGTCCCACCCAGGTGACCTCGTCACCGTCGACGGACGCCGCCTCGAGCACGCCGCTGCCCAGGTCGGGATAGTTGTCCGGCCGGAAGCGGTACAGCCGGCCGTCCTTGGCGTCCTCGGTCAGGTAGACGTGACCGGCGACGGGATCGACCGCTGCCGCCTCGTGGTTGAACCGGCCGAGCGTGGGCCGCAGTTGGCCCTGTCCCGGCTTGGTCGGATCGCACTCGTAGACCTGACCGAAGATGTTCTCCTCGCACGACAGCCAGGTTCCCCACGGCGTGGGTCCACCAGCGCAGTTGAGGTTGGTCCCACCCAGGATCCGGTACGCCTGATCGACCTCTCCGTTCGCCCCGAACGACAGGGCGCTGACCCCGGCCCCGAGTGGTGCCACGGTCTCGCTGTTGGAGACGTAGATCCATCCGCCACCGGGTCGCGGGAAGCACGCTCCGCCGTCGGGTGCTGCGTGCCACTCGTAGTTGGTACCGGGGACCACCTCGCGGCTCCGGGCCACCTCCCGGACGGTGAAGCCAGCGGGGAGTTGGATCCCCAGTTCGTCCGGTTCACCGAGCGGGCCGAACGGACCGAGGCTGTCATCCCGTGTCGTGGTCTCTGGTGCCCTGCTGCACCCGACGGCGAGCAGAGCGGCTCCGACAGCCCCGAGAGTGAGCAGGTCACGTCGGCCGATCTGAGGTTGGGTCACACTCGCATTCTACGAGGTCCGGTCGTGGGGAACATGGTCTGAGGGTGGCCGGGACCCTGCGAGTCGATGAACCCTCAACCTGTCGCCGGAAATGGTGCGAGTTGGAGGCCTGGTACACCTCGTCGACTCGTGAAGCCGTTGAGCCAGCGTTCGGCCGGCCGCCGAGCGAGGAGTTTCTCCGGGTCCGGGAAGCCGAAGAAGTCGCTCTGAACCCGCTCGGGAGTCAAATCGACCACCAGGTATCCCCGCTTGTCGCCCGAGGTCCATCGGACCTGGGATCCGAAACCCGACCCGTTCGAACCCGGTGACGAGATTGATCCGGCAGCGAACTCGACCGCAGCGGTTCCTGCGGAACCGCCGGGAACGTAGGCGGCGGGATCGTCGAGCACGTCGATGGCATGGAAACGGTGGATGTCGCCGGTCAGGACCACCAGATCGGGCCCGAGGAGGCCGAACGGGTGAGCACGCGACCTCGATCACGTTCGCCCCATCCACCCGAACGACGATTGGGCGCAGTTGCTGCAAACGTCGACTGCTGAGCCAGGACGGTCCAGTCGCTGGTGACCGCACCGAGTTGGCTGTCGAGCCAGTCGAACTGTGCCCGTCCCAGGTACAGATCGCCGTCGTCGGGCTCGGGCCAGATGAAACGGCGTTGGCGGTCCACCCCGACGATCGTCGCCAGATCGCCGTGACGCAGCGTCCGGTAGATCAGATTGCCGTCGAGTCGGGTGGGCATCCACTCCGAGTAGGCCTGCAGCGCAGCGGCGACACGGAGGTTCCAGTCGCCGTCCTCGGCCTGGTGGTTGCTGGCTCCTCCGATGAACGGGTCGTCGGCGAACTCGTGGTCATCCCACACGTGGATCACGGGGTGGAGTCGGTGGAGTTCCTGCAGGTCGGCGTCGGCGCGGTAGCAGGCGTAGCGGCGGCGGTAGTCGCTCAACGGCCTGATTTCGTTGACCGGGTCGTTGATGCGGTACTCGCCGTAGGTCTCACCCGCACCGGGGTTGGCGTACTCGTAGGTGTAGTCGCCGAGGTGGATCCAGGCGTCGAGGTCGTCCCGTGCCGCCATGTGTCCGTGGGCATGGAAGTTCCCGAATGCGTAGTTGGAGCTCGACGCTCCCGGACGGGGCGGTCCGGGTGCGGCCCGGTGGGGAGGCGTGTCCGACGTCGTCGATGAACCGGTACCAGTAGGTACGCCCCCCAGTCAGTCCGCCCGCCACCACGTTGACGGTCCAGTCGCGTGCCTCGCTCGTGGTCGCAGCGCCCTGCGCAACGACGTTCCCGAACGTCTCGTTGTCCGCCACCGGCCAGGTGACCGGGACCGTTCCGCTCCGGCCCGACGGGTCGAGCCGGGTCCACAGGACGACGGAGTCGGGGTGCGGATCGCCCGACGCGACGACGTGACTGAACCCTGCGACTCCCCGGTTCGGGATCGTAGGTGCGCACGACGACACGATCGCCAACGACGAGGCGGCCGCTGCGGTACCGAGGAGGAATCCTCGCCGGGTGGTCTCCACGTTCGCCCTCCTCGCCCAGAGCACCGTCCCGCTCTGGTGGCGGTGCGCCGGTGGCACGTAGAGGTGACGTACTCGCCCGTCAGCGCCAACCGAGAGGTTTCATCCAAGGTTCAGTCCCATGTCGATCCCACGTCACGTCCGGTGCACCACGCGGGCCGCTGACACCTCGATGACCTGTGCCGTCGTGGCCCGAGTGAGATCCCAGACGAGCGCTCCGTCACCGAGTTCGGCGCCGGAGAGGCGACCGACCGGTCGGGGATTCGTAGTGAGGTCGGTGATCGTGACGTCGTAGTTCGTTGCGTCGTCGAGTCCGTCGATCAACAGGTCCGGCGGTGGAGCCGCCGAATCCTCGATCTGGTAGCAGAACACGACAGCCCGGTCACTCGCAGGATCGATGTAGGCGAGTGCTGCCCTGCTCCGGTCACCGTCGGCGACCGGGCTCACGAGCCGCCGGAGCCGGCCGTGTTGGACCAGGTCCTGTGTTCGTCGGGCAACGGCGACCGACCGACTGCACACCGCTGTGTCCGCTTCGTCGAGCGCCGCCAGGTCGAGGTCGAAGCCGAACCGGCCGGACAGCGCCACGGCGCAGGCGAAGGGGAGCGGTCGTCCGCCCCACGCCGTGACGTGGGCGGCCATGGCGCTTGCCGGGAACCAGTGGCCGCACGACCACTGCATCCGGACCCTCGTCACCGGGTCGGTGTTGTCGGACGTCCAGAACTCGTGGAACCAGCGCAGGGTGCCGTGGTCGGTACGCCCGCCGCCCGACGCGCAGAGCATGAGCTCCACGTCGGGGTGCGCCGCAGCGACGCGCTCCATGACCTCCCACGTTGCGTGCACCCAGTCGACCCAGCTGTTCGACTGCCGGTCGTTCCGCAGCGCCCTCGATCCCGGATCGGTGACCGGTCGGTTGGCGTCCCACTTCACGTAACTGGTCCCGGATGCACCTGCCAGCACCCTGTCGAACACTGCGACCTCGAAGTCCCGGACCTCGTCGACGAGCGGATCCAGGGCGAACTGGTTGCGGTGCTCCCGCGGCTCGCGTCGATCTCGGATCACCCAATCAGGGTGTTCTCGGAACAGGTCGCTGTCGGGGTTGACCATCTCGGGCTCGACCCAGATGCCGAACCTGATGCCCCGATCGACCGCAGCGTCGATCAGTGGCGCGAGACCGCCCGGGAGCTTGCGTCGGTCTGGCTCCCAGTCGCCCAGTCCGGCGTCGTCGTCGTCACGGGGTGAGGAGGTACCGAACCAGCCGTCATCCAGGAGGAACAGGTCCGCACCCACGTCGGCGGCCCGGTCGATCAATCCCACGATGCGCTGCTCGTCGAAGTCGAAGAACGTCGACTCCCAGTTGTTCGCGACGATCGGCCGGGTCCGATCCGGATCACGCAGCACCCGGGCCCGGGTCCAGGCGTGGAACCGGTCGGTCAACTCCTGCCGGCCATTCGCCCACGTCCACGCCACGACCGGCGAGGTGAAGGTGCGCCCGGGGTCGAGCACGTAGTGCGCTCCGAGCGGGTTCGCTCCGACCCGGAGCCTCAGATCCCGCGCCTGCTCACCGCTGCGGGGCCGGACGTCGGCGGCAAATCGGGTGTTCCCTCCCCACAGGATCGAGCACCCGATGACTTCGCCGGAGGCCTCGTCGGCCGGGCCGTTCGGCTCGATCATGAGCACCGGCGATCGCTGCAGGTGGGGCTGGACACCGCCCAGGGAGTCGAGCACCTTCGTGCCGGGTGTCAGCTGTTCGGTCGTCCACGCCCACTCGTCGGCCCAGCCGGCACCACCGAACTGCGTCACCCGGGCCTCCGGCCCGATCAGGAAGGCCGGCGCGATCGAGTCGTAGTCCCACAGCGTGACAGGACCGTCCTCCTCGTGGTCGACCTCGATCCACTGCTCGAGGACACCCGAGGCGCGGTGTGTGCGGGCGCAGAACTTGGCACGAAAAGCGAACACCTCGTCGGTGGTGACGATCCGGACGATCTCATCATCGTTGTCGGGTCCGGACTCTCGCTCCACGCCATGGAGCCGCAGGCGCGTCGTGGTCGTCCCGTCGGCGTGGGTGATCCGCAGCGCCGGGGGGCGGACGGGGTCGGGACCACCCCAGGTCGGGTGCGCGTCGGGGTACCAGATGGCGTCGACGTCGAGCGCGGCGTCGGCACCGGAGGGACCGAGCCCGACCTGGTGGAGTCGGCCATCGTCGTCCGCCGACCACGTCCAACCCCAGCCTCCGGCGTCGAGCCGGATCGTCAGGTCGTCGTGCTGTTCCACTGCACCATCCTCGCTGTTCGCGATCGCCACGCTGCGCCCGCCCGTCGGCGGTGAGTTGGTCCGCTGCGTCAGGCGACGGTGTGCACGATGCCCTCGGGTTCGACGATCACGAATCCGCCGGGGGAGAACTCCAACTGGAACGCCTCACCCGACCCCCGTCCGATCAGTGCTCCGGCGCTGAACGACGACCTCACCGAGACCTGCAGTCCAGCGGTCCACGCCACCACGGCGTTCGGATCGACGCACGTCCGAGCTTCGGAGGTGTCGAGCACCACTGGCCAGTCGGAGGCCAGGATCACAGTTCCCGGCCCGGTGAGGGTCACATTGAACAGGCCGCCCGCAGCGGCAGCGCCGATACCACCCTTGATGGCGTTGATGTCCCAGGCCACGGTGTCGTCGAACCCGAGCAGCGCCCGGGACGACGCCGAGATCTGTTCGCCGGGCGCCAGGTCGAGAAGATGCAACTTGCGACTGTGGTGTGAGACGAACAACTCGCCGGCACCAGAGCACCGCATCAGCCGGATGCCTTCGCCGGTGAGGGACGCCTTGACGAACCGTTTGGCACCGGATCCCTCGTAGGCGAACTGCACGTCGCCCTGGTAGGCGATCATTGCGCCACGGGTCACTAGGAGGGGGTTGCCCAGCGTCACCTTGACCACTGCGGGGTTCTGACGAGTCATCCGGCCGGTGGTGTCTTGTTCCCTGTTCTCCTTGGCGAACAGGGTCGAGTTGGCGAGCCCCGATGAGGGCGCTGGGGAGTGTCCACCAAGTGCCGGGCCGATCGGATTCCCCTGATTGGCGGTCTCAGATCCGGTGAGGGGAGCGGTGTGCTCGGACCATTGGGTCCCGTCCCACCATCGCAGCAGCGAAGGGTTCTGGGGATCCGGATGCCATGCGGCCTCTTCCACGGTTCGTTCCCTGTCGCTGATCAGTCCTTCTTCCTGGACCGTAACAGCATCGCACCTGAAGCGAGGGCGAGTAGCCCGAGGATGACCATTCGAGTGAGGTCGGCGCCCGTCACCGCCAGTGGCGCAGTCGGCGTTCGCGTCTCCGTCTCACCTTCGACCTGTGCGGGCGGGATCGTCGCGATCGTCGTAGCGGGCCATACGTCCACCGGCACCGTGGTGCTGGTTGTGGTGGGCACCGTGGTGCTGGTTGTGGTGGGCACCGTGGTGCTGGTCGTCGTGGTGGGCAACGTGGTGCTGGTCGTCGTGGTGGGCACGGTGGTGCTGGTCGTGGTGGTGGTCGTCGTGGTCGGGCAGTCCGGCGGCAGGATCTTCGACAGCGAGGCGGTTGCGGTACCGGTGCGGACCGTGCCGTCACGTTCGATGGTCGTTCCGGTACCTGGGACGTCGATGAATCCGGGCACCGGCGTACCATCGGGCCCGCGCACGGTGAGCAACCATTGCTTCACGGTGGTCGGATCGACGTTGAGCAGCGTTGCGGCGTCCCACGTGACGGCCGGATCGGTCCGGCAGTAGGACGGGCTGGGGTCGACCTGAAGCTTCGCCGACGCCGACGCCGACGCCGACGCCGACGCCGACGCCGGCGCAGGGTCCGTCGGTGCCGAAGTCGTAGCAGAGGCCGTAACTGTTGGCGACCGGTTGGGACTTGGTCGAGTCGGTGAGGAACGGGATCCAGAGCCGGTTGTTGGATGTCGCAGCGACGTAGGCGAGCGCTGCGAAGACCGTGCCGCCGGACCCGTCGGGGAACAGCTTGGGCACGCCGTTGATGGCCGCCTGCAGTCCCGGTGGCACGGGCCCGGGTCCGCCGGTGGGACCGAAGCAGGAAACGGGACGGGAGACGTTCGGCTGGGCGAACAGGACCGGGCCTGCGAACGTCGTGTCGACGCAGACCGCTGCGGCCCCTTCGGCGTCGGGGAAGACCAGTCCCGACAGTCGGTAGAAGCCGCTCAAGGTGCCCGGAACCACCGGCACCCTCCATCCGGTGCACGCTGCGCCTGTGGCCATGTCGAAGCAGAAGAGCCGGTTCCCGCGTGACTGGAACAGCGACGGATTCGACCCATGGTCGACCACGAAGTAGAAGTGGCTTCCGATCACCTCCATGGACAGGGTGGGCGATCGTCCGGCGGGGAACTGGTTCGGATCCCAACCGGGGAGTCCGACGGTGTTCAGGTTGACACTGCCGCATGTCGTTCGCGTCGTGGTGTCGAGGCACTCGACGTTGATCCGGTCGGCCTGTTGACCGGTGGGAAGGTGAACAGCGGCGCGGTAGATCCATTTCCCGAATCGGGCGACTCCGCTGAACGGCGAGTGGCTGACCGGGGCGAACGGGTTCCCCTGTTGCAGGAGCGGTGCGACGGGGAACCATGCCAGTGGGCACGGTGCGTCGGTGGTGGTGTCCCAGCAGTAGAAGCCGCCTTCGTCCGGGCCCGGCTTGGCTCGGGTGCCGGAGAGCCACAACCGTCCCTGGTCGTCGTGCACGGAGTCCGGCTCGAACGGCGTCGTGAGGTCACTCGCCTCGCTGATCGAGACTTCGACCGGGTGTCAGGGGCAGGTGGCCTTCGCGGCGCGGTCCACGCAGTTGATCTCGGGCCTGCCGGGGTTGGTGTGGTGGAAGATGTTGTAGGTGCGCGGTTCCCCGGACAGCACGGGCACCCAGCCGTCACCGCGAGTCTGGATCGGGTCGGACCCCCAGAAGTCGGAGATGCCACCCCGCACGGTGCCCGGCTCCTCGCCCGACTTCACCTGGATCGTCCGGGTCGACGTCGAGGGCGGATCGGTGAGCGGACCGGCCGGTCCGGCGTTCGAGTAACCGACTGCCCACCCGTCGGGTGCCTGGACCGAACCCGGCACCAGTTGCGAGCCGGGACCGATCGAGTCGACGGCTTCGATCCGGACCGGTTGCGTCGACAGGTCGCCGACCCGGACGGTCCAGTCGACGGTGTCGCCGCCGACCACCTGGGTGGACGAGCCGGTCGACGTGGCGACCCCGACCTTGGTGGTCGCAGGGGGGATTGCAGACTGACCTGCAGCCACTTCGAGGTCGATGATGCTTCCGAGGGCTCCGGTCGTCAGCGCCGCAGCAACCAACGCTGCCAACTCTCTGTGTGCTCGGGTACTCCGCCGATCCGTCACCTTGCAGATGACGGGGATCGCCTTGAGTTATTCAAATTCTGCGGCCGTCCGATTCCGTCTGGAACTGGGACTGCACCCTCTTGGGAAATCTGCTCATCACTCACGGTGAGGTGAGTCTTGCTCAGAGAGTTCAGGTATGGGAGCCTGACCGGGTCCAGCAGAGTCGGGCTTGCGGGTGCATCGGCTGAGTGGAGCGGGAGACATGAATCGTTACGGTTGGACTGAGCACCGTTCGTTGGGATCAGGACTTGTTGCCCTGCTCATCGGCACGTTGATCCTCATCGGTCCGCTCGCCGGGAGCGCTCAGGGTGCCGGCGTCGCCGGAACACCGGCGTCGCAGGCCTCCTCGCAGGTCTCGGTAACGTTCACCCCCAAGGCTTCCCCCCCGGGCTGTGTGCCGTTTCCTCTCGACGTGGTGCACTCCGCTGGTAACTCGGCTGCTGCATTCACGATCACGATCACCGTCAACCAGCGCCTGTGCGTTCCGGTTGGTGCGACGGCAGCGGTCTACGCCATGCCGAGCGCAACCGTGGCGTGGCCTCAGACGATCGTCGAACGAAAGGTTCTCACGCTCGAGGATGCCGGGAAATACAGCGTTTCCTTCGCCAAGCAGGACTGCGTGGCTCAGCAGTTCGACCTGATCGCCGGGGCATCACCGGCGGTCACGCCGCCGGTGATCGCGCCGACCGGGCCGTGGCACGGACCGCTGTTGTTCCCGTTGGACACAGCAACCGCATCGCAGTGGGCCGGCTGCAGTTCCACGACCACGACCACGACCACGTCGACTTCGACCACGTCGA
>Ga0194128_10008660_pt1 | contig 12777 bp, 12 predicted proteins | sample TA2KigCa65mmetaG_FD_148650 | JGI IMG/M metagenome (GOLD analysis project Ga0194128, IMG submission 148650) | Freshwater microbial communities from Lake Tanganyika, Tanzania - TA2015037 Kigoma Deep Cast 65m | ecosystem: Environmental > Aquatic > Freshwater > Lake | place: Tanzania: Lake...
GGAATACGGCGGGGGGAAGATGAGTGACGCGTGACCGACCGTCGCTCGACCCCATAGGGTCGTCATGGCCCGGCTTGACCGGGCCATCCAGGGCCACAGATCGGCTGGAGTTCGAAGCTCTGGATCCTCCGGACCGCGCTGTGCACGGCCGGGGGATGACGATTGAGCGGCGGATCAGCCGAGCTGCGCCTCGATCAGCTTGTTCACCTCGGCCGCCGCCTCCATCTGCGGCATGTGGCCGAAGCCCTTGAGCACATTGACCTTGACCTTGGGCGGCAGGCCCTGGGCGTGCTTCGACGGCACGATCGCGTCGTCCTCACCCCAGATCACCTGGATCGGCATGGCGAGCGTGCCAATCCGATCACGCAACACGACCGCCTGCTTGCCGCCGGGGAACACCTTGTCCCGGATGGCGCGCAGCGCCGCATCGACGCCATCGAGCCGCTTATAGCCCAGGATGTCGTTGATCATCTGGCGCGAGACCAGCTCGGCATCGGCGAAGAGCTGCTCCAGATGCGGCTTGATATCGCGCCGGCCGGTCGATTCGATGAAGCCGTCGATATAGCCGCCATTAATCTCGGCCCCGAGGCCTGCCGGCGCAATGAGCGTGAGCGAGGCGACCCGCCCGGGATGCGCCAGCGCGAACTCGAGCGCGATGCCGCCGCCCATGGAATGACCGGCGAGATGCGCCTTCGGCACGCTGAGCGCGTCCATCACGTCATGCAGCACCTGGGCGAACTCACCCAGCGACGCGTTGCCGACCTGCTTCGATGATTGGCCGTGGCCCGGCAGATCAAACGCGATCACCGTGCGCTTGCCGGCGAGCGATTCCTGATTGAACAGCCAGTTATTCAGGTCGCCACCGAAACCGTGGATCAGCACGAGCGGCGTGCCGCCATCGCCCTGCTTTAGATAACGGATCGCCCTGCCCTTGACCTCGATCACCTGGGTCTTGGGTCCTGCATCCTCTTCGCCCTCGGCGGGTGGCACGAAGTTCTTCTGAAACTCTTCGACGAAGGCATCGATCGCGCCCGCGCCGACCGAGGCATCGGCGATCACGGCCAGGAGCGCGCCGACCGGCAAGGTCTCGCCCTCCTGCGCCACGATCTTGCGCAGGATCCCGCCATCGGCTGCCTCGACCGCGCTCGCGATCTTCTCGGTCTCGACCTCGAGGATTTCATTGCCGGGCGAGACGCTCGCGCCCTCCTGCAACAGCCAGGAGGCGACCTTGCCCTCCTTCATGGAGAGCCCCCACTTCGGCATGGTGAGGGCCTTGATGCTGTCCGACATCAACTCAGCCCTTCTTGCCCATGACGGCCTTGACCGCCGCCTCGATCTTGGCGGCGTTCGGGATGTAAAGATCTTCCAGCGTGTCGGAGAAGGGCACCGGCACGTGCGGGGCGGTCACCATCTTGATCGGCGCCTTCAGCGAGTCGAAGGCCTGCTCGGCCACGAGCGCCGACACGTCGGTCGCGATGTTGCAGCGCGGATGCGCTTCGTCCACCACCACGAGGCGCCCGGTGTTCTCGACGCTCTCGAGGATGGTGTCGGTATCCATCGGCGAGGTCGTGCGTAGGTCGATCACCTCGCACTTGATACCAGCCTTGGCGAGGTTGTCCGCCGCCTGCGTCGCCATATGGACCATGCGGCCGAGCGTGACAATCGTGACGTCCTTGCCCTCGCGCACCACGCTCGCCTCGCCGAATGGGATCGCATAGGGCTCCTCAGGCACGTCGCCCTCGAGCGTGTAGAGCACCTTGTGCTCGCAGAAAATGACCGGATCGTTGTCGCGGATCGCCTGGATCAGCAGGCCCTTGGCGTCATAGGGCGTCGCCGGCATGACCACCTTCAAGCCCGGAATGTGCGTGAACACCGGGTAAAGGCACTGCGAGTGCTGGGCGGCCGCGCGGAAGCCCGCGCCATACATGGTGCGGATGACGACCGGCGTCTCGGCCTTGCCACCGAACATATAGCGGAACTTGGCAGCCTGGTTGAAGATCTGGTCGAGACAGACGCCCATGAAATCGATGAACATGAGCTCGGCCACCGGGCGGAGCCCGGCGGTCGCGGCGCCGACAGCCGCGCCGATGAATGCCGATTCGGTGATCGGCGTATCCATCACGCGATCGCCGAACTTCTTGTAGAGCCCCTTGGTGACGCCGAGCACGCCGCCCCAGGCTTCCTGCTCGCCATCGGTGCCCATGCCGCCGGCGACATCCTCGCCCATGATGACGACCGTCGGGTCACGGGTCATTTCCTGGTTGAGCGCCTCGTTGATCGCCTGCTGGTAATTGATCTTGCGTGCCATGACGCGGCCCTCCTCAGTAGCTCACATAGACATCGGTCAGGAGATCGGCCGCGGTCGGCTTCGGCGCCGCCTTGGCCTTCTTGACCGAGTCATCGATCAGCGCCAGGACCTCGGTATCGACCTTGTTCATATCCGCCGCATCGATGAGCGTCGCGCCCTCGACCCGCTTGCGGAACAACATCAGGCAATCCTTGGTCTCGCGCAGCTTCTTGACCTCGTCGGGTCCGCGATAGGTTTGCGCGTCACCCTCGAAGTGGCCGTAATAGCGGTTGATCTTGACCTCGATGAGCGACGGCCCGCCGCCCGAGCGAGCGCGCTTGATGGCCTCGCCTGCGGCCTCGTAAACCGCAAAGAAATCGTGCCCGTCGACCGAGATGCCCGGCATGTTGTAGGCGCTGGCGCGATCGGTGAAGTCATCGCAACTGACCGCCCACTTGGATGACGTTGACTCGGCATAGCCGTTGTTCTCGACCACGAAGAGGCAAGGCAGGCGCCAGACCGAGGCGAGGTTGAGGCTCTCGGCCGTGGTGCCCTGGTTGAAGCCGCCATCGCCCACGAACGCGATCGCGACGCCGCCGGTCTTGAGCATCTTCGCCGCGAGGCCTGCGCCGCAGATGAGCGGCGGGCCGCCACCGACGATGCCATTCGCCCCAAGCATGCCCTTGTCCAAATCGGCAATGTGCATCGAGCCGCCCTTGCCGCCGCACAGCCCGGCTTTCTTGCCGTAGATCTCGGCCATCATGGCGTGCACGTCGCAGCCCTTGGCGATCGAATGGCCGTGGCCGCGGTGCGTGCTCGCAATGCGGTCGCGCCCGTCGAGATGCATGCAAAAACCGGCCGCGCTCGCCTCTTCGCCAGCATAAAGATGGACGAAGCCTGGGATCTCGCCGGTCGCGAACTCGACGTGCAGCCGTTCCTCGAACTCGCGGATCGTCTTCATCATGCGATAGGCCTTCAACAGATCGGCCTTGCTCAATTGCATTCTTACCTCCCTATGCGGCACCCGACGCTGCGCTGATCTCTGAGCCTCCCGTGCGGACGAAGAGGCCGTGCTGTGCGGCGACTATCATGGTTCGTTCGATATCGACGCTGAAGGGACCATCCTCAGCGAGCGAGACCAGGACCTGGTCGGTCGGCGCAAACTCTACCTCCCGCTCGCCGTCGAGGGCAACCACCCCCCGCTTCAGGCGCAGCGGCACCTGCGCGCCGGGCGTGAGCGTCGTCACGGTCTCAACGCCGACATCCACAATGATTCCGGGGGCGATCGGCGCACGGATCACACGGCTGGCGCGCTCCAGCGGGCATAGGTCGAGCCAGAGGCCAAAGGGCGCGCGCCGCGAGATCGGCCTGACCAGGCCCGCGATCGAGGAGAGACCAATGGCATCCGCCTCGGCGAAGCTGACGAAGAGCTGGTCCAGCCCGTCGGCCCGCCACAGCGCCCGCGACCCGATGAAGAGCTCGGGGCTCGAGCAGAGGTCGACCAGCGCGAGGTCGCGCGGCACGCCGTTGACGCTGAGGCGCAGCACCTTGTTGCGGAAGCAGGCCTCCGCACGGGTGACCTTGCCGGATGCGACCAGGCCGGCGACCAGGCCTGCAATGGTCGCCTCACGCACCGAGGGAAACACGTTGTTGGTGCCGGTCGAGAGCGAGACCAGCGGCACCTCACCCGCCGCGCGGGCGACCAGCCGGTTTGTGCCGTCGCCCCCAAGCACGATGATCGCGCCGACGCCGTCGTCCACCATCAGCCGAACCGCATCGAGCGTGTCGGCCGCGGTATCTCCGGGTTCTATGTCGACGAAGCGCACCTCGGGCCAGACCTGCCCTTCGGGCAAGGGTGCGCGCAGCGCACGCACGATGCGATGGGTGAGCCCCGCGCCGTCCGGCATGATCAGGACCTCGTTGACCCCGACCGCACCGAGCGCAGAGAGCGCGCGCGTGATCATGTTGCGCTTCTCGGCGATGGGAAACACCGATGCCTGCGCCACCAGCCGACGGATGTCGCGGCCGGCCGCCGGATTGGCAACGATTCCCACGCGGGCGACGCTACGCGCCATCGGTCAACGACCATCCATGGAGTGCGGGGCGGGCCCAGCCGCAAAAGGCCGGGCGCAAGGGAGGCGCGAGAGTGCCCGGCGCCCAAAGGCTTGGCAAGCCGCTACGACGCCGCATGGCGGGCGCGTCCTCACACCATCACCTGACCGCGGTTGTAGTGGATTGATTGGCCGGTGATATCGCGTGCCGCCGGAGTCGCAAAAAAAACGAACAGGCCGGCGATCTCGTCCGGCTCGATCCAGCCCCGGTTGATCACCATCTGGGCGAGCACGAGCTTCCTGATCTCGGGCGTGATGTTCTGCAGGTTCATCTCGGTGTGCACCGTACCGGGCAGAATCGCGTTCACAGTGATGCCCTTGGGCCCGAGCTCGTGCGCGAGCGCGCGAGTCATGCCGAGGATGCCGTGTTTCGAGGCGCAATAGGCGGCGTATTCCGCGCCGGCGGTGGTTGACCAGATCGAGCCGGTGAAAACGATCGCGCCGCCCTTGTCCATCAGCGGGACGGCCGCACGCGTGACATAAAACTGGCCGCTCAGATTGACCGCGAGGGTGCGCTCGAAGATGTCGTCGACCTCATCGCGATCGCCTGAAATCGGTGTCTGCCGGCAGAGCCCGGCATTGTTGATGACGACGTCGAGGCGACCGAGTCTGCCGACCTTATCGTAGACCGTCTTGCGATCGGCCACATCACAACGCACGGCCTCGATCCTGCGCCCGGTCTCGCCACTCAGACGCTCGGCCGATTTGCTGACTTCGGCGCCGGACGATAACAACACCACGTCGGCCCCCGCCGCCGCATAGGCCTTGCCGACCGCGTAGCCGATGCCGCGCGAGCCGCCGGTCACCAGCACACGCTTGCCTGAAACGTCAAACATCGTCATGGCACCCCTCCCCCTTCGATCGGGCGGCCTGCCACCCCGGTGATCACCTAGAAATAGGCGACTCCGGTGGTGGTGGAGAAGAGGTGGATGCGCGATACGTCGAACGCGATGGTGCACGGGTCGTCGAGATTGGCGATCGGGCCGATCTTGGTCTTGATCGTCAGGCGATCATCACCGAGCGTCACCTCGACGATCATGTCGCCGCCAAGGTTTTCGGTCACGAACACGGTGGCCGGAATGTCGAGGCCGGAATTGGCGCCCGCCCGATAGGCGATATTGTCGGGCCGAATCCCGAGCTTCACATCGGGCTCGGCCTGCTTCTCCTCTAGGATCCGGCGCTGAGCGTCGTTCAGCCGGATGCGACAGGCCGGGTGGACCGCCACCACGCCCTCAGACGTAAGCTCAAGCCGGCAATTGAGGAAATTCATCGGCGGCTCGCCGACAAAGCCCGCCACCCACTCATTCGCCGGGTGATTGTAGATCTCGGATGGCGTGCCGAACTGCTGGAGTACGCCCTCATGCATGACCGCGATGTTGTCGGCCATGGACATGGCCTCGAGCTGGTCGTGCGTGACGTAGATCGTCGTGGTCTCGAGCCTGCGTTGCAAATGCTTGAGCTCGCCCCGCATATGGGCGCGGAGCTTCGCGTCCAGATGCGCGATCGGCTCGTCGAACAGGAACACCTTGGGCTCACGCACGATGGCGCGGCCGATCGCGGTGCGCTGCTTCTGACCGCCCGACAGCTGCATCGGCTTGCGATCGAGCAGTGCATCGATCTGCAGCATCGCGGCCGCGGCCTTGACCCGCCGATCGATCTCCGCCTTGTCGACGCCCCGCAGGCGCAGTGGATTCGCCATGTTTTCGAACACGGTCTTGTGCGGATAGAGCGCGTAGTTCTCGAACACCATGGCGATGTCACGATCCTTCGGCGGCAGCATGTTGACCCGTTGCTCACCGAAGAAGATGTCGCCGGCCGAGATGTGCTCGAGCCCGGCCAGCATGCGCAAGGTCGAGGACTTGCCGCAACCCGATGGCCCCAGAATCGCGAGGAAGGAGTTCTCGCGGCATAGCAGGTTCAAGTCCTTCACGGCGACGGTCTTGCCGTAATACTTCCACACGCTCTGAATATTGACCGCGACCATCGCTTCCGCTCCCTGCGCGCTATTCGCGCACCGCGCCCATCGTCAAGCCGGCGACGAGGTAGCGCCGGATCAAAAGACCGAGGAACAGCATCGGCACGGTTGTCACCACGCCCGCCGCCATGATGCTGCCCCACTGAATGTTCTGCGGCTGAACCAGACCGATGGTTGCCGGCGGAAGCGTTTTCGCGCCGCCCGAGCCGATGATCGAGGCGAACAGATAGTCGTTCCAGCCGAACAGCACGCAGAGCACGAGGAACGCGCCGATACCGGGCGCGACCAGCGGCAGGATCATGCGCAAGGCCTGCAGGCGCGTCGCGCCATCGCACATCGCCGCCTCCTCGACCGCATAGGGCACGTTGTCGAAAAAGCCCTTCAGGATCCAGATCGCGAACGGCAGGTTGAACGTGGTGTAAGCGAGGATCAGGCCGGGCAGCGTGCCGATCAGATCGAGCGAGCGGAAAATCGCATAGAGCGGCACGAGCACGGCCACGACCGGCGCCATGCGGGTCGAGATGATCCAGAAAAAGAGATCATTCTTGCCGCGAAAATCGAAGCGGCTGAGCGCATAGGCGGCGAACGAGCCGAGCACGACCGACACGGCGGCCGAGCCGAGGGAGGCGATCAGGCTGTTGCCGAGATAGGTGCCGAAATTGAGATCGACGAACAGGTTCTCGAAATGCTTCGTCGTCGGCTCGAACGTGAAGAGCAGGCTGACCCCACCCCAATCGCCCGGCGCCGGCAGCTGGAACGCGTCCAACAGGTCCTTGAAGGACGACAGGAACATGATCAGGAACGGCAGCAGCGTCCACAGCAGGTAGAACGCGATAAAGATGATCGTCGCGACGCTGAGCACGCGCCGTGTCGATGAGGGATATTGGGCGATCTCGCGCGATGCCATGGCGCGACCTCAGTCGAACCCGGTGTGCTTGATCTTGCGACGCGGATCCTCGAACAACTTCACCAGCACCATGCCGAGCACGATGGTGACGAGCAGCAAGGTGAGCGCGATCGCGGCGCCACGACCAAGCTTGAAGTACTGGAAGGACACGTCGAACAGGTAGACCGGCAGGATGTTGGTCGCATCCGCCGGACCGCCGCCCGTGAGCACGAGGATCGCGTCGATGAAGCGAAAATTGTCCATGAAGCGGAGCAGCACGGCGATCAGCAGGAACGGATAGATGTTGGGCAGCGCGATGCTGACGAAATTGCGGAACGGCCCGGCGCCATCGACCATGTTGGCCTCGAGCTGATCCTGCGGCACGCGCTTCAAGCCGGCGAGCGTGATCAGCGTGATCAGCGGCGTCCACTGCCAGACATCGACCGCGACGATGCCGAACATGGCGATGTCGGAATCGCCGAGGACCGAAGTCGGCCCGAGGATACCGATGCTCTGCAGCAGCCAGTGATACCAGCCGAACGCGCCGTTATAGAGGAAGAGCCAGACGAGGCCGGTGATGATCGGCGCCATCATCATCGGCATGAGGATAAGCGTGACGAGCACCTTCTCGAGCTTCGAGCGGTTGAGGATGACCGCGAGCAACACACCGATGCCGACCTCGAGCGCCATGCACATGGCGCTGTATTGCAGGAGCAGCAGCCAGCCATTGTGGAACTTCCCGTCGGTCGCGAAGCGGGTGAAGTTCTTGAAGTCGTTCCACACGTCCGGCTGGTTGACCTCGCCGACCGTGTGCAGGCTCATATAGATGAGCCAGATGAAAGGATAGATGGAGATGCCGGCGAGCAGGATGATCGACGGCGCCATCATCCAGATGTAGTAGCGGCGCGACGGCTTCGGGTTGAGCGCGGTCGGCGCATAGTCAATGCGCTTGACGCCGCCTGAATCAGCGGATGGCCCGCGCCCCGCAGCCATGGTCTGATCGGTCATGGGCGCGAGCCTGCGGGCACGACGAAACGCGGGATGGCTGGGCTGACGGTCTTTGCGACCGTCAGCCCGCCATCCATCTCATGCGCGGCCGGGGTTGCCCCCGGCCGGATGATCGCGAACAGCATGTCGCGCCTGAGCGAGCGAGGGTTCGCCGTGCTCAGACGTCGTGCATGTCGTCGAGCTGCGCCTTGATGGCGCCGCAGCTCTCCTCGGCCGACTGCTTGCCGGCCACGAGCTTCTGCGCCTCGGTCGCCATGATCTGGTGATACTCGTTGGTGTTGGGAATCTTCGGGCCGAGCACGAAGTGCGGGTCCTTGATGCCGAGATCATAGACGGCATCGAAGGTGAGCGCGTTCGGCATGGTGGTCGGACGCTTGCGTGCGGCCTGCACCTCCGGCACCGCCAGCACCGACTTGCGCGTCGGCGTGCCGCCCAAGCCCTTCAACACATCGAGCTGGTTCTCCTTCGAGACCGACCAGATGGCGAAGATGTAGGCCGCACGCTTGAGATCGTCGGAAGCATTGCCGTTGATGCCGATGCCGCCAATGCCGCAGTTCGTGCCATTGACCGCCTCGCCACCATTCACGATCCAGCTCTTCTCGCCCTTCGGACAGGGCGCATAGCCGGTCTTGCCGCCGGCGGCAGCCGAAGTCTTCTCATCTTCAATCGAGGCAGCGAACTCGTGGTACTGCACCTGGCACGCCACCTTGCCGGCCTGATAGACGCTGTTCAGCTCGATCGTGCCGTTTGCCAGGTTGTCGGGGTGGCAGACGTCCGCGTGCTCCTTGTACTTCTTCATGATCAGGACGGACTGCTCATCGCCCCAATTGGTCGCGCCCGGCGTCTTGCTGCCGATCTTGTCGTCGATCGAGAAGTCCTGCCAGCGGCCGTTGGCGAACATCATGCGCTGGATGTCGAGCTGCGTCGTCCAGGCGAACGAGCCGTGGTGCTGGGCGTAGCCATAGGGCACGTCGGTGCCGCTCTCCTTCAGCTTTTTGAAGAATGCGGTGAAGTCGATCAGGTTCTTCCACGTCGTCTCGGCGGTGAACTCAAGCCGGTAGCCATAGTCCTTCTCGAAGTCCTTGCCGTGCTTCTCATAGAGATCCTGGCGGTAGAACGTGCACGCGACCGCGCAGTCATAGGGGAAGGCGACCAGTCTTTCGGCGCTGTAATAGTGGCCGCAGGCGTCGAGGAAGTTCTCGAACCAGACATCGACGCCATAGCCTTCGGGGTCTTGCGGCAGCGTCTCGTCGGTGAGATAGGGCGTGTAGTCGGCGTAGTAGTCGGCGAAGGGTGAGCCGATCGGCTTGTCCTGCACATAGTTCAGGTGGAAGTCGGACTTGCCGCTACGAAGGTCGATGCCGACCTTCTGCTGCACCGTCGGCAGCTGGTCGGTTAGAATCTCGACCTCGATGCCGGTGAGGTCGTAGAACACCTTCAGCTTCTCCTTGATCGCGAAGGAGGGCGGCGTGTTCTCCGACATGAAGACCAGCTTGGAGCCGCTATATTGCTTCCACTTCGCGTCATCGGACGACGCGGCGTAGACCGGGCGGCGGGTGATGACCGAGTTCAGGCCGACCGCGATCGAGCCCGCACCAAGCGCGACGGCGGCGCTGCCGCCAAGCTCGAGGAACTTGCGCCGGCTGATCGTCTTGTAGAGCGCATTCTTAGGCTTCAAGAACATGAGGATCCCCCTTCAGTGGCTGGCGAAGTGCTTGAAAGCGTCGTCGGCCTGCGGACGTCGTGCCGCGGTCAGACGCGATTGGGCCAATGTCGGCCTGAACCGTTGGTTCGGCTCATCGCCTATGGCGCGTACTAAATCAGCAGGGAACGAAATCTGTCAATTCGTCAGAAGCCCCAACGGCGCGAGCGAATTCTAATCATTCGCGCTTCGTTCGTGCGAGAATGAGCTGTATTTCACGTGGTGAAACCGTGATCACTCGGGGATAGGGCGATGACCGGGCCGGAGAACGTTCGCTGCTATGGCGTGCTGCTGCGCGCGGGACGTGTGTTGGTGAGCGCGGAGCATCTCGCCGGGCGCGACATCCTCAAGTTCCCGGGCGGCGGCATCGAGCCGGACGAGACTCCCGAGCGGGGCCTCGTGCGTGAGTTTCTCGAGGAGTGCTCGATCACCATTCGCCCGGTGCGCCTGCTTCATGTGCCGGGCACGCTGATGAGCCCCTGGACGCACCGGCACTACACGCCGATCTACTATCTCGTCGAAGGCGAGGGCGAGATTCGCACGCCGCCGCATGAGCCGATCGAGATGAAGTTCCTGACGCCCGAGGAAGCGATCGATAGCGGCAGGATGGCCGAGCCCGAGAAGCTCGCCATCCGCCGTGCGCTCGCGCGATGAAGGCGGCACGCCGCTTTGATCTAAGTCCGTCTGACGCGATCCAGCTCCAGAAGGTCCTCTCGCCGCTCATCGAACGCGTCGATCGGCTCGGCCGGAACGGGGTGGCCGGCGTCAGGCACATTGCAGGCCTCGACATCGCCTTTGCAGATCAAGGCCGCACCACCATCGCGGCCGCGGTGTTGATGCGCTTTCCGAGCCTTGAGCTGATTGGCGAGGTCAGAATCGAGCAGCCGACCCGCTTTCCTTATGTCCCGGGCCTGCTCTCTTTCCGTGAGCTGCCGGCCGGGCTGGTCGCAATCGAGCGACTGCCCGTGCGGCCCGATCTCGTGCTCTGCGACGGCCAGGGCTATGCCCATCCACGGCGCTTCGGCCTCGCCTGCCATCTCGGTCTCGCGCTCGATCTGCCGAGCATCGGCGTTGCCAAATCGCGCCTCATCGGTACGGCCACCGAGCCGGGCCCGGAGCGGGGCGATACCGCGTTTCTCCGCCACCACGACGAAATCATTGGCATGGTGCTCAGAACCCGCCGCAAGGTGCGGCCGCTCTACGTTTCGGTCGGACACCGGGTGTCGCTCGAAACCGCCGTTGCGCTGACGCTCCAGGCCACAACGCGCTACCGCCTGCCGGAGCCCCTGCGCCGCGCCGACCAGCTATCGAAAACCTGAGCGTCGCGGCCTTGGAAGCGCAGGCGTTTCGCGGCAGAATGGCCGGATGCGCCCGCGCCGCGGGCGATTGGTCTTATCTTCCGCCGGATACCTCCCGATGAGCCGACCGACCAACGCGCCGACGCCCGCGCCCGCCAGCGATTCCGCCAACCCGATGTGGGGCGGGCGCTTCGAGGCGGCCGCGGCCGATATTTTGCAGGCGATCAACGCCTCGATCGACGTCGATAAGCGGCTCTATGACGAAGACATCGCGGGCTCGAAGGCCCATGCGGCCATGCTGGTTGCGACCGGGATCATCTCGGCGGACGACGGCGCGGCCATCGAACGCGGACTCGAGCAGGTGCGCCAGGAGATGGCGAACGGCCGCTTCGCCTTCGATGTCGGCCTCGAAGATATCCACATGAACGTCGAGGCTCGGCTCGCGGCGCTGATCGGCGCGCCCGCGGGGCGGCTCCACACGGCGCGCTCGCGCAATGACCAGGTGGCGACCGATTTCCGCCTCTGGGTGCGGCGCGCGCTCGAGCGCACCGATCTCGAGCTGAAGGCGCTGCAGGCCGCGCTGATCGAGCGCGCGGAGGAACACGCGGCGACGGTGATGCCGGGTTTCACCCATCTGCAGAGCGCGCAGCCCGTGACCTTCGGCCACCATCTGATGGCCTATGTCGAGATGATCGGGCGCGACCGCGGCCGGTTCAGCGATTGCGCGACACGGCTCAACGAGTGCCCGCTCGGCGCCGGCGCGCTTGCCGGCACGTCCTTTCCACTCGACCGTGTGATGACCGCGCGCACGCTCGGTTTCCGCGAGCCGACCGCGAATTCGCTCGATTCGGTATCGGCGCGCGACTTCGCGCTCGAGGCGCTATCGGCCGCTGCGATCTGCGGCACGCATCTGTCGCGCTTGGCCGAGGAGATCGTGCTCTGGTCGAGCGCGCAGTTCGGCTTCATCCGCCTGTCGGACCGCTTCACCACCGGCTCCTCGATGATGCCGCAGAAGCGCAATCCCGACGCGGCCGAGCTGGTGCGCGGCAAGACGGGCCGGCTGCTCGGCGCCTTCATCGCGCTCACCACCACAATGAAGGGTCTCGCCCTCACCTATTCGAAGGACATGCAGGAGGACAAGCCGCCCGTGTTCGACGCCTTCGATTCACTCTCGCTCTGCGTGCGGGCGAGCGAGGGCATGGTGCGCGATCTTACCGTGAACGCCGAGGCAATGGCGCGCGCCGCCGGCGCCGGCCATGCCACTGCGACCGACCTCGCGGACTGGCTGGTGCGCACGCTTGGCGTGCCGTTCCGCGAGGCCCACCACACCACGGGCAAGATTGTGCGGGTGGCCGAGACCAGCGGCGTGACGCTCGATAAACTACCGTTGTCGGAAATGCGTGCGATCGAGCCCCGCATCACCGAGGCGGTCTATCAAGTGCTGACGCCCGAGCGGTCGGTGGCGAGCCGGACGAGCTTCGGCGGCACCGCGCCGAGCGAGGTGCGCCGC
>Ga0194128_10008661_pt1 | contig 12775 bp, 9 predicted proteins | sample TA2KigCa65mmetaG_FD_148650 | JGI IMG/M metagenome (GOLD analysis project Ga0194128, IMG submission 148650) | Freshwater microbial communities from Lake Tanganyika, Tanzania - TA2015037 Kigoma Deep Cast 65m | ecosystem: Environmental > Aquatic > Freshwater > Lake | place: Tanzania: Lake...
CAGCTGCCCGCGCGCAGATGATAGGTCGCGTGCCAGATGTTGACACTCAGCAGATGTCGGCCGGCCGGCGCGATGTTGGGATCGATCATGCTGGGGCAGAGGCCCCACATCAGCGGGCGCGCCGACGGACGCCCGTATTTGACGTCGTCATAGGCGCGCTCCATGTACTCGACGCTGGGCGCAATGCGGAACTGGCAGCTCGAGTAAATCCGCGCCTCTTCGTCATTGCGCGCGTGGCGGAAGCGGGGCGGCCGGTCGAGCGACAAGGCAAGCTTGAATGCCGAACCCTTCATCGACTGGCGACGCAGGCGACTGGCGACGTCGTCCGGCAGGCTTCCCGGCGGCGCCAGGTCGAGCAAGGCGGTCTTCGGGTTGACATTGGCGACGACGACACCGGCTCGGATCTGGCTGCCATCCGCCAGTTCGACGCCGACCGCATGCCCATTCTCGACCAGGATGCGCCGCACGTCGGCGCGTGTCCGGATCGCGCCACCCGCCTCCCGGAGCGCGCGCGACATCGCATCGACGATCGATCCCATGCCGCCCTTGGGAAAGCCGGTCGAGCCGCGCAGCGGAATGAGCCGCGGGTCGTCCGGCGAGGTCGGCTTGATCGCGGCGAGCGACAGGGGCCGGATCAGCATCGGGATCGGCGTGCCCGGCGTGCTCGGCCCGGCCTGGATCGACACCACGCCGCGCACCGCGATCAGCGCGCGGGCCTGCTCGGAAACCAGCCACTCCTCGGCCAGATCCTTGATGCTGCCGAGAAAGATCTTGCCGAACGCCTCTTCGAGTTCCGGCGTGTTCAACCGCGAACCCAGCTCGGCAAGGCTCGGCGGCGGCGCGAAAGGCGACACGCCGATCGCCGCGGCAAACCGGTCGACATAGGCGAGCAGGTCAGGCAAGCCTTGCGCATCGGGTTCGGCATAGGAGCGAAGCTGCTCTGCCACCAGCTTCTGGTCGCGCCAGCCGACGAATATGGAATCGTCCTCGAAGGGCGTGAACAGCGTCGGATCGGTGCGGATGAAGCTGAGCCCATGCCCGGGAAGATTCATGTCGCTCACGATCGACTGTTCGAGCGAGCCGGGCGAATTGGTCAATGACGTGCGGTGGCCAGCGAAGAATTCGACGGTGCCTGCCGGACCGCCGACTGCGTGCCGGCGCTCGAGCACCAAAGTCTTCAGCCCGGCGCGCGCCAGATAGAAGGCGGCGACCAGCCCGTTGTGGCCGCCGCCGATCAGCACCGCATCGACATGCTCGGTCAAGACACCCGCTCCGCTGTCACGACTGCGGCGCCATGCGCTGATGGGCAAGGTTGACCGCGACCGCGCCCGCTGCGAGCGCCGCGATTCCGATGAAAAGCTCTCCTGAGATCGGTGGCACGACCATCAGGAAGCCGGCGCCGGCAATCAGCGCTGCCGTGACGCGGCCGAGGCCGCCTTGCCGCCAGTAGAGGTGACTGTAGCTCATGGCAAACAGCCCGGCAGTGGTCATCGCCGCAATCCAGGCGATGTTGTACCAGGTGCCGTTGAACAGCATCTCCGGCCGGTAGACGAAGCCGAAGGGCAGGATGTATTTGGGAATGCCGAGGAACGACGCCTGCCACGCCGTCTTCCAGAAGTCGGCCTTGGCGATCGTCGCGGCAACGAACGCGGTCAGCGCAACCGGCGGCGTGATGCTCGCCGCAAGTGCGGCATAGAACACGAACATGTGGGCCGACATTTTCGGTACGCCGAAGCTGGTCATGGCCGTGCCGATCAGCAACGCGACGATGACGTAGGACGTGCTGGTCGGCAGGCCGGTGCCCAGAATGAAGCAGGCGATGTAGGCGCCGATCAGCAGCAGCCACAGCTGGCCCGACGACCAGTCGGTCAGCAAGGCAGGCAGCTTGATGCCGAGGCCGGTCAGCAGGATCGGGCCGGTGATCAGCCCGAGGGTGAGGCAGATCGCGGTGATGACGATCAGCTCGCGACCCGAGGATTCGATGACACGGATCGCCTGGCGCGGTCCGAAGCGCTTCTTGCCGAACCAGCTCAGCACGATGCACAGCGCGCTCGAGTAGAGCACCGCGGTCTGCACGGACATGTGCATCGCCATCAGAGCCATCATGCCACCGAGCGCGCCAAAGAAGCAGAAGGACCCGATGCTGAGCAGAACCTCAGTCAACGGCTTGGCGCCGGCGCCGAAATCGACGCCGGGCGGAGCCTTGAGGTCGCGCGTGCGAACCCACACGGTGAAGAACAGGCTGACGAAATAGAGCGTGCCCGGAAGGATTGCCGCGACCGCGATGTCGAAATAGGTCGTCTGCAGCAGGATGATCATGAAGAAGACGGCGAAACCGAGCACCGGCGGCATGATCTGCGAGCCGTTCGACGCTGCCGCCTCGATCGCGGCGGCAAATTCCGGTTTGACGCCGACGCGCTTCATGAGCGGGATCGTGACCGTGCCGGAAATGTAGACGTTGCTCATCGAGCTGCCGGTCACCATGCCCATCAGTCCGCTCGACGCCACGGCCATGAGCGGCGCGCCAGCCGCGTAATTGCGGAACACCGACCTGCCGAGATCCATGATGAAGTCGAGCGCACCGACGTGCTCGAGGATCTTGCCCAGCATCAGGAACAGGAACATGTACTTCAGGCATGCATCGACCACGAAGCCGAGCACGCCGTTCTCGTTGAGGAACAGGAACGTAAAAATGCGGTTGAGCGAGTAGCCGCGATGGCCGCCCAGCCAGTTCGGCAACAGGTTGCCGAAGAACGTGTAGGCCAGGAAGATCGCAATCGTCCAGGTCAGGCCTGCGCCCAGATTGCGCACGCTTGCGACGAGCAGCAGATAGATGGTCGCCGCGCCGAAATAGATGTCGAGCTGCGTCGGCGCGCCCTGGCGCTGCAGGATCGAATCCCAGTCATAGACGATGTAGCCGAAGCAGACGACTGCCAGTAGGGCATGGAAGGGATCGGTGCGCCGCCACAGCGTCTCGTGCTTCGCCGATTCCGGCGCGACGACGAGGAAGAGCGCGGCCATCGTCAGGGCCGAGAACAGCGCCCGCTCCTGCAATGGCACGAGCGGGTACCAATAGTTGACCAGGCAAAAGACACCGATTCCGAAGGTCAGCAGCGCGCCCGGGCCGATGCCTTTCCAGATCTGGCGTGACCAGAACCCGATCCGCGGCGCACCCGTAGTTTCGTCGGCCATATCTGTCCGAATGCTGGATGACCGACCTTGCGCGCCGTTACTTCATCAGCCCTTGTTCACGCCAGTACTTCTCTGCGCCCGCATGGTACGGGAAGGGCGGGGTCTGCTGCGCGAGGGAGGGCGGATTGGCGAGATTGCTCTTCAGCACCGGCACGAGGTCGGCAATCATGGCCAGTTCCCTGTGAAGGATCCGCGCGATCTCGTAGGCCTGATCGTCGGTCAGCGCGGTCGTGCCGCCCAGCAGGTTCAAGCCGCGCTGCGCCGCGATCACCGGCCCCTCTTGGAACGGCAGGGTACCCGGCGGCACGGTCACTGGATTGATGCCGGCGGCCTTGAGCTTTTCCGGGTCGAGGTTGATCCAGCGCACTTCGGTGCTGGCGAACAGCTCGAGGATCGACGGCAACGGAATGAAGCCGGACATATAGCCAATTCCGGCTTCGACCCGGCCCTCGGCGAACTGACGGTAGATATCCGAATAGGAGCCGTATACGCGCCTGAGGCTGTCGTAATCCACACCGTGGGCCTGGAATATCGGCTTGGTGTGGGTGTCCTGCGTCGCAGGGTCGGGGCCGATCGCGACGCGCTTGCCCTTGAAATCCTCGATCGTGCGCATGTTGGAGGATTTCGGCACGATCAGCGAATAGTTGAAGGTAAAGAGCGTGCCGAGCGTGCGCAGCTCCTTGTGTGGCGGCTGATCCTTGAAGCGCCCCGTGCCGTCCCAGGCTCCGATGGTCGATTCCGACAGCTGATAGATTGCCACGTCGACTTCCTTGCGATGCAGCAACCTGACGTTCTCGATGCTGCCGCTCGTGGCGGTGTTTTCGAATGTCAGCCTCGGGTGGTTCTTGGCCAACGCGCGCTGGAGCGCCGCGCCGAAGGCGAAGAAGTCGGCGCCGACCGAGCCGCTGCCGATCGTCAATCCCTTCATCTGGGCGTGAGCAGGCAGGGCGGCAGAACCGACGAGCATCGCGAAGATGACCGACGTCGCGGCCCGCCGTAGACCCTGTAGGACAGACCCGTGACTACGCGCACTGACGACTGACATGGCGTACCTCCCCGACTTGGGTGCACGGCTGTGCCGACCCTTAGCTGCCGCGCTCGCGTCACTCTAGGTCGGTTCTATTTATTTCTCAAATCGATCGAGAGGCAGGATTGATCAGATGGATTTATAGGTAATACGCCGGCGACCGCGTGTCGCGGTCAACCGCTGCGCAGGTTCTTCACCGCGGCGTCGCGCTGGAACAGGTACAGCAAGGTACGCAGGGCGCGACCACGCTCGTCCATCAAGTCGGCATCGCGTTCGAGGATGAGCTTGACGTCGTCGCGCGCGGCGGCGAGCAGATCGCCGTGGGCGGCGAGATCGGCCATGCGAAACTCGGGCAGGCCGCTCTGTCGCGTGCCGAGCAGCTCGCCCGCGCCACGCAGCTTCAGATCTTCCTCGGCTATGCGGAATCCATCCTCGGTCTCCCGGATGATCTGAAGGCGCGCGCGCGCCACCTCGCTGAGCGGCGCCTGGTAGAGGAGAATGCAGGTCGATTTGGCGGCGCCGCGACCGATGCGCCCGCGCAACTGGTGAAGCTGCGCCAATCCGAACCGCTCGGCGTGTTCGATCACCATGACCGTGGCCGCCGGCACGTCGACGCCGACCTCGATGACCGTGGTCGCCACGAGGATGTCGGTGCCACCGTCGCGTGCCGCGAACCGCTCCATGGCGCGATCCTTGTCCGTCCCCTTCATGCGGCCATGGACGAGCCCGACCCGTTCGTCGAACCGGCCCTTGAGCTCGGCCTGGCGCTCGGCCGCGGCGGCCAGATCGCTCTGCTCGGATTCCTCGACCAGCGGGCAGACCCAATAGACTTTGGCGCCCGATTTGAGCGCGCGTTCGATGCCGTCGATCACCTCGGCGATGCGGTCGAGCGGCACGGCGCGCGTGTCGATCGGCTGGCGTCCCGCCGGCTTCTCGGTCAGCCTCGACGCGTCGAGGTCGCCATAGGCGGTCAGCATCAGCGTGCGCGGGATCGGCGTCGCGGTCATGACCAGCATGTCGACGGCGCGCCCCTTGGCTGCGAGTGTCACCCGCTGATGCACGCCGAAGCGGTGCTGCTCGTCGACCACAGCGAGCGCCAGATCGTCGAACGCGACCTCATCCTGAAACAGCGCGTGCGTGCCGATGGCGATCGCGATCGTGCCGTCGGCTAGGCCGTCGAGCGCCGCCTGGCGCGACTTGCCGCGATCGCGGCCGGTCAGCAGGGCGACGCGGACGCCGATCTTCTCGGCAATCGGTTCGATGGTCTGGAAGTGCTGGCGGGCGAGTATCTCGGTCGGCGCCATGAGCGCTGCCTGGGCACCCGTTTCAACCGCGTTCAGCATGGCCAGGAAGGCCACCACCGTCTTGCCGCTGCCAACATCGCCCTGGAGCAGGCGCAGCATCCGCTGCGGCTCCGCCATGTCGGCGAGAATGTCGGCGAGCGCCTGTTGCTGCGATTGGGTGAGCCGGTAGGGCAGGGCGGCGAGCGCACGGTTGCGGAGGGTGCCATCGCCGCTGACGGCGCGGCCGGCCAGCTTGCGCTGATGCGCGCGCACGAGTGCCAGAGCCAATTGATTCGCCAGCAGCTCGTCATAGGCAAGCCGCTGGCGCGAGGCTGCGAGCGGTTCGAGATCGGCATCCCGTTCCGGCGCGTGCGCTGCCATCAAGGCGGCGAGCCAGCCCTGCCAGCCGTTCCGCGCCAGCCATGCTGCGTCCTGCCACTCCGGCAATTGCGGAGCGCGCGCCAAGGCGGCGCGCATGGCCTTGTTGACGATCTTGAGCGTAAGGCCCGCGGTCAGCGGGTAGACAGGTTCGACCGCCTGCAGGCTCGCCGCCTCCTCGACCGTGACGACGTGGTCGGGATGCGTCATCTGCAGCACGCCTTGAAACGAGTCGATCCGGCCGCTCACGACACGAACTTCGTCGGGCGGCAGGAGCTTGGTCACCCAATCGGCGCGCGCGTTGAAGAAAACCAGCTGAAGCGCGCCGGTTTCGTCTGTGCAGATGACTTTGTAGGGCCGGCGCGGATTGTGCGCCGGCTCGTGCTTCCCGATCTTGACGGTCAGCGTGGCGATCCGGCCCGGGGTCGCCTCGGCGATCTTGGGCGCATAACGCCGGTCGATCAGGGCGGCGGGCAGGTGCCAGAGCAGATCGACCACCGCCGGTCCCGCCACCTTCTCCACGAGCTTGCCCAGCCGCGGCCCGATGCCGGGCAGTGCGGTCACGGGCGCAAAGAGGGGAAACAGAATCTCCGGACGCATGCTTGCGGGTGCGGGCGAGGCTGAGGGCTGACAGGCCGGGGCGAAGGCTCTATATCCTAGCGACACGTCACCCCTGCCGCATCCCATGGCTGAGCCCCAGGACATCCGCCGCAAGCGACTGCTGTTTCGCAGCCAGCATCGCGGTACCAAGGAGTGCGATCTCCTGTTGGGGAGCTTCGCCAATGCCCATCTTGCTGCAATGACCGAACAGCAGCTCGACAGCTACGAGGCGTTGCTCGACGTCCCCGATGCGGAATTGTTCGCCTGGCTCGGCGGTCGGGCCGCCGAGCCGGAGGGCTGCGGACGCGATGTTCTAGAGTTGCTAAAAAACTTTAAGTTCAGGCAGTCAACACTTTGAAAATAGAAAAACATACCGTATTGCGAATCGGTCGGCAGACGCTCGGCGGCGTACCCGAAGGCTATGACACGATGGTGCTGGCTGAATTGGTGGGTGGCGCGGCCGGCCAGGGGTCTGCCGGTCAATCCACCAGCGGCCCGGGCGCCAGCCTGCTCCATGTCGCGCGCGACGATGCGCGCATGGCGCTGGTCGCCGAAGGCTTGGGCTTCTTCGCTCCCGGCATCGAGGTGCTCACCTTTCCGGCCTGGGATTGCCTTCCCTATGATCGCGTGTCGCCCAATGCGGCCATCATCAGCCGGCGGCTCGACACGCTAAGTCGGCTGGTCGCCGAGCCGGTGCCGGCGGACGGTCGGGCGCGCATCGTGCTGACCACCGTCAACGCGGTGCTGCAACGGATTCCGGTCGCCGACTACTTCGGGCAGCGAGTCATGCGGCTCGCCCAGGGCATGCCCATGGCGCCTGCCCAGCTGGTCCGCTATTTCGCCGATGCCGGCTACGTCAAGGCGGACACGGTGCGCGAGCAGGGCGAGTACGCCGTGCGCGGCGGCATCATTGACGTGTTCCCGCCCGGCACCGACGAGCCGCTCCGGCTCGACTTCTTCGGTGACGAGATCGAGGCGATCCGTCGTTTCGATGCGCTCAGCCAGCGCACCACAGGCCGTCAGGACGCGGTGAGCTTCGCGCCGGTCAGCGAGACGCCGCTCGATCCGGCCGCGGTCAACCGCTTTCGCGCGGGATATCGCGCCGCGTTCGGCGCCGACACCGCGGGCGATCCGCTTTACGAGGCGGTCAGCGCCGGGCGACGGCACATCGGCATGGAGCACTGGCTGCCGCTCTTCCACGATGAACTCGCAACCCTGCTCGACTACGTGCCGGGCGCCGTGGTCACGCTCGACCATCAGGCCGAGCAGGGTGCGGCTCACCGCCAGGATCTCATCCGCGAGTACCACGAAACCCGCCGGTCGCTCGGCCGGTTGAACGATCGCGAGGGGGGCGTCGTCTACAAGCCCCTCGCGCCGGACCGGCTCTATCTCATGGGCGCCGCCTGGCACGAGGCGCTGGCGGGGCGCATCGTGCTCGACTTCTCGCCTTTCGTCGCCGATGGTCCCGGAGCGATCGATCTCGGCGGGCGGCTCGGACCCGACATGTCGGACGCGCGCAACCGGCCCGGCGTGAACCTTTTCGATCGCACCAAGGCAGTCATTGAGGCCGAGCAGGCGGCCGGACGCCGCGTCGTGATCGCGGCTTATACCGAAGGCGCGCGCGACCGCCTGACCGGCGTGCTGCGCGACCATGGCATCGCCGACCTGCGCGCAGTCGGCCCGTGGAGAGATGTCGGCACTTTGCCCCCGACGGCGATCGCCGCGGTCATACTCGGGCTCGAGCGCGGCTTTACCGCCGAAAACCTCACCATCCTGGGCGAGCAGGACATTCTCGGCGAGCGCTTGGCGCGGCCGGGCCGCAAGCGGCGTCGCGGCGAGGAGTTCCTGACCGAGATCTCGGCGCTCGCCGAGGGTGATCTCGTCGTCCATGTCGAGCACGGCATCGGGCGCTACGACGGCCTGGAGACGCTGCAGGTCACGGGCGCACCGCACGACTGCCTGCGCGTGCTCTATTCGGGCGGCGACAAGCTCTACGTGCCGGTCGAGAACATCGAGGTGCTGTCGCGCTACGGCTCGGACGAAAGCGACGCACAGCTCGACAAGCTCGGCAGCGCCGCCTGGCAGGCGCGCAAGGCGCGGGTCAAGGAGAAGATCCGGGAGATCGCCGAAGGCCTGATCCGCATCGCCGCGGAGCGCCAGGTGCGCGCCGGCGAGACCATGGTCGCGCCGGAAGGGATCTATGACGAGTTCTGCGCCCGCTTCCCCTATCCCGAGACCGAGGACCAGCAGCGCTCGATCGAGGACACTCTCGGCGATCTCGCCGCCGGCCGGCCGACCGATCGCCTGATTTGCGGCGATGTCGGCTTCGGCAAGACCGAGGTCGCGCTGCGCGCCGCCTTCGTCGCCGCCATGGCCGGCTCCCAGGTCGCCGTGGTGGTGCCGACCACGCTGCTGTCGCGGCAGCACTTCAAGACTTTCACCGAACGCTTCCATGGGCTGCCCGTGCGCATCGCCCAGTTGTCGCGCCTGGTGCCGGCCAAGGAGGCCGCGCAGATCAAGCGCGACCTGGCAGAAGGCAGGGTCGACATCATCATCGGCACCCACGCGCTGCTCAGCAAGACGATCTCGTTTGCCAATCTCGGCCTGCTGGTCGTCGACGAAGAGCAGCATTTCGGCGTGGCGCAGAAGGAGCGGCTGAAGCAGCTGCGCTCCGACGTGCATGTGCTGACGCTGACCGCGACGCCGATCCCGCGCACCCTGCAGATGGCGCTTTCGGGCGTGCGCGAGATGAGCGTGATCGCCACGCCACCGGTCGACCGCCTGGCCGTCCGCACCTTCGTCTTGCCCTATGACGGAGTGGTCATTCGCGAGGCGATCCTGCGCGAGCACTATCGCGGCGGGCAGACCTTTTACATCTGCCCACGCATCGAGGATCTCGACCGGGTGCGCGATCGGCTGAAGCGGCTGGTGCCGGAAGTGAAAGTGACCGTCGCCCACGGACGGATGGCGGCCAGCCAGCTCGAGCGGGTCATGACCGAGTTCTGCGACCGCCAGCACGACGTGCTGCTGTCGACCCAGATCGTCGAATCCGGCCTCGACATCCCCTCGGTCAACACGCTGGTCATTCATCGCGCCGACATGTTCGGCCTGGCCCAGCTCTATCAGCTGCGCGGCCGCGTCGGGCGCTCGAAGGTCCGGGCCTACGCCTATCTGACCCTGCCGCCGGACAAGAAGCTGACAGCGGTCGCGCAGAAACGTCTCGAAGTGATGCAGACTCTCGACACGCTTGGTGCCGGCTTCATGGTAGCCAGTCACGACTTGGACATTCGCGGCGCCGGCAATCTCCTGGGCGAGGAGCAATCAGGCCACATCCGCGAGGTCGGCATCGAGCTCTACCAGGCGTTGCTCGAGGAGGCTGTCGCCGAGGCACGCAGCGGCGGACGAGGGGACAAGCCGACGGCCGCCGAGCTGTGGACGCCGACGATCAGCCTCGGCACGCCGGTGCTCATCCCCGAAGACTACGTCGCTGACCTGACCGTGCGATTGGGTCTCTACCGTCGGATCGCGACGCTGGTCGATCGGCCCGAGATCGACGCGTTCGCCGCCGAATTGATCGACCGCTTCGGCCCGATGCCGACCGCAGTCGACAATCTGCTCAAGATCGTCGCGATCAAGCAGCTTTGCCGCGCAGCCGGCATCGAGAAGGTGGACGCGGGCCCGAAGGGTGCCGTGCTCAGCTTCCGGCACAACCAGTTCGCGCGGCCCGACCGTCTGGTCGCCTTTATCCAGAAGCAGGCCAAGTCGGTCCAGCTCCGGCCCGATCACAAGCTTGTCTTCAAGCGTGCCTGGGACGGCGCTGATGTCCGATTGGCGGGCGTCGATCAAGTGATGCGGCAGCTGGCCGCGCTCGCCGCTCCCGATGCACCTCGCGCGGCCGGTGCATGAGCCCGAAGCTGAACGATTTCAGCGTCGGCCTGCTCGTGCAGATGTGCCTGACGGTCAATGAGCTGGACAGCGCGGCCGATCTGGTCGATGCCATGCTGCGCAAGCGTCCCCAAGATGCCGCATGCCATGCCGTCAGGGCGTTTCTCTGGCATCGCGGCGGCGACGCACGAGCGGCAGACGAGTCGATGGGACGGGCACGCGCTATCGATGCCGCCGATCCCCTCGTTTGCTACATCGCCGGACGCATTGCCGCACAGAAGGGCGATACCGACGAGGCCGTTCGCCAGTTCTCGCGGACGATCGAAGGTCTGCCCTGGTTTCGCCCCCCGTTTGGGTTGCTCGACAAGCTGCTGTTTCCCGGCCCGGACTACATGGACCTGCTCGAGCAGATTCACGCGCTGCTGCGGCCGCGCGTCTATCTGGAAATCGGCGTCAATCGCGGTAAATCACTGGCCCTGAGCGCCGCGGCGGAGCTCGCCGTGGGTGTCGATCCCAATCTCTCAAGCTGTTCTCGGTCGTCGGTCAGCCATGCCCGCCTGGTCGAGGCGAAGAGCGACGAGTTCTTCGCCCGTGCCGATCTGCATGCTGTCCTGGAGGGCCGGCCGGTCGACCTCGGATTCATCGACGGTATGCACCTGTTCGAGTACGGCCTGCGCGACTTCATCAACATGGAACGAATGTGCCGGGCCGGTTCCGTGATCTTGATCCACGATGTCGTGCCATGCGTGCCGGTCGTGGGCGCACGGCAGCGTACGACGCGAACCTGGACCGGCGACGTCTGGAAAGTCTTGCTCTGCCTTGCGCGACATCGCCCCGATCTCGACCTGACGTTGGTCATGACGTCGCCATCGGGCCTGGCGATCGTGCGCAATCTCGATCCGTCGAACAGGGTGCTCGCCGACAAGCTCCCGTCGATTCTCGACGAGTACACTGCGATGACCTGTCCCGGTTACAACTATGCCGCCGACACCGGAATTCGGGTCATCCCCTCCGGCCACGCCGGCCTCGCCAGCCCGCTCAAACCGGTCGTTGAAGCGCGGGCCCGGTAGCGCGGCCTGCCGCCGCCTGTCGTTCACGACCCCGGAACGTCCTCGAGCCTGATGCGGCCGCGCTCGCTCTGCTGGGGCATTTCGACATTGCCGCGTTCGAGCACGACGATGTTGGCGTAGAAATGCAGTCCGGCCAGGATCGTCGTCATCTGGTCGGGGACAAACGAATTGGCGTCCTTGGAATGCCAGGCGTTCATGCTGTCGACCAGCCGCTTGGCGTACTCGACGAAGCTGTCCGGCTTGCGGTAGCCGCCGCCGAACTCGCGCCAGTAGCTGGTCTCGACGTCCTCGCAGATATAGACCCCGCCCTCCGCCATGTGCGGGAACATCTCGTGGAAGCTCATCAGCTGCTGCTTCATGTGGTGGCCGCCATCGTCGATCACGACATGGGCGACCGGCACTTCGGGCTGAACCGATGATCGCCGCCTACGATGCGGATGTGGACACCCGCGCCGGCACGACGACCGCGATTTCGGGCGGCACGTCGCAGGGCACTGACCTCGTCTACTCCTGGATTTATTCGCAAGATGAGAAAAGAGGGTCTGGTTTTGTAGCTGTGAGTCGATGCGGCCAGCAGGAGTTGGCTGACAGCTGGATCTCAACGTCCAACCTTATTGGTCCTGTCTTAGCTAGGCTGCGTAACGGTCAGGAATATTCGGGAACGCTGCCAATCAATCCGACGGCGTCGGGTAAAGCACCAATTGGTCCCTTTGGACATAGTGAGGGAGCTGCCAATTGCCTCGGATTGGAGCGATGTGTGCGACGCAGCTGCAAGGTCTGCTGCACTCCGGCGAGCAGTCAATCGAGACGTCTCTTCGATCTGGGCGCGTAAATCGCGAAAAGACAAGGACGAGGTGCGCCGTTGGGTTATGGCGAGTGGGCCTACCTTTCGGGAATTGCTCGATCTGCTGCATGGTATCGCGCCTCACTCCTATGATTTTGCAACCGGTCCGGCTGGGGCGCTTTTCTGGCGCAGGCTGATTTCGGTTTTGCAGGCAGACGGGCTAGCCAGAATTGAACCGCCACAGATTTGGGACGCAGACAGCATCACGAAGGTGGTACAGAAAATCATTGAGAGCTGATCGACATGGTGAAGATCCTGCTGATTGCCGGGTTGGGCGCGGTCGGCTGGTGGGTGCACGGGCTGGCGCGCAAGCTCGACGAGCTGGCCGCCGAGATCAGCGCGCACAAGCTGCATGTCGCGCAGCACTATGCCTCCTGGTCGGGCCTCAAGGAGCTGACAAAGGAGATGGAGGGACGCGTGGTCGATCACATCAAAAAGGGCTCATCAGGAAAACGAGTGGGTGATTTGACGAGGTAGGCATGGCCGAAAGCCGCAG
>Ga0194128_10008665_pt1 | contig 12771 bp, 13 predicted proteins | sample TA2KigCa65mmetaG_FD_148650 | JGI IMG/M metagenome (GOLD analysis project Ga0194128, IMG submission 148650) | Freshwater microbial communities from Lake Tanganyika, Tanzania - TA2015037 Kigoma Deep Cast 65m | ecosystem: Environmental > Aquatic > Freshwater > Lake | place: Tanzania: Lake...
GGCGCTGTGCGTCGCCGACAGCGAGAAGCTCTCGACGCCTGTCGAGATCACCGCCGACTACGGCTACTTCCGCTTACGCGACGAGGGCTACACGCCCGCCGGCATCGGGAAGTGGGCGGACGTGATCCGTGAGAGGACGCAGGACTTCCAGGACGTCTTCGTCTACTTCAAGCACGAAGAGTCCGGGAAGGGGCCCGAGTTCGGAAGGATGCTGATGGAGCGGCTGGCCTCGAGGTAGCGGAGGGCTTCCTCCCCGGCGAGCGAACATTCATCGCCGCCTCTCCGTCTACTCTCGGGTGATTCTCCTGTTCGAGTGCGCCGCGCTCGTGGCGCTGACGATCGCCGACGTTCTGGGATGGGTGCCCCTGAGCCGGACACCGTTCCTGGTTCTCCTCGCGTGGGTCTCGTTGCGACTGCGGGGGATGGCGTGGCGCGACCTCGGCCTGCGCCGGCCGGAGCGATGGCGTTCGGCGATCGCCCTCGGCGTGGCGGCTGGCCTCGCCCTCGAGGGGTTCGCCAGCCTGGTCACCACGCCTCTGATTGCGGCCGTGACTGGCCGTCCGCCGGACCTGACGGATTTTCAGCCGCTGATTGGCAACGCCGGGCTGCTGCTGATCCTCGTGGCCGTGAACTGGGTGCTGGCCGCCTTCGGCGAGGAACTGGCGTTCCGCGGATACCTGCTGAACCGGGCCGGGGACGTCACCGGTCACAGCTGGCTGGGGTGGACGGCCGCGTTGCTCGCGGTCAGTCTCTTCTTCGGGATCGGCCACGCCACGCAGGGTGTCACCGGCATCATTCAGGAGTCGCTGTCGGGCGCGTGGCTCGGCGTCCTGTTTCTCGTCTGCGGCCGGACCCTGACCATTCCGATCGTCGCGCATGGCGTGTCGAATACGTTGGCACTCGTGCTGATGTACTTCGGTGCGTATCCGGGACTATCGGGATGAGGCGGCAGGGGGGTGCGCGGTTGAACTGCCGCTCCGAGCCTCCGTTGCTCCTGTGAAGTCCGTGCCCTCCGCAACCTCCGTGCCCTCTGAGTGAGCGCTGACGAAGCGCACGATCTCCCGCTCGGCCCAGTACCCATCGTAGTCACCTTCACCGCGCTCGAGGTACGCGCAGTGGCCGCCGTGCGGCGTGACGACGACCGTGATGTTCCGGTTGCTGGTCACCGCGGCGGCGCGGAACGGGTCGACGGGTACGAACGGGTCGTCCGCGGCGGTGAGGATCAGCGCGGGTACGCGGATGCGATCGATCACGCGCAGCGCGCTCGCCCGGTGATAGTAGTCGTCGGCGTCGCGGAAGCCGTGATGCGGCGCGGTGTAGGCCTCGTCGAACTGCCGCACGGTCCAGATGCGCCGCAGCGCCTCCAGCGAGTAGGCGCCGGGGAACGCGGCCGCCTTCCGGCGCATCCGCGCCTTCAGGTTCCTGACGAAGTTGAACTGATACGGAATGTTGGCGCGACGCTCGAGCGCCTTCACGCACGGCGCCAGGTCCATCGTCGGCGACACGGCGCAGACGGCCTTGAGCTCCGGCGGCGCGGCGTCGCCGAGCTCGCCGGCGAGCTTCAGCGTCAGGTTGCCGCCGAGCGAGTAGCCGGCAACGGCGATCGCGCGGATGCCGTCGCGCTCGATGAGCTCCCGCATCACGAACTGCGGATCGCCGGTGAGGCCGGAATGATACAGGCCGCGCGAGAGATGTTCGGTGCCGCCGCAGTTCCGTTGGTTCAGCCGGACGACGTTCCAGCCGGCGGCCCACGCCTTGTCGGAGATCCCGCGCATGTAATGCGCGAGGCTCGAGCCTTCGAGGCCGTGCAGCAGGACGATCGCCGGGTGCGCGGACGGCTCCGCCTGCCAGTGGCAATGCGCGAGCACGCGCGCGTCGCCGGCGACGTCGAAATAGCGCGCCGATGGCTCGGGCAGGGTGGGGAAGTCGCGGCGGCGCGCCCACGCGTACAAGGTCTGGGTGTGGCCGCCCGTGAACCGCGGCCGGTACTCGGAAACCTGGAATGCCACCTGGCTATATCATCGCATCCATGGACCGCACGCTCGACTCGACGCTGCTGCACATCACCCGCATCCGCCTGCTGCAGGATTACCCGTCGCAGATCGCCACGTGCCTCGACCTCCTCTCCGAAGAGGAGTTGTGGTGGCGGCCCAACGACAAGACCAACGCCGTCGGCAACATCGTCGTGCACCTGGCGTGGTCGAACCGCTATTACCTCGAGCAGGTGATCACCGGGCGCGACATCGGGCGCACCCGCGACGCGGAGTTCGCCGCGCGCGGCGGGTACACGAAGGCGCAGGTGCGCGAGATCTGGGATCGGTCGGTACGTGCCGCTGAAGAGGTGTTGAACGGTCTGGAGCCCTCGCAGTTGATGCAGACGACGGACCGGACGGGCAAGGTGACGACGTTCGCGCAGCTCCTGCTGCACGTGACGCATCACAACGCGAACCACATGGGGCAGGTGGTCTGGATTGCCAAGATGCTGCACGAGGGCGGCATCGACGAGCTCTGGATGAAGGCTCGCGCGCGCCCTTCCGCCTGAAGGCGCAGGGGCGACGCATGCGTCGCCCGCTACCGTAACGAATAGATCTTGAACTGCGTGTTGCGGTAGACGAGCGGCAGCGGCAGATCGTTCTCGGTCACGAGGTAATCCAGGTCGTACCGCTTCGCCATCTCGACCGCGTGCTCGGGCGTCAGCGCCGCGAAGTCTCCGAGTGCCTGCGTGCGCTCGACGAACCGTGCCGCCACGTCGCGGGAATAGATGGCGAGCGCGCTGTCCTTGACCTCCTCGACGAGCACGTCGCGGCCCGCCGACACGCGCGCGCTCGTGCCGTACTTCCACGCATGCCCCGGATCGGCGAGCACGTGCACGTCGCGCGGCTGCTGCGCGAGCCACCGCATCGCGTCCTCCCACGGCGACTGCTGCAGGTGGACGGCGAAGAGCGGCCGGTCGGACCGCTCGACGAGCATCACATAGGCACCGCGGCCCAGGCTGAACGCGGCAAGGACACCCGCAAGCACGTACACCGCGCGCGGCCGCGATTCGGCGATCGCGGCAACCACGTACACCGTCGTGACGAAATCGACGAGCCAGAAGACGCGCGAGATCTGGAACTGCACGGCCAGCGACAGGCCGGCGGCCACCGGCGGCAGGGTCACTACGAACAGAACGACGAGCGCGGTGGCGCCCCAGACGAGCGCGCCGTCCTCGCGCGTCGCGTCCCCGCGGCGCACGCGGATCCGGTGCACCCACCAGAGCAGGGGCAGCAGTCCCAGGTTCAAGGTCCAGGCCCACGCCGGCCAGGCGGTGGGGAAGAGCGAGTCCTTGCTGGCGACCGCCTGCAGCCAGGTGTCGTCCATCGTGACGTTGGCCGCGTGCAGCGGACCGGCGGTCGCCGCCCACAGCAGGACTGCGGCGGCGGCGATGGCGCCGCCCACGGCCAGCCGTCGCATCGGCTGGTAGAGGATGGCCAGCGCGGTGCCGACGAGCACGGCAAACCACAGCGCGGTGGTGATGTGGACGACCGCCGAGATCGCGATCAGCGCAACCGCCCACCACGCGCGGCCGCGCAGCACGGCGGCCACCGCGAGCGCGCCGAGCCCGAAGGCGAACATGCGGGGATGAAAGTACGGCTCGAACGAGTTCGCGCTGGTCCGCGGGATCCGATGCCGGAGCGTCAGTGCCGCACCGAGCGCGGCGATGGCAAGGGGGTGGCGGTACACGCGTGTGCCGATCAGCACGACAGCCGCCCACAGCAATCCGACCGACGCCAGATACGCGAGCAGGAACAGCACTTCGAGTGACAGGCCTGTGGCGCGGATGATGCCGGCGATGACCTCGTCGGCCAGCATCAGCGTGCCCTGCGCGTCGATGAGCGAGGCGTCGCGGGGAAAGGCGGCGGGGTCCAGCGCGCGGGTGACGACGGGGATGTAGAAGGCCTGGTCGGAGACGCCGTAGCGGTAGCCGGCGCCGTTGGCGGTCGTCACCACCGCGAACACCAGCCCGCCGGCGACCCCGATCAGCGCGCGCCTCAGAACGGGTTCTCGTCCCGGCTCGGCCCGTACATCGACGGGACCGGCACCTCGAGCATGCGCAGGTAGACCGCGAGCTGCGCGCGGTGGTGAATGAGGTGGTTCATGACGAACGAGCGCCACACCATCGCCTTCGGCAGGGTGAACAGCATCTGGTCGCCGTTCTTCAGCGACCAGTGCGCCATCAGCTCGGCGTCGCTCCGGCCGACGAGCGCCGCACGCGTGCCCGCGGCATTCCTGCCAAACTGCTCCAGCAGCGCCGCCCGCGATGCTGCAGCCGCCACGCGACCGGCGCCGCCGAGGTCCAGCTCGTCGCGGTTCAGCGTCATCTCACCCCACATCGGAATCGTCGCGACGTGCGTGGCGAGATCGCCCAGCGAGCTGGAGGTCGGGTGCGGCTTCCACGCGAGCTTGTCCTCCGGCACGCGCTCGAGCACCGTGCGCGTGGTCGCCATCTCGTGGTCGAACTCCGGCAGCAGCGCGTCGACGAGGGCCATGGTGTTTACCCGGCCGGCGGCCGCCCGAAGTCCACGCGCGGAACCTGCTCGGCTGCCGGCGGCGCGTTGAACACGGGGTACTCGCTGAAGCCGAAGATCCCGGCCGTGATGTTCGACGGGAACTGCCGGCGCGCCGTGTTGTACTCCTGCACGCGCTCGTTATAGCGCATCCGCTCGACGGCGAGGCGGTTCTCCGTGCCGGCGAGCTCGTCCATCAGCCGGTTGAACGTCTCGTTCGAGCGCAGCTGCGGGTAGTTCTCGACGATGACGAGCAGCCGCGCCAGTGCCGTGCTCTGCTCGTTGGCCGCCTGCATCCGCTGCTCGGGCGTCGTCGCGCCCGAGAGCTTCGCGCGCGATTCCGCGATCTGGCCGAAGACGTCGCGCTCCTGCTGCGCCACGCCCTTGGTGGTCTCCACCAGGTTCGGGATCAGGTCGTTCCGGCGCTGCAGCTGGTTTTCGACCTGCGCCCACTGCGTCTTGATCGCCTCTTCCTGCGACACGAACGTGTTGTAGGAACAGCCCGACGTGAACAGGGCAGCGGCCAGCACCAGCGCCGCCGCCAGGGTCGATCGCATGTGACGAGTCATCGCATCCTCACTCTCAAGTTATCACCAGCTCGCGCCGCCGCCACCGCCGCCGCTTCTCCCGCCGCCGAAGCCGCCAAAGCCGCCGCCGAATCCACCGCCGCCGAAGCCGCCGCCGCTACCTCCACCGAATGAGCCGACGCCGCTGCTCCATCCACTCCAGTGCCCGCCGCCCCAGCGGCGGCGGCGCCGCCGCATCCCGAGGCTCCCCGCCATCCCGCGGAGGACCATGAAGAAGATGAACAGCGTCAGGATGACGCCGAACGGCAGCCCACCTTCATCCCTGTCGATCTCGCGCGCCGGACGGACGCCCTGGAGCGTGACGCCGCGCCGCTCCGCGATCCGGTTGACGATGCGGCCGACGCCGGCCACGAGCCCCGCCCCGTAGTCGCCGTTGCGGAACTCGGGCGCCATGTACTGCCGGCTGGTCTCGCCCGCGAAGCCGTCGGTGATGAACTCCTCGAGCCCGTAGCCGACCTCCACCCACACGCGCTTGTCGTTCACCGCGACGAGCACCAGCAGGCCGTTGTCCTGGCCGGCCTGGCCGACGCCCCGTCCGCGGTTCTCGAACATCTCGACCGCGTACTCCCGGATGTCGGCGAACGGCTGGAACGTGTCGATCGTCGCCACGACCACGACGTCCCCCGACGCCTGCTGCAGCGCGCGGATCATCGTGTCGAGCTCCTGCCGGCTCGCCTCGTCGATGACGCCGGCGTAGTCGTTCACCGGGTCGTTGAGCGGCGCCACTTCCTGCGCGCTGGCTGCTCCAGCCAGGAGCACGAAGACGGTGGCGCCACAAAGGACACCAAGGGTCTTCGTGACCCTTGTGGCCAAGTACGTCTCCGTGCTCTTCAAGGCCGCCAGGCGTCGACGAACCGGGTGAGCTGTTCCACGGCGGAGAGATAGGCGGGAAACAGCCGCGCGGCGTCCGTCGTGGGAATGCCGGACCGCTGCTCGAGCGCGAGGATGCTCGTGACGACGGCGTCGGGAAGGCCCGCGGATCGGGCGCCCTCGCGCGTCGCCTCGGCGTGGCCGCTTGCGGAGCCGCCGCACAGGTGCGCGACGTGGCGGAGCAGCGCCGCAAACGCCGGCGCCGACGCGGTCACCAGGCCGGCAACCGCCTTCGGATCGCCGCCTGCCTCGATGAAGCCCTCGCGCAGGTGGACGAGATGACTCTTGGCCTGCGTTTCGACGGCGCGGCGGAGGTCCTCGCGCGTGATCGCGGCGCCGGTGAACGGGTCCTCGCCGAAGATGCGCTCGTGCGCGCGGATGATTTCGCCGTACTCGAGCGGGAAGGCGTCGAGCGAGCGGCGGAATTCAGCCTCGGGCAGGATCAGCGGCGTGGCCAGCCCGTGACGCTCCCAGCCGCGCGCGAACGTCGCGCAGCCCTCCAGATCGGTGATGGTGAGCGTGTCGGAGACGAGGGCGAGGCACGTCAGCGGCCCGCCGCCGGCATGCTCGATGCTCGGGCCGTACGCGGCGAGCGACCGGAGGCGATCGCCGAAGACGCGCCGCAGGTCGGTGACGAGCGCAGCGGCTGCGTGCCGCCACGGTTCCATGGCTCTCATTGTAGTTAACGAAGCTTCCGGGTTCCGGGTTCCAAGTTCTGGATTCCAAGTTCTGGGTTCCGGGTTCCGGGTTCCGGGTTCGGTAGAATCTAGGCGATGCGTCTGCGCGAGCTGAATATTGGCTGCTTCGGCGGCGGCACCGGGCTCCCCAGCCTGCTCGGCGGGCTCAAGACCAACCCCTGGCTCAACCTCAACGCGGTCGTCACCATGTTCGACAGCGGCGGCAGCTCGGGGCAGCTGCGCGACGAGCTGGGCGTCCTGCCCCCGGGCGACGTACTGAAGTGCGCGCTGGCGCTCTCGCGCAATGAAGGGGAAGCGCGCCGGGTGCTGCTGGCGCGGCTGCCGACGCTCGAACATCACGAGCGGCTGGCCGGGCACACCGGCGGCAACCTGCTGCTGTCGATGATGGAGCAGTACAGCGGCGACTTCCTGGCAGCCGTGGACGGCCTGCGCGCGCTGCTCGGCTGCAAGGGCCGCGTCTGGCCGGTCAGCGTGCAGCCGGCGTCGCTGTGCGTCGAGTATGGCGACGGCTCACAGACACGCGGCGAGGTCGAAGTGGACGCCGGGCAGACGCGCGGCCACCAGGTGAAGCGGCTCTGGCTCGAGCCCGACGTCTCGATTCATCCGGCGGTCGCGCAGGCGATTCGCGGCTTCGACGCCGTGATCATCGGGCCGGGCAGCTTCTTCACGAGCCTCATGCCGCCGCTGCTCGTGCGCGGCGTGCGCGAGGCGCTCGCGGACATGCGTGGGCCCATCATCCTGATCTCGAACCTGCTGACCGAAGGGCGCGGCATGTCGGGGTTCACGGCCGCCGACGCGGCGCGCTGGGTGTCGCGCGCCATCGACCGCCCGGTGGACGTGGTGATTGCCAACACCGGAGGTCCGTCGCCGGACGCCGTGCGCCGCTACGCCGCCGAGCACAAAGAGCCGCTGGAGCTCGGCACGTTGACCGGCGAGACCGAGCCGGTGCTCGGGCAGTTCTGGTGCACCGAGATCGCGCGTCACGATCGCCGCCGGCTGTCGTTCGCGGTGTGGACGGTGCTCAGCCAGCGGCTGCTGAGCCCGAGCCCACAGCCGCACGCCGTCCTGGAACAATGAGGTGAGGCCTACGGTCGGGCGACCAGCGCCGGCCAGTTCACGACCAGTGTGACGGGCGATTGGCAGCGCCTCGTCCAGGGACATGGGTCCGTGCGCGAGGCGATCGGCCCGATGGCAGCCTGCACCTCGTACGGACCGAGGCGGCTTCCAACCTCCAGTGACACGACGAGTACGCAGATTCCGCCACGGGTCCGCGCGATCGAGGTGGCAAGAACTGCAACGTTGGAAGAGCAGGCAGGCGGGTTTCTGTGGTTTTCGTCACGGCACGGCGCGTGCGATCCGACGATGCTAGGATTGGGCCGATGCGGGCCCGGTTCAAGGAGGCGAGACGTGCCGAACCTTGAGGAGCGGGTGGCAGCGTTGGAGGGTCGCGTGCAGGAGCACGCCGCGCAGATGTCCGATATCAGACAGGCGAACGCCGAGCTGCGTCAGGACATTCGCGTCGTGCGTGATGAGATGAACCGGCGCTTCGATGCACTGGACGGACGGTTCGTGGCCATCGACGGACGGTTCGCGGCCATCGACGGACGGTTCGTGGCCATCGACGGACGGTTCGTGGCCATCGACGGACGGTTCGTGGCCATCGACCGCCGCTTCGTGGCCATCGACGGACGCTTCGCGGCCATCGACGGACGTTTCGATGCCATCGACCGCCGCTTCGATTCGTTCGATCGGCGGTTCGATGCCGTTGAACACCGATTCGCGTGGCTCGTCGGCCTGATGGTCACGGGTTTTCTCGCAACCATCGGCACCGTGGCCGGCGCGTTCTGGGGCGTGCTGCAGACGGTCCGCTAGAACAGTGAGCCCTCGGCCGTGCCGAGCATGTCGCGCCTGACCATCGGGATCGGCGGCCCGCCGTAGGTCAGGAACTGGTCGTGGAACTGCCGCCACGCCTGCTTCCCGCCGCGCGACGCCGACCAGTCCTCGCGCAGCTTCCGGATCATCAGCTTGCCCATCGTGTAGTTCAGGTACGCCGGGTCGTAAGTCCCTCGCGTGGACTGCTGCCGCGCGGTGCCGATGTCGGTGAACGCGTCGCTCACAAACATCTTTTCGCACTCGGCAAGGGTCATGCCCTTCGTGTGCAGCCCGATGGCGCACAGGAAGCGGACATTTCGGAGCAGCGCGTTGGTGAGCTGGCCGATGTGGGTCTCGGGATCGCCGTTGCCCAGCCCCATCTCCCACATCATCTCCTCCGTGTAGTGCCCCCAGCCTTCGGCAAACGCGTAGCCGACGAAGTTGCGGGCCACGACAGACGGATTGCGGTTCGAGTGCAGGAACTGCAGGAAGTGGCCCGGCCACACTTCGTGGACCGACGTAAAGAGGAGATCCGCCTGGCCGGGGATGTAGTCGCGCTGCTCCTGCGGCGTCCACGACGGGTCGGGCGGCGAGATGTAATAGGTGGCCGGCAGGCCCTTTTCGTACGGCCCGGGGATGTCGATGTAGGCAGAGTTGGCGCGGTTGTACGGCGGCGACTGGTCCACGCGCGCTTCCTCGGGGCCCGGGATAGTGGCGACGCCGGCCTCCTGGACGAACGTCTTGAGGCCGGCGAGCTGCGCCCGCGCGCCCTCCACCGCGCCGCCCTTCGGCTTGTTCGCGTTCATCTTCGCGATGCACGCGGGGATCGTGGCGCCGGGCGCGAACTTCGCGCACTCCTCGCGCAGCGCCTTCTGGTTGCGCTCGAGGTCCGCACGGCCGGCCGCTTCGAGCTGCGCCAGCGGCGTGGTGACGCCCTCGGTCATCTGCAGCATGCGGGCGAACTTCTCGGGGCCGAGCGCGAAGGCGTCGGTGGCGGTCGCGCGCTGTGACTCCAGATAGGCCGCAAGGTCGGCCATCGCCTTCGCTGCTGCGCCGTTGGCGTCCGCCAGCTCCTTCTGCAGCGCCTCGTCTTTCCCCGGTTCGTCTTTGATGGCAGCGAAGATGCCCGGCACGTCGGCCTTGAAGAACTCGGCGAAGCCGCGGAACAGGGACACGCCGCGGTCGAGCAGCGGCCGCGCCATCGGCATCCGGAGATTCGAACGGATCTGGCCGGCGGCCTGTTGCACGGAGCGCGCGTACCTGATGTAGGCCCGCATCCGCTGATCGAGCGGCGCATACTCGCGCGTCAGGTACGGCGCCGGGTCCAGGTTGTCGCTCATCCAGTCGATGTAGGTCGCCGGGTTCGTGAACGGCGCCTGCGCGTCCTCGAGCCAGAACAGGTCGCGGTCGAAGCGGGCGACGAGGTAGTCGCGCTCGAACCGCTCGCGCGCGTCGGAGATCTGGACGCCGGCCGCGCGGGCACGCGCCGCCTCGAGGCGCTCGATCTCCCTGGCGATGCCGGCCGCGCTCCAGTCGGGCAGCATGCCGTCGAACTCGTGGCGTCCCTGCACGACGGCCCACGCCGGATGCGCCTTCAGGTAGTCCTCGATCAGGCCGTCGCGGACCGCCGCCCAGGTGTTCGAGGTGGCTGCGGCGTTGCCTTCGTCGGCTGGTTCACGGCTGCAGCCGGCCAGACACACGGATGTCAGGAATAGGAGAGCAGCGATGTGTCTCATGTCTTCTTCTTCGCGGCTTTCTTCTTTGTCGCCGCCTTTTTCTTCGTGCCCGTTGAACGATCCGAACGGCCCGAACGATCCGAACGATCCGAACGGCCCGAACGATCCGAACGATCCGAACGCTACGAAAGGCCCGCACGATCCGAACGCATTTCCACCGCCCGCTTGATGATCTTCTCGAACATCGCGCCCGTTTCGCCGCCCCTGGCCGGACGATTCGAGCGCCAGATGCCGGGATTGTCCTGGGCGAGGATGTCGGCGAAGTCGCCCTTGCTCTTCACGCTGAGCGGCGCGAACTCGGCGATGTCCACTGGACCCGCCCAGTCGTCGCGGTGCTTGATCAGGAGCCACGACCGGTCGCCGCCGCCGGCGTCGCCTTCGCCAGGGCTTCGGCGCCCAGGCCAGCCGCCGCCCCTGGTCCGCACGAGGACCCACGACCCCTTCAGCTTGTAGCCGTCGAGCGTGAACAGGTCCTGTTCGGCTTCGGGGCCGAGCACGTCCGTGATACCGCGCTCGCGCAGCCATTGCTCGTTGAGCGGCGCGTAGAGACCGTAGGCGCAGAGCCGCGCCGACGGGTTCACGCGGCGCGCCACGTCGATGAGCGGCGCGGCCAGCCGTGTGGCGGTGTGCATCGGCAGGTAGAACGCGACGAGCGACGCCGCCGCCACCTGTGCCTCGTCGAGCGGCTCGCGCGACACGTCCACGCACGTCACCTCGACGCCCGCGCGCCGCAGCCACGCCGCCGGCGACGCGAGGCCGAACGGCTGGCGGCCGAGGTCATACGTCGAAATCAGCACCGCGCGCATCGAAACATTGTATGAGCCGGCAGAAGCACATTGAATGTAATCTTCCCTTGTGAATCCGGGCAGCGCGGCGCTGCGGCAGCCGGTCGAGCCGCTGGCGCCTGCGGGCTATGACACGGCGTTCTTCGGCCATCCCCGCGGCCTCTCCACGCTCTTCTTCACCGAGATGTGGGAGCGCTTCAGCTACTACGGGATGCGCGCCCTGCTGATCCTCTTCATGACCGCCGCGCCCGCCGCCGGCGGGCTCGGCTTCGACGCGGCGACAGCCGGCGCCATCTACGGGCTCTACACCTCGATGGTGTACCTGACGACGCTGCCCGGCGGTTGGATCGCGGACCGCCTGATCGGCGGCCAGCGGGCGGTGCTCTACGGCGGCATCCTCATCTCGGCCGGCCACTTCAGCATGGCCGTGCCGTCGCTCTCGACCTTCTACCTCGGCCTCTTCCTCATCGTCGTCGGCACGGGGCTGCTGAAGGGCAACGTCAGCGTCATCGTCGGACGCCTCTACAGCGCGGACGATGCGCGGCGCGACGCGGGGTATTCGATCTTCTACATGGGGATCAACACCGGCGCCTTCGTGGCGCCGCTGGTGTGCGGATATCTCGGCCAGCGCGTGGACTGGCACCTCGGCTTCGCGGCCGCGGGCGTGGGGATGGTCCTTGGCCTCGTGCAGTACGTGTTCGGCCTCAAGTACCTCGGCGAAGCGAGCAAGCACCCCGCGACGCGCGGCGCCAGCGACGAGTCCGTGCAGCGCCGCATCGCGGTGCGCTGGACGACGGCCGTCGTGGTCCTGCTGGCGATCTTCGGCATCGGCGCGTTCACCGGGATGCTCCCCGTGACCGCGACCCAGGTGGCGGATGCGGCCGGCTATTTCCTGCTTGGGCTCGTCGTCGCCTTCCTCGGCTGGCTGTTCTTCTCGGGCGGCTGGACGCGCGAGGAGCGCAAGCGGCTCTACGCGATCGCCGTCCTCTTCGTCGCGGCGGCGCTCTTCTGGTCGCAGTTCGAGCAGGCGGGTTCCACGTTCAACCTCTTCGCGGAACGCGCCGTGGAGAAATCGATCGCCGGGTACGAGTTTCCCGCGTCGTGGCTGCAGTCGATGAACGCGATCTTCATCATCATGCTGGCGCCGGTGTTCGCGTGGATCTGGCTCACGCTCGGCCGCACACACAAGGAGCCGTCGAACGCCGTGAAGTTCGGCCTCGGGCTGGTGTTCGTCGGGTCGGGGTTCGGCGTGCTGATCGCGGCGGCGATCCTTGCGGAGGGCGGCGTGATGGTGAGCCCGATGTGGCTCGTCCTCACGTACCTGCTGCACACGTGCGGTGAGCTGTCGCTCTCCCCAGTCGGCATGAGCGCGATGACGAAGCTGGCGCCAGTGCGCATCGGCGGCCTCATCATGGGCTTCTGGTTCCTGGCCCTTTCGGCCGGCAACTACATCGGCGGCCGCATCGCCGGACTCTACGAAGCCTGGACGCTTCCGGGCCTCTTCAGCGCGGTGGCGGCCTTCGGCATCGGCGCGGGCCTGGTCATGTTCCTCGTCGCCCGTCCCGTCACGCGGCTGGAACACGCGCAGTAGCCGTGGCGCTCGAGAAATACAAAGCCAAGCGCAACTTCAGCGAGTCTCCGGAGCCCGCGGGCGAGAAGGCGCACACGTCGCCGAC
>Ga0194128_10008673_pt1 | contig 12756 bp, 17 predicted proteins | sample TA2KigCa65mmetaG_FD_148650 | JGI IMG/M metagenome (GOLD analysis project Ga0194128, IMG submission 148650) | Freshwater microbial communities from Lake Tanganyika, Tanzania - TA2015037 Kigoma Deep Cast 65m | ecosystem: Environmental > Aquatic > Freshwater > Lake | place: Tanzania: Lake...
GCCAGTCGTCGCCGTTCCAGCCTTTACGCGCGTGCCGGTCGGCAACCTCGGCCGGATAGCCGCCATCGTGCTGGATGATTGACGCGCGCTCGATGCCGTCGGGGTCGAGCGCCCCGGTAGACGCAGGGGGCGGACTGCTAAACCTGCTAAAGTTGCTAAAGTTGGGCGGCGCTTTAGCAGGTTTAGCAACTTTAGCAGGGGTGCCCGTCCGTTCTCCGAGATAGGCGAGCACGTCGAATCGGGCGAAGGCGGCCATGGCGTCGCTAGCGGATCACGCGCCAAACGTCGCGGCGACGGACGCCGTTGACAGTCCCGCCCGTTGGCTGGTGTTCAAGCCAGCCATGCTCGGCCAGTAACTCGACGGCGCGCCGCGCCGCCGCGGCGTCGCGGATGGCGTTGGGGCCGAACTGGTAGACGTCCGGCAACGAAATGAGCGGCTCGAGCCACTCGTGACGCAGCCAGGCGAGCAGTAGCTCGGCCGAGCGAACGTCAGCGGCCACTGCGCCAGCATCGAAAAGCCGAAGCGCTTCCGCCGCGTAGTGTTCGGCGAGCGCAATGCCCGCTGCCAGGTCATCCTCTCGCAGTTCGGACGCGTCCAAGTCGGCGACAAGAGCCAGCACGCCAGCAAGTCGCGCCGCATGTTCCGGCAACTTGTTTGCAAATCCCCTGATCGGATCGAATGCGGCGCCCGGGGCAAGCTGCGGCTCGACGTGATCGGCAAAACTGATCCACGCGCGCCACGCCGCGCCGTTCATTCGCAATACGCGCGGCGTCAATTCGTTTTGCGTGCCCGCGGCTAGCGGCAGCGGCGCTTCGAGCCGCGCGAGGATGCGTGCGCCGTACTGTTTGATCGCCGCTTCAGCCTCGGGCGACGGATCGCGCCATAGGCGCGTGCCAGCGGTCGAAGCGGGCGCCGAAACCAGCAAGCGCGAAAGCAGCCCTTGATCTGCAAGCAAGCGGTCGGCCAGCATTCGTCCGGCCACGCCTGGCTGCGCCATAAGGTGCATGGCCACGCGCCGGCCGGGTAGAATTATCGCGCCGTCGCCAGCGCGAACGCGACGGATGGGAATTCCATCCCACACCGCCGACAGCGCGGCGGCCGTTTTTAGTCGATTTTCCGGCGTCATGCCATGGCCGCCGATGAACTGACCGGCTTCGGCTGAGAACACGCCGAGCGATGGATGCCCGCCCGCGAGCAGGCGGCAGAGCCCCTCGATGGTTGGATCGGGACAGGTCAACATTGGCGTCAATGGCGCCGCCGGTGCTGGCCCTAGCGCGTCAAGCGCGTCGCTCATTTCGCGCGGGCCGGCCTTTCCCTTGGTCGCCGCTGTTGCATGGTCGCGCGCCTTGCTCCAGGCGGCGCGAGCGTTCTCGTAACCTGCAAGTTTAGCGTCGTAGTCGCGGCGCATCGCGGCTTCATGCTTGTGCACGGGGCACAGGGCCTCGTTGTCGGCCGACGACTTGCGCTCGCCGGTCTCGGCAACCGTGACAAGAAAATTTGTCAACGGGCGTGTTTGTCCGGTCGGCAGTTCGATGTCGGCGTGCGCCTGCGTCGCAAGCGTCGCGACCGCGAGAACTGATTGCGCGCAAATCGCGATCGGCGCCTGTATCCGCTCATTGATCCCGAGCGCCGCAGGACGGAGCACGTTGCCGAGCGCTTCGACCGGGTAGGGATCGGCCGGCGGCATTGGCCGGCGCAGGGGTCGCGGCGGTTCCTTGATCGCCACCCGTTGCTCATGCCGACCGGGTTCTCCGGCCTTGTCCACGTCTTCGAGCCGGACATACGAGCTGGCCACCGTCATGCTGCGGCCCTCCCCACATGGGACCTCACGTAGATTTGCGGCGTCCGCATTGGCCGCGAGAGTCTGTCCTTGATATGCCGGCCGTGCTCGACGTCCTCAGCGATCAGACCCGGTAAATTGGCTAGGGTGTCGAAGCCGTCATCATGAAGCAGAACGACTCCGGCGCCGCCGGTCAGAAGCCATCGGAGCGGATCGCGATGCACCGCGATGGGTTCGCTGCCGAGCGATGCGTGCCAGACCTGCCACTCGCCGAGCAGTGCCACGCTGCCGCGCCGCAACCACCAGCGCTCCGGATCAGCCGGCCGGACGGCCAGCAGATCGACGAGCGCAGCCTCATAGTCCAGCTGACCGTCCGGCCGAATCGGCGCCCGATCCCAGGCCGGCAGGACCAGCGCCGGCCGGCCGTGCTCGACGGGCTGATATAGGCCGGCCCGCCCCGCCTCGATCCGGGCAACGCCGACCAGGCCGACGGCGATCATCGCAGCGCCGGTGACGCCGAGCGCGAGCAGTCGGTCGAGATGCGGCTGGCGAACGGCCGCGAGCGCCGCGGCGAATTCGGCGTCGAGGTCTGGGCCGCTCATCGGGTTGGCGCCCGCTCGGTTCTGCCCGGTATCCGGGGCAGGGCTGCGCGCCATGCTGCCGCATCTTCTGCCAGGATTATGGTACGGCTCCCGGCCTTGCGGGCGATCAAGCGGCCAGCAGCGATCTCGTTATAGGCGAACGTACGGCTGACTGCGTGCGCTCTTGCGAAGCCTCGGATTGAGAAGGCAAAGTCCGGCATATCGGGGTCCATCGCACAGTCCTCCCGTCCCCGACAGGCCGGGGACGATCATCAATGCTCGGACAATCTGCCGGCAAATAATACACCGTGATCAGGTGGGTATTTTTCGGAGGCGACGCAGGCGGGGAACACCGAGTTGATGGCTTCCAGAGTAGATGCTCTCAAGTGCTGACGGTCCACCCTGTAGGCGTGCCGGGGGCACCGGCATCCGCAAATGGCCCCTCCTCAGCATCTCCAGCACCTTGGCGCCGCGCTCGCGAGATTTGGCGTCTTTCTCCTTTCGGTTATCCGACTCGAGCTTGGCGAGCTTGATCGCGTCCCGCAGGCTGGTTCTGAGCAATTTGCGATACTCTTCTGGAAAATCTTTGGGCAATTTTGATGTGCAGATCGCTTCCATGCTGGCGCTCTCACCGAGTCGGCGTCTGCGTTCTTGTTCCCGACAGTAAACCTCCAGAAGTCGAGCCCGCGCGCGTTCGCCCTCGTCGGTATTGCGTTTGGTGGGAGCGCCGGGAACGGCTGGCCGGAATCCGGGCACGTGATCGGCTGCCAACGCTTCGATAAGCCTGTAATGCGCACCGGGTGCCGATTGGTCGATGCCGTAGTGCTCGAACAGCGCCGACCAGCGCGGAGCAATGACCCTCTGGATCCACTGCTTATGTGCGGGCGTTCCCTCGCGTGGTTCCCTTTCCGAGTAGGGTTTGTCGAGTAGACCGGAGTACTGGACCTTGGGAGGCTTTGGCTTCTTCATGGTCCGTCCTCGCTGCTGTTGGCAGGCCGTGCGTGCCCGCGGGGGCGCTCGCAACTAGAATGTCGAATGTCTCGCCCCAAAAAAATTCAACGGTACCAGGAAAACGGGGACCCACTTTGCCGGTGGGGCGATCACACTGCGAGAGGCGGAGTGTCTGAGAGGGTGTCCGTGGGCCCCTTGCGCGATCGCGCCCCCGGTCCGGCAGCCTCGACGCTCATGCCGCTAGCGCGCGGCGCACGGCCTCCGGCTCGCGCGCGATCACCCGCAGCAGAATACGCGCGGCGCGGTCGGGGCGCCGCCTTCCCTGCTCCCAGGCGTGCAGCGTCGTCACGTCGAGACCGAAGCGTGCGGCGAACTTGACCTGGCTGAGACCAAGCGCCCGGCGGATCGCCGCGACATCCACGGCATAGGGCACGACGATCTCGTAGGTCGGCAGCTCGATCTCGCCGCGCTTCCACGCCAGCGCTTCCTTCAAGCCGGCGATGATGCGCCGTCCGAGCCTGCTATGCTTCGGCCTTGAGCGCCGCGACGGCCTGCCGGATCTCTTTCTTGTCGGCATCGGTCAGACCATTCTTGCGTGTCACTCGGCCACCAGCCTGATCACCGCGCGCGTTCCGGTCGCCCGGGCGTAGCGCTCCAGCGTGCGTCGGCTGGGCCAGTGCCGGCCGCTCTCGATGCGCGCCACGGCTGACTGCGTGGTCTGCATGCGCTTGGCCAGCGCTTCCTGTGACAGGCCGGCGCGGGTCCGCGCGGCGATCAGCTCAGATGCGAGCTCGAACTCTGGCGCCAGGGCCGCATGGGCCTCCCGATAGGTCCGGTCCTTCATCCAGCGCCGGTGCAGCGTGCGAACATCGGTCATGGCGGCGATGATTCCCGGCTTCAGGCCGCCATGCGGCGCCAATGGCGGTTGGCATCCCGGAACTGGATTTCGCCATACTCAAGCTTGTCGATCTCGGTCAGAACTTCGGAAATGCGCTTGACCGTCTCGTCCCCGGCCTCATGCGCGGCATAATAGAAGCGGATGGCGTGATCAGCCGATCGCGGGATGGGCTTGGTCCGGTCGCCCTCCCATCGCGCGACCGAAGCGCGCGTGACGCCGGCGGCGAGCGCGATGTCCCGCTGCGAATAATCCAGCATCGAGCGCAGGAACCGCACTTCCTGCCCCCTCATGCGGTGCGGCGAGATGACGATCGTCTTGGCGATCACCTTATGCAATCCGTCCACGTTGGTGATCGACACGCCGCGCCCATAGGGAGTGTCATGGCGCTTGAAGCCATTGACCAAATAGACCCAGTCAAGGCCGCAGCCGGTGTAGTGCAGTCTTTCGGTCATCGTTCATCCATCCATTGCACGGTCTTGATGATCAGCCGGTCCTCGCGAAGGATGATGGTGACGGCGGCGGCGTCCCTGCCGCCCTTCAGCCTTTTCACGATCACGGCCTCCCATACCCATCGCCCCGGCGCTTCCGCGACTTTCCGCGGTTGCTCCATGACCATCCCGGTGCGAAGTATCCGGTCCAGTTCCGGTCGGAGAATCGACCGCTCTTCGATCCGTTCCGCCGGATGGCCGATGACGATCACATGGTCCGAGTTCTTGGCGCGCTCGTGAATGATGCGCTCGGCCTCATCCGCCCTCAGCCGATCCCAATGGATCGGCCGGCGGCGCAGCGGTATGGGGTCAGCCATTCATGTATCAATATGATACATAAGGCCGCGCGTCAATCCCCGTTTCTTTCATCAACGCGCGATTGCCGCCGCGTCTCTTCGGCGTCGCGTTCCGGCTTCCCTTGGCTGGGCTCACGCCGGCGGCCCGTCGGCAGGCCGGCGGCCGCCTCGCTCAGCGCAGTGCGCGCAAGTTGCCGGTTTCGACGATGCCGAGCGCCGGGAAATTGGCCCGGATGGTGTCGGCGACGTAGGACGGGCTCACGTGGGCATAGTGTTTTTCGGTCATGCGCGTGTCGGCGTGGCCGAGCTGCTGGGCGATCACGGCCATGGGCACGCCCTTCATCGCGAGCAGGCTGCCATGGGTGTGGCGCAGCACATGGAATGACACGGGGGCGATCTTCGCCCGCTTGCACGCTTTCAGTATCGGCCGCTGCTGGTGCGACGCGCCCCATTTGCCGCCATCGGGCCGCGTGAACATCAAATCTGTACCTGCCTTGCCGGCAGAAATGGTTGCAAAGAACACGCGACCTTCATCGGTCAGCACGACATGGCGCGGCTTGCCGGCTTTGCTGGTGCGGATCAGCAGCCTTCCCGCGTCCTGATTGAAGTCGGCCGCGCGCAATGTGGTCAGCTCGCCGTACCGGCATCCCGTCAGCAGCGCCGCGCGCACCAGCGGCCGGAAGTCCGGCGCCGCGGCGTTGACCAGACGGACGCATTCGGCTTCGGTCAAGTAGCGGACCACCGGGGCTTCGACCGCGCGGAACGGCGCGACCTTGCGCCACGCGGTGTCGTTGGCGACCCGCCCCTCGCGCCAGGCGTGGTTGAGCGCTGCCTTGAGCACGGTCAGGTTGCGGTTGGCCGTTGCACGCCGCTTGCGCTTCGCGTCGTCGTCGGCCGCTGCTTTGCGGTGCTTGGGCGGACGTCCCTTCCGGGAGCGGACGCGGGCCGGTGCGATCGCCAGCCCTTCGTGCCAGCGCTTGACCACCTGGGGCGTCAGCTTGGCGACCTCGTGCTCGCCCAGGCTGGGGACGATGCAGCGCTCGGCGGCTTCGCTAGTCTGCCGGATGCTCTTTCGATGGTCTTTGAACCACGCGAGATAGTCGCGCATGGCGTCGGCCACGGTGTAGGGGCCGGCGGGCTGGGGCTCGAGCCCGGCCGCAATCCGCGTCTGCTCGACGAACCACGCGCGGGCCTTCGCCTGGGCGTGCGAGTATGACAGGGCGGCGACCCCATCGGCGTCCAGCACGTCATCGGCTCGGCCCAGCACCGTCTCGCGGTAGTCGCCCGCGCCGGCATAGAAGCGCGCGCGCCAGATGCCGCCGCGCGAGCCCTTGCGGTATCCCAGGTGCAAGCCCCGCTCGATCGTGCGCCAATAGGGACGGTGCCGGGCCTTCAAGCGCGCCCGCGCCGTTCGGGATTCCAGCGTCGCATCTCTCACGGTCCGGGCCATCGCCGATACCTCCACCACAATTTACCCAACTCTTACCCAATATACGTAGCCGAACGTCAGGGGACAATGGGGAGCATGAAATGGCGGAAAATAAGGATTTCTTCCGTTCGAGCAAGTCCGCGATCATCCGCCGGCATGCGGAATAGCCCCCTTGCAAGGCGCATTCTGGATGCTGACCGGCGTCGTGGTCATGAGCGGCATGTCGGTCATGATCCGCTACGCCTCGGAAACGGTGCACCCGTTCGAATCGCTGTTCTTCCGCAATCTGTTCGCACTGCTGTTCCTGCTGCCGTGGATGGTTCGCGGCGGCCATGCCGAGATCAGGGTCAGCAAGCTCGGCATCTACACCGTGCGCGGCCTGATCACCTTCGTGTCGATGGCCTCATGGTTCTACGCGGTCACTGTGATGCCGTTGTCGCAGATGGTGGCGCTCAGCTTCACCTCGCCGTTGTTCGGCACGCTCCTCGCCGTCCTGGTGCTGCACGAAGTCGTGCGGGCGCGCCGCTGGGCGGCGACCACCCTCGGCTTCATCGGTGTCCTGATCATCATCCGGCCCGGCATCGACACCTTCGATGTCGGTACCGGGCTCATGCTCATGTCGGCGTTCACCACCGCCATGTCGGTCATCATCGTCAAGCGCCTGACGCGCACGGAATCGACGACTGCGATCGTCGCCTGGCTGACTCTCGTCCTCGTGCCGGTATCGCTCCTGACCGCGCTTCCTGTCTGGACCTGGCCAAGCCTCACCGCGCTCGGCTGGCTCGCCGGGCTCGGCATCTGCGGCGTCATGGGGCATTGGTGCGTGGCGCGCGCTTTCGCCGCGGCCGACGCGTCACTCGTCATGGTGTTCGACTATGTCCGCCTGCCGATCACGGCGGTGATCGCCTACCTCGTGTTCGACGAGCGGACCGATGCCTGGACATGGGTCGGCGCGTCGATCATCGCGGCCGCGTCGATCTACACGGCGCACCGCGAAGCCAAGCTGCACCGCGCACGCATCGCGGCCGCCGCCATCGCCGAGCAGGCGCAGGCCGCGGAAGCGCCACCCGACGCGCCTGGCAATGCGCCGGGCGGCACGCCAGCCGGCAGCCAGCGACAATGACCAGTCTGCTCGCCATCATCAAGGAGCGATTCCTGCGGCTCCGTCCCAACACGCAGGGCGCGCTGTGGGCGCTGATGGCGACCGTGTTCTACGCATTCGTCGCCGTGATCGGCAAGGATCTCGGCGCGCGCTATGACCCGGTGCAGATCAGCTTCTTCCGCTGCCTGGGCGGCTTGATCGCGATCCTGCCGTTTCTGGTTCCACAGGGCGTCACCGCCCTCTACACCAGACGCATCGGGCTCCACCTTGTCCGCGGCGGCATCGCCACGATTGCGATCATCGCCGCCTTCTATGCGATCGTGCACCTGCCGCTCGCCAGCTCGACGGCGCTCGACTTCACCAAGCCGCTTTTCATGATTTTCCTGGCGGTCCTGTGGCTGGGCGAGACGGTCCGCTGGCGGCGCTGGTCCGCCACCGTGATCGGTTTCATCGGCGTGCTCGTCATGGTGCGGCCCGGCCTCGACGTCCTGGACCTTGCCATTCTCGCCGGCCTGCTCAGCGCCGCCGGCTCAGCCGTGAACACCTGTGTCATCAAGAAGATGACCGAGACGGAGCGCCAGACGACGGTCATGTTCTATTTCGGCGTCATCACGACAACGTGCACCTTCGTGCCCGCGCTCCTCGCTTGGCGTACCCCTTCTGTTCCCGACCTCGGCATGTTTCTGGCGATGGGCGCGATCGGCACCTTCGCGCAATCCCTCGCGTTTAGAAGCTACAGCGTCGGGGAAGCGACCGTCGTCGTTCCGGTCGACTATTCTCGATTGATTTTCGCCCTGCTGTTCGGCGTCATCTTCTTTGCCGAGCTGCCGGATCTGTGGAGCCTCGTCGGCGCGGTGGTGATCATCGGTTCGACACTTTACATCACGCTGCGCGAAGCGCAGCTCGGCCGGAAGAGACTGCCCAATCCGCCCATGCATCAGCCCATCGTGAGCGACCCGACCGCCAAGGATGTGGAGAGCGAACGCTGAGATCGCTCGTCCGTCCGACCGCCGGCGCCTGGGCACTGGCTGCGGCATTGACGGTGCCGGCACTATCCGCGGCCGCGCAAACTTCCGACTCCGCGCTGTTCGAGCCGTTGCGTCAGGTCATGCAGCATCCGCGCTGTCAGAACTGCCACACCTCGGGCGACGCGCCGCGGCAAAGCGATCGCGGCAGCGCGCATCAGCCGCCGGTGCGGCGCGGGCCCGAGGGCAAGGGCGTCGGTGCCATGCAATGCGCGACGTGCCATCTCGAGCAGAACGCACGCTCGCCGACGCTGCGCCGCGAGGTGCCGGGCGCGCCCGGCTGGCGCATGCCGCCGCCCGAAGCGCCGATGGTGTTCAGGGAGGCCGAGCCGCGCGCGCTGTGCGAGGCGCTCAAGGATCCCGACAGGAACGGCAAGCGCAGCCGGGAGCAGCTCGGCCGGCACATGACCGAGGATGCGCTCCTGGCCTGGGCGTGGAACCCCGGCGCCGGCCTCGCCCGGCCGCCCTTGACGAGGGACGAATTCAACGCCGCGGCGATCGCCTGGCTGCGCGCGGGCGCGCCCTGTCCGTGACCTGCGGAACGGGCGAGCAGTTCAGCCCTGAACTTTTTCCATCCAGGCGCGCGCCTTGGCGCGGTGCTCGTCGGTGACGTAGGCCGAGACCGTGCGGATCGCGGCAAACAGCAGTGCCGCATCGTCGGTATAGCCGAGCAGCGCCACGACGTCGGGCAGCGCGTCGAAGGGCATGACGAAATAGGCGAGCGCGCCGAACAGCACCGCCTTGACGTGGAGCGGCGTCGCGGGATCGCTGGCGCAGTAGAAGGCCGAGATCGCCTGCTCCAGGAACGGCACGCGGCCGAGCGTGGCGCGGACCTTCGCCCAGAATCCGGTGCGCACGGTGCCCTGATCGCGCTCCAGGCGATCCGGGTCGACGGGCACGGGCAGATTGTTGCTCATGTCAGGGGATATAAGCGCATCACAGGGAGGCCGCAAGCGCAAGAACAGGGAGCGCCGGCGCAGGCCGCCGCTCGAATGACAAAGGCGCCGGCGATCTGCTATGTAGCCGGCCGGTCAAGGCAAAGGGGGGCGTGACATGGATGTGCGGGGACATGCGGCGATCGTAACCGGCGGCGGCTCCGGCCTGGGCGCCGCGACCGCGAAGGCGCTCGCCGCCGCGGGGGCAAAGGTCGCGGTGTTCGACCTCAACATGGCCGGCGCCGAGCAGGTCGCCAAGGAAGTCGGCGGTCAGGCCTTCAAATGCGACGTGTCGAACGCCGCGGAGACCGAGGCCGCGGTGGCGGCCGCCAAGTCGGCGCATGGCGCCGCGCGCGTCCTCGTCAACTGCGCCGGGGTCGCCACGCCCGGCCGCATCGTCGGCAAGGACGGTCCGCTCAAGCTCGACGCCTTCCGCCGCGTGGTCGAAATCAACCTGATCGGGACGTTCAACGCCATGCGGCTGGTCGGCGCCGACATGCAGGCGCTGGCACCCCTCGAGGATGGCGAGCGCGGCGTGATCGTATCGACCGCTTCCGTTGCCGCCTTCGAAGGCCAAGTCGGCCAGGCCGCCTATGCGTCCTCCAAGGGCGGTGTCGCAGCGCTCACGCTCCCGGCAGCGCGCGAATTCGCCCGTTTCGGCGTCCGCGTGCTGGCCATCGCGCCCGGCCTGTTCGGCACGCCGATGCTGCTCGGCATGCCCAAGGAGATCCAGGACGGCCTCGCCGCCTCCGTGCCCTACCCCAACCGCTTCGGCAAGCCGGAGGAGTACGCCCGCCTGGTCATGCACATGATCGGCAATGTCATGCTCAACGGCGAGGTGGTGCGCCTGGATGGCGCCATTCGCATGCAGCCGAGGTAGGTTGTCTAGGGCGCGATCGCGTCGATGAATTCCGCGAGCTTCACATCGCCTTCCGACAGTCCGCCGCAATCATGGGTCGACAGCGTGATGTCGACGCGGTTGTAGACGTTGAACCATTCCGGGTGGTGGTCCATCCGCTCCGCCATCAGAGCCACGCGGGCCATGAAGCCCCAGGCCTCGTTGAAGTCCTTGAACTTGAGCGCGCGCTGAATCGCGTCGCGGCCCGACACGTCGCGCCATTTCGCCAGTCGGGCCAGCGCGTCGGCGCGTGGCTTCCCTTCGAGCTTGGCTATCATCGTCGTCTCCTTTGCCCATGCTCCGCCGAGCCTCGCCCGGCTTGGTCGTCCGATCAAGTCTGGGCTAAGGTGGCCAACGCCCGGCAGCGAAGCGCCCCATGACGACCGTGTCCGCCATCATCCCGACCTACAACGGGGAGACGTTCATCGCGCGCGCGATCGAAAGCGCGCAGGCGCAGACGGTGCCGCCGGACGAGATCGTCGTCATCGACGACGCCTCGACCGACGGAACGACGCAGCTGGTGGCGACGCGGTTTCCGCGCGTACGTCTGGTGCGCCTCGCTGGCAATGTCGGCTCGGGTGCGGCGCGCAATGTCGGCATCGCCGCCTCCACCGGGGAGATCCTCGCCTTCCTCGATCACGACGACGCCTGGCAGCCTGGCTACGTCGCCGCCCAGGTGAAGGCGATGGCCAGCGACCCGGGCATCGTGCTCAGCCGCACGGCGCTGATGACCGTCGATTCGGCGACCGGCCAGAGCGTGCGCTTCGGCGTCGCCGCATTGAAATCGCGCGATGACGCGATCGAGCAACTGCTGGTCGGCCGCAATCCGTTCGTCACCTTGTCGATCATCGCCGTGCGACGCTCGGCGATGAACCGAGTCGGCTGGTTCGATGCGTCGCTGCGCCTGCTCAACGATCGCGATCTCTACCTCAAGCTGATCGACGCGGGCCGCTTCGCGGGCATCGGTACAGCCCTTTGCACCAAGTACCAACATGCCGGCAACCAGCTCTATGAGCGGGGCGGGGCCACCTGGCTTGCCGAGCAGCTCACGATCATCAACCGCTTCTTTGCCAACCCCGCGAACAACGGGTTTCGCCGTCTCGAGGCCAAGGCGCGCCGGCGCGCGCGCGAGCGCGTCGCGCAGGCCATGGCTTCACGACGCCAGGTCGGCTAAAAAACGCCTATGGAGCGCTACACGACAGCCCCGACCATCAGCGACATCGAAGCCATCGCGGCCGAGGCATTCGCGACCATTCCGGAGAGCCTACGCCGCCACGTCGGCAACGTGGTGTTCCATGTCGAGGAATTCCCCGACGAGGAGACGGAGCGCGACATGGGACTGGAGAGCCCGTTCGACCTGCTCGGCCTCTATCGCGGCGTGTCGCTCGACCACAAGGGCGCGGGCGACCAGCCGCAGGATCTCGACCGCATCTTCCTCTACCGCCGGCCGCTGCTCGACTTCTGGTGCGAGGAGAACGAGGATCTGACCCATCTGGTGCGCCACGTGCTGATTCACGAGATCGGCCATCATTTCGGCCTGAGCGACGAGGCCATGGAAGCGATCGAGCGCGAAGCGGAAGCCGCCGACAAGAGCTAGTCCGCCAGTTCAATCCAGTAGGGCTGGTGATCGGAGCCCTGAGCGCCCACGTCGACCCAGGCGCGCGTCACGCGCCGCGCCAGTCCGCCGCTGACGAAGCCATAGTCGATGCGAATCCCGTCGGCGCCCAAACGCTCCGCCGGATAGGCGGGCGACGCCGGAAAGGTGACGCCAGCCCCGCCATCACCTGCCAGGTGCCAGCTGTCGCTGAGCCGCATCCGGAAATGGATGCCGTCGCGCCCGGCCGGCTGGTCGCCGACCAGGACACGGTACTCGGGTGTGCCTGGCCTGGTGTTGAAATCGCCGAGCATGACGGCATCGACGGGCGACGGCGGCTGTTCCTCGCCCGACGACCAGTCGACGCCGCTGAGCATGTTCTCGCCGCTCCAAGTCGGCCCCTCGGCGGGCGTGCGTCGCCATAGCCGCATCAGCTCCTCGGCCTGGAGCAGGCGTTCCTCCGATGCGAGCGAGGAGAGGTGCACCGCGTAGACGCGCAGCGGCCGACCCGGCACGTCGACGACGCCTTCGAGCATACCCATCTGGAAGCCGAGGCCGGTGACATTGTCGAGCTTGGGCAGAGGAAAGAGCCGGCTCGATCGGATCGGCCAGCGCGACAGGATCATGAGACCGTGCTGACGGCGCCGGTTCTCGACGCGGCCATCGGCAGCCCGCCGGCTCGCATCGACGTCGAAATAGGGTCCATAGACGCTGTAGTGATCCGGCATCAGCCGCTGGATCTCGGCGGGCTGATCGGCCATGCCGCTTTTCGGCCAGT
>Ga0194128_10008677_pt1 | contig 12752 bp, 9 predicted proteins | sample TA2KigCa65mmetaG_FD_148650 | JGI IMG/M metagenome (GOLD analysis project Ga0194128, IMG submission 148650) | Freshwater microbial communities from Lake Tanganyika, Tanzania - TA2015037 Kigoma Deep Cast 65m | ecosystem: Environmental > Aquatic > Freshwater > Lake | place: Tanzania: Lake...
CGACGCACTACACTAGAGCGCGAGGGCTACATCTATAGCTTTGATCGCCACATGTATGTCCACAAACCCAAGAAGAAGGCGTTTAGTATGGAATGCGTAGAGGATCGCAGTCTGGCTGAGTTGATTGAACGAATTGCGGAGCCGCCAAGCGTCGTTGGCGTTTGGCAGCTCTACTTCAGTGACGAAAACCCTCCCTCGCAGTCGCTGAAAGAAGACATCGCGATATCGCTTGGCGGATGACAGCGCAATCAATCGAGGACCGGTTGCGGGAAGAATATGGCCTTCTCCTTCCGGCGATGAAGCTTGTCTGTTTTGAACTCGAAACCCGCGTGCGCCACAAGCTGTTACCGGTCATTCGCACACTCAAGCCGTACGAGAAAATAGAAATTTCCGCTCGCGTCAAAGAGTGTGAAAGCGCGATACCCTCTCTGCGAAAGCGGCAGCAAGGCGCCCAGTTCGACCGCGAGCGATCGGTGCCGTATTCACTGACCGAGCTAAAGGATCTCGCCGGTGTGCGCGTCGGCGTGTTTCCAAGGACGAGGATGGACGAGGTTGATCGGGTGTTGCGGGAAGAGTTCGGTGATTGGGCGGCTAAACATGTACCTGGGATCCAAGAGGAGAGCGAATTGCCGTTGGCGCTCAAATATCACGGCCGCTGTTCGCCGGATTCGGAAGTCTTCGGCGAGTATCAAGTGATGCCGCTGATGACGAAGCTTTACTGGGGCGTGCAGCATGCCGCCGTGTACAAGGGAGATGCGCGAATCGCAAGGAAACTGGAACGTCACGAATCCGCCGTGCTGAAAGCCATGCGCCAATTCGAAGAAGAGTTCGAGCGCCTCCTGCTACAGGAACAAGCGCTGCACGGTCCAGAATAAACCCGCCGCCATAATCACCATAGATCCGTACTTCACCGCCAGAGCTCGATTCGACAGTTTCGCAAGCAGCGGAACAACAACCACCACGATCGCCAGTTGTCCAATCTCGACGCCAATATTAAAGCCGCCCAGTGCCCATCCCAGCGCGTGATGCGGCAGTCCCGTGTCGCCCAACGCGCCCGCGAATCCGAAGCCGTGCACGAGCCCGAAACCCGCGGCGTAGAGAGCGCGCACCGTCGTACGAGTCTCGCCCTTCGACAGCAAATTCTCGCCGGCCGCGGCGACGATCGACAGCGCGATGATGCCTTCAACCAGCCAAGGCACCGGCGTAACGAGCCGCAATACCGCCAGCGCCAGCGTGATCGAATGCGAAATCGTAAAGCCGGTGATCACTGTGACCAGCGCTCGAAAACGCCCGCCCGGCAGCAGCAGCGCAAGTAGAAACGCGATGTGATCGGGACCGAGCAAGATATGTTCAATGCCGATCGGCACGAACCGAGTGAGTGCTTGCGTGGTTGTCTCGCCGACCGTTGTCGGCCCGGAATCGGCGTCGAGAATCGTCTCACCAAATGGCTGTCCGTCGCGCAGTACGCTCACCAGCGTTTTCTCCGAAGGGATGTCGGGAAAGATCGGAGCGGTCAACACCATCTTGCCCGCGCGCACCGATTGGCGGGCCTCCCAGATGATGACGTCGTTGATGCCTTCTGGCTTGATCTGCGGCGGTGTCGTGGGCGTAAACGGCTGGCCGTCGATCGTGAGTTTGAAGCGATTCGATATCTCCGCGACCGGGTCTTTCCGATGCACGTGGATGCCATGAACCTGAATGCGGACGATCGTCTCGCCGCCGTTGGCTTCTATGTTGACGCCCGTGATGCCAAGGTCGTGCGCGTGCGCCGCCATCGCGGCGAAGAGAAAGTGTCGAATCATCGGAACAGAACCCAACAGACTAACGCGCCGGCGAGCGTCATCGATAGTCCCCATGCCAGGAGTTGGTTGAAAAGCCGCTTGCTGTCCTGGCCTTGCGGCAGGCCCGCCACACAGAGCGCGCCGATCGTCGATAGCGGCGAAACGTCGACCAGCGCGCTTGCCACGTTGATCGTGAACGCGAGGTTTAGCGCGTCGCCGCCAAGCTTCTGCGCCAACGGCAGGAACGCCGGCAGCACGACGCCGCTGGTGCTGGAGTAAGCCGATATCAGCCCGACAATCGCGGCGACGACCGGAACGACCGTACCCGGCGTCGACACGCTCGAAATCAGATTCGCGAACAGATCGATACCCGAAGTCTTTTCCAACAGCGCGACAAGAATCGATACGCCGCACACCATCACAATCACGCTCCACGGCATCTTGCGAATTGCGGCTTCTTCATCGGCGACGTTGCAAACGCTGAGCGCGACGACAGCTGCGAACGCCGCCAGACCAATGTGGACCTTAAACAGGACGATCGCCGCCACGAGTATCCCGATCACTCCGAGTGTAATGAGATGGGCGCGTTCGAGAGTGACGCCGGCGCTTGTCTCCATCCGGTCGGTGCGGCGCAACTGCGCCAGGCCGCCGAACGCGAAGTAGCCCGCGAACGCGACTAGCGAATGCGCGAAGAGGTTATAACCCCACGACTCCGCCATGTGCCCGCCCAGTGAGATTTTGTCCATCACACCCGCCGCGACAAGACCTGTCGGCGCGAGCGGTGACAGTGCTCCTGCGTTCGAGCCGTTGCCGACCATCAGCGCCATCAGGAACGGCGGAATGTTCAATCGCAGCGCCGTCGACATTGCGACGGGCGCAAGCAACCCGGCTGCCGCAATCGGCCCCGGCCCGCACGAAGCGAGTGCCGCACCGAGAAAGAAAAACAAAATCGGCACTAGGCCCGCTCGGCCGCGGCACGCGGCGACGGCCTTCGCCGCCACGCGTTCGAGCGTGCCGTTTTCCGTTGCCTGGCTAAACAGCAGCGCCACGCCGGCGAGTGTGAAGAACAACTCGGAAGGAAAGCTCGCGACGATCTGCCGCGCGGGAATGCCGCCGAAATACACGCCGATGATCCACGCGAACGCAATCGAAATCAACCCGGCATTGAGTCGAGTGGCGCAGCTCAACGCAACCGTCACGAGCAATGCGCCGAGCGACATCCACGCGAGGTTCATCGCGCGAGCAACTCCGCCAGCAGCACCGCCGGATGCTTGGCCTCCACACCCGTGAAATCGTGCACCTGATGTCTGCACGATGTCCCTGCCGCTGCGAGAACCGCGCCCGGCTTCAGCCCGCGCGCCGCGGGAAGCAGACGCCGCTCCCCGATCGCCTTCGACACTTCGTAATTCGACTTCGCGTAGCCGAACGAGCCCGCCATGCCGCAGCAGCCCGAATCGAGCGCCGTGATCTTCGCACCAGGAATCTTCGACAGCAGCGCAACCGCGGGCGGCTGCAAGCCCATCGCCTTCTGATGACAATGCCCGTGCAGGACGATCTCGTCCGGCCCTGGCTGCAGCGTCAGATCCAACTTCGAAGCAAACTCTTCGAACAACACCACCGACTTCGCGACGACGCGCGCCCTGCGCTGCTCTTCGCCGCGCAATAGATCGGGCGCGTCGTCCTTAATCGCGGACAAACAACTCGGCTCGCAAAAGATTAGCGGTGTTCCTTTCGAAGCCGCATCGTAGAGCGCTTCCGTATTGGCGCGCGCAAGTTCCGTTGCCTCTTTCAACAAGCCTTGGGAGATTAACGGCCGTCCGCAGCAAACATTGGCCGCCAGACCCATCTCGACACTGGCGTGCCCGAGCACGGCCAGCGCTGCCTCGCCGATTTCCGGGTCATAGTAATTCGTGAATGTGTCAACGAAAAGAAGCGCGCCAGTGCCGGTTAACTTCACACGCGCGGTCAGCGGCTTCGACGTCCACGCTGGAACAGGGCGGCGTCGATCGATGCCGGTTACAGATTCGTTGAGCGTCCTCGCAACCGCCGAGTTCGCGATCCAATTCGACAACGGCGCGAACGCGCTGCCGAACTTCGCCAACTCGCGCGCGTGGCCGAGAATCTTGACCCGCAACGGAGGCGATTGCTTCTCCCAACGCGCGGCTAGAAACTCGCTCTTGAACCGCGCCATGTCCACGCCGACCGGGCATTCCGTCTTGCAAGCCCGGCATTCCAGGCAAAGGTCGAGGACCTTTTTTACTCCGTCATCATCCAGGCCCGCTTCGCCGAGCTTGCCCGACATCGCCAGCCGCAGCACATTCGCTCGGCCGCGCGTTGAATGCTGCTCGTCGCGCGTCACCATGTAAGAGGGGCACATCGTGCCTTCGACCTTCTTGCGGCACGCGCCCAGTCCGCTACACATCTCAACCGCGCCCGCCCAGCCGCCGAAATCGGAGTAGTCGAAATGCGTCGTGGTCGCGATGGCTTTGTACGAAGGGCCGTAGCGCAGGTTCGAAAGCAGCGGCGGCGGATCGACTATCTTGCCTGGGTTTAGCAGGTTGTCCGGATCGAAAGTGCGCTTAATGGTGCGAAAGGCTTCGTAGATCGTTTCGCCGAACATCTGTTTGATGAACGGACTGCGCACAATGCCGTCGCCGTGTTCGCCCGAAAGCGCGCCGCCGTACTTCAGCACCAGCGCCGCGACGTCGTTCGCGATCGCTTCGAACTTCTTGATGCCCTCTTCGGTCTTCATGTTAACCACCGGCCGCACATGCAAGCAGCCAACCGACGCGTGCGCATAGATGCCCGCCCGCGAGCCATGCCCGGCGATGATCGCCAGGAACTCGGCGATGTAATCGCGCAGCTTCTCGGGGGCGACGGCCGTGTCCTCCACAAACGACAACGATTTGTTGTCGTCCTTCATCGCCATACTCAAACCGAGCGCGGCTTCGCGCAGCCCCCAGATACGCGACTGCGTGAGCGCATCGGCGGCGTGCACGAAGCGATCGCCCAAGCCGTGCTCCCGGCAATGCGCTTCGCATGCCTGCATGCGCGGCGGAAGCTTGTCGGCGGCATCGTCGTAAAACTCCACGCATAACAGCGCGCCCGGCTCGCCTTCGATGAACGTCTCGCGCTGTTTGTGCAGCGCTGGATTTTGCTTCGTGTGATTGAGGATGAACGAGTCCATCACCTCAACCGCCGAAGGCCTGTGAGTGAGGATAACCGGAGTGGCCTGCAGCGCGTCCAGCAGTTGGTGGAACTGGATCGCGAGCACCGCTTTGTGCTTCGGCAGTTCGACGAGCCGCAGCTTCGCTTCGAGCACGATGCCGAGCGTACCTTCCGATCCAACAATCAGCTTCGTCAGATCGAACGGCTTCGACGGATCCGCGAACTCGTCCAGGTTGTAACCCATCACGCGGCGCAGCACTTTGGGGAAACTCGCCTCCACCTCTTCCGCCAGCGCCGGGCCCATCTCCCGCAGCAAACGATAGCCGCGCGATGCAATCGAATCGCCCTCGCACTCGCGCTCGAGTCCTTCCTCAGACAGCGGCCGCAACGCGCGGATCTCGCCATCCGCGAACAGAACGGTCTGTTCGAGAACATGATCGATCGTCTTGCCGTAAAGCACCGATCGCGCGCCGGACGAGTTGTTCGCCATCATGCCGCCGATGGTCGCGCGGCTGGCCGTCGAAATATCCGGTGCGAAACGAAGGTTGTGCTGCTTCAAAACGGCGTTCAACTCATCAAGCACGATGCCCGGTTCGACCCGGCACCACTTCTCGGCGGCGTTCACCTCAAGAATGCGGCAGAAATGTTTCGACGTGTCGATCTGCAGGCCCTCGCCGATCGCCTGGCCCGCTTGCGACGTGCCGCCGCCACGCATCGTCACGGGGCAGCGATGTTTGCGCGCGATCGCGAATGTGTTGACGATATCTTCGCGCGTCGAAGGAACGACGACGCCCGTCGGCTTCATCTGATACACACTCGCGTCGGTGGAATACAGCGCTCGCGAAACATCGTCGAAGCGTACCTCGCCCACGCCAGAGGCTTCGAGATCGCGCCGAAGCGCTTCAAAATTCCGTTGAATCGAAACCAGACTCACCGCGGCCACACCTCAACGACTTCATCTCCGCGATAGGCGTAGACACTCTGATGCAGATTGACGGTCGGGTCGCAATGCGGTGGGATGAAGGCGACCTGTTCGCCGAGCGAAGGCAGCTCGGAACCCAGCAGGAAGCCGTGTTCATCGCCCGCCCACTGCCACGTTGCGTCCGGGTACCTCGCCGCCGAAGGACCAAACGGCCGATCGGTCGAGAACGCCTTGAACCCCGCGTCGACCGTGACGCGTCCGGCGTGCGACGCGCTGACCACGGTCGCAAGTACTGTCATCGCCGGCCCGAACGGAACGCCGCCGATTTTTCGGTACGCCACATCCATCAATGGATACGAACCCGCCTGCATCTCGGTGAGTTCGGGAATCGCGATGTCGATGTCCCACGTTCCCGTCGAGCCTCCTGTCAGCCGGGTCGCGTCGAACCCCAGTCGTAGCAACTCGCGCTGCACCTCGATCGCCCGGCCGATCGCCTGCGTCGAGTGCGCGCGCCGCGAGTCGTGCCCATCGGTGTGCGAGCCGGAAACCGAGTAGGCTTGCAGTCCGCCGAATCGCAGATGCTTCGTCGAAGCGATCGCGTGGACCAGTTCGATCGCGCGCTCGTCACACGGAATGCCCGTACGATGATCGCCGATGTCGAGATCGACCAGAACATGCAGCGGCCGCGTCGCCGAGGCCTCGTAAAGCGCGACTTGAAACGGATGATCGACGACGACCGTGACGTCGCCCGAAAGCGCCGCAACGCGATCTGTCTTGACCGAAGAGGCGACCGGTGTCGTCAGCAGAACCGAAAAGCCCGCGTTCGAAAAAATCTCCAATTCGGCCAATGTCGTGCAGCAGACGCCAACGGCGCCGGCCTCCCGCTGCCGCCGCGCGATCTCTATTCGCTTATGCGCCTTCGCGTGCGGACGCAGCAGCTTGCCCGCTTGTGAACAAGCCGCTTGCATCTTTTGAATGTTGGCCTCGAAGAGATCGAGATCGACGGCCAGCGCCGGAGTAGGTAACGAGGAAATCTTCATTGCGCGATTGCGATCAGCCCCGCCTTGACGCGGCGAAGTCCTTCTTCCAGTGTCGCCCCGCCCGCCGCGAATGACACGCGCAATGTGCCTTCGCCGCCCGGGCCGTAAGCCGCGCCGTGCACAACGACGACGCCGAACTCCGTGAGCAATCGCCGGCGGATCTCGTTCGACGAAACGCCGAGCGAACGCGCGTCGACCATCGCGAAGAAGCCGCCTTCGGGCGCAAGCGCGCCCTGTTCCCGTAGTTCCGATAGCACCAGCGCGCGCCGCTTCGTGTATTCGGCGCGCATGTCGGCGACGCAGTCCTGCGGTCCGTTCAACGCAACGGCAGCCGCGTCTTGCACGAACGTCGCCGGTCCGCGGCTCGATTGCTGCAGGATCAAAAACATCGCGGAGACGAAAGCCGCCGGAGCGGCCACGTAGCCAACGCGCCAACCGGTCATCGCGTACGTTTTCGAGAGCGCGTTGACGAGTACGGCTCGCGCCCGAAGTTCGTCCGACAGCGCGGACGGCGAGATGTGAACGTTGCCTTCGTAGACGATCGCTTCATAAATCTCGTCGGCGATAAGCGTAATGTTGTGGCGAATGCAAAAGTCGCCGATCGCTTCCAACTCGGCTCGCGTGAAGACCGTGCCGGTCGGATTCCACGGCGTGTTCAGCAGCAGCGCCTTGGTTTGCGGCGTCCGCGCGGCCTCCAAGGATTCGAGGGAAATCGTGAACCGGCCATCAACGATCGAAGAAGCCACCGCGCGCGGCTCGGCGCCGGCCAGACGGATCGGCGAGAGATAGGCGTCGTAAACCGGATCGGGCACGAGGACGTCATCGCCCGGATTCAACATCGCCGACAGCGCGACGTGAATGCCAAACGTCGCTCCGGGCGTGATCAGGATTTCGGATGCCGGATCGTAGCGCACCGAATTTTCACGGGCAAGTTTCGAAGCGACTGCTTCTCGCAGTTTGATCTCGCCGCGATTATCGGGGTAGCCCGTTCGTCCATTGGCCAGCGCGCGTTGCGCGGCTTCCACGATGTGCGCGGGCGTTTTGAGATCGGGTTCGCCGCGCATGAGCGAGACGACCGGAGTAGTGACGGCGCGGACCTCGGCCAGGATCGAATTAACGGCCGTCGGCCGCAGCGTGGAGACGCGTTCGGAAATCGGAATACTCACGTTACTCAAGGCATGATCGCATAAGGTAGAATAAAAGATTGCGCCCTCACGGGTTGCCTGAACATGCGAGGAGGTGAATATCGATGGCTGAAGTGATTGTCCAAGACGGCGAAACACTGGAAAATGCCCTGCGCCGCTTTAAGCGCAAGGTCCAGCAAGAAGACATCATTAAGGAGATCAAGCGTCACTCCTTCTACCTGAAGCCCGGCGAAAAGAAGCGGGTCAAGGAAGCCCTCGCTCGCAAGCGGAACCGCAAAAAGCGGCGCAGTGAGCCGGAATAAAGTGCCGAAGGGCGCCGCGAAAACGGCGCCCTTCGTGTTGCTGGTTACTGCGGCAACCGCAAGGACTGGTGCGATACGAGCTGCCAGCCCTTCGATCCCTTGATGAAAACGTGCGTGTATTTCAGATGGCCTTTGCCCGGCGCGCCGTTGGTGACGAACTCGAAGTTGGCGTCGCCGTTGATGACCGCCGCTTTGCCGTAAACGCGGATTTTCATGTCGTTGATCTTGCACGACGCGTACTTCTGTTTGCCGCTGCGGAGCGACTCGATGTAGCTGGCCTTGGTGTCGGCGACGGCGCTGGAGTGCAGGTAGTAGAGATCGTCGGCCAGGACCTTGTCCAGCTTGGCGAAGTCGTTCTTGGTGATGCCTTCGACCCACGCCATTTCGGCGGCTTTCACTTCTTCTTCGGGCGACGCGGCCATCAGCGAAACGGACGCGAGTGCGATCAGTAATATTCTCATGCTCACTAGGATATACTGATGGGCGGTCGTGAAGCGGGACTTCCGGCCCGCAGTTTTCGCTAAGGGGAATCGTATGAAGAGTTGTCGATTTTTGCTCGCCGCGCTGCTCGCGGTGTCTTTTTCGTTGCATGCGCAGAGCGTCACCGGCCAAGTGTCCGGCACGGTGCTGGACGCATCGGGCGGCGCCGTCTCCGGCGCCGAAGTAAAGCTTACGCATTCGCAAAGCCAGCAGGTCCGGTCGTTTAAGACCGACTCGAACGGCTCGTTCAACTTCACCAACATTGTTCCGGGCGTCTATAACGCCAACGTCGCGATGGCCGGTTTCAAGACGTACGAACAGAAAAACATCATCGTCGCCGCGCAGGAACGCATCGACTTGCGCGACATCCGGCTGCAGGTCGGCGATGTGGCGACCACCGTCGAAGTGCAAGCCGCCGCCGTCAATGTGCAGACGACAAGTTCCGATCGCTCCATTTCGATTACGACTCGCCAGATTGAAGACACGCCCACGCGCGGCCGCAATCCGCTTTCGCTGATCATGACGCTGCCCGGCGTGCAGACCGCGGCCGGCAACGACTTCCGCGGTTGGTCGGGCGGCGGCATTCCGCCGGTCAACGGCGGACGAACCGGTCAGATTATCGTGAATCTCGACGGTGTCGCCTCGCAGGACTCCGGCAATCTGAACCCCGGCTACCTTTCCCCGAGCGTGGACGCGATCGGCGAAGTGAAGCTGCTGGTTTCCAACTTCACCGCCGAGTATGGCGGCCGCACCGGCGGGCAGTTGACGTTCTCGATCAAGAGCGGCACACCGCAGTTTCACGGCAGCGCGTATTACTACTGGCGCCACGAATCGCTGAACGCCAATGAGTTCTTTAACAACAAGCTTGCCGTCAACGGCGTCGCGATCAACAAGCCGCGCTATCGCTATCAAAACCCGGGCGGCACGATCGGCGGACCGCTCATCATACCAGGCACGCGCTTCAACAAAGACCGCACGAAGTTGTTCTTCTTCTATAGCTATGACCGGCTGCGCAATAAGAACAACATCGAAAACACGTTCACGATGCCGTCGGCCCGCGAGCGCGCCGGCGACTTCTCACAGACGGTGACCACACAAAATATTCAGGTTCCGATCTTCGACCCGACCACGCAGCAGGTCTTCCCGGGCAACATCATTCCAGCGAGCCGGATCAATCCGGCCGGGCTTGCGATGTTGAACCTGTTTCCGCTGCCGCACGAGCAGGGTCTGGGCCTCGACCCCACCGGCCAGCGCCGCTTCAACTACCGCGCCATACTGCCCCAATCGCGGCCCAACGTCGGCAAGATTCTTCGCGTCGATTACAACCCGATGCCGAAGTTGGTCACCTTCGTCCGCTTGCTGCAGGACTACCAGGCCGTCGACGGTTATGCCGGAACGGTTGGCCCTTCGGGCGGCTCCTGGGGCCAGTTCCCTCATAGCTATCACGTGCAGGCCGCCGGTGCGGTCGGCACCGCGGTTTATACCTTCTCGCCGACACTGATCAATGAATTCACCTGGGGCGTCAATCGCGGAAAGCAGGGCGTCGATCCGATCGACGCCGTGACCTCGACCGCGGTCGGCGGTACCAAGACCTACGCCGACAACCTGCTCCCGCTCAAAGGCGCGGGTGGCCAGACCATCAATCTGCCGCGCATCTTCCCTGGTAGCAACGTGCTGAACCTTCTGCCGCAGGTGAACTTCGGCTTCCCGGGTGGTATCGGGATCGGACCCCAGTCGGCCGGGCAGGCGATTTCGCTAGGCCCGAATTTCGGTCACGACGCGCGCTGGCCCTTCACCGGAACGGATACGGTCCAATCGATCAGCAACAAAGTGAGCTGGATCAAAGGCCGCCACAATGTGAAGGCGGGCATTTATCTCGAACTGATGGCGCGCAACGTGTCGGTCTACTCGACCTTCAACACCGCCGGTACGTATTACTTCGGATCCGACCGCGCCGCTTCGCTCGATACCAACTACCCGTATTCGAACGCGTTGCTTGGCAGCATCTTCGCCTACGGCGACGACAACAAGAAGCAGATCAACCATGCCCGCTACAATCAGCTCGAATGGTTTATTCAAGATACCTGGCAGGTCGGCCGCCGGCTGACGCTTGACATCGGAACCCGCTTCTACCGCGTCGGCGATCTCTATTCCGATCGCGGCACGCTTGGCCTGTTCTCGGCCGAGGCTTACGACGGTTCGAAGGCCGGGCAACTGATCTTTCCCGCGTTGGTGAATGGCCAGCGCGGCGCGATCAACCGGGTCACCGGCGCGACCTTCCCGTTCGTTCGCCAAGGCACCTTCGATACGGCTTCTTATCCAGCCGGCGGCATTCCCTGGTCGGGAATCAAGCAGTACGACAGCCACTTCTTCAAGGTCCCTCCGATTCGGGTTGGACCACGGTTGGGCTTCGCGTACGATGTTTTTGGCAATGGCAAAACGGCGCTTCGCGGCGGCTTCGCCATCAACGTGGGCCGCAACTGGACCGTTGACAGCATCGGAGCCACTGGCGCCGGCGTTGGCCCGCTCGCGGCGCCGCCGAATTTCCAGGCGCCAGTTGTGCTCTACACAAATTTTGCGAACCTCCAAAACTCCCAGACCTACTTCACGCCGCAGACCGTTGTCGGCGGATCGCAGGATCAAAAAGTGCAGACGACCTATAACTGGAGCTTCGGCATCCAGCAGGACGTAGGCCGCGCGATGGTGCTCGATGTCTCTTACGTTGCCAACACGTTGCGGCATGGCTACGGCCAGGCCTTTGACGTTAACGCGATTCCTCCATTGACGGCGTGGACGCCTGCCAACGGCGGGACTCCCGTGCAGCAATTCCGCGACCCAACCACGGCAGCCGGATTCTACTCCGCGAACCTGATCCGCGGCATGATCGGCTATCGCGGCTTTGGCAACATTCCGATCTGGACATACAAAGGTGGAAGCAACTATCACGCCTTGCAGGTGCAGTTGAACCGCCGCATGGGCAACCTCCAGTGGAACGCCAACTATACCTGGTCGCACACGATTTTCTACAACATCGGCACCGGAACCCAATGGGTCAACGACAAGCTGACGAAGCAAACCGTCAACCGGCCGCACGCCGTGAATTTCAACTTCGGCTACGATCTCCCGGGTGTGGACCGCTTCTTCGGGCGCAACTTCGTCACCAAGCATGTGCTCGACGGCTGGAAAGTGAACGGCAACGGCGCCATCTTCTCCGGCCAGCCGTTCGACGTTTCGTGCGGCGCCCAGAACGCGCCTCCGCTGTTCTGGACCGGTACGCCCACCGGCGGCGTTCCGTTCCGCTGCCAGATGGGCAGCAATATCTTCCTTCCCCAGGGTCAGTATCCTTCGGCGACCGAAGACCCGAAGCTGCAGTACGCGTTGAACCGGGCGAACTTCACCCTGCCCCCAATCGACTCGCTCGGTCTCGGCAACACGCCGCCGGGCTTGCTGTATGGCCCCGGCCTGTTCAACCTGGATTGGTCGTTGATGAAGATGATCAACATGGGCAAGGAAGGCCGAAATCTGGAGCTTCGCGTCGAGGCGTTCAACCTGTTGAATCACTTCAACCCGAGCAACCCGAACGCGAGTTTGACCTACAACTATGCGACCGGCGCGCAGACCAACGCGAGCTTTGGCATTATCCAAGGCGCGCAGGTGCAGGCGCGGCGCATGATTCTGTCGGCGAGGTTCCGCTTCTAACTTCGCGTTTCCTAGTAACAATCAAACGGGCGGCTTCGGCCGCCTGTTTGCAATTGGGCACACAACCGGGGGTCTCGCCGAATGCCGGACCTTGGATGAACCGCCGCCCGTCTGATAGCAGGGCCGTGTCATCGTCGAAGCGGCGGATTGCCCTCGTCCTCCTCCAGTCCTGGCCGCGCATGGCCGGCAAGCAATCGCCGATCTTCCGCGAGTTG
>Ga0194128_10008680_pt1 | contig 12748 bp, 14 predicted proteins | sample TA2KigCa65mmetaG_FD_148650 | JGI IMG/M metagenome (GOLD analysis project Ga0194128, IMG submission 148650) | Freshwater microbial communities from Lake Tanganyika, Tanzania - TA2015037 Kigoma Deep Cast 65m | ecosystem: Environmental > Aquatic > Freshwater > Lake | place: Tanzania: Lake...
GAACCCCTATGCCTGCATCGCGGCCGGCATCGCGACGCTCTGGGGCCCGGCGCATGGCGGCGCCAACGAGGCCGTGCTCAAGATGCTGCGCGAGATCGGCGACAAGAAGCGCATTCCTGAGTTCATCAAGCGCGCCAAGGACAAGGACGACAACTTCAAGCTCATGGGCTTCGGCCACCGGGTCTATAAGAACTTCGACCCGCGCGCCCGCGTCATGCGCGAAACCTGCCATGAGGTCCTGAGCGATCTTGGCATCAAGGACGAGCCGCTCCTTGAGATCGCGATGGAGCTCGAGCGCATCGCGCTTGAAGACGATTACTTCGTGAAGCGCAAGCTCTACCCGAACGTCGATTTCTACTCGGGCATCATCCTGAAGGCGCTCGGCTTCCCGACCCAGTTGTTCACGGTGCTGTTTGCGGTCGCGCGCACCGTAGGGTGGGTTGCGCAGTGGAAAGAGATGATCGAGGACCCCGAACAGAAGATCGGCCGGCCACGCCAGCTCTACACTGGTTCCCCGCAGCGGCCCTACGTGCCGATCGGCAAGCGTGGTTAGGAAGGCCGAAAATGAGGGCGGCGAGCGGCGCCTGCGGGCGCCGCTCGGCCGTGCGCGCCGGCTGGCCTCGGAGCCGGTGGAGGAAGTCGCGGGGCGCGCGCGCATCCGGCCGCTCCGCCCCGCCAATGACAATCAACCCCGCTTCCGTGTTCTCGGCACCATTGCCAAGCCGGCGGTCATCGCCACGGTCGCGGCGCTCGGCGGCTTGATCGCCGGGCTGATGCTGCATTGAGCCAGCTCAGCGCGCGATCAGCTCGATCTTGTAGCCGTCCGGATCTTCGACAAACGCGATCACCGTGGTGCCGTGCTTCATCGGCCCCGGCGGGCGCGGGATCTTGACGCCTTCCTGCTCAAGCCTCTTGCACGCGCCATAGATGTCGGGCACGCCGATCGCAACATGGCCGAAGCCGGAGCCCAGCGCATAGGGCTCGGCCTGATCCCAATTGTGGGTCAGCTCGATGACCGCCGATGAGGCCTCGTCGCCATAGCCCACGAAGGCGAGCGTGAAGCGGCCGCCCGGATAATCACTCTTGCGCAGAAGGTTCATCCCGAGCAGACGGGTATAGAAATCAAGCGAGCGATCGAGGTCTTTCACCCGGATCATGGTGTGGAGGATGCGCGCCCCGCTATCGGGGCTGGCGGCGCTGTTCGCCATCAGGGTCTCCCATTCTTCATCTGTGATTGGCGGTCGGCGATCAGCGATAGAATGACGTCGGCCGCCCGCTCGCTCGCCGGCTTGCCGCCGGAGCGGAGGGCGCTCGCCACCGAGCGGAAGGCATCGATTTGAGCACGTCGCGCGGTTTCGTCAACCAGGAGCTGACCGACCGCCGGCGCGAGCGCCTCAGGCACGCAGTCCTTCAACACGAACTCCGGCGCGATCTTCCGCCCAATCACGAGATTCGGCAGCGTGATCGAGGGCACCTTGACGATGCGTCGCGCAATCGCCGCGGTAAGCGGATTCAGGCGATAGCCGACCACCATCGGCAGGCCCGCAATCGCCAGCTCGAGCGTGACCGAGCCCGAGGCCGCCAGCGCAACCCGGCCGGCGGCGAAGGCGTCGATCTTCTCCTGCCGGCCCTCGATCACTTGGACCGGCACGCCACTCGCTTCAACCGTCTCCCGGATTGACGCGGCGAGGTCGGAAACAGCCGGCAATGCCACGCGAAGGGAGGGATGCTCGGCCAGCAGGCGCTTCGTCGTCTCGAGGAAGGTGGGGAGGAGACGCTTAATCTCGCTGCGCCGGCTTCCCGGCAGGAGGACCAGCACAGGTGCATCCGGCGCAATGCCATGGCGCGCGCGGAAGCCCGTACCGTCACCCCGATCGACCCCCTCCTCCAGCATCGGATGCCCAATGAAGGTGCAGGCGAGATTGTGGCGCTCGAACCAGGGTGGCTCAAACGGCAGCAGAACAAGCAGATGATCGAGGAAGCGCGAGAGCGTGGCGGCCCGACCCGGACGGTAAGCCCAGACCTGCGGCGCCACGATATGGACACGTGGCACGCCCAGCGCGCCGAGCCGCTTCTGCACCCGGAGCGTGAAACCGGGTGCATCGATGGTGACAATGATGGCGGGCCTCGATCTTTCGGCCGCCTGAACCACCTCGCCAAGGCGCCGAATGAGGCGCGGGAGATGAGGCACGACCTCGGCGAAACCCACCAACGCAAGCTCCGAGAACGGCATCAGGCTATCAAAGCCCAGGGCCATCATGCGCGGGCCGCCGACACCGGCAAACCTTACCCTTCCACCGCTCGCCTGGCTCAAGGCGGTCATCAAGTGGGCACCAATCAAGTCGCCCGAGGCCTCGCCCGCCACCACGAAAACCAGCGGGGGCGCGTCCCGCCGATCAGTCACGCGTGATCTCGATGCCAATGACGAAAAGGCCATGTCGATCGGCTTCGGCGATCACCGCCGCGCGATCGACCATGAGCGACGCGCCCGCCTCGACCGCGACCCCACGCAAGCCAGCCGCGGCGATACGCTCGATCGTGCGCGGACCGATGGTCGGCAGGTCGGCCCGCTCGTCCTGGTGGGGCTTCTTGAGCTTGACCAACACCCCACCCGGCCCCGGCTGCTGCAGGCGACCGCAGCGCTCGATCAGCGCGTCCGTGCCTTCAATCGCCTCGACGCCAAGCACGATGCCCTGCTGCACCACGACGGCCTGGCCGATATCCGCCAAGCCCAGCTGCTTTGCCGCGCGGCAGCCAATGGAGATGTCGCGTTCGGCGGTCTCGTCCGGCTTTACCTTGCCGAGCACGCCGGCTTGGGACGTCACGCCGTCGATCACCTCGTGCGCGCCCACCACCTTGAAACCCTCGGATTCCAGCTCGGCAACCAGCATGCTGAGCAGTGCATTGTCGCCCTGGTTCGTGGCCTTGCCGAGCCGCCCGAGCAGGCCGATCGCGCGGAAATCGAGCCTCAGGGTCGAGATCGAGGGCCGCGGGATCGGGCCGATCATGACGAGCTCGACGCACTTTGCCGCCTTGAGCGCCTTCAGAAGCGCGCCGACCTGGCCGAGCCTCAGCCAAACATGGGGCACGTCCTTGCAGGTCGAAGGCTCGGTGAAGCCCTCGAACGCGACCACAAACACAGGCCTCCGATCGGCAATGCACTGGTCAACCACCTGCCGCGGCAGTGGCCCGCCTCCCGCGAGAACTCCTAGTTTTGCCGCCATGACGCGCCTAGAGGGCGTTGCGGCGGGGCTGGCAGATCGCGCGCTCGCTCTCGGCCTGGATGAAGCGAACGATGTCCATCACCGGCTCATTGGAGGAAAAAAGATCGGACGCATCCGCGATGCGCTCCGCCATCGTGCCTTCATCGGCAAACAAAAGGCGGAAGGCGCGGCGTAGATCGTGCAGCGTGTCGCGGTCGAAACCCCGACGCTTGAGCCCAACGATGTTGAGGCCGGCAAGGCGCGCCCGATCACCCATCACCGAGCCATAGGGAATCACGTCATTCTCCACGCCCGACAGGCCGCCGATGATCGCGTGCTTGCCGATGCGCACGAACTGATGCACCGCCGCGACCCCGCCGAGGATCGCCCAGTCGCCAACCGTGACATGGCCGCCGAGCGTCGCGTTGTTGGCCATCACCACATGGTTGCCGATCTGGCAGTCGTGCGCCACGTGGGTCGCAACCATGAAAAGGCAATGATCGCCGACCTTGGTGAGCATGCCGCCGCCCACGGTGCCGGGATGGAGCGTCGCGTGCTCGCGAATGATGTTGTCGCTGCCGATCTCGAGCCGCGTCGGTTCGCCCATGTACTTCAGGTGCTGCGGCGGGAGGCCGACAGCGGCGAAGGGAAAGATGCGGGTACGCGCGCCGACCGCCGTGTAGCCCGCAACCACGACGTGAGACATGAGCTCGACAGCATCGCCCAGCTCGACATTCGGTCCGACCACACAATAGGGCCCGACCTTGACTCCCTCGCCCAGCCGCGCACCCGGCTCGACGATCGCGGTCGGGTGGACTTGGCTTATCACTCTTCCTCGATGATCATCGCAGCAAAAGTCGCCTCGGCCACCTGCGTGTCATCGACTTTGGCCTCGGCATCGAACTTCCACACCGAGAGCCGCCGCTGCTTTTTCTTGATGAAGACCTTGAGCTGATCGCCCGGCACCACGGGGCGCCGGAAGCGGGCATTCTCGACCGACATGAAGTAAACGAGCTTGCCTGCCGCGTCAGCGCCGAGCGCGTTCACCACCAGCACCGCCGCCGTCTGCGCCATGGTCTCGATGATGAGGACGCCCGGCATTACCGGCCGCCTCGGAAAATGGCCCTGGAAATACCACTCATTGGCCGAGACGTTCTTGATGCCCGTAGCGCTCTGATCGGCCACCACGTCGACCACGCGATCGACCATCAGGAAGGGGTAACGGTGGGGAATCGCCGCAACGATTCCCTCGATGTCATAACGTGCGATTTCGACCTTGCTCGCGGTCGACGGGTTGTCGCTCATCGGCGCTCATCCAGATTTCTTTGTTAGCCTCGAGAGGATGGCGGTCTGCTTGCGCCACTCCCGGATCGGGATCGCCGGAAAGCCGCCATAGGTCGCACCGGGCGGGACATCCTTGGTCACCCCGCTCCTGGCAGCCAGCTTCGCGCCCGCGCCAATCGAAAGATGGCCCGCAACGCCCACCTTGCCGCCGAGCACCACGAAATCTCCCAACTTCGTGCTGCCCGAGATGCCGACCTGCGCGACGATCACGCAGCCCCGACCCAATTGGACGTTGTGCCCGATCTGAACCAGGTTATCGATAAAGGAACCCGCGCCGATGACAGTGTCGGGCCCCGAGCCTCTGTCGATCGTCGTATTGGCGCCGATTTCCACGTCGTCATGAACGACCACGCGGCCGAGCTGAGGCACCTTCACATACCCCTTCGGGTCGGGCGCAAAGCCGAATCCGTCCTGCCCGATGCGAACGCCCGGGTAGATCGTGACCCGAGCACCGACCAACGCGTGGCTCACCGAGGCATTGGCGCCGACCACGCTGTCCGGCCCGATCACAACGCCTTTGCCGACCACGGCGTTCGGCCCGATCAGCGTGCGCGCCCCGATCTCGGCACGAGCACCGATCACCGCGCCCGGTTCGATGCGGCACCCATCGCCGAGCACAACGTTCTGCCCGATGACAGCGCTGGGCGCGACCCCAGGCTCGGGCGCCACGCGCGGATAGAACATCTGCGCCACCAGGGCATAGGCCCGATAGGGCTGCTCGCAGACGAGAAGCGTCATGCCGTCCGGCGCCCGAGCCGCGTGGGCGGCGCTCAGGATGCAGGCACCAGCACCGCTCGCTACGAATGCGTCGACATAGCGCACATTGTCCAGAAAGCTGATATTCGTCGGGCCAGCCGACTGCAGCGGCGCTAAATCGTCGAAGAGGCGCCCTGGATCCGATCCCGACGAAAGCGCTACGCCGACCCGCTCGGCGATTTCGGCTAGGCGAAACGGCCCGCTGCGCCGATGGAAGCGCGGATCGGCCATCTCCTCATTTCGTCTTCTTGGGCTTCGATGCGGTGTTGAACTGAAGCGCCACGTCCGGCAACGCCTTGTTCAGGCGCTTCAACGCCTCATCGGTAATGGCAATCGAGCCGTCGGCGTATAGCAGCTGGGCCGTCGGAATCACCAGCGTATAGCCGCGCTCCTTGGCGAGCTTCGCCAGAACCTCCTGCAGCTCCTTCTGCACCGCCTTGAGCCCGTCGCCATAGGCCTGGTCGAGCACCTTGCGGCGTTCCTGCACATCGCGCTGCACCGACGCCACCTGCGCCTCGAAGTCGCGCTGCTTGGCCTCGAACGCATTGGCCGCCAGCTCTGACCGCTGGCTCTTCAACTCCTGCTCCTGATCGCGCAGGCGCTTTTCCTGGCTGGAGATCTCGATCTGGAACTGGCTGCGCTTCTCCTCAACCTGCTTCTGGATCGACTTCATCGCCGTCGCTTCGCCCAAGATGATTTGCACGTCGACGACGGCAACGATCGCGGGCTTGTTTGCGGCCTCGGCCGCTGGCACCGGCGTACCGCCGAACAGGAGCGCCGCGAGCGCCAAAGCGACCACGGCGGGCAGCATCGTGAATCTAAACATCATCTATGACCTCTATAACCTCGTGCCGAAACTGAACCTCAAAAGCTCTGTCTTGTCAAAGTCTTCCTTCACGAAGGCCTGAGCGAAATCCACCCGGATCGGGCCGAACGGTGAGACATAGGAGAACCCGATGCCGGCGGCCACGCGTGGGCTGCCTTCGTCCGCCACTTCCGGCCCCTTGTCATCGACGGAGAACAGACTGCCGATATCCGTGAAGACGCTACCCCGGATGTCGACGTCCTGGATGATCCGTATCGGGGTCGTGAGCTCGATCGACGTCGAGTAGAAGATATTGCCGCCAAGCGCATCGTCGGTCGTGATGTCGCGTGGGCCGACACCACTCGATTCAAAGCCGCGCAGCGAGTTCGAGTTGCCGCCGAGAGTGAAACGATCAATGACCCGAACGTCCTCTCCCAAGCCGGCGATGTAGCCGAAACGCGCATTGACCGAGGCGACCCAATCATCGCCGAGCGGGTAGTAATAGCCGGCGCGCGCTGTTTGCTGGACATAGTAGACCGTGCCGCCGACGCCGGCGAACTCCTGCCCCATGCCCACATAATAGCCCTCGCGCGTGTCAATCCGGCTGTCGCGCTCATCGTAGAGCAGACTGTGGCCGATTGATGACTTTGTCGACTTTCCGACCTGCGCCTGGATGAAGCGCGACGCGGTGTCAGGCACGTCGTTCAACTCATCGAAGCTCAGCCGATAATTCAGGCTGTGGCTGAGTTCTTCGGTGATCGAATAGCCCATGCGCAGGCCGAAGCCGGTATTTTCCTCTTCGTGCGAGCTTTCGTCCTGGAAGTCAGTCGTGCGCCGGAAAATATCGAACCCGGCCGAGATGTTGCGGTCGAGGAAATAGGGCTCCGTGAAGCTGATGTCGGCTTCCTGGCGCCGGCCGGAAACCGTGAGGCCAAGCTTCAGGTCCTGCCCCCGACCGAGCAGATTGCGCTCGGTGATGCTGACATCGGCCAGCGGCCCATCCAGGCTCGAAATGCCGACGCCAAAGGAAAGCTCGCCCGTCGACTTCTCCTCGACATCCACCCTGATCACCGAGCGGTCCGGGCTGTCGCCGGGCTCAGCCGTGACATCCACCGTGTCAAAGAACCCGAGACTCCGAATGCGATCGCGGGAGCGCCGAATCTTCGCGGCGTTGAAGGCGTCACCCTCGACCAGGCGGAATTCACGCCTGAGCACCTTGTCGAGCGTGCGCACATTGCCAACGATGTCGATCCTATCGACATAGACGCGCGGCCCCTCGGCTATCTGATAGGTCAGATCGATCGTCCTCTTCTCACGGTCGCGATTGACGGCCGGCTCGATGTCGACAAAGGCGAAACCGAGATTGCCCACCGCATCGGTCAGCGCCTGGATCGACTTCTCCACCTCGTCTGCGTTGTATGTGTCGCCTTCCTCGGTCGTGAGCAAAGGACGCAGCGTGTCAACGTTCACATCCTTCAGTTTGGTCTCGACGTCGATCTTGCCGAAGTTGTAGCGCTCTCCCTCTTCCACCGTCAAGGTGATGATGAAGTCCTCCCGGTCGCGGGTGAGCTCGGCGACTGCGGAAATCACCCTGAAGTCCGCATAGCCTTCCTTTAGATAGAACTTGCGGAGCAATTCGCGATCGAACGTGAGGCGATCCGGGTCGTAGATGTCGTCACTGGAGAAAAAGCGATACCAGGCGGACTCGCGCGTGGAGATGGCGCCGCGCAGCTCGCTGTCGCTGAACTCGGTATTGCCGACGAAGCTGATCGCGCGCACCCCGGTAACCGGGCCCTCGTCGATTTCGTAGACGACATCGACGCGGTTCTGCTCGAGCTGAATGACCTTGGGGTTCACCGTGGCGGCAAAGCGGCCGCTCCGGCGATAGATTTCCACGATGCGCTGCACGTCGCTCTGCACCCGCGGGCGGGTGTAAACGATACGCGGCTTCAGCTGCACCTCGGCCTCGAGCTGTGCGTCCTTGATCTTGCTGTTGCCCTCGAAGGCGACGCGATTGACGATCGGGTTCTCAACCACGCGCACGACGAGCGAGCGGCCCTCGCGCCGGATCGTCACGTCGGCGAACAGGCCGGTGGCAAACAGGCTCTTGAGCGCCTGGTTGACCGCGCGACCGTCAAACGGATCGCCCACGCTGATCGCGAGGTAGGAGCGCACGGTCTCGGCCTCGATGCGTTCATTGCCTTCAACGGCGATGCTCGCAATCCGATCGGTCGAGGTTTCAACGCTCGATGACGGTTCTTCCTCTTGCGCGACCGCCTGACGACCCAGCGGGCCGCTTGCCAATGAGACGGCAAGAGCGAGGCAGAAGCACCAAACCAGTGGGATCCATCGTCCACGCCGCCGGAGCGTTAGCACATCCTGCCTCTAATCCGTCGCTCGACATTATTTTGGCGCCGTCCCGGACGGCTCCGCTTCCGTCTTTTGTGATTCAGTCCCCGAGCTCGATCCGGACTTGACCTGCCAGATGATGTCCTTGCTCGTCACCCAGACCATCAGCGCGATCACAAGAACGAAGCCGACTCTCAAGCTGTATTCCTGAATGCGAGGCTTGAGCGGCCGCCCCACGATTCCTTCCCAAAGATAAAAGATCAGGTGACCACCGTCCAGCATTGGGACCGGGAATAGATTGATCAGACCGAGACTCACCGAGAGGAGCGCGACGAGAAGAACCAGATCGATGAGCGCGCCGTCCTGCGCAATCTTGCCCGCCATGTAACCGATCTTGACCGGCCCGCCAAGCTCATCGGTCGAGCGCTTGCCGACAATCATCTCCCCGATGGCGGTGAGCGAACTCGCCGCAACGTTATAGGTATCGCGAATGCCAGCCCAGATCGCCTGGCCGACGCCGACGTCACGAAACTCCGCGGGCCCGCGGCTAACGCCGAGTCGGCGGACCTTTGTCTCATTGCCGAACGAGTCGGTTTCTACGATTTCCTTCGGCGTCAGCACGAACGACTGCTGTGCGTTGTTTCGCAACACGACGAGGTTGAGCGGCGTGCCGTCATTGCCGACGACGATCTCCTGAACCTGCTCAAAGGTCTCGATCGGCTTGCCATCGATCTCGACGATTCGGTCCCCGGACGTGAGACCCGCGACCTCGGCCGCCCCGCCCGGCATCACCTGGTCGATCGTCGGCGCGGAATAGCGCTCGCCCACGACTCCAGCGAGAATCGCGAGGACGATCGCCGCAAAGATGAAGTTCCCAAGCGGACCGCCGACCACAATGGCCGCGCGCTGGCCCACCCGTTTGTGGTGGAATGAGCCGCGACGCTCTTCGTCGGTGAGCGCGGTCAGGGTGCGTTCGTCCTTCGCGCCACTCGCGGCGTTGGCGTCGCCAAAAAACTTCACATAGCCGCCGAGCGGCAGCGCGCTGATCTTCCAGCGGGTGCCGTGGCTGTCATTGAAGCCCACGAGCTCCGGCCCGAAGCCGATCGAGAAGACCTCGACCCTCACCTTGTTCAGCCGGGCGATCAGGTAGTGCCCAAGCTCGTGAACGAACACGATGACGCTGATCGTCACCAGGAACGGCCACGCATAGTTCCAAACGTTGGCTACGGTTTCCATGCCCTGTTCAGGCGTTCTGCCCGGTCAAGCGGGCGGGACATCCTGTCCTCTCGCTGTGGTCCATCTCATGATCGGGTGCCGCTGTCGACCTCCTGTCGACCCCGGCGACACGCAGACTCCGTGAACGAATAGTAAGGATGACGGCGCGCCGTTGCAAGCCCGCAAAGCGCCTGATCACATCGATTAAGTATTTGATCCAAAAAATGAATATGGTTACCTGCGGCATCATCATGGTGACCAAACGAGGTTAGCGCCGGCGGCACCAAGTGCGACCGCGAGCCCGAGCGCGGCGGCCGAAAAGCTGTCGAGGCGATCAAGAAACCCGCCATGGCCCGGGATCAGGGCGCCGCTGTCCTTAACGCCGTAGCGCCGCTTGATCCACGATTCGAACAAGTCGCCCAAGATCGCCAACAGACCGACCCCGAGGCCGGCGAGCGCGACGCGCACGGTCGACGGCGCATCGCTCAACCAACCGGCCGCGTAGACGCCCTCGCCCATCCCGATCGCGACGAGCAGAGCACAAACTAGGCCGCCGACCGCGCCCGACCAGGTTTTCTTGGGGCTGATTCTGGGCGCGAGGCGCGGCCCCCTCAGTGCCCGCCCGACGAGATAGGCTGCACTATCGGTCGACCACACGACCACGAACAGCCAGAACATGGTCGCTCGCCCCTCCTCGAGGCCGCCGCGCAACCAGCAGGTGGCCGCGGCGAGGACGAAGAGGAGAAGAAAGCCGGCCGCGACGATGGCGACGTTAGCGACTTGGTTTCGGCTTCGGCGGTAGGCCATGCGCGCCCACTCGCGCGCCATCAGAAGTCCAACGACTGCGACCACGACGTAAAAGGCCGGTCCGCCGAGATATGCGGCGCCCAGGGCGATCGCGGCCAGAGGCAACGCAGCCAAGAGGCGACGGATAAGATCGCCGCGGCGCGCGCGCTGTGGCGGATCAGCCCCCTGCGCCGCCGTAGCGTCGCTCACGGCGCTGAAATTCCTTCACCGCGTTTTCGAGGTCGTGGCGCGAGAAATCAGGCCACAGCGTCGGCGTGAACACGAACTCGGTATAGGCCGACTGCCAGAGCAGGAAATTGCTCAAACGCTGCTCGCCGCTGGTGCGAATGACCAGATCCGGGTCCGGCAGGTCGTGGCTCTGCAGGCGCTCACGGAACAGCGCCTCGTCGATGCGCCCGGGCTCGATCCTGCCGTCGCGGGCGTCGCGGACGAGCTCGCGCACAGCATCGATGATCTCCTGCCGACCGCCATAATTGACCGCAAGGGTCAACGTCAGGCGGCGATTCGCGCGCGTCTCGGCCTCGGATTCATCGATCAGCCGATTGATGTCGGGGGCCAAGCGCGAGCGCTCGCCAATGAAACGAACACTGACCCCATTGCGCGAAAGCTCGGCCACCTCGCGCCTGATGTAGAAGCGCAGGAGCCCCATGAGATCATCGACCTCGGCCGCCGGCCGCTTCCAATTTTCAGAAGAGAACGTGTAGATCGTCAAATAGCGAATGCCGAGGTCGATGCAGGCCTGCACGCATTCGCGAACCGCGCTCACGCCCTGCCGATGGCCCGCAATGCGCGGCAGGCCGCGGGCCTTCGCCCAGCGGCCATTGCCATCCATGATGATCGCGACGTGCAGGGGGACGAGTGCCTGCCCGCCATAGGACGGAGCGAGCGCCATGGCCTAAACCTGCATGATCTCCTTTTCCTTGGCCGCAAGCAGCTGGTCGATCTGTCCGACCATCTGGTCAGTGTTCTTCTGCATTACGTCGGTTTCATGGCGTGCGACGTCCTGACTGAGCGTGCCCGCCTTCTCCTGCTTCTTGATCTTCTCCATGCCGTCACGCCGCACATTGCGCACGGCGACGCGCGCCTGCTCGGCATATTTGTGCGCGACTTTGGCGAGTTCCTTGCGCCGCTCCTGATTGAGCTCCGGGATCGGAATGCGCAGCATCTGGCCCTCGACGATGGGGTTGAGCCCGAGCGAGGCCTGTTGAATCGCCCTCTCGACCGCCTTGACCTGCGAGCGATCCCACACCTGCACCGTGATCATGCGCGGCTCGGGCACGTTGATCGTGGCGACCTGCTTCAGCGGCATGTGAGAGCCGTAGACCTCGACCGTCACCGGCTCGAGCAACGACGCCGAGGCCCGCCCGGTTCTCAGACCCGCCAGCTCTCCCTTCAGCACGTCGACCGCGCTCTGCATGCGCCGCTTTGCATCGGCTAGGTCGGTATCAGCCATGGTGTTATGCGACCTCCCGGATCACAGTATGCGGGCCACGGCCCGCGAGCACGGCGGCAAGCCCCCCTGGCCGCCTGATCGAGAATACCACGATAGGAATATTGTTCTCGCGCGCGAGTGAGATTGCGGAGGCATCCATCACTTTCAGATCACGCGCCAGAACGTCGAGGAAGGTGAGCGAGTCATAGCGCTCGGCATTCGGGTGCCGCTCCGGATCGGCGGCGTAGACCCCGTCCACCTTGGTGCCCTTGAGGAGCGCGTCGCAGCCCATCTCCGCGGCGCGCAGCGCAGCGGCGGTGTCGGTCGTAAAGAACGGGTTGCCCGTGCCAGCCGCGAAGATGACGAGCCGCTTCTTCTCCATGTGCCGCATGGCGCGACGACGGATATAGGGCTCGCACACGCTGGCCATCGGGATGGCGGACAACACCCGGGTCGGCACGCCGCGCTTTTCGAGCGCGTGCTGCATCGCGAGGGCGTTCATGACGGTCGCCAACATGCCGATGTAATCGGCGTTGGCACGCTCCATGCCGGCCGCGGCGCCCGAGAGGCCGCGAAAGATGTTGCCGCCGCCGACCACCGCGCACAGCTCGATGCCGGCATTGTGCACCTCCTGCATGTCGGCGGCAATGCGATCAACGGTGTCGGTATCGATGCCATAGGCGCCCTCGCCCATGAGCGCTTCGCCGGAGATTTTCAGGAGGGCACGGCGATAGAGCGGGCGTGACAGCATGGCGGCTCCGGCGAGGGCTCGAACCGCGGGGCGCGGCGGAACCGGCGCCAAGCGCCTCCCACCGCCCGAATCCCCAGGGTTGCGCG
>Ga0194128_10008681_pt1 | contig 12747 bp, 14 predicted proteins | sample TA2KigCa65mmetaG_FD_148650 | JGI IMG/M metagenome (GOLD analysis project Ga0194128, IMG submission 148650) | Freshwater microbial communities from Lake Tanganyika, Tanzania - TA2015037 Kigoma Deep Cast 65m | ecosystem: Environmental > Aquatic > Freshwater > Lake | place: Tanzania: Lake...
GGAGCGTGACGGGGCTCATCGGTCCGAACGGCTCTGGCAAGTCCACGCTCTTCAACTGCATCGCCGGCGTCGAGCGTCTGGACGCCGGGTGCATCCTCTTTTTCGGCCAGCGCCTCGAGGGGCGGAGCCCCTCGGAGATCTGCGAGATGGGGCTGGCCCGCACCTTCCAGATCACGCGCCTGTTCCGCGAGATGACGGTGCTGGAGAACCTGGTGGCGGTGGCCCACGGCCGCTCCGACGCCGCCGCCGTGCGGCGGGCGCAGGAACTGCTGGACATGGTCGAGGTCCGGCGGCTCGAGAACGCGCTGGCGGGCACGCTGTCCTACGGGCAGCGCAAGCTGGTGGAGGTCGCCCGTGCGCTCATGTTCGACCCCAAGCTCTTGCTGCTGGACGAGCCCTTCGCCGGCATCAACCCGCGGCTGCAGAACCGCATCCTCGGCTACCTCGAGCGGCTGCGCGACCGCGGCGTCACGCTGTTCCTCATCGACCACGAGATGCGCATCCTGCTCAACGTGTGCGAAACCGTGCTGGCCATGGACACCGGTGAGGTCATCGCCGCGGGGCCGCCCGAGGCGATCCGCACGGACCCGCGTGTCCTGGCCGCATACTTCTGAAAGGAGCCTCCGATGCTGAACCTGCCGCGGCGCGCCACCGTGGTCGAGGTCGGGCCGCGCGACGGCCTGCAAAGCCTCGACGAGCCGATCCCCACCGAGCTAAAGGTGGCGATGATCGACCGGCTGAGTGAGGCCGGGTTCCCGGTCATCGAGGCCACGGGCTTCGCCCACCCGCGCGTGATCCCGAACCTGAGCGATGCCGAGCGGGTGATGGCGAAGATCGCCCGGCGGCCGGGCACCGTCTACCGCGCGCTCGTGCCCAACGCCAAGGGCGCTTCGCGGGCGGCCGACGCCGGGGTGGACGAGATGCTGGGCCTGCTCACGGTGAGCGAGACCTATTGTCAGAAGAACCAGAACATGTCGGTGGACGAGGCGATCGAGCAGGCCGCCCGCGCGTTCGAGATCGCGAGCCGCGCCCGCGTGCGCTTCGTCATGGCCATGGGCATGGCGTTCTTCTGCCCCTACGAGGGCCGCATCCCCGAGCCTCGCACGCTCGAGGTCTTCGCCAAGCTCCACGAACGCGGTATTCGGCGCTTCTACCTGGCCGGCAGTGTCGGCATGGAGGATCCGAGGCACGTCAACACCGTCTTCCATCGCATTCGCGAGCGGTGGTCGGACGTGGAGGTCGGCTTCCACGTCCACAACGTGGCCGGCTTCGGCGCCGCCAACATCGTGGCGGCGCTGGACGGCGGCGCCACCAGCATCGAGGGATCGATCTGCGGCATCGGCGGCGGCATCGTGATGCCGTCCACCATGGGCTCGGTGGGCAACCTGGCCACCGAAGACATCGTCCACCTGCTGAACGAGATGGGCGTGGAGACAGGCGTCGACACCCGGGAGGCCATGCGGGCGGCCCGCGACGTCAGCGCGCTGCTCGGCATCGAGATCGCGAGCTACGTCACCCGCAGCGGCACGCGCGAGGACGTCATGGAGCGCGGCCGCACGAAGCCCAGAGTGCACCCCAACTGACAGGTGAAAGCCCGAAGGAGGCAGCGATGGCAAGGTTGACGAGGACGGCAGTGCAGGGGTTCGGGCGGCCGGTGGCGCCGCGCGGGCGAGCGGTGTGGGCGGTCGCGCTCGTGGTGGTGCTGCTGGCCGGCGGCGCGGTCGCGCCCGCGGTGGCGCAGAGTCCGGTCACGATCGGGGCCCCGATCGCGCTCACGGGCAACCTGGCCGACTCGGCGGCGCACGTCAAGCGCGGGTACGAGCTGTGGCTGTAGGAAGTGAGCGCGCGCGGCGGCCTGCTCGGACGGCCGGTGCAGTTCAAGTTCTACGACGACCGCAGCGACGCCGCCACGGCGGCGCGGCTGACCGAGCGCCTGATCACCAGTGACAAAGTCGACCTGCTCCTCGCGCCCTTCGGCACGGCGGGGACATCGACGGCGAGCGCCGTGAGCGAGAAGAATCGGATGGTCATGATCAACCACGCCGGCGCGTCGGAGGCCATCCATAAGCGCGGATTCAAGTACATCTTCCAGGTGGTTACGCCCGTGCCGTACTACGTCGAGGGCACCTTCCCGCTCGCCAAGAAGGCCGGGTTCAAGAGCCTCGTCTTCGTCTCCCGCGACTACGCGGCGGCGCGCGACATGGAGAAGGCGATCCGCGAGTGGGCGCCCGAGAACGGGATCGACATCAAGATGGTGGAGTACTTCCCGGCGGCGACGACGGACTTCGCTTCCTACATCGCCCGCGCCCGTGATATCCAGCCCGACATCTGGGTTTCCGTTGGCTACCCGCCCGAAGCGATCGAGATGATCCGCCAGATGAAGGCGACCAACTACCTGCCCAAGATGTTCGTGCACAACGGTGTCTCCCAGGAGGACTTCCTCAAGGCGATGGGCAAGGACGCCGAGTACGCCTTCGGCATGTCGCTCTACGAGCCGACGCTGCCGACGAAGGGCAAACCCCGAGTTCGTCAAGAAGTTCAAGGCGAAGTACAACTACGAGCCCGGCTACTACGCGGCTCTCGGCTACGCCGGGTGCCTGATCCTCGAGGAGGCGGTGAAGAAGACCGGCAGCCTGGATCAGGACAAGCTGGCCGCCACGCTGCGCTCGCTCAAGACCGAGACGCCGTTCGGGCCGTACGCGGTGAGCGAAACGGGGGCGCAGACGGCCAAGAAGGGGCTGATCGTGCAGGTGCTCAAGGGGCACCGCGAGATCGTCTGGCCGTTCGTCCAGAAGACGGCGGACGCGGTGCTGCCGATGCCGGACTGGAGCAAGCGGTAACGCGCAGCGGGGGCGGAGGCGGGCATCGGGAACCCGGAGGACGACGACGGGCGCCGACGCCGGCCCCGCCCCGCGGGCCGACCGCTCGACCGGTGCGGCAGCGACACTGACGGTGAGGACGGTGTTCGGATGAGGGGACAGACGATCGAGGCAGGCAGCGGCGCCGCCGTCGGCAACGGCGTGGTGCTGGAGGCGCGGGGGCTCGTCACGGGATATGACGAGATCCCGATCATGCGGGGCATCGACCTCGCGATTCGGCGCGGCGTACTCACATGCATCATCGGGCCCAACGGCGCCGGGAAATCGACAGCGCTCAAGGCGCTGATGGGCCTCCTGCGGCCCTGGCAGGGCGAGGTCCTCATGAAGGCCGAGCGCATCACCCGGGAGGCCGCGCGTCGCCGCGTCAGCCGCGGCCTCGCGTACGTGCCCCAGGGCCGCATCGTCTTCCCCACGATGACCGTGCTGGAGAACCTCGAGGTCGGTGCCTTCACCCTCCGCCGGCAGCCGGCGCGCATCCGTGAGGGGCTCGACCGCGTGATGACCATCTTCCCGGTGCTCGGCGACCGGAAGCGCCAGTTCGCCGGCACCATGTCGGGCGGCGAGCAGCAGATGCTGGCCATCGGCTGGGCCTCATGACCAACCCCGAGGTCCTACTCCTCGACGAGCCCTCCCTCGGGCTCTCCCCGCGGTACGTCGAACTCGTGTTCGCCAAGCTCCTCGAGCTGCGCGACGCCGGCTACACGGTCGCGATGGTCGAGCAGAAGGCCTCGCGGGCGCTCCAGGCCTCGGACGTCGGCTACGTGCTCAACATGGGACGGGTGGCGTTCGTCGGCGGCGCCGCCGACCTCCTCGCCGACGAGCGCGTCAAGCGCCTGTACCTCGGCGAGGGCGGAGAGGATGCGGATGCGACCCTCGAGAGTGGGGTGGGCGATGAGTGATGGAAGCGGGACAGGACACGCCCTCGGCGGGCTCCGGGTGCTCGACATCGCGACCCTCGGGGCCGGGCCGTGGGTGGCCACCTTCCTTGGCGAGTTCGGCGCCGAGGTGATCAAGGTCGAGCAGCCGGACGGCGGCGACGGCATGCGGCGCTTCGGCCCCCAGGTGCAGGGCATCGGCCTCATGTGGCGGTCGATGTCGCGCAATAAGAAGTGCGTGACTCTGAACCTGCGAGTGCCCGAAGGACAGGCGCTGCTCAAGCTCCTGGTGGCGGAGGCGGGCGTGGTCGTCGAGAACTTCCGCCCGGGCACGCTCGACCGGTGGGGCCTCGGCTACCGAGCGCTCAGCGAGATGAACCGCGGGCTGGTCATGCTCCACATGACGGGGTTCGGGCAGACCGGGCCGTACAGCTCCCGGCCGGGGTTCGGCACGCTGGCCGAGGCGATGAGCGGCTTCGCGCACGTCACCGGCGAGCCTGACGGGCCCCCGACCCTGCCGCCGCTCGCGCTCGCCGACGGGATCGCGGCGGCCTTCGGCACCTATGCGGTCATGGTTGCGCTGTACCACCGCGACCACCACGGCGGTCGCGGCCAGGAGGTGGACCTCGCCCTGTACGACGGGCTGATGCGGTTCCTGGAGCCGATGCTGCTCGAGTACGACAAGCTCGGGACCGTGCGCGAGCGGACGGGAAACCGCATCGCCGACTCGGCACCGCGTAATGCCTACAAGACCGCTGACGGGTACTGGGTGGCGATGTCGGGGAGCGCGCAGTCGATCGCCGAGCGCATCCTGACCGCGGTCGGACGTCCCGAGCTCATCCACGACCCGCGCTTCAAGGACAACCCGTCGCGCGTGCGGCATGCCGAGGAGCTCGACCGGATCATCGGTGGCTGGATCGCCGAGCACACGCTGGCCGAGGTGGTGAAGCGGTTCGAGGAGTGCGAGGGGGCGCTGGGTCCGGTGTACGACGCGGCGCAGATCTTCGCGGACCCGCACTTCCGGGCACGAGGGAGCCTGGTGACCGTCCCTGATCCCGTCCTCGGCGCGCTGACGGTGGTGAACGTGGTGCCGCGGCTCAGCGCGACGCCGGGCACGATCGCCTGGCTCGGCCCCGCGCTCGGTCAGCACAACGAGGATGTCTATTGCGGCCGGCTCGGGCTCGCTCCCGCCGACGTGGCCGCGCTTCGCGCGCGGGGGGTGATTTGACGGGACGGCCCATCCTCCTGATCCTCCTCGACGGCGTGGCCGACCGGCCCAGCGACGAGCTCGGCGGCGCCACGCCGCTCGAGGCGGCGCCGACGCCGACGCTGGACCGTCTCGCCCGCGAGGGCGCATCCGGAACGGTCTACCCGATCGAGCCCGGGCTGGTCCCGCCGAGCGAGACCCCGCACTTCCACCTCTTCGGCTACGCCGCCTTCCCGTTCCCGGGCCGCGCCCTGCTCGAGGCGCTCGGGCACGGGGTCGATGTCCCCGTGGGCGCAGTGGTGACCCACGCCGGGCTCCGCCAGGTAACGCCGTCGCCGTCCCACGGCTTCGCGATCGCGAAGTGGTGGCCGAGCGCCGACGACGAGGAGTGCCGGGCGCTGCTCGACGCCGTCGCGAGCTTCGAGGCCGAGGGTGTGCGCCTGTCGCTCAGGCCGCTCGACTACGGCGACGCGCTGCTCACGATCGACGGCGGCCACGAGGCGGTCACCGATTCGGACCCGTTCTTCTTTACCGGCTGGCCGGTGCTGCGCGTCGAGCCCCTCGAGGAGGCGGACGATCCCGAGGCCGCCGCCCGGACCGCGCGCGCGCTCGACGGGTACCTTACCTGGTCGCACCGGGTGCTCGAGGGCCACCCCGTCAACGCCGCCCGCCGCGCGCGCGCATCGCGGCCGGCGATCACTGGGAGCATCTGGTGCCTACCGCCGTGCGGAGCTGGATCGTGAGGCTCGATGGCGTGCGCCGTATCCGTGACCTGACGAGCGCTGGCCCCCGTCGAGAGAGGAGCCTATGAGCCGCGCACTCGAGGGATTGACGGTCGTGGACCTCGCCACCTTCGTGGCGGCACCGTTCTGCGCCACCCTGCTCGGGGAGTTCGGGGCCGAGGTCATCAAGGTTGAGCAGCCGGGACGCGGTGACGAACTGCGCCGGCTCGGCACGCCCGTGCGCGAGGGGCTCTCCCTCTGGTGGCTGGCGGAGTCGCGCAACAAGAAGTCGATCACCTGCGACCTGCGGAAACCCGAGGGGCAGGCGCTGATCCGCCGGCTCCTGGCCGAGACCGATATCGCGGCCGAGAACTTCCGCCCGGGCACGCTAGAGCGCTGGAACCTCGGATGGGACGAGCTCCACGCGGCGAACCGCGGCCTCATCATGGTGCGGATCTCGGCGTTCGGGCAGACGGGGCCCTACCGCGAGCGCCCCGGCTTCGGGCGGATCGCGGGGGCGATGAGCGGCGTGAGCTACCTCTCCGGCTACCCCGACCGCCCGCCGGTGACGCCGGGCACCCCGACGATCCCCGATTACCTCGCGGGCGCGCTCGGCGCGCTGGGCGCGCTGGTCGCCCTCCAGCACCGGCACCGGAGCGGCGAGGGCCAGGTGGTCGACGTCGGGCTCTACGAGCCGATGCTCCGGATGCTCGACGAGATGATCCCGGCCTATGCGGCCACCGGTCACATCCGCGAGCGCATCGGGTCGGGCACCGAGTACGTGGTGCCGCACAACCACTACCGGGCGAGCGACGGGCGCTGGATCGCGATCGCGTGCACGAACGACCGGATGTTCGAGCGGCTGGTGGTGAACGCCATCGGCGCGCCGAATCTCCTCGCCGAGTTCCCGTCCATGCGCGAGCGTCTCCGTCGCCGCGACGAGGTCGACGCCGTCGTCCAGGGCTGGGTCGGCAGCCACGACGCGCGCGGGGCGCTCGAGAAGCTCGATGCGGCCGAGGTCCCGTGCGGCATGGTCAACGGCGTGCGCGAGCTTTTCGAGGACCCCCAGGTGCGGGCGCGGGAGAACATCGTGACGTTCCCGAACCCGCTGGGGGGCATGCTCGCGATGGCGGGCATCGTGCCGAAGCTCTCGCTGACGCCGGGCCGCGTGGAGAGCGTGGGGCCGGTCAAGCCCGGCGCCCACAACGAGGAGGTCTACTGCGGTCGCCTCGGCCTCGGCCGGGACGACCTGGCAGCCCTCCGCGCGAAAGGAGTCGTCTGATGGTCCGCTTCGGCCTGCTCCTCGCCAACCAGCACCCCCCATCCGAGTCGACGGCGGAGCGCTTCGCCGAGACCGTGGAGCAAGTGCGGCTCGCCCGACGGCTCGGCTTCGACCCGGTCGTCTTCGGGCAACACTTCCTGGCCGGCGAGTTCTCGATGCTCCAGCCGGCGGTGGCGGCGGCCCGGCTGGCGGCGGAGGCGGGGTCGATGCGGCTCGGGATCACGATCTACCTGCTGCCGCTGCTGAACCCGGTCCTCGTCGCGGAGGAGGCCGCCAGCCTCGACGTGGTCACGAACGGCCGGTTCATCTTCGGGATCGGCCTCGGCTACCGCGAGGTCGAGGACCGCGCCTTCGGCATCCTGCCCGCCGAGCGCGTGGCGCGGCTCCGCGCGCACCTCGACGTGATCAAGAGGCTTTGGGCCGGTGAGCCGGTCGACTTCGAATCACCGTACTGCCGGCTGGCGGGGGCCACGACGGCGGTGCGTCCGGTCCAGCGGCCGCATCCGCCAATCTGGGTGGCCGCGAACAACGACGCGGCGGTAGAGCGGGCGGCGGAGCTCGGCGACACCTGGATCATCAACCCGCACGCGACCCAGCGGACGATCGAGCGTCAGATGGCGCTCTACCGCGCCGCCCGCGCGCGAGCGGGGAAGCCGTTTCCGGCGGAGCTTCCCATGATGCGCGAGATCGCGATCGCGGAGCACCGGGAGGACGCGTTCCGGGGCGCGCGCCCGCACCTCGAGAAGAAGTACCAGGCGTACATCGCCTGGGGGCAGCACCGGGCCCTGCCGAAGGACGACGACATGGCGCAGGGGTTCGACGACCTCGTGCGGGACCGGTTCGTGATCGGCGATCCCGGCGACTGCGCGGAGCAGATCCAGCGCTGCATCGACGCGGTGGGGGCGACCACGATGGTCTTCCGCGTGCACTGGCCGGGCATGCCGCACGAGGCCGTGTGCCGCGCGCTCGCGCTGCTGGCAGAGCAGGTGCGGCCCCGGCTCGCCTGACGGCCGGCCCTGCCCAACCCCGCGCGCCGGGGTCGGTCAGCTCCGGCGTGGGCTCACCACCCCCGCATGGCGCGCGATCGCGAGCGTCCGCTCGGCCATGAGGGCGATGTCGAGCGCCACGAACTCTCCGTCGACATACGCGGTCCCCTCACCGCTGCAGGTGGCCTTGTGGAAGGCCGCCACGATCCCCTCGGCGCGCGCGATCTCGTCCGGCGTCGGCGTGAACACCTCGTTGACGACCGCCACCTGGTTGGGGTGGAAGAGCAGCTTGCCGGAGAGGCCAAGCTGGCGAGCGACCAGCGCGTCCTGCCGCGTGGCCTCCGCGTCCTTGACCGCCGTGAAGAACGCCGCGTCGATCGCCTGCCGGCGGGCGGCCGCCGCCGCCGCCACGATCAGCGAGCGGGGCACCTGCAAGGCGCTGTCGGTGAGGGCAGCGCCGGTCTCCGCCGCGTAGTCGCCCGAGCCGAAGAAGAGGGCGCTGGTGCGGTCCCTGGCGTCGGCGATGGCGAGCGCGTTGAGGAGCCCGCGTGGCGTCTCGACGGTGGCGATGAGATCGATGCGGCGGCCGGGCTCGCGAGTCGCCTCGATCCGGTCGAGCCGTCGCGAGAGCCAGCGGAGCTGATCGGCGCTCTCGACCTTGGGCACGAACAGCGCGTCGATCCTGTCGAACGGCAGCGCCTCGAGATCGGCGGCGATCTCGGGGGTGCCGACGGCGTTCACGCGAACGACGCGCTCCTTCCGCCCGAAGGCGAGGGCCCGCAGAGCCTCGCCGATGGTCGCTCGCGCCCGCGGCTTCTCGGCCGGGCCGACGCCGTCCTCGAGGTCGAAGACGACCGCGTCGACGTCGAGCGCGACCGCCTTGGCCAAGCGGTCGGCGTGGTGGCCCGGTGTCATCATCATGCTGCGGCGGACACGGAACGCGGACATCGGGCGGGCGGCCCGCTACGGATCGGACTGGCCGGGCTTCGTCGGCGCCGCCGGCGGCAGCTCTGGGCGGCGGTGGTGCCAGTCGGTGACGCGCTGATAGGCCTGCCCGGCCCGCAGCAGAAGCGGCTCGCGCCACCAGGCTCCTTCGAGCTGCAGCCCGATCGGCATGCCGTCCCGCGAGACGCCGCAGGGGATGGACAGGCCGGGGATGGCGCCGAGCCCGCCCGCGTAGGTGTTGTTCGTCACCTGCTTCGTCACCGCGAACAGCGTCTGGGCGTCGTCGATGAGCGGCGTGGCCACCGGCGTCGTCGGAGTCAGCAGGATGTCGACCGTCTGGAACGCGTCGGCGAGGGTGCGCTTCCAGCGTTCCCGCGCTCGCTGGGCGGCCGCGTAATCGCAGCCGGTGAACTCCAGCCCCATGCGCAGGCGCTCGAGGGTCATGCCCCCCCACTGCGTGGCCGGAGCCTGGAGCCGCTCCCGGTGGAAGTAGCAGGCGTCGCAGAAGACCATGACCGTGGTGTTGTGATGGGCGAGCTCGGCCCCGGGAAGGTCGATGTCGGAGAGGGTGGCACCCAGCTTCTCGAAGACGGCGATCGCCTGCTCGACGGCGCCGGCAATGTCGCGGTCGAGATTCTCGAAGAAGTGGCGGCGGGGCAGGCCGATGCGCACGCCGGCCGCGCCGTCGTCGAGGGCCGGCAGGAAGTTCTCGAGCGGCTGGTGCTCGCTGAGCGGATCGAGGGGGTCGTAACCGGCCAGGACCGCGAAGAGGCGCGCGACATCGGCGACGGAGCGCGCCAGGGGACCGATCGTGTCGTGCGAGGGCGACACCGGCGTCGAGCCGTGGTTCGAGACGCGCCCGAGCGTCGGACGCAGTCCCGCCACCCCGTTGAGCGAGGCGGGCAGACGAACGGAGCCGCCCGTGTCGGAGCCGAGCGATCCGTCCGACATGCCGGTGGCGACCGCCACCCCCGAGCCGCCGCTCGACCCGCCCGGGATGCGGGCCCGGTCGTAGGGGTTCCGGCACTGGCCGATCACCGGGTTGTACGAGCGAATGCCGAAGGCGAACTCGTGCAGCGTGACCTTGCCGACGACGAGTGCGCCGGCGCTGCGCAGGCGGGTGACCACGGTGGCGTCGCGGTCCGGCACGCGGTCCTTGAAGAACAGCGAGCCGGAGGTGGTGATGAGGCCGGCGGTGTCGATGTTGTCCTTCACCGTGACCGTCATGCCGTAGAGAAGACCGGGCCAGCGCCCCTCGGCGGCGGCCGTGTCGAGGGCGTCCGCCTCGCGCCGCGCCCGCGCCTCGTCGATGGCCATCATGGCGTTGACGTGTGGATTCCACCCCTTGATCGACTCAAGATTCTGCTCGAGCCGCTCGCGAGCGGCTGCTTTCCGTGTGCTCATGGATACGACTCCTTCGCCATTCGCGTTCGCTCCCCCGGGGCCCCTCGTCTTCCCGGCGGCGTGGCCCCACGCGCGGATTCCCGGTCGGGAGTCTGGGCGGCGCCCGTGGGGCTGTCAAGGGGGGCGCGCCTCTCACCCACCCTCAGTTTGAGGGCCGGCAGCGCAACCGCTCCAGAGTAGTCGGCAGGGCAGCGCCTGAGGACCGATCGAGGGCGTGCGATTTTGCTTGTAATGTATATGTGCTATATGACACATATACTCTAATGCCGGAAAGCGCCGACGACGTGCGACGCTGGTTTGTGGCCCAGGTCCAGGCCCTGTGGCCCGTGGCGGGCGGGTCGCTGAGCTTGCGCAAAAGCCCGTGCGTTCGCCGGCGGTGCGCGGCGTGCGCGGCGGGGGAGCAACACGCGAGTTACGTGCTCTACGCCCGGCGCCGGGGCCGGCGCGTGGTGCGGTACGTCCCGGATGCCGTCGCCGCGCATCTCGAGCGCGCCGTCCGCAATGGGCGCACGCTGCACGAGCTGATTGTCGAGGCGGGCGAGCGGTACCTGCGCGCGCTCAAGGCCCAGCGCCGCCGCTGAGGCGCCCGGCGGCGACGCGGCGCTGGTGGCCGCGCTCACCGTCGCGGTCGAGACGTCGTTTCACGAGTTGCGCCGGAGCGTCCGCAAGACGCTGGTCCTGGTGTGCACGGCCCTGGTCACGGTGATGATCGGGGCGCGGCCCTCTGTGCCAGGATGAGTGAGACAGTCTCTACCCCTGAAATTACTGAGGAGGGCGAGACGGGATGACCCCATGGACGCGCGAGGCGAGATGGCGGTGACGCCGGAGACCGTGCGGGTGGTGGCGAAACCGAAGCGGCGGACGTACACGGCGGAGTACAAGCGGCGGATCCTCCGGGAGGTCGACGCGTGCACGACGCCGGGGAGCGTGGGCGCCTTGCTGCGGCGGGAAGGGCTGTACTCCTCGCTGCTGGTGGAGTGGCGCCGGGCGCGCCGGCGCAGTGAGCTGGCCGCGCTGATCCCGAAGAAGCGCGGGCGGCGACCGACGCCGCTCGATGCGCGCGACAATCTGCCGAAAGAGCGTCCTTGTCAAGTAGTGTTCGGCGAGCTGCAAAGTGAAGTACCGGGCGTGCCGGACCAGCCGCCCGCCCGTCTTGAACAACCGCTGTTGGAGACTTGTGAGCGACCAGTCCTGGATGACGGCCGGCAGGACGAGCCGGCGCAGCAGGTTGCCGAGGTTGTAGGCGATTACGCCGAGGAGGCGCCGCACTTCGTTGGCCCGGAAGCGATGACAGGAGAGCCGAGTCCAGTGGGTGGCGGTCTTGCCTTCTTTGATCCACTGTTCGGCCGTCCCGCGTTGGTTGTAGAAGCGGACGATCGCGCGGGTCGTGCCCGTCAACGTGGTGACGATGAACCCCACCCGGGGAAACAGTTCCCCGAGATGATGCTCGATCTTGGCGATCACGCGGCGCGGGCGATCCCAGGAGGCGGCCTGGTACGAGAAGCTCCGGTAGCGCACCAGCGGCGCGTAGCTCGGTCGGCCGCGCGGCCGCATCAGCAGATCCTCGATCTGCCGCTCGAGCACGTCATTGGCTGGCAGCCGGATCGCGTAGCGCACCCCACGGCGGTCCAGCGCTTCGTAGATCTCGGGCCTGGCGAACGCGGCATCTGCCCGGACCACGACCCTCTGTCGGCGCCGGCGATACCGATCAACGATGGGCAGCAAGACCTCGTCCCATTCCTCGGCGCTGTGGACATTGCCCGGTCGAAGTTTCGCGGCGAGGCAGTCGCCCTCCGGATTGAACACGAAGAGCGGGTGATCGCAGACCGATTCGAAGTGCCCGTTGTAGGCGGACTGCTCTTGCGCCCCGTGGACCGGGCTTTCGGAGCTGTCGAGGTCGAGGATCACTCGCCGCGAGCGCGGGCGTGCCGCACGATGCTGAACCAGGTCCGCGTTCAGGCGCGCCAGGCCTTGGTAGTTCCGTTCCTCGGCGAGAACCTCAGTTTCGAACCAATGCAGCGTGGACGTGAGCGCGACGCTCGTGTCGCGTCGTTCCCGCGACGCCAGCATCCGAAACGTCGGGTCCGCGGCGAGCCGCTCCGCGTCGTTGGTGTCCTCGTAGCCGGCCAGGCGACTATAGATCGACTGCCGTAACAGGTCGGCCAACGGGAACTGCGCGTTGCGCCCGGTGCGGGGATCGCTGAGGTGCCGCTCGATCAGCGCGCTCAGACCGAGGCGCTCGTCCAGCGCGCGAGGCAACAGCAGCCCAGCATCGGACGTGATCGTGGCCCCGCGGAATTCGATGCGAAGTTGAGGGTTGAACGAGAGGCGAATCGGGTCAGATTCTGCGTCACCCACTGGATGATGCCCTTCGCACCAGCGAGGCACCCCAGGAGCCCGCATTTTCCGCGGGCGCTGAGCGAGTATGGCCCGGCCGATTCACCACG
>Ga0194128_10008689_pt1 | contig 12741 bp, 10 predicted proteins | sample TA2KigCa65mmetaG_FD_148650 | JGI IMG/M metagenome (GOLD analysis project Ga0194128, IMG submission 148650) | Freshwater microbial communities from Lake Tanganyika, Tanzania - TA2015037 Kigoma Deep Cast 65m | ecosystem: Environmental > Aquatic > Freshwater > Lake | place: Tanzania: Lake...
CCTCGCTGACGATCTTCGGCGCCATCGCCGGCCGCACGCTGAGGCCGCGCGCGTCGACGACGAGCCCGGTATACGTCACCGCCGGCGCCGGCCGCGGCGGCGCGGTCGGCGCCGGCGTCACCGGCGCGGGCGCGGGGGGCGTCACCGGCGCCGGAGGACGCGGCACGCTCGGAATCACGATCTCGGCGAGCTCGCCCTTCGCGGGAATCCCGACGGTCACCTCGACGCTGCCGTCCGACAGTTCGCGCGTGTTGAGGATCGCCGCGCCGCGGATGACGCCCGAGACGCGCTGCTGGACGACCGAATTCGACACCATCGCGTTCTGCACGGTCGTCTGCCCTTCGATGACCACGCCCTTGATGTTCTCGAGCAGCGCGGCGCGCGCCAGCACCGTCGCGGCGGTGATCGCGAGCGCGCGGCCCTGCGCGGCGCTGACGGCGTTGGGCGGCGGAACGCCGCGGCCCGTAGCGGTGACGAGCTGGGTCGTCCAGTTGACACCGCCGTCGATCTTGTCCGCTGGTCCGACCTGCAGTTGCGCCGCTCCGAGGCTCGGAACGAGCACGAGGATGAGGATGAGCCCCACGATCTGTCGCTTCGCGACCCGCGCCATCGGCGCCTCCCTCCTGGTCCGTCTACGGAATCAACCGTGCTCGGCCGCCGCCCTTACCTGCCCTCACGGGCGGACGTCGACCGAGATCACGTGGTCGGCGCGGCGATCGGGCGCGACCCTGTCCAGCTCCTTGTTCATCTCCACGGTCATGCTCCGCGTCTGCACGCGGTCGAGCGACCGGAACGTGGCGCCGCCCGTGAAATCGCCCGGCACGAACTTCACGGGATCGATGGTGGCGATCGCGCGCACGTGGTCGGTGCCGGCGGGAGGCTGCACGCGCAGCGTGAAGCCGGCGTCGTGGGGCGGGATCAGGATTTCCTGGCCGCCGCGGACGAAGTGGTCCGGGTGGAGCCGGTTGGGGAACAGCACGGTCACGTCGCCGGACGTGCCGACGTTGACGAGCGTGACGTACGCGTCGCGGTTCACGTGCAGCCGGAAGCGGACGTTCTCGCCGATGCGATACGTCGTCTTCTCCGCGCTCACCCGGACGGAGAGCCGTGCGGGATCCGGGGCCGGAGCCGCGGGCGCGGGCAGCGTGGCCGCGACGACAGCCGGCTCGTTGGCCATGCACGCGTCGGTTCCGGCGCGACTGTCGAGGAGACGCTTGATGTCGTCGTTCACGCCGAAGCTCGCGCTGCCCTTCCACACGAGCCGCCCCGTCTTCGTGTCCAGCAGGCCGACCGACACCGTGGCGGTCCGGCCAAGCGGCGTGAGCTGCCCGCTGAGCAGCAGATCGGCGGGCGTGAGATTGCCGATCTTCTTGCTCGCCGCGGAGTCGTAGCGGTCGTCGAGCCAGAGCTTGTATTCGCGAATGACCTGACAGATCTGCGCCCGCGAGACCACGGTGAAGCCGTTCGCGCCGGCACGGCCCACGATCGCTTCGTCGAACTGGTCGGCGACGAATGCGCTGAGCGCCGTCAGCTGGCCGGCGGGCGTGGGAAACGCCGTCACCCCGATGTTCTTGCCGCGGAGCTCGGCCACGCCGTCCAGGCGCGTGGCGAGCGTACGGAGGGCCGCGACGAGGTCCTGGGCCTCGGCGCGTGCCACAATTCCAAGCGTGGCGGCGAGCACCAGCGCTGCGATCACCCGAGTCATCGACGAAACTCCACGAGAATGCGGTTGCGGTCGAATTCGACGAGGCGATAGCGCGCCTCCCGCTCGAGGCGCGAGGCCAGGTAGAGCGTCTTCTCCGGATAGATCACGCGAATGAGCGCGGTGTCCGGCGCATAGCCGCCTTCCTGCACGCCGCTGACCCACCGCTGCTGTTCGAGGAACTGCTTCGCGCGGCGATACTCGTCGAGCGACGGCAGGTTGCGCAGGCGGACCTCGATCGCCCGCTCCTTGCGCTTGAAGTAGCCGTCCATGCCGAGCCTGATCTCCTCGGCCAGCGGTTTGCCCGCGGCGCGCAACGCGCGCTGCCCCGCGATGTCGACGCTGGTCGCGAATCCCTTCACTTCTTCGAGCGCGACGTTCGCGACGACACGCGCCGTCTCGGCTTCCACGATCCGTGCCGACGCCCGCGCGTGGGCCGAGATGATGCCCTGGGTGTTCTGGCTCGGCTGCGTGGAGGCGTCGACGTAGACGATGAGGTTGGCGAGGAAGCGGAGCCGGATGTCGCGGGCGGTACGCGTGTCGGCCCGCTCGAGCGCCGCCAACTCGTCGCGCTTGAGCACGCGTCGCAGATGCTTGGGGTCGAGCACGCGGTAGCCGCCGGCGACGAGCGCGGAGACCAGGTCGTTGTCGATCACCGACGGCGTCTGCGGCCGGCCCATGTTCTGCTCGGAGACCAGCACGACCATCGAAAGGTCCGAGACGAGCTCCTCGAGCCGCTCGTTCACCGCCTGCGTCGTCACCCACGCCTCGAGCAGCACGCGATACTGGCTGCCATCGGACGTCTTGCCGTGCTCGACGATCCGATCGTTCCGGATGAGCCCGGCGGAGCGCGTGCGCACGATGTCGTCGAACAGCACCTCGTTGCGGGTCACGGTCTCCGTGTCGACGCGCACGCCCGCCACCTGCTCGACCGCCCTCCGTCGCGCGTCGATTTCAGCCTCGCCCTTCGCCTGCGCGACGTCGTTGTTGAGGATGGTCCCGAAGCCTTCGGTGCGGCACACGTGCACATCACCATCAGCCCGGCACGCGTTAGACTGCGCGCTGCTCAGAAGAGGTAGAGCCAGCACGAGAGCGACGGCGCCGGCAAGCGCCATCGCTTCCGCCGTGACCCGAGTCCAACGACGTCTCGTCAGGCGAGTCGATTGCGGATATATCATCGGGGTAATGGGATGTTGCGCTCAACGACGCGGGAGTCCGACGCAATCTCATATATACTCAGCGTACCCGCCCTAGCGTCGCTGGAAACATCGTCGAATCTGAAGATGAGGCGCTGAGGGACGCTCGGTTCCGTTGAAAAACAACGCGGGCTCCCAGAGTAATTGCCCCTGCCATAGCGGTTTCCAAGGTTGTCGACGAGATATGTTCTCTCCTCGCCCATCTCGAAACAGAACCGCTTCGTTTTCGAGGCTTGACTCGTGACCAGCATCACGAACGTCACCGCAGCCCCACTCCTTTGAACCTCAATGAGCTCCATCACTGCGTCCGTGAGGCGCATGAGGCGCTTCGAACTCGCGGATGACGGAGCAACGCCGGCGGCACCTACGAGGCTCTGCGACGCGGACGACTGCTCCTCCCGGCCGGCCTTCATCAGCTCGGCGACCACTTGGTCCTTCGTGATCGTCATCGACGTGCCGAGCATCATCCGGTTGGTCTCGATCTCGATCACGCGCAGATCGACGTCGACCTGGTTGCCGAGGTCCGAGATGGACCCGACCACCAGCGCCTCCACGCCGAGCATCTGACCGAGGCGCCGCGCCTTGGCGGGATCGACGAGGTCGCTCATGCTGAACTTCAGCTCGCCGAGCACCTGGCTGAGACGTCTGCGCTCGATGACGGTGAACCGGCCGGCCTGAGCGAGACGCGTCGCGAGACGCTCGGCGGTGAAGCGGCCGAAGTCACTCGTGGCGCCCCGGAGGTCCGGAAGGTCGGCGACGGCGATGCGCAGCGAGCGGCCGGCCGGCAGGCCCCTCACGAGCTCTGCGGCGAGCTCCTCGATCTTCTCGCGGAAGTTCGCGGCGGCGACAGACGTTCCCGGCAGCACCACGGCAACCGCCAGCAGCCCGATGCCGCGCACCCCTCTCATTGCCCGCTCCTCCGGCCCGTCCATGCCGACTGCACGCGTCCGCCGCCCACGGCGACCACCAGGGCGCTGACAGGATACGTCCACAGGCTCAGGCTTTGTATCGTGTCCACGGCGGGGGCGGCGCCGTACGCCGCGAGCACGCGCGCCGCCGGATCGCCCGGGACGATGCCGGTGCTCGTCGCCGCGCCGCCGGCGGCGACCGAGCCGACCGCCTCGATCACGCCGCCCCGCGCGAGCACGGCCACACCGCGGCGGTCGAGGACGAAGAGCTGGAAGCCCTGGCCGCCGGCACCCACCGGGACGTCGAACTGCCGCGCGCCGGGCTCGGCCAGCCACGGCGCGATCGTCGACAGGGGCGAGCCCGGCGTGACGCCCGCGATCGTCTCGACACGCGCCGGCGCGTCCACCGCCGCCGCGCGCGCCCGCCACTGCTGGGCCTTGTCGGCCTGGCCGCGCGCCTCGCTCGCCGCGGCGAGATTCAACGCCGCCGAGCGCAGCGCGGGATCGAGCTTCAGCGACGTCGTCCAGTCCTGCTCGGCGCGCGTCCAGTCACGCGCCAGCGCCCACACCACGCCACGGTTGACCCAGGCGGAGGCAAGCTCCGGCGCGAGCTTCAGCGCGCGGTTGGCGTGGCCCAGCGCGAGCTCGCGCTCGCCGAGATCGAGGTACAGCGCGGCGAGGTTGTTCTGCGCCGGCGCGTAGTCAGGGTCGACGTCGGCCGCGCTCGTGTAGTAGCGCCGCGCGCGCGCGAGGAGGTCACGATACGCGGGATCGGTCACGCCGCGCGCGGTCGCCGCGCGCGTCACCCCGTCCACGACCAGGACGTGACGGAACGCGGGCGGCGGCGCGTGGCGCATCGCTTCGCGGTGGTACGCGACGCCGATCGCGGACAGCACCTCGCGCGCCGGGAAGATACCGACGAAGTGCTCCAGCACGCGCGCCGCCTCGAGCGAGCGGCCGACGTTCAGGAGCCAGAGCCCCGCGTGGAAGAGCTCGACGTGCGCCGACACCGCGGCGAGCTGCTCGCGGATCGCCGCGGCGCGCGCGCGTGGCTCCGGGTGGAAGACGTCGGTGCCCGTGCGGTCGATCAGCGCCATGAGGACCGGCACCGCGGGCGCGCTGCGATAGCCCGCGAGCATCGCGTAGAGCACGCCCGAGCGATCCGCCGCGAGCTCGATGGCCTGATACGTCCGCTGCACGACGTCGGTCGACGATCGCTCCGCCGTCGTGCCGGCCCCCAGCATGCCGAGGGACGCGAGCAGCGCGTGATGGTTGTGCACCTGATGCGCGAGCTCGTGCGCGAGGAGGAACGCGAGCGCCGAGTCGTCCGCGCCCGCGAGGTCGATGGCGCCGCGCGAGACCAGAATGCCGCCGCCCCGCACGGATTCGAGGACGACCTTCGGCGTGTCCACCACGTGCATCTCGAGCACGAGCCCCGGACGGGTGCCCGCGGCGCGCGCGATGCGCTCGAACACGGCGCGCGCGCGCACGGCGGCGGGGTGATTCTTCGGAACGGTCCCGTAGTGCGCGCCCTTCGCGGTCGCGATCCGGAGACTCTCGGCGAGCGGTGTATCGGCGACGGCCGCGCCGGCGAGCAGCGCGACGAGCAGCGCAGTGAAGACCATCGCGCGTGTCATCGCTGACGCCACGACAGCACGATCTTGCCGGAGAGCCCGCGCACCTCGAGCACGGGACTCTGCTCCTTCTGATGGTTCTTGCGCATGTAGTCGCCGACGCGCTCGGACACGAAGTCGGCGAGTTCCAGCACGTTGACGGTGCCGTCGGCGTTGCCGTCCGCCGCGCCGCGCAGTCCCTCGAGGAGGAACGACGTGAAGAGCCCGCCGCGCTGGTCGTCCTCGTACGCGGGCTGATCGGGCTGGCTCGCGGAGAGCACGACGCGGCCCGCGGCGGCCTCGATCGGCGCGCGGGACGGCACCGGGAGCGGCGTCGCGCCGCCCGGAACGCCGCGCGCGCGGATGACGCCGGTTCCGCCGCCCGAGTAACACGCGTCGAGCACGACGACCACGCGACGCGCCTTCAGCGCGCCGATCTGCTCCTCGAGCTGGTCGTCACGCAACCCGGTCGCCGGGAGATCGGCGAGCCGGCCGTCGCGCGGGACGAGGTAGTAGTGCGGCTGCCCGTCGGGGCCGTTCGCGATGGCGCCGTGTCCCGCGAAGTAGATGACGACCGTGTCGTTGTCGGCGACGCGCGGCCGGAGCGCGCGGAGCGCGGCGAGCACGTCGTCGCGCGTGCCGTTTTCGACGAACGTCACGGTGGTCGTGTCGAACCGCCCGAGCGTGCGAAGGACGTCGGCGAACGCGCGCGCGTCACGCACGGCGTAGGTGAGCTTGGGATACCCGTGCCCGTAATCTTCGATGCCCACGACGACCGCGTGGCGCCGGCCCGGCTCCGCGAGCTGCTGCGTCGCCTCGAGCCCTCGCACGACGACAACGGCCGCCCGCTCGAGGAAGCGGCCCGCGCGATCGGCCGCGAGCACGCGCTCGGCGTCGCGGGTCGACAGGACGAGATCGCCCGTCGGCGCGCCGGTCGTCGCGAGCGCGCGGACCACCAGCGGGTTGCGGCCGACGCGCCCGCCCTGGCTCGCGTCGGTCATCGCGACCGCATAGCCGACCGCGCCCTGCTGCGCGAGGATGCCCGGCTGGACGACGTGCGGGCCGTACACGACCTTGCCCGCGCCCTTGTCCGTCGAGGCCTGCTCGAGCACGCGCGGCATGAGCGCCGGAGAGAACGCCGACTCCGACGCTTCGATGATGAGCCCGGTGTAGGGCTCGTTGACCGGGAACCGCGGATCGGCGCGGTACGGATCGGCGGGACGGCTCGCGGCCCATCCGGCCACCGACTGGCTCACGCTGCCGGCGCCGCGGAGCGGCAGCCGCATCACCACCTCGACCCACGGCGAGCCGTCCGGCTGCGCGACCGGCGTCTCGCTCACCACGACCGCGCCGCGGATGAACCCGGTCACCGTCGAGCGGATCGTGGAGTCGACCACCATCGCGTTCTTCACGACGGTGACGCCGTCGATCTGCACGCCCTCGACGATCTCCGCGAGCTTCGCGTAGGCGAGCTGGCGCGCCGCTCTCGCCGCGAGGCTGCGTCCGTGCGCCGGGTTCATCACGAGCGCGGGATCGGCGGTGGCGCCGACCTTGACCTCGATGAAGCCCTCGTCCCACTTCAAGCGCGCGGCGGTCGGTCCTTCGTCGCGGCGCTCCTCGAGACGGTTCGCGGCCTTCTGCTTCCACCACTGTCCCGACTGCGCCCACACCGGCGTCGCCTGCGCGCTGACGAGGACGACGGTGACCGCGAGCACGAAGCGGATCATCGCGGCCGCCCTCGCATCAGCTCGACCAGGATCGCCGTCGCCTGCTTCACGGCGCCGGTCCGCAGATACGCGAACATCAGGTACTGCTTGTAGAAGGGATCCGCCGGCGCCAGGCGCACCGCCTGCTCGAGCGGCACGATCGCGGCATCGGGCTGATCGAGATGCAGCAGCGCGACGCCGAGCCAGAACTGCGCCTCGTCGTGCGCGGGGTCGAGCGCCACGGACTCGCGCAGCAGCGGCAGCGCCTTCGCCGCGAACTCCGGCGTCGGATGGAACGCCATCGCCTCGCGGAACTTGTCGAGCGACTGTGGCTTCACGGAGGCTCCCGCCCCGAGGCCGGAACGCGCCTCGGGCGCGTACGCCGGCATCGGCGGCAGCGCGCGGGCGTACTGCACGTCGCGCTCCGTCACCACGCGCCCGAGCGCGAAGCCGATGAGGATCAGCGCGGCGATCGCGGCGCCCACGCCGAGCCGGGCCGGCCACGGCGCGAGAAGGGAACGTACGCCCTCCCACCATCCGCCGCCCGCGTGCTCCGCGAGCGGATCGGCGCGCCCGAGCGCGCGCAGCAACTCCTCCTCCGACGGCGTGGCGGCGTCGCCCGTGGCAGCGCGCATGCGCGAGCGCGTCCAGTCGCGGTCCAGACGCTCGGAGAAGCGGTCGAAGTTCTCGGGGGCCGTCATCGCGGCGGCGTCTCCTGGAGCGCCTGCCACACCTCGAGCTTCGCCTGCGCGAGCAGACGGCGGCCTTCGGCCGGGCTCACGCCGAGCTCCTTGCTGACGTCGGTCACCGAGCGGTTCTCGTCCCACCACGCGACGAACATCCGCCGCGTCGGGCTCGTGAGCCGCCGCGCGGTCTGGCTGACCCGCGCTCGCCACGCGGGATCGTCCGCGTCCATGTAGAGCGCGAGGAAGGCCGCGTAGAGCCGCGCGCGACAGCGGGTGAGCGCGACCTCGATCGTGTTCGCGCGCGCGCCCTCGCGGCGGGCGATCTCGCTGATCGGCGCGTCGTCGATGTGGAATTGCTGGAGGAGCTGGCGGCACCGCGGGTCCAGCCGCTCGAGGGCCGCGCGCACGCGGGTCGCTTCTTCCCCCTGTGCGACGGCGAGGTCGGCGCCGAGCACGGGCGCGATCATGCCGCCGACGACGTCGCGTAACGGTTTCTCCTCGCCGTCGGGCAGACCGATCGGCGCGTCGAGTGACTGCGTCCACCGGCGCCGCTTCGCCGCTTCGACGCACACGCTGACGACGACCTTGTAGAGGTAGGACTTGAACTCCGGCGCACTGCCGGTGAACCCGCGGTCACGCAATCCCTCGAGTCGCAGCCGGGCCTCGTCGACGAGCTCCTCGACATCGCCCCAGAGCGCGTTGCCGCCGCCCATCCGGTTCAGCACCCACTGGGTGCACCGGCGCAGCCGGCTGGAGAACTCTTCGAAGTCCTGGGTGCTTCCGTCTCCCGCGAGGGCCCGAAAAAGCTCCAGCTCGGTCCGCGCGGGGGTCGTCATCTGGCGGGGTGCCGTTGGGCGGCGACATCACGGGATAGAAACGCGCTGCCCGGAAAAGCTTGCGGGCCAGCCCTCTGTGCAACGAAACCTCTTGAAATAATGGGGGATACGTAACACGGATCGCTTTGTAGGGTCAACAAAGGGGCGTCAGGTAAGGTGCGGCGGCCCCGCCGGTCCACTGAGGGCGAAAGGAGGTGGGATTCCGAGGGGCGGATGCATCCGCAGTTCAGCAAGCTGGACGGCGAGGGGCAGTTCGTGTTCCTGCGCGGCGCCCGCTCCATCGGCCCGCGAGCGCCGGATCGCGCGACCGGCCTCCCCACGGGTGGGCCGCGCCGTGTCGGCTCGCTCGCCTTCCGCACCGCGCTGGACGGCGTGGAAATCCTGCTCGGCGACCACCGCCTCGGCGAAGCGCGCGCGGGGCGGCTGCTCATCGCCGAGAACGTCGCCGCCGGCGCGCAGCGCATCACCGCGCGCAAGGACGGCTACAAGGCGTGGGAGCGTGAGATCCAGGTCGTGCCGAACGAGCGCGCCGAGGTCGTCATCGATCTGGAAGCGCTCGCCGCGGCGAACGTCATCCGCGGCGACGACGGCGCGGAAGTCCTCCTCGTCCCGGCGGGCGAGTTCGTCATGGGGAGCACGCCGCGCGAATCGGAAGCGTTCGTCGATGCCTGCAAGGCGTGGGGCGACCGCGAGGTTCCCAAGCATCGCGTCTCGCTCGACGCGTTTCACATCGATCGCCACGAGGTGACCAACGCGCTGTTCGAGTGCTTCGTCCGCGCGACGAACCATCGCACGACCGCGGAGCGCGAAGGAACGGGCTGGGTCTACGCACTGAAGGGCAGCACCTGGGAGTGGCAGAAGATCCGCGGCGCCACGTGGCAGCAGCCCAACGGCCCGGGCAGCCAGGCCCGCGCGAACGATCCCGTCGTGCAGGTGTCCTGGCACGACGCCGCGGCGTATTGCCGCTGGGCGGGCCGGCGGCTTCCCACGGAAGCGGAGTGGGAGAAGGCGGCCCGCGGTACCGACGAGCGACGCTTCCCGTGGGGCGAGACGTGGGAAGCGGCGAAGGCCAACGGCGACATGGCGATGCGCGCGTTCCTGCCGGTGGGAAGCTACGCCGACGGCGCGAGCCCGTACGGCGCGCTCGACATGGCGGGCAACGTCGCGGAATGGGTCGCCGACTGGTTCGGCGCGGCGTACTACCAGCAGTCACCGGCGAAGAATCCGACGGGCCCGAAGAGCGGCGATCGGCGTGTCTTGCGCGGGGGCTCGTGGGACGACTATCCCGTCTATCTCCGGACCACGTTCCGCAACGAGAGCCCGGCCGACTACCGGGTCAACGTCGTCGGCTTCCGCTGCGCGCGCGACGCGCGTTAATGAGTCTCGGGAAAATTGGTTGACGGCCTCGCCTCCGAACGCCCCTGCTGGCGAGCCGTCGTCGCCACCCTCGTTCGGCGGCGCGACGAGCGCGGCTGGCGGGTTGACTCGCCTCGGCCCAGCCCCCTTGGGGGATGGGGGGTCGCGCTCAGCGGCCGAGCGCGCCGAGCCCGCGGCGCGCGGCGTCCACGATCTCCGCCGGGAGATCCGTGTGCGCGAGCACGCGCCGAAAGAGGCCGGCGGCCGACGCGCGCTGGTTGATCGCCGCGAAGCTCTCGGCGGCCGCGAGCAGCGCCCGGCGGCCGGTCGCGGAGTCGGGTGAGAGATACACCGCGGTCATGAAGTATTCCGCCGCCGCCAGGTGATCCCCTTCGCCGCGAAACGTCTCGCCGAGCCAGCGGGCGGCCTCGGCCGCGAGTGCGCTGTCCGTGCCCGCCAGGAGCGGCCCGAGCGCGGCGCGCGCCTCCTGCCAGCGCTGTTCGCCCGTGAGCACACGGCCCTGGCCCAGCGCGGCGTCGGGCTGTCCGAGCGCGAGCCGCGCCTTCCCGAGCAGGAGGAACGCCGCGCCGACCCGCGCATCCTGGGGGTACTGCTGGACGAACCGTTCGAGGACGCGGGCCGCGAGCAGCGGCAGATCCTCGGCGACGGCGCATTCCCCGACCATCCAGCCGCTCGGCCTCGTCGATGGCGGCGGCGCGCAGGGGCAGCGTGAGAAGGCACAGCAGCGTCACGATCAGCGCCGCCGATCGCCGGGTCATGGGGGCCACATTATGCCAGCGAGTCTGCCGGCGCGCGGCCGCTGGCCGGCCGCGCGTCGCTCGCTGGCTACGTCGCGGTGGGGAGCTCCATCGGGTCCGGCGTGCTCGTCGTGCGATCGACGGCCCCGACGACAGCCGAGACGAGGCGATCGACCATCGTTCGAATCAAGCGCTTCGCCATCGCGTCCCCCGACACCACGGCCTTGGACGCCGCAAACGCCTGCTGAACTTCCTTGCTCAGTCGCGACATCACGTTGGGCTGGCTCAGGTTGTCGGCCCAGCGTCCACCCTGGGCATCGCGCTCGGTGAAGTTCTCCGACGCCACGAGCTTTCCCGTCGCCACGTCGAAGACGCTGATCGAGCCCGCGAACGCGACCTCGGTGTTCCAGGAGACTTCCTCGTAGCGGACGTGCTCGGTGCGATGCCCCGCGAGCTGGTTGAAGGTGCGCGCTTTGCCCTTCTTGTCGTACTCCGTGACCTGCTGGTACACCGGCTCTTCGTACGACGTTTGAAGCGGTCGTCGCTGCAAGCCGGTCGACCGGTACGCAACCTGGGTGATCTTCCCGACGACGATGTAGTCCACGCCGCGCAGCTTGCCCAGCCCCGGCACGGTCTGACGGTCCACGAGGTCCGAGAGCGTGAACTTGTGCTCGGCGAGGATGTCGTTCAGTCGCGTCCGCTCGTACATCTCGATGAATTGGCTCTTCTTCTTCTGCAGCGCCGCATACATCTCATCGGCGATGAAATCCTCGATCGCGATTCCCGCGACGTTCTGACCCGTGCGGTTGCTGATGCCGGCAACCGCGAGTCGCCGGATGGCCTCGGCGCGGGCGCGATCGATCGCCGCGGCGAGGCCGTCGAGGCCGGGATTCAGCGCCTGCGCCGACTGGAACTCCACCAAGGCCTGGCGGGGATGCCCGTTGCGTAGGAAGTAGTGGCCGAGAGCGGTATGTAGTCGCGCCGCACGAAGCGGCGCATCCTTGTAGCCGGGCCGCTCCGTGGCAGCGCTTTTGAACGCCTCGGCGGCCGCGCGGTACTGTCTGGCGGCGAGCAGATCACCACCATGGCGGTAGTGCGATTCGGCGATCTTTTCGCTCGCGTCCTTGTAGTTCGCGACGAAGCCCAGGGCCCGCCGGTAGGAGCCGATGGCATCATGGTACCGCTTCGCCGTGAAGTGTCCCTCGGCTTCGACGTATGCCCGCTCGGCGTCGCCGGCTTTCACCGACCGGACGCGTTCCTCGAGCTCGATGAACTTTCGCTCGTAATCGAGCGTGGTGAGCGACACCCCGAACTCGCCGACGAGATCACTGAAGCGCTTGAGCTCGCGATAACGCTCGAGGGCGAGGGCGGCGCTCGACGTTTCCGCCTCGCGCGCCAGTGCCAGCCGCTCGGCGTGCGCCCGAGGCGCGACCTGGCCGAGGAGGATCTTCGCGTCGGCGTAGTCCGCCTTCACACGGAGCGCCTCGACGCAGTTGAGCGCGGCATCCATGTGGCGTCCCGCGGTCGCGGCCTCCTTCGCGGCGTCGTAGAACTTCCGCTGCCGCCCGAGGAGGTTGCCGAGGTCGTCCATGGCCCCGGCACAACCGGCGAGCACGAGCGTGATGAGGGCGAGGCGTCCGAAACGCAACCGGAGCAGGCGTCGCATCGCATCTTCCTCCCCGTAGGAATGTTGCGCGAGCCACAGCGCTTCCAACGGCGCACAGTCTGCTACTGGGGGGAGCCGAACGGCCGGCAGGGTACTTTGGCAGGTCATACGATGTCAACGGCGACGGATCGGTGCCGTGGCCGGGCGCGGGCCGCGCTACTATGGCCTGGATGCGCACGCTGAAGCACGCGCTCACCGAGCGAATCCTCGTCCTCGACGGGGCGATGGGGACGATGATCCAGGCCGCGAGCCTCGGCGCGGCCGACTTCGGTGGCGCGAGCCTCGACGGCTGCAACGAGCACCTCAACCTCACG
>Ga0194128_10008702_pt1 | contig 12728 bp, 9 predicted proteins | sample TA2KigCa65mmetaG_FD_148650 | JGI IMG/M metagenome (GOLD analysis project Ga0194128, IMG submission 148650) | Freshwater microbial communities from Lake Tanganyika, Tanzania - TA2015037 Kigoma Deep Cast 65m | ecosystem: Environmental > Aquatic > Freshwater > Lake | place: Tanzania: Lake...
CGCCCCGCCCTCGGCGAAGGTCTCGGTTGCGGGCTGAGGCTCAGGGCCAGCGGAACCGGTGGAGCAGTGGCGCCGCGCGCGCGGCGGGGCATCGGCTCGACGGTGAACTGCACCCTGGACGGTCAGCTCCAACACCCTTTCCAGCCGCTGTGGTGCCCTGAGCGGCCTTGCTGGAGGCTGCGACCGCCTTCGAGGCGGGCGGGCGGCTGCCCAGCAGCCCCGAAGGCCGACCAAGCACCCGCCAGGGGCGACAATTCTGCCGCGTTTCGCCTTGAATGGCCACCCCCAGCCAGGCACACTCCAGCCACGTCGAAAAAGCAAATGCCTATCAGTTCACCTGTCGTTTGAACCGTTTGAATTCCCGCCTTTGCAGCCGTCGCCTCTCATGCTACCCTGCTCCCGACATGAACGAACTCGAACGCATCACCATTAACCCCAACCAGTGTGGCGGACGTCCGTGCATCCGCGGGATGCGCATCCGCGTCAAGGACGTGCTCGACATGCTCGCCGGCGGCGCGAGTCAGGAAGAAATCCTAGCTGACTTTCCTGACCTTCAGCCGGAGGACATCCGCGCCTGCATCGCCTACGCCGCGCGCTACCTTGACCACACGGTCCTTGTGACCGCCTGACAATGCGTTTGCTCGTGACGCGCAATTGCCGCCCGCCCTCGCCCGCTGGCTTGGTGAGCGCGGCCTGGCGGCAACGCCCATCCGGCAATTGGGACTGCGCGACTCCGATGACGGCAGCATTTGGAACTTCGCGACGGCGGGCGGTTGGACGGTGGTTACGAAAGACGAGGATTTCGTTGCTCGCTGCATTGGGAATCCCGCGGCGCCGGCCGTCATCTGGTTGCGCATCGGGAACTGCACTAACCGTGTTCTGTTCGCTTGGCTTGAGCCGTTGCTGCCTGACATCAAGAGCCGCCTGAATCAAGGCGAGAAACTCATCGAAGTGCGGTGAACTCCGCCACCAGGATTCTCAACGGTCGCGCCATGCCTCGAAGGCTCACTGCAAAACTCACTATGTCAAAAATCAAAATAAAGATTTGACCCAGATTTGACCCAGATTTGACCCCATTGCCCGCCTTGCCCTGTTATGGCCATTAAGCGTTACCTTGCCGTGATGACCGGGATGGTTCTGTTGGGTGCAGCGCCAGCCGGCGGCGAAGACACGGTGCCGCAGGCGCAAGCGGTTCTTTTGCCGCCTGACCGTTTTACCACATTGCCGCACGATCTTATCACCCCTCACGTCGCCTTTGCCAAGCCGCTGAAGTCTGGGCCAGTGAAGGCCCTGTTTCTCGTGCCTCACTTCTTAGGCCGCGATGTGGTAGAGCTCTGGCAGCGATTTGACCTGGAATACAACGCCTTTGTTCTCCTTGGAGACGTAAGGAGCAGCACGCCGTACGAGACTGACTCCTACGTCCGGAATGCATTCCGTGGACTTTCCAAAGAGGAGTTGGAAAAGGACCTGTTGAAGAAACTGGACGCCAATCCAGAAGTTATCGTGCTGGTGGATGCGGACCTCACCAAGGCTCCGCTGGCGGCGCAGGAGAAGGTCCTGGCCCTGGTCAAGAACGGAACCGGCCTGGTCATGACCTATCGGGGCATACCTTCCAGCGGCAGCCCGTTTTTGGCAAAGGAAGACCCCGCCGGACGCGAACGGATCGCTTCCGGTGCTCCCTGGTCAGGCCTGCCGGAGCTCTTTCCGGGGGAGGGAGTTTACGTTTTGGAACTGCCGGCAAAGGTGATCACAACCTATACCTGCGGCCAGGGACGTGTCGCAGCGATTCGGTTCCGGAGCGAGTTGCTCCCGAATAGCTATCTGCCCGGCGAGGATGGTTTGGCGCCCTGCCCTTACGAGTTGGGTTACAGTCGAGAGTGGGACGACCGATACGGCCGCTACTTATCCCTTGCGGCCAAGGCCATTCTCTGGACCTCCGGCCGTCGGCAGCAATGGACGCTGTCCCTGCCTCCGGACGGCACACGCATGCCGCGTTCGGTTCTGCCCAAGGCGGATGGCTTTGAAATAAAAGTGACCGGTTCCGAGCCGGGCAGGGCTAATTTGTTGGTGGAGATACGCGACCCTCTGGGCGAAGTGGAGCTCACCAATAGGATGGCGATCGAGATTAAAGATAAAGAAGCCGTTGCCGTTTTGACCCAGGCGGTTCCGAAGTTGAAGGCCGGCCTTCACTACCTGGATGCGCGGCTACTCGTGGAAGAGAAAACCGTGGACTGGGGTTCGCTTGCGTTTCGCGTCACCGCCCCTGAGGAGATTGTCGCGATCAAACTTGACGAAGAGTCTGTGGAACGGGGCGGGGAATTGCGCGGGCGGATCTTCTTCAGCGGCACTCTTGGCGATGAATCGATGAAACTCCGGGTGCGGGTGATCGACACCAACGGAAGGATCTACGCCGAGACACATCAGAAACCGCTGCTGGGCAACACAGTCGTTCCGATTAGTTCTTTCCGCCTGGACGACCCGAGCACAATCGCCAGTCACGTTGAAGTGGAGATTGCTCGCGGGGAAGAGGTCGTCGCCCGAGCTGCAACGGTGGCGTATGTGCCGAAGCGGAATATGGAAGCTCTCGATGCGGATGAGTTTCCGCATTTGATCTGGGGACCCAGTATGACGGGCTTGGCTGCATGGGATGATAGAAACACGTCAGCTTAGAAAAGCTGGCTTCAACATAGGTCTGGGCGATGCCCACCCTGTTAAGTTCCGAAATATGGCCCTGTGGGACATCGTACCAGCACCTCATGGATACCGCTTCATGGTTTACGCCGATGAAAAAGGCGGGGTGAGGCTGCCCTGGTCGGCCCCGTTTCTACATGATACTCGTTTCGAGATTACGGATGGCTCCCTGGCCAACCCGGAAATCAAAGACAATGTCTGGGAATGGGTTCGGTATTGCCTTGCCGATGCGAAGCGATATGGGCCTTTCTTTTACAATATCAGCGATGAGTGTTTCTACCGCGGTGATTTTGGTTTCTCGCCCTGGGGGATGAAAGCGTATCAAAAGTATCTGGCCGCCCGCTACGGCAGCCTAGACCGGCTGAACACTGAGTGGAAGGCAAACTACACGAGTTTCCAGGAGGTGCCGCGCCTCACCCCGGGCCAAGCCGACGCCCAACAAAACATGCCGGCGAAAATCGACCATCGTTCGGCTATGGAGATGGAATGGCGGGAGATGTTTGCGTTTCTCGCCGAGAAGATTCGCCAGTACGACCCGCGCGCCAAGGTTGGCACGGAAGCGTCTGAGACCCATGACCTCGAGGCAATGCTGTCGGGGGTCGATTACTGGACTTTCTACTCCTACGGTGCCGACAGAAACGACGTCCTCGGGCGCTGCGTCAGGAAGTCGCGCGGTTTCGCCGGTGCGTGGTCCGGGGCCTATTCCGAATTTCAGACCGGCCGGTGGGCGGCGACCCGGCTCTGGGAACAACTGTTCCAAGGATTTCTTGAATTGGGGTACTATTTTTCCGGCAGTACCGGTTCGATGGGTAACCTCATGGCAGACCTTTCCTATACCGATTTCTTCAAAACGCAACTCCCTGACTTTGAGCTCATTCACGGCGGCATCGGACAACTGCTGCGGACCTGCCAGGTCAAACCCTCCGGCGTGGGGATCCATTGGTCTCAAGCCTCGCGTTTAGGCTTTGATGTTCCTTTTGAATCCGGAGCACCCCTTGACCCGCTGAAAGCAGTTGATGGCGCACTGATCAGCATCCTGAAGAAACAACATATTATCAACTGGGACTACATCACTGGCCGGCAACTTGAGAATAAGCCAGAACTCGCCCTGCGGGAGAGGGTTATCTTTTTGCCGATCTCGCAGTGCCTGAGCGATGGGGAGGTTTCAACGCTCAAGAAGTTTGTGGAGCAAGGCGGGCTGCTTGTCGGCGACGGTTTTGTGGGAACCCGCAGCATCTTCGGACGGGAACTCGGCAAAGGGCAACTGGACGAGGTGTTCGGCGTTCAAATGAAAGCTCCTGCCGAAGCGCGAGAAGTCCAAGGAATCAAAACGACGTTCACATGGAAAGGAAAGACTCTGCCGCTGGAAAGCGTTTTCAACAACGTCAATGCATCAATAACCGCAGCGGGTTCGAACGGAAAGACCTTGGCGGAGGCTGCCGGTGTTCCGCTGGTTGTGGTTAACCGGTACGGAAAGGGAGACGCCGTGCTTCTGAACTTCAACCCGGCCAGGTGTAACCAGGAAGCGCTGAGTGGGATGGTCATGGGGCTCCTAAACAGCGTTGACGTATCTGCTCCAGTGCGTTTCCTGCCTGAGCCCGGTCCTGCCGAGCGCTACGGGTTGCTGGAAAAGGGCGAGCTCACCTTGCTGGGTGTGGTCATGGATTACCATCCGGGCAAGTGGAATGGCGGCAAAGTGATCTTGCCGCAAGCCCGGCATATTTACGATGTGAAGGCAGGGCAATATCTCGGCAACCTGCGCGAGATTGAGGTCAAAGGCCAAGCCGACATGCAGAGCGCGGCTCTCTTTGCTCTGCAGAGTGAGAAGATTAAGAGCGTTTCTCTCACCGCACCTGAAATCATCGAACGGGACAAACCCGTAACCATCGCATGCGCGGTGAGCGCCGATGGCAGGTTCTCCTGCGCTGGCCGGGTAGTGCGAATCGAGTTGCGGGGACCTGACGGTCAATCGCGCACCCATTACCGTCGCATGGCATACCTGAAGGAATATGGCCGTGGTAAACTAACGGTGGAGTTTGCCTTGAACGATCCGACCGGTGATTGGGAGGTTATGGCTCGAGATATTGCGAGCGGTCTGAGCACGACCGCAAAGTTTGTTCTCAAGTAACTTCTCAAACATGGTGCGAGATTCAATCCGTTCCACCTCGATCACAGGGATCGAGTTGCCATAACGCGATTTGAAGGCGTCGGGATTCTTGACCAACACGGCACGCCGCCCGGGAGCCAGAGACGGTGAGAATTCCCGGGATCTTCGCGCCCGTGAGATAACTCAACCTTGGAGCGAGGTACTCATTCTTGATTCTGTCAAGTGCCTGCCGGAGCGTGTAGGTGTTCCCAGCCCCGATGTGTTCCAGCGGCGGGACCAGGCGCGTTTGGACACCGTGTTTGAATAACACCCGCCTTGCCCACGAACCGACGGAGCGCCGATTCATGGCCTCAACGCGCGATTCGGAAAGCCGCTCGACACGGAAGCGGCCTGAAGGCCGCGCCCCGAGGCCGGTGCTGACGCCGTTGATGAGGATGTCCACGCCTCCGTTGCCGGTGGCCCAGCGCCCGGCCAGGCGCGCGCTGGCGGCAAAGAAACCGTCAAGGTTGAACGTGGTTTCGTAGCGGTAATTGTAGGTGCCCAGTCCGTCGCTCAGGCCCACGGTATCGGGCGCGGGTGAAATCCATGCGCTCATGGAGTTGCTGCCGAGCCAGGGCGGGATCGGGAAACCGCCGGCTTCGGTGGCCGCGTAGGCAGTGCTGCCGCCAAAGGTAAGGCGGTAGTGGGGATCAACCGCGTTGTCTTGAAGCGGCTTGCCCGCGTCGGATTTTGTTTGGGTCACTGATTCGACAGCTTTGACGTGACTGCCCACGATGCCTCGGAGTATCATAGTGGCTCGTGAACGCCCGGTCCTCCAGCCATGTGCGTCCCTGTACGCCTCGTCCAGGATGGACCTGGCTTGCCGTGGTGGCGCTGGGAATACTCTGCTCCGCCGGACATGCCGACGAGTCCGCGACCTTGGCCCGAACCGACTTCTTCGAGAAACGCATCCGCCCCTTTCTGGCGAACGATTGTTATGAGTGTCATGGCGCACGGAAGCAGAAAGGCGGGCTCCGACTCGACTCCCGGGACGCATTGCTGAAGGGCGGTGACTCCGGTGTCGTGTTGGTGCCGGGCGATGCAGCCAGGAGCGTGCTGATCCAGTCCATCCGCCACGAGCATTCTGAGCTCAGGATGCCTAAGGACCGGCCCAAACTGTCGGAGTCAGCCATCGCATCCTTCGTGGAATGGGTGAATGCCGGAGCACCCGACCCACGGGACCATCCGCCGGCGGACACGACCGCCGCAGGTGCCGATTGGCAGAGTGTGTTCCAATCACGCCTCGAGTGGTGGAGTTTTCAGCCCCTGACGGACCCCGCGCCCCCACCGGTGAAGGACATCGGGTGGTCGACTCACCCGGTCGACCGATTCATTCAGGCCAAACTGGAAGACAAAGGCATCCGCCCTGCATCGCCGGCCAGTCCAGAGATGTGGTTGCGACGGGTGCACTTTGCCATCACAGGCCTGCCACCGATCCCCGAGGAACTCCGGGCATTCCTGCAAGACACGTCCCAGGCGGGCCGGGAGCGTGTGCTGGACGGATTGCTGAACTCCCCGCACTACGGCGAACGCTGGGCGCGGCATTGGATGGATCTGGTCCGGTATGCCGAAACCTATGGGCACGAACAGGACTACTCCATCCCGCATGCCTGGCAGTATCGCGACTACCTGATCCGGGCCTTCAACGCGGACGTACCCTACGATCAATTTGTACGGGAACACGTCGCTGGTGATCTTCTCGAACAGCCGCGTCGACATCCCACCGCCGGGTTCAACGAATCCATCATCGGCACAGGATGGTGGTATATGCACCAGGCTACCCACGGTCCGGTGGACCCCTACCAGGATGAGGCGGATCGCATCGACAATCAGATCGATGTCTTCTCCAAGACGTTTCTGGGACTCACCGTCGCCTGTGCCCGCTGCCACGACCACAAGTTCGATCCGATCTCCGCCCGGGACTACTACAGCCTCAGCGCATATCTCCGCGGATCCCGCCAGAACATTGCCTACCTGGATCCGGACGGAACCCTGGAATCACGCAGCAGGGCGGTGGCCCAGGAGCACGCACGCGAAAGCGAAACCCTGCGTGCGGCGCTCGCACGCGCCCGCGACTCGGGAGCGCCGAGGATCGCCGCCTATCTGGCCGGCGCAGGCGAGGTCATGTATGGTCCGGTGAGGTCTTCCGATGTCGCCGCCAGCCGCCGTCCGGATTTGGTGTTTGATGATTTCGAGACCGGCACCTACGCGCGTTGGAACGTGGAGGGAACCGCCTTCGGTACGGAGCCGGCCTCCGGCAAGCATCCCAATCAGCAAGTGGTGGAAGGCTTCCAGGGCCGGCGCCTTGCGAACAGCTACACTCATGGGGATGCACTCAAGGGTGCGCTTCGTTCGTCCCCGTTCCGCATCACCCATGCCTACATCCGCTTCTTATTGGGGGGAGGAACCCCCGCAAAGAAAGCCAGGATCGCGCTTCGCGTGGAGGGCCGCGAAGCTCGTGATGCCTCGGGAAGGAATCGCGAGTTGCTTGAATTCAAGGTCTGGGACGTTCGTGAGTTTGTGGGGAAGGACGCGACACTGGAGATCATCGACGATGACGACACCACTTGGGGACATATCAACGTGGATGACATCGTCTTTACCGATGCGCCCGTCACGGGCCGACCTCCCTACACACGACCTGTTGCCGCAGTGGCGGCAGAGAGAGGACTGAGCGAAGCATTGTTGGAATCATGGGTGACCGAACTCACGTCCATCGACGCTCAACAAGCATCCCACCCGCTGCACTCCTGGCTGAATGCGCTGGAGAAGGAAAACGCGGTCGCATCCCCCCAGCCAGGATCCACCGTGGCGAAAGCAACTGAGCCGGTGGCAGCGAGCCGGAAGGATACTTCGGGCGGACCCTTGGATACGATGGGTTACGAAGCGTTCGCGACGTCTGATTTCAAGACGTGGTTCCCTAGCGGCCAGGCGTTCAGTCTGGAACAGAGTTCAGTCGGGGGCTGGCGTGTGGATGGGGGTGGGATTGAATTCATAGCACCCGGTGTTGCGCACAGCGGGGTGTTTGCCGCCGCGCTTCAGGGAACACTGCGATCGCCCACCTTTACCCTCACACACTCAAACATCCATCTTCGGCTCGCAGGCCGGTCCGGCCAGGTGCGGCTGATCATCTCACGCTATGGCTTGCGTGAGTTCAACCCGCTCCTCTTCGAGAAAACATTATTCGATGTGAACACAAGCGGCCGGTTCGCATGGCATTCCATCACCTCGGGGCTTCATCGCCACATCGGCCGCCCGGCGTATTTTGAACTCATCGACAATGGCGGCGGTTACATCTCGCTGGATCGCATCCTCTTGTCGGCGCATGCGACCCCTCCCGCGGAGGAGCCTGGAATCGATTCACCCCCGGGAGCTTCCTCCCGTGAGCAGGCTCAAAGAATGGATACCGCAGTCCACCACGCCCTGGACGGATGGCTTCGCCCGGGAGCGAAACCGGGAGCCCTCGAATTCACGTCCTGGTTGTCGATGAAAGGTTTGCTGGACTGGGGCGCATCCGGCCAGGAAGTCACAAACCTCATTGGCCGCATGACCCGCTCTGCGGAGGGTTTGCCTCAGCCGATGCGGGTATTGGCGATGACCGACGGAAGCCCGGAACCAACCCGGGTGTTGCTCCGCGGAGATCCCCGAACGCCCGGCATGTCCGTGCCCCGGGGTGTGCCGAGGGCTGTGTCCCGGGCAACAACCCCCTCCCTGGGCGGCGAAGGAAGCGGCCGGCTCGAACTCGCAGCTGCCCTGCTTTCGGAGTCCAACCCGCTGGCCTATCGCGTGATTGTGAATCGTGTCTGGGCACATCTCTTCGGACGCGGTCTGGTGGCCACGGTGGATGATTTCGGCACCATGGGGGCAACCCCAACCCATCCGGAATTACTGGACCATCTGGCCCGGACCTTCCGAGCGGAGGGCGGCTCGATCAAGAAGTTGATCCGGTCGCTCTGCCTGACACGGACATTCGCCATGTCCAGCGTGTCCGCGGATCCCGCCGCACAGGCCCGGGACCCGGACAACTCGCTGCTGCACCGCATGCGCCTGAGGCGGTTGGAGGGGGAGATCATCCGCGACAGCCTCATCGCGGTGGCCGGACAGTTGAACCGAACTCAGTTTGGCCCCTCGGTGCCCACTCACTTCACGCCCTTCATGGGCGATCGCATGTGGGTCCGCAATCCCAGCGGCCCCATGGATGGCGAACGGCGGCGCACGATCTACCTCGAGACGCGCCGCAACTTCCTTTCTCCCTGGATGCTGACGTTTGATCTCCCGTTGCCGGACAGCACGGTGGGACGGCGCAACCAATCGAACGTTCCCGGGCAGGCTTTGGCCCTGATGAATGACCCGCTGGTGCAACAACAGGCCGCTGTGTGGGCTGCGAACAACTTGAAGCGAACCGGGCTCACCGGCCGCGAGCGAATCGAGGACTTGTTCTTCCGCGCCCTGTCCCGACCGCCCCGGAGCCCCGAACTGGATCAGATGTTGGTGTTCCTCGCCAACCAGGCTGCCGCCCGCGGGTTGTCTCCCGAGGTCGCGAGGCTGAACCCGGAACTCTGGGCGGATGCCTGCCATGTCGTATTCATGATGAAGGAATTCACGCATGTTCCCTGAATTCCGCCCCACACTCCGTGCGATGACCCGGCGCCGCATGCTGCGCGAAGGGGCCCTTGGCTTCGGTGCCGTGGCGCTCTCCGCGTTGCTTGCAGACAAAAGCCACGGAGCATCGTCCGCACAACGCCCCCCTGCACGCGGTGGTCCTCATCATGCCCCGAAGGCCAGAAACGTGATCTTTCTCTACATGGACGGCGGAGTGTCCCAGGTGGACAGCTTCGATCCGAAACCGAGGCTCCGGCGGGAGGATGGAAAGCCGTTCGGCCTGAAGATGGAGCCGACCCAGTTTGAGGACAACGGCGCCGTCCTGCGCAATCTCTGGGAGTTCAAACCATACGGGCGGAGCGGTCTCCCTGTGAGTGACCTGTTTCCGTTCATTGGCAGCTGTGCCGATGATCTCTGCGTCATTCGATCCATGGTCTCCAATTTTTCGGAGCACAATGCCGCCAACTATTTTCTCCACTGTGGCACCGGAATGTCGGGCCGACCGAGCATGGGCGCGTGGGCGACCTACGGACTTGGCTCTGAAAACCGGGATCTTCCCGGTTACTTGGTGCTCGATGGCGGGTTGATCCCTTCCGGCGGTGTGGACTGCTTCGCGTCGGGCTTCCTCCCCGCGAACTACCAGGCATCGCTGCTGCGCAATCAGTGGCCGGCGCTCGCCAACGTCGAGCCGAAGGAGACACACCCGCGCTGGCAGCAAAACAAGCTTGCCGCCCTGCGGCTGCTCGATGCCGGGACACTGGAGGAACTGGGACGCCCCGACGCGCTGGAAGCGGCCATCCGCAATTCCGAACTGGCCTGCCGCATGCAGATGGCCGTGCCGGAGGCGACGGACATCACGGGAGAGTCGGAGGCGACCCGGCGACTGTATGGGTTCGAGGCGCCGTTTGAGCACACCCGATCCTACGCCCGACAATGTCTAGTGGCACGACGCCTGGTGGAGCGGGGCGTGCGCTTCATAGAGCTCACCTGCCCCCGAGCCCACGGAAATGCACGCTGGGACGCACACGGGGATCTCCGAAACAATCATTCACTCAATGCACGCGCGATCGATCAACCCATCGCAGCCCTGCTGATCGACCTGAAAACACGCGGCCTGTTGGATGAAACCCTGGTGCTCTGGTCCGGCGAGTTTGGCCGCACTCCGTTTGCACAGGGTCGCGACGGCCGCGATCACAACCCATTCGGGTTCAGCCTCTGGCTGGCGGGTGGCGGCGTTCGGGGTGGCATGACCTACGGCGCGACCGACGATTACGGCTACAAGGCCGTTGAAAACGCGGTGCATGTTCATGACCTTCACGCCACGATGCTGCACCTCCTCGGGCTGGACCATGAACGTCTCACGTATCGATTCGGGGGGCGCGATCACCGTTTGACGGATGTGCACGGCCACGTCGTGAAGGCCGTGCTCGCATAAACGCCCGCTGGCACCCCGGCCCGACCGCGGATCAGCTCAGGAGGGCGTGGATCCATAGTGCCGCAGAATCTTCTCGTTCTTGTCCCGCCAAAGCCTTGGCGAAGGCGGATCGTAACTACTCACGTGAGAAACCGCGAATAACCGCGAATCGACACCGCGCGGCAGAGCCGCAACCAAAGTGGCCAACGCCGTGGTTTTGGCTTAGGGATATGGCAGAAAAATGAAAGGCAGAAAAATCCGGAAGCCACTATTTAACGGCCAATTTTTCTGCCTTCAATTTTTCTGCCTTCCGTCCCCGGCAGGTGGTGCGTTGGCTGCGTAGCGCGCGATGGGGTGACGCTGGGGACACAAACAATAGGCCCTCACCGTTCTCAGCGCCAGGAACGAAAAAATTCGGTTTGCCGAGTGCAAATACTCGGGTCCGTTTCTCGCGTCTGGTTCCCATGCCATCGACCTGCTCAACTATTTCGCCCCCGTGGCCGAGGTTATCGCCTCGGTCTATCATCCTGCAGAAGAAGGCCCGGGTTATAGCGCCATGATGAAGGGCAAGAATGGCGCGCACCTCCTTCTTTCGTATACGGGCCCACGGCACGAACTTATCTATGAGCTTGAACTCGTCACGGATCAGTCCCGCTATCTCTTGAACGACAACCTGGCTCGCTTTAGCCGCGCGGATCTCACGCCGAGCGACCGCTACAAGAATTACCGCGAGTACCGTTCGACAGATACTTCAGAGCATTGGAGTAACCCCGAACGCTTCGTCCATTTCTTACGACAGCTTCACGAAGACCTATCGAGCGGGACACCTCGATACCATAACGTCGAAGCGGCAATCCAGACTCAGCCGTTCGCAAAGACCTGCTGCATCAGATCAAGAAGGGGACGAACGTGCCGTCGTTCGTGCTAGAGTTTCTGCTCGCCAAGTTCTGCGCCACCGACGACCCGGATGAAATCCAAGCCGGCATCGCGGCGGTGATCGAGACGATCCAGAAGAACTACGTCCGCCCGGACGAGTCCAACCGCGCCCAGTCGTTGGTACAGCAGAAGGGCAAGCACAAATTCATTGATAAGATTCACGTCCGTTACGTCGAGAGCGAGAAGCGGCACTGGGCCGAGATGGAAAACTTCAATTCCCGGCGGATCGCCATCAACGAATCGTTCTACCGGAACAACGACCGGCTGCTGGAAGGCGGCATCTGGGCGGAGGTCGTCGTGGCCCACAACGACGTGGAGGACGACGACTACGCCTTCTACATCGACAACAATGCCCGGAAACGCGTCGGCCTGATTGGGTTCTGGGACATGATTTCCTTCGACAAGGTTGGCAGCGTGAAGGTCAAGGACACGAACACAATGGAGATTCTGAAGGATTATATGGCCAACGGGCGCTTCTCGCGGGGCGCAACCGTGATCGCCAACGCCAGCCTCGGCTTCATTGGCAACATCGACCATTCGATTGAGCAGTTGGTCAACTCGCCTCAGTTCGACCTTCTATGAAAACCATTTTCACCCTCACCCTCCTTACCGTCTGCCGCCTGCTTGCGATGCCCGCCTTTGCGGCCACGCAAACCGAGAACTACGGCATTCCCGTCTTGCCGGCGCCGGGCAAGGTTTTCCACGCTTGATCGAGTCCGATGCCGGGGCGTAGCCTGCCTCCGCAAGGAGGTCAGGTATGTTCTGTGGGGCCAAGGAGGCCGGCGGCGTTTATTGTCCCCGGCACCCGCACGAGTCGCCATTCTACAAACTGGTCGAGCGCTTCTTTCCGCAATTTGAGGCGGTGTACGAGGAGCGTTACCAGGAGCGGTATGGCTTCTGGCGGCCGATTATCGGGTCGGTCGTGAAGAAGTTCCTCGA